>Ga0134081_10000013_pt1 | contig 23175 bp, 20 predicted proteins | sample 15_taG_17_FD_119759 | JGI IMG/M metagenome (GOLD analysis project Ga0134081, IMG submission 119759) | Grasslands soil microbial communities from the Angelo Coastal Reserve, California, USA - 15_D_Met_20cm_5_24_1 metaG | ecosystem: Environmental > Terrestrial > Soil > Grasslands ...
GCCCCGGCCCGGCCGCGCCGCTGCGCGGCGAGAATCCCGGCCGCCGCGCCGGAGCTGACGCCGTCGAGCATCGCGCCCAGGCGATCGGCCAGCGCCACGGCTTCGCGCTGCGCTTCGCAGGACAGGTCGACGGCGAGGTAGACGAGCGGCCGCTGCGCTGCCCTCAGGATTTTCGCTGCTTCGTCGAGCGCCTGCTCGAGCGACGCCGTGCGGCCGTGGACCCGCACGTCCTGCGTTATCGACCCGTCGCCGAACCACGCGGCGCCCAACGCGCAGGCGTTGCGTGCTTCGCCGATGCGATCGTGTTGTACGACGACGCAGATATCGTCACAGGCGCATCCGCAGCCGAGACACGTGATGTGCTCGACCGTGCGGCCGGCCGCACTCACGCGGTCCTCAGCAGGGAGGTCGCGAGGGCGTGGTAGATCCGTGCGGCGCGCTTCACGAGCTCCATGTAGCAGGATCGTGGATCGCTCCCGCGCGCGAAGACGGTGCATATCGGTTGGCCGCGTGCGATTCGCTGCCCCGGTTCCGGGATGTCGCGGATATCCCCGTCCTCGAGCCACGCCGCCAGATCACCGATCAGCACGTCCGTCCGTGCGTACACGATCGCCTTGCCGATTGCGTGGACGCCTACAGCAGGCGGCGCTCCCGGCAGCTCGCCCGCGCAGGCCCGCGCGTGGGTCTCGAAGATCGAGAGGCCATGCGCTCGCTCGACGAGCTCCAGCGATGCCGTGTACCGGGGGTTCACCTCAAGCGGGTACGGCACGCCACCGCGCGCCACAAAGTCTATGCCGTTCACACCCACCAGCCCGAACTCTCGCGTCACGGCGGTGGCGATCCGACCGACGATGTCCCGCACGCGGTGGTCCGCGTCGGAGAGGATGTTCCCGCAGTATCGGAAGCCGCTCGCGCCGAACGCGCGGTCGCCTGCGAGGAGGCGCGAGACTCCCAGGGGCACCGCTCGGCGCCCGTCGGCCGCGAACACGATCGAGCCGGGCGCGCCCGCGATCCGCTGCTGCAGATAGCTCCCTGCCGGCACGGGCCGGCCCCGCCAGGGCACGATCCCGCTGCCGCCGCCCGAGGCGCGCGACTTCAGGAGCCACCGCCCCCGGGATGGGCCGCGCGGGGCACTCAGGCGGACCGCGGGGGCAGGCAGTCCGTGGGCCGAGAGCGCTCGTGCCAGCCGCACGGGGTCCCGCACTCGCCGCAGCACCGCTGGCGGATTGCCCCACAGAGTGCCGCGCCGCGCGAGCGCCCCCACTGCAGCGGGATGGTTCTCGAAGCTCGCGACGTAGGTCACGACGTCACGCGAGACGCCGCGCGCAGCCCGCAGCGCCGCGCCCACGCTGAAGCGAGTCCCCCCCTTCGGCCGCGCGACCAAGACCGTCGCCGCCCAGGCGCGCAGATCGAGATCGCCGAAGCCGTCCACGGCGACGACGTGATACCCCGCCCGCGCGGCCGATTCGGCGAACCCACGCGTCGAAACGCCGGCGATGAGCACGCGGGTCGCCATCACGCGAGGCCGAGGCGCCGCCGCGCTTGGTCACGCGAAATGACGTAGAGATGGTCGAGTACCGTCCCCCGCGCCTCGCGGATGCCGAGCGTCGCGACGAGTTCGCGGTGCGCCCCGCCGCACAGCCCGTCCGCGATGAGGGCGGCGCCCTGCGCGCCTTCCTTCGCTTCCGCCGCGAACCCGTCCAGCACGCGCACCGGGGCGATGCCCTCGAGGCGTTGGGCGATGCCCCGGCGCACCCCCTCCACGCGCGCCAGGCGTCCCGACAGGACGATCTCGCGCGGCGCCGGCACGCTCGCTCGCAGGAAACGCACTGTCTTCACCGCGCCTTCGACGAAAGCCTCCCGCGCGATACGCTCGCGCGCCGTCCGGGGGTTGCCGAGCGCGTCGGGGGATCCGGGGCCACCGTCCCAGCCCGCGACCGCGGCCGCGCCGCCGTCGAACAGCAGCGACTTGGGCACGGAGCCGGCGAGAAAGGCGACCTCCCCGTCGAGCGCGCCGGGGCCACGAAAGCCCAGCGGCCCGGCCGAGCCCCCGACCCCGTCCACGATCTGTCCGTCGGCGACGGCCAGGGCCGCCGTGAACGCGCCACCGAGCTCGAGCAGCACGAATGACACCTCGCGCACCGACCGGCCGGTCCGGCGCGCCTGCTCGTCGATGGCCAGCGCCGCGGCGCAGACCTTCTCGGCCGTCCCCATATCCACGCGGTTCACCTTGCGGTGCGCCGGGACCGAGGGCAGATGGATGACGCCCGGCGTGAAGAACACCGGGAGGGCCGACCGGGCGAGTGCCCGGGCCAGCGCGCGCAGTCCCCCAATCCCCCCTGGCTCACCTTCGGCGGCGAGGAAGGCGAGTCGCAGGTCCTCCTCAGTTGCCTCCTGGACGCGGGTGAGCGGGAGGCCGTAGCCGGACGGCCCGGCGATGCAATCGACCGGCCCTGCGGCTTCCAACAGCCCGACGAACCGGGCGGGGTCGGCAAGCGCTTCGGCGGTCGGAACGGACCGGTCCAGGAACATGCGGCCGTCCTCCAGGCCGCATGCGTCGATCGTGACCGTCCCCGGGTCGATGCCGATTACACGGAGCATTCGCCTACTGCGGTTTCGCGCTCAACTCCCGCGCGACGTCGGCGATCGTTTCGGCGTCCAGCACGAGGTCGTTGCGCTCGAACAGGCGCGCGATGCACGCCTTGTGCACCTTCATCTTCAGGTTGCCGATGGCGAGCGCGCCGAAGCACCGCACGCCGTGCTTCACGACGCCGTCGTCCATCACGTCGACCCCCTCGACGCCGAGCGGCGGGACGGCATTCACGTCTGCCACGACCTCGAGTCCCGCCCGGTTCGCCCACGCCCGCTGCGGAACGAGCATGACGCCTGCCGGCCCGGCGTTGAGCAGCAGTGCGGCGTGCTCGCAGCCGCGGGCGGCCTCACTCGCGTCTCGCAGCGTGATCGCGCGCACCCTGCCGCCGAAGCGCTTGAGCACGAGGTCGCGTGCCCGCTCACCTGCGTCGGCCTTGCGGGAGGTGATGACCACCTCTGCTCCCGCCTTGGCGAACAGCCCGGCCGCCCGCACTCCGACCGGTCCTGTCCCGGCGACGATCAGCACGTGCTTGCCGCGCACGTCGCCCCCCCCTCCCGCCGCCTGCACCATCTTCGCGACGGCCGCGACGGCGGTCGTGTTCGACCCGTTCGAGTCCAGCATCACCGACACCGTGAACGGGCCGAAGAACGCCTGCTTCGCTGCGGCGAGGAGCCGCTCTCCCGCCGTCATGTCGGCCCCGCCGATGAAGACGGCGGTGTGCTTCAGGTCTTTCGGGCCACGCGTGAAGATGCAGCCATGGATCAAGTCGCGGACGTCGGCTTCGGCGATGCCGCCGTAGCTCATGACTTCGTCGGCGGCGCCGTCGTACGCCACCACCCGGTCGAACACGCTCGGCAGCCGTGAGCTGTCGAGCTGCAGCAGAAGCTTGCGCATCGGGTTCGGGCTCCAAGGTCTCGGACAGGGAGAAAACGGTCGAGGGGCGGCAACGCCACCGCCCCCCGACCGCAGGATCCGACGACCGCCGGGGCGTCAGCTCTTGTCCGCGCCGCCCGCGAACGGGTGGGTGGCGGTCTTCGCGCCGCTGATGACGGCGTCGACGCGCGGTTGGCCCTTCAGCGCGCGCTCGATCGACTCCTTTACCGCCCGGTAGTTGAAGTCGAAGATTTTCTTGTCGTTCTTCGCCTGCCAGTGGATGAAGACGCCCACCAGGATGCAGTAGTCGTCCACCTTGTCGCGCGGGATGACGCCCGAGGACACGCTGTCCACGACCGCCCGGGCGACCGCCGCCTGCGCCGGGCCGAACATCTGCACGGCCTGGGTGGCGCCCTTGATGGTGACCTTGTTGAAGAGGAGCGCGTCGGGCTTGGCCGGCAGGTTCGGACTGACCACGGCCAGGAGGGTGCTATGCCCTTCGCGTTGGTTCGCCAAGGCGTTCACGAATGCCTGCCCTGCGGGACCCGACTTCGACCCGATGATCAAGTCGATGTGGGCGACCTCATTCCCATCGCCTACCAGCGATTCGCCGATGAAGAAATCCGCTGCCATAACTACCTCCCGATCCGGATGGGGTCCACGAGTGCCGACTGCCGGCCGTTACGAGTGCGGTGTTGAGAGCGGCGTGGCTGCGGGGGTCAAACGGACCACGCGGTCCCGCCTGTGCGGGTAGCTCTTACGGAACCGTATCGATGGGGTGCTAACCTGCCGGCTGCTCCGATGGGTGTCAAGGCCGCGAACTGAGGCCGCAAAATCTCCACTTTCGCCCCCCCACGGCACGTCGTTCGGGCCCGCCGAGCGCCTGGTGCGACGTTTCGTTTCGCGGCATTTTCAGGCCGTGCGGACACTTGGAGGCCGGCGAGGCGCAACCCCCTCGCTGGCCGGGAAGGCGATGAGTCGGGGCATCAGGCGCATCATCAGGGGTCGCTTGGTCATGTGCCTCTTGTTCCCCGCCGTCGCTGCCGCCCAGACGCCCGCGGGCCCGCGGCTCGACCGGCTCAAGGCGGAGCTCGCACGCGCCATCGACGCCAGGGCGAAGCTCGCTCAGCAGATGGTCGACCAGGTCTTCTCTTACGCCGAGCTCGGCATGCAGGAGGTCGAGACTTCGGCGTACCTCACCGGGATCCTCGAGCGAAACGGGTTCGTCGTCGAGCGGGGCGTCGCCGGCATTCCCACCTCCTGGGTCGCGCGCTGGGGGAGTGGGAAGCCGGTGATCGCCTTGGGCTCGGACATTGACTGCATTCCGCAAGCGAGCCAGAGGCCGGGTATCGCGTCTCATGAAGCGATCGTCGCCGGCGCACCGGGACATGGAGAGGGGCACAACAGCGGCGTTCCGCTCAACATCCTCGCCGCGCTCGCGGTGAAGGACATCATGGCGCGCGAGCGGATTCCCGGCACCATCGTGCTGTGGCCGGGTGTCGCCGAGGAACAACTGGCGACCAAGGCGTTCCTGGTGCGCGCCGGCGTGTTTCGGGACGTGGACGCGAATCTCTTCGCGCACGTGAGCGACGAATTCGGCATCTCGTGGGGGGACGAGCCCGCGCTCGCCCTCATCTCGGCCCTCTTCAAGTTCAAGGGACAGAGCGCGCATGCCGCCGGCGCGCCGTGGCGCGGCCGCAGCGCGCTCGATGGCGTGATGAGCATGGCCAACGCGTGGGAGTACCACCGGGAGCACATGGAGCTGGCGCAGCGCTCGCACTACGTCATCACGGACGGCGGGGACCAGCCCAATGTGGTCCCGAGCACAGCCGCCATCTGGTTCTACTTCCGCGAGCGGGACTACGAGCGTGTGACGAAGATGTTCGAGGACGCGAAGCAGATCGCGCGCGGCGCTGCCATGGCCACGTTCACGACGCTCGATACCGTGCAGGTCATCGGCTCCGCCTGGCGGCCGCACTTCAACAGGCCCATCGCGGAGGCGCTACACGCGAACGCGGTGCGCGTGGGCATGCCCCCGTGGGACGACAAGGACCAGGCGATGGCGCGGGCGGTCCAGACGATGATGAGCCGGCCCGACAGCGGACTCCACACGTCCGTCCCGCCGCTCCGCTCTCCCGAGGAGGCGGCCAAGGCCAGCACCAGCACCGGCAGCGACGACATCGGGGACGTGACCTGGACCGTTCCCTCGGTGACGCTCTACTACCCGGCTAACATTCCCGGTACGCCGGGGCACAGCTGGGCCGACGGCATCGCGATGGCGACGCCGATCGCGCACAAGGGCGTGATCGCCGGCGCCAAGGTGCAGGCGATGACGCTGCTCGATCTCATGCTGCAACCCAAGCTGGTCAGCGATGCGAAGGACTACTTCGTGAACGTGCAGACGAAAACGACGAAGTATCGCCCGCTCATGGCCCCGACCGATCAGCCGGCCACGTGGCTCAACGCGGAGAAAATGGCGAGGTACCGCGATCAGATGCGGAAGTATTACTACGACCCCTCGAAGTACGAGACGTATCTCAAGCAGCTCGGGATCAGTTATCCGACCGTACCGGCGACGGCGCCGTGACGCTCTATTCCGAAGGCCGCTCGCCCGTGGCGTTGTGCCACACCTCATCCGCCAGCCACTCCAGACGCTGTTGCGCGTAGTCGAGCTCGGCGGGGGTCATCTCCTTGGAGCGCCGTGCGATCTCCCGCGCGTGGACCAGCAGCTCGTCCAGCACCTCGCGCAGCGGCCGGTTCGTGCGCCGCTCCGCTTTCGGACGTGGACTCACGCGGTCTGAATCCCGAGCGCCCGGTCGTCCGCCTGACGGAACTCTGCGGCCGCGGCGCGCAACGTCGAGGCGATACCCCGCTCGGCGAGGTAGTTCTCGACCAGTCGCAGGCCGAGGTAGTACCCGGCGCGCTCCGGCAGCACCTTCCCGCCCATCAGTCTGGCGGCCGGCGTCAGCCCGCCGGTCAGAAAGCGCAGCCGCAAGCCCAGCCCTGTCTCGTCGAGCGTGGCTGCCGTCACGCGCCGCAGGAACGCGTCGAGCTCCCGAATCCGGCGGTACTGCCGCCGCGTGTAGCCAAAATACTCCCACGGCTCGAAGCCCGGAGCCACCGCCTGCGCCGCCGCGACCGCCGCGCCTTCGTTCACGAGCAGCTCGCGCAGCGTGGCCCGGCTTCCCGTGTCCCAGTAGTCGTAGTGGCCGCGCAGATCGGCGACCAGGCGTCGCAGGTCGGCCCGGCTGGTGGGCGACGTGTACCGCACCGCGTGCGCCACCTCATGCGCGACCCACAGCGATAGGAGATGTGGCGCGAGCCCCATCCCGTAGGTCTGCGGGTTCGCCCGCCCCGTGAAGTGCTCGAGGCACACGAACGCGATGCCGCGCCCGCCCACCACCAGCTCGCCCGCGTTCGCCGCGCCGACGCCGACCATCAGATAGAGGTCTACGGGACAGTCCGCCTCGAAGCGCTCGAGCGCGCGCTGCAGCGCGTCTTCGCTGATCGACACCACGTCCACGTCTTCGAGCAGCCGTTTCAGGTCGGACCGGTCCGCCCGCAGCGCCGCCGCGATCACCTGCTCGGCGTGGGGGGATGCGGGGTCGAGCACGTAGTTCTGCCAGTAGCTCGTGAGGACGGGCCCGTGGCGGTCGAGATACTCGGAGTAGGCCGCGGCAGGATCGGGCGCGGCGAGGACCGCCAGGAATTCCGGCACGAGATTGACGAGCATGGAGCGGCCGGCCCCAATTTGGGAAACCGCTCCGTCGGAGACAAGCGTCAGGTCAGCGGACCGTGATCTCGACCGCCACCGACTCCGACTTGACATTTCGTAGCGCGTCGGTCACGCCGAGCGTCACCCGGTAGCGCCCCCGCGGCACACGTCCCGGCTCGAGCACCAGCTGCTCGACCATGACGTCCTGGGCCGGCGCTTCGCGCGTGAACTCGACCACGATCGCGTGCCCCACACCCAAGACCCGGGCAAGAAACGGGCGCACCGGGGCGAAGCTGTAGCGGGCGACGTAACGGGCCACGCCGCGCTCGTCCGCGGCGAGCCCGTACACCTCCGCGTACGCTGCCAGCGGCGCGCCGGCGCGGTACGCCAGATCGGCGGGCATCGCGGCGAGCAGCGCATCCCGGTCGCCGGAACGGTCGGTCGCGCCCAGGATGAGGCTCGAGAGCAGCGGCGCCGCGGCGCGCGCGAAATGTGGGACCGTCACGGTGTCACGGATCCGGCCCAGCACGCCCGCCGAATCGACGTCGAGCCCGAACGTGTAGTGGCCCGGGGGGACGCTGGCGCGCGACAGCCCCGGCCCGCTGGCGAGCGCTACCGCCACGCCGCGCTCATCCCACAATGCGAGCCCGGCGGTGTCGGTCGCGCTCCGATAGTAGACCTCCGTGCGCCCTGGCGTCCGGCCGCGGAAGAACGCCGCCCACACGCGCGCGGCGAGCGGTGCGCGCAGCGTCGTGCGGTCGGTCTCGAGCAGCCGCCGCGTGTCGCTCATCTGGCGTTTGCTCGTCGGCGTGAAGATGTAATCACCGCCGAGCTGGAGCCCGGCACTCGCGCTGGCCCGCGTGAAGGTGATGCCGACCCGCCCCGCGGCGGTCTCGTAGTGCCACGCTTCCGCGTCGAGCGAGCTCACCCCCGGAAGGTCGGGCAGCCGGACCGGGTCGCGCGAGTCGGGGGGACCGTGGCGCAGCCACACGAGGCCGCGGGCGTCGAGCCCGCACCGGCTGTAGATCGAGCGCTCGCCGGCCGGGTCGTCGGCGTCCGGTCCCAGGGCCGCAGCGACGAACTGGGGCAGCGTGCCCGGCAGGGCCGCGGTGGCGAGGCGCCGGGCGGTCGCGGAGCGGTGATACAAGCTCAGCGGGTGCAGCAGCTGGAAGCGGCGCCGCACCACCGCGAGCCGGCGGAAGTGCTCGGCAATCCGCTCGTTTTGCGGCGTGATCAGATTCGGATCGCGCTTGCTCCAGAACCACAGGAAGAACCGCCGCGCATCGCCGGGGCCCGTGGCCGCGAAGCGGGCCGCTTCGTCTGGCGTGGCGATCAGCCGGGCGTTGGCCCATAGGGCCCCGCTCGAGTCGAGGTCCGCGTGCCCGAGCGCGCTGTCGTACCAAGCGTAGCCCGCCGAGTCCCGGCCCGTCTGGAAACTCGCCTCCGCGCGCACCAGCCAGGCGGGGACGTGCGGTCCGCGCCGCGCGAGGACCTGAGCGGCGAGCGAGTCCGCGCGCTCGGGCTGTTCGAGCGCGATGGCGATCAGCGCGCGCCGCTCCAGGGCCGCGAGATCGTCTGGGTGGAGGGCGAGCGCCCGGTCGACGCGGCGCCAGATAGCGTCGTCGTGGTAGAGCTCGAGAAAGCGCGCCCAGGCGAGGCGGTCCCCGGGGCGGAGCTCGAGCAGCCGGAGCAGCGCGCGGCGGGCGATGCCCTCGCCCTCGTCGCTCCCCAGCCGATACCCCACCGCGACCTGCCCCCAGAGCGGGGCCGGCTCGCCTGGTGCCAGCCGCTCCGCGGTGCGGAACTCGTCGAGCGCGCGGTAGCGGCCCGCGGCGGGCCAAGCCTGCCACACCCACCCCAGCGCGAGGTGGGCGTGCGGGTCACTCGGCTGTTGCGCGACAAACTGCTCGGCGGCGCGGCGGGCCTCGGGCAGCCGCCGCGCGGCGAGCTGGGAGTCGGGATCGATGCCTGCGGGATCCTGCAGCGACAGGAGGACCAGCAGCGCGAGCACTCGGCCCTCAGGCCTTGTCCCGCATCTTCCGGCTCATCTCCGCGAGGAATTTTCGCTCGGCGGGCGTGAGGCTGGCGATCCCACGGGCCGAGATCTTGTCGAGTACGCGGTCGATTTCTGCCTGTGCCGCGTCGCGCGGCGGGCGGCGCGGCTTGAGTCCCGCGTCGCTCGCCCGCGCCGCGCGGCCCGGGTGGACCAGCACGCTCGGCTGCGACGCGCGCCGCACGTGACGCTCCGCCCGCGCCAGCCGCCAGTCCGCGACCTTGAGATAGAGGAAGCCCGCCCCGAAGCCGCCCAGATGCGCGAGATGCGAGACCTTGTCGATCGGTGGGAAGATCGCGAGCCCCAGCGAGACGGCGACCGTGAACGTCACGAGCCATTTGGCGGGGATCGGCTCAGGGAGCGGGAACACGTAGATCGGCCGGTCGGGCGCCACCCACGCGAACGCCAGCAGCACGCCGTACACGGCGGCCGACGCGCCGATCACGAGCTCCACCGGGCGGAACTGCATCAGCGCGAACGACAACGCCGCGCCGCCTAGGCCGCATAGCAGGTAGTATGCCAGAAACGACCCGCCGCCCATCCGCTCTTCCACGTCCGGCCCGAACACGAACAGCGCGAGCAGGTTGAACGCCAGGTGTAGCGGCCCGCCGTGCAGAAACATGTACGTGACGAACGTCCACGGCTGCGCCAGGGCGCGCAGCGGCACGAACCCGAACGTCGCAAGGAAGCGCGGGTCGACGAAGATCGTCATCTGGAAGAGGAAGACGACGAGGTTGGCGACGAACAGCCGTCGCACCCACGGGGTCATGCCGAAAATCCGCTGCGGGCCCATCTACCCTCGGCGCCTCTGCGCCTGTGCGCCTAGCCTGTTATTCCCCCGCGCCCACTCCCCGGGTTCCCCGCCAACCGGCAGATCCGCTCGCACAGCTCGGGAAACTCGATCCCGGCGGCCTGCGCGGCTTGCGGCAGCAGGCTCGTCCGCGTCATGCCCGGGAGTGTGTTCGCCTCCAGGCAAAAGATGTCCCCCTCGGCGCTCAATCGGAAGTCGACCCGCGAATACCCCCCGAGCTTCAGCGCCCGGTGCGCCGCCAACGCCAGCTCCTGGAGCTGGCGCGCGGGCTGCGGGTCGAGCTTCGCCGGGAATTGCTCCTCCGACATGCCGGGCGTGTACTTGCACTCGTAGTCGAACAGCTCGTGCTGGGGAATGATCTCGCCCACCGGGAGGGGGACATCGCCCAGGATACCCACGGTGAGCTCGCGCCCGGCGATGAACTGCTCGACCATCACTTCCGCATCATAGCCGTGGGCCAGGTCCACCGCCGCGTCCAGGCCTTTGGCGTTCTTGACGAGCGACATCCCCACCGACGAGCCCATGCGGGAGGGCTTGACGATCACAGGCCAGCCGAGCGCCGTGGTCACGTCGTCGGCGGCGACCGGAGTCATGAACCAGGCCGGCACCGGGACCCCGGCCGCTCGGAACAGCCGCTTGGACAGGTCCTTGTCCATCGCCAACGCGCTCCCCAGCGCTCCGCTTCCGGTGTACGGAACGCCGATCACGTCCAGGATCGCCTGGAGCGTGCCGCCCTCGCCCCGCCCGGCGTGGAGACAGAGGAACAGCACGTCCGCGCCTGTCACCGCGGCGAGCTCGGCCAGCCCGTTGGACAGGAACGCCCGCTCGCGCTCGTCGAGCTCGGCCACCGGCGGGGGCTCCCGGCCCACGGCGCCAGTCAGGAGGCGTGCCTCCTCCCCACGCGTGAGCAACCCGGCGACTGTGTCCACGACGGCGACCTCGTGGCTCCGCGCCCTGAGGCCCGCGACGATCTGGCTGGCGCCCGCGAACGCGACGGCGCGTTCCGCGGTCGCGCCGCCGGTGAGCACGGTGACCCGCATCAGCGGATCCCGGCCAACTGATGGAGCACATCGTAACGGGTGACGATCCCTGCGATCTTGCCCGCGCGCCGCACCAGCGCCGCGGGCGTCTCGCGCGACAGCAGCGCCGTGAGGCGCTCCACGGGGAGATCGGCGTCCACGACGGGGAACGGCGCGTCCATCACCTCCTCGACGGCCTGATCGAGCGTGGCGGGCCGCTCGAGCGCCTTGGCCATGAGCGCGGGCTCGGACACCGCCCCCACGCCATCCCCACCGTCGAGCACCGGCAGCTGGGAGACGTTGTAGGTGCTCATGAGGTTCAGCGCCTGCCGCACGGTGGCAGTGGGAGCGACCGAGATGAGGGGCGGTGCGCCCGAGTTCTTCGCCTCGAGCACGAGCGCCACCGTCACGCGCTCGGTCTCGAGCATCTGATTCTCGCGCAGCCACTCATCGTTGTAGACCTTGGAGAGGTAGCGCTCGCCGGTGTCGCACAGCACCGTGACGACCAGCGCCTGCGGGTCGTCCACGCGGCGCGCCACCTCGAGCGCCGACACCAGGTTCACGCCGGTCGAGCCGCCGCAGAACAACCCTTCCTCTTTCGCGAGCCGCCGGACCGAGAGCATCGCGTCCTTGTCGGACACGGTGATCCACTCGTCGATCACGTCCCAATGCAGCGAGGTGGGAATCTTGTCGCCGCCGATCCCCTCGACCTTGTAAGGATGTCCTTCGGTCTTCTGGCGCGTGCGGGCGTAGTCGGTGTAGATGGAGCCCAGCGGGTCGCCTGCCACGACCCTGATCCTACGATTCTGTTCCTTCAAGAAGCGGCCCGCGCCGCTCACCGTGCCGCCCGTCCCCGGCGCGCAGACGAAGTGCGTGACCTTGCCCTCGGTCTGCTCCCAGATCTCCGGGCCCGTCGTGCGGTAATGCACCTCCGGGTTCACGGGGTTGTAGTGCTGGTCGGCGAAGATCGCGTTGGGGTGCGCCGCGGCGATTGCGCGACCCTTCATGATGTAGTTCTCGGGATGATCCGGCGGCACGGCCGTGGGGGTGATGATGACCTCGGCTCCGAGGGCGCGCAGCAACCGCGCCTTCTCTTGCGACATCTTGTCGGGCATGGTGAAGACGCAGCGGTAACCCTTCACCGCGGCCGCGAGCGCCAACCCGACTCCCGTGTTCCCCGAGGTCGCTTCCACGATCAGCCCGCCGGGCCGGAGCCGTCCTTCGCGCTCGGCCGCCTCGATCATCGCCAGACCGATCCGGTCCTTCACCGAGCCCCCGGGGTTGAAGAACTCCGCTTTGGCGTACAGCGGCGTGCGGATCCCCTGGGTGAGCTTGTTGAGGCGGACGAGCGGCGTCCACCCGATCGTCTCGAGGACGTTCGCGTACGGCCTAGTGTGTGCCGGCACCGCTGTCCGCTTTCGCCTTGCTCGTGTCCCGCCGCACGGCGCCCGTATCCCGCGGCGCGGCGGCGGTGTCGCGCCGCACGCCGGTGGTATCCGGGAGCACGCGGGGGGGCACCGCCCGAGCGGGGCTCGTATCCGGCCGGAGCACGGAGGGCGGAGGAAGCGGGGCGGGTGTGTGGGGGGGCGCCGGCCGCCGTACGCCGCCGCTATCCGGTTTTCCCTTGCCGGTCGCCCCCGCCCCCCCGGTGGGGCGGCGGAACTCGATCGGCTGCAGGAACGCCGTTGCGATCGCCAGGCCGCGCCGCCGGGCGGGGGCGAAGCGCAGGTGCTTCGCGCCCGAGAGCGCCGCCGAGTCGAGCGCGGAATACCCGCTCGACTCGGCGACCTTGCTCGACTCCGCCACGAGTCGCCCCATCGAGTCGACGAACAGCCGCAGCACGACGTCGCCTTCGACCTTCTGGTCGTACAGCCTCGGTGGATACTGGATCGGCGAGTCCGGGTTGAGCGGCACAGGCGGCTCCTGGTCCGGCGGCGCGGCGGGCGACCCTTCGGCCTGATCCGCTGGCGGCGCTGGCTTGCCGCAACCGGCCGCAGTCAGCGCGATCGCGCCGGCGAGCGCGAGCCAGCCTCTCACGGCGCCTCCTCCAGCCGCTGCTTCCATGCCGCCAGGCGGTTGAGCGCTTCGAGCGGCGACAGCGCGTTGACATCCAGCCGGTCGAGCTCCGCGAGCAGCGGGTGCGTCCCCGCGGCGAACAGGCCGAGCTGCTGCGCGTCGGGGGCGGGTGGTGCGGACTGGTGCGCCACGTGGTGCCCGGCCTCGAGCAGCTTCAGCACCCGCCAGGCGCGCTCCACGACCGCGTCGGGCAGACCCGCGAGTCGGCCCACGTGGATGCCGTAGGAGCGGTCGGCCCCGCCCGGCTCGAGCCGGTGCAGGAACACGACCTCGTCCCCCGCCTCCCGCACTGCCACGTTGAAGTTGCGCGCGTGGGCCAGCTCTTCGGTGAGCTGGGTCAGCTCGTGGTAATGGGTCGCGAAGATCGTCTTGCAGCCGATCACGTTGTGCAAGTGCTCGGTGACCGCCCAGGCGATCGCCACGCCGTCATACGTCGACGTGCCCCGGCCGATCTCGTCGAGCAGCACGAGGCTCCGGGCCGTGGCGCCGTGGAGGATCGCGCTCGTCTCGCTCATCTCCACCATGAAGGTGGACTGGCCGCGCACCAGGTTGTCGGACGCCCCGACGCGCGTGAACAACCGGTCCACTACACCGATCACCGCGCGCCGCGCCGGCACGAAGCAGCCCAGTTGTGCGAGCAACACGCACAACCCCACCTGACGCAGCAGGGTGGACTTCCCCGCCATGTTCGGCCCGGTGAGGAGGATCACTCGACTGCCCTCGTCGAGCCGGACGTCGTTCGGGATGAACGCCTCGCGCGCCATCATCCGCTCTACCACCGGGTGGCGGCTGGCTTCGAGCTCGATCGTGAAATCGGCGGTCACCTGAGGGCGCACGTAGCCTTCGCGGTGCGCGAGGTCGGCGAGCCCGCTCCAGACGTCGAGCTCGGCGACGACGCCTGCGGTCGCCTGTACCCGCCCGACCGCGTCCGCCACGCGGGTCCGGAGGGCCTGGACCAGCTCCGCTTCGCGGGCGGCGATTCGCTCTTCAGCGCCCAGGACTTTTGCCTCGTACTGCTTCAGCTCGGGGGTGACGAACCGTTCGGCTCCGGAGAGCGTCTGACGCCGCTCGTAGTCGGGCGGCACACGGTCTTTGTGCGGGTTCGTGACCTCGATGTAGTAGCCGAACACCTTGTTGAAGCCGACTTTGAGCGACGGGATGCCGGCGCGCTCCCGCTCGCGGGCTTGGAGCGAGGCGATGTACTGCTTGCCGCCGTCGCGCGCGTCCTTGAGCTCGTTGAGCTCGCGGTCGTAGCCCGCGCGGATGGCGTCACCGTCGGCGAGCTGGGCGGGCGGCCGCTCGACGAGCGCGCGGCCGAGTTCGTCCCCCAGGTCGGCGAGCAGGTCGAAGCGCTCGGCCGCCCGCTCGAGCGGCGCGGCGGCGCCCCTCGCCTCGAGGCCGTCGAGCGCCGAGCGCACGTCGGGCAGCCGGAAGATCGAATCGCGCAGTGCGCCCAGCTCGCGCGGGGTCGCGCGACCCAGGGCTGCCCGGCCTGCCAGTCGCTCCAGGTCGCGCACGCCGTCCAGCGCCTCCCGCAAGCGGTCCCGGCCACGGGGATCATGCACCAGCACGTCGACTGCATCGAGCCGCGCCGTGATGGTCGTGGGGTCGACGAGCGGCGCGAGCAGCCAGCGGCGCAGCAGGCGCGCACCCATGGGCGTTATGGTGCGGTCGAGCACCTCGAGCAGTGTCGCCCCGGTGGCCCCGGGGCGCAACGGCTCCACTAGCTCGAGGTTGCGGCGTGTCATCTCGTCGAGTGGCAGCACGTCGCCGCGCCGCAGCACGCGGGGCCGCGCGAGATGCGGCAGCCCGCCCGGCTTCAGCTCCCGGGCGTATCTGAGCAGCGCCCCTGCGGCGCCGACGGCCGCTCGGTCTCCCGGCTCGATGCCGAGGCCGTCGAGTGAGGCGAGCCGGAATGTGCGCGCCAGGTCCTCGCGCGAGAGCTCGGGGTCGAATTCCCATGCCTCGCGCTCCGTCACCGTCACCGATCCGTAGGCGGGCACGACCTTGCAGCCGGCCGGCAGCACGACCTCGGGCGACTCGTAGCGGGCGAGCGCGCTCGCCAAGTCCTCGACCGGCACCGTCTCGAGCGCCAGCTCCCCCGTGGTCAAGTCCAGCGCGGCCAGCCCCGGCGCGGCGCCGCCACTCCGGGGATCGAGTGCGACCAGGAAGTTGTTGCGGTCCCGCTCGAGCCAGTCCTCCGCGAGGACCGTGCCCGGCGTGACCGTTTCCACTACTTCGCGCCGCACCAGCCCCTTCGCGAGCTTGGGGTCCTCCACCTGCTCGCAGATCTCGACCCGATGCCCCTTCGCGATCAGGCGCCGCAGGTACTCGGTCCCGGCTTTGACCGGCACCCCGGCGAGCGGCACGTCCGCGGCTCCGCCGTTGTTGCGCGAGGTGAGCGTCAGACCGAGCTCGCGTGCGGCAAGGCGGGCGTCGTCTTCGAACATCTCGTAGAAGTCGCCCATCCGGAAAAACAGGATCGTATGAGGGTACCGCGTCTTGATCTCGCGGTACTGCTGCATCAGGGGGGTGTCGGTTTCCACCCGCGGCGTCACGGTTCCTCCACCACGAACGGCTGCCCGCCAAGCCGGGTCTTGAGCCGCCGCTGCGCCTGCTGTGCCTGGTCCCGCGTGGCATAGCGCCCTACGCGCACCTTGAACAGCCCGCTCGTGTCGCGCACGACGCGAGCGGCGAAGCCCATCACCTTGAGGCGGGTCAGCATCTCGTCCACCTGGGCCGCGCCCTTGACGGCGAGCACCTGCACCGCGTAGCCGCCGGCGCCCGACGCGGTCTTCGGTTGACTGTCGGCGCCCGGCGCGGCGGCAGCGGAGATCGGAGTCGGCGTGAGTGCTGCGCAGCGCGGGGCGTAGAAAGTGACCTGGTTCCTGAACTCGACGTCGCTCGCCCCGGCGAGTGCCTCTTGGATCAAGGCGCACCCGTGCGCGTCGTCCTTCAGATCGAAGTAGGCCCGGGCACCCCAAAAGTCCGCGCGCGGCTTGAGCGGCGTATCGGGGTAGTCGCGCCGCAGCCGCTCCGCTGCCTGCACCGTCGCCGCCGGGTCCCCCTGCGCGAAATAGAGCTGCGTGAGCAGCACGAGCGCCGAATCGGCCCAGACCGAGCGCCCGTACTCGACGACCACGCGTTGGAGATTGGTGGCAGCGGCAACGGCGTCCGTTGCGATGCGCGCGGCGGTGAACAGCGCTCCCGGGTAGAGCGAATCCTGGGGCGAGAGGCGCGCGAGCAGCCGGCGCATGATGGCGCGGCCGGAGTCCGGACGGGTCTGGGCGATGCGGAGGGCGAGCGCGCGGACGGAGTCGGTCTGGGCGGACAGTCGGACGGTCGGACTGGCGGACAGAAGCACGGCGCCGAGGACCAGTATCGGTCCGCCTGTCCGACCGGCCGGCCGTCCGTGCTTCACGCTGCCTCCTGCTGGAGCGCGCCGAACGACAGCACCAGCTGTACGAGAATCCCCGGCTCGTGGGTGAGCGTGGTCGACTTGAGCGCGCGGTCGGCATCGAGGGCGAGCCGCAGCGCCTTGCGCAGTGCCCCAGCGTCCCACCCCGCACCCCAGCGTGCCCAGCGCGACGCCGTTTGCTCCCAACTCCCGAGGCCGTACGGCCGCGCAGCCCGCAGCTGGCCGAGCAACGCGGCCTCGAGCCGAGCTGGCGGCGTGCCGCGGTCGAGCTCGGCGCGTGCCAGCGCCGTCCCGACGAGCGCCGTGCCGAGCGCCATGAGGACGCGTACCCCGGTCATTCCGGCTTGCTCGAGGACCGGCTCAACGAGCCGCGCCGCTACTGGAGTCCGCCGCTCGAGCGCTGCGTCGATCAGGTCCTGGAGCGTTTCGCCCGGCCGCGTGCCAACGAGGGCGGCGACGTCTGCCCGGGTCGCCACGCCTCCAGCCGGCCGGCCGGCCGTCAGGGCGGCGAGCTTCTCGAGCTCCCCACCGAGCGCGCCGAGGTCGCGCCCCACGGACTGGACGAGCAGCTCCACCGCATCCGGCTCGAACGCGAGCTTGAGCTGCCCCGCCCGGTGCGCCACCCATTTGAGCACGCGCGCGTGCGGCAGCGGCTCGACGGCGACGGCGACGGCGCTGGCGGAGCGCGCCAGCTCCGCGTCGGGAGGCTGGCCCGCGCCCTGCACGAGGATGAGCAGCGTCGTCGGGCTCGGGGACTCGAGGTACCGTAGCAACTCCTGGCGCACCTTGGACGTCTTCCGCACGTCCTCGATCCCCCGCAACACCACGACCCGGGCCGCGGCGAGCAGCGGCGGCGTGTTCACCAGGCTGTGGAACGCCTCGGGGTCGAGGTCAGCCGCGCTGCGTTGGTCGAAGTTGAAGTCCCGCGCGCCGGGGTCGAGCATGCGGTCGACGAGCGCCCGAACGGCTTCGTCCTTCAGGACGTCCTCGTCGCCGTGGAGATAGTAGACTGCCGCGGGCGTCCCCCCCTGCTTGAGGCCCCGCAGCAGCGCGTCGAAGGTGACGACCGCCATATCGGGCGGAAGTTACCGTAGGCTGGGGCCCGGAGAAAGGTCGGGGCACGGCGGGACGTGCCCGCAGCGGATCGAAAAAACGCCTAACGGCCCGCGCTGGCAGGCTCGACCAAGGCGGTCCCGTACGGGCTGGGGTTGCCCGTGACCACGCTGGCGCGCGGGTCCTGGAACGAGACGAACGGCACGCCTGCGTGCGCGACCGGCTTTGGGAAGGGGACCGGCGGCAGAGCGTGCACCCGCGCCACTTCGGGCCGTCGCACTCCTTCGAGGGCGAGCAACGCGAGGGCGGCCGCCACGAATAGTGCCGCGGCGATCCCCGCGCTTGCCGGGACCTCGACCAGCGCCCGGCGCTCCTGCGCCAGACGCGCTTCGAGCCGGCGCCGGAAGTCCGGCGACGGCTCGATCGTCTCCACCGCCTGGAGGGCGCGCACACCCCGGCGCACCGCGGTGTCGTAGCGGCGACAGGCCGGGCAGCAGGCGAGGTGGCGCTCGAAACGCCGGATCTCGCGCGGGGCTGCGATCAGCCCGTCGCGAAAATCCGTATAGCGGTCCAGGAATTCAGCGCACGTCATGCCGGCTATGTTGTACCGCGGCGGGCAGCGGCGGTTCCGCCGCCGGCTATTCGAGCAGCGGCTCGATGAGTTGCGCGAAGCTGTTGCGTGCCCGGTTGAGGCGGCTTTTCACCGTTCCCAGGTTGCAACCCGTGATGTCCGCAATCTCGGCGTAGCTCTTCCCCTCGAGCTCCCGCAATACGAACACCGCCCGGTGGTGGTCGGGGAGCTGCCCCACGCACTGGTCCACTGCCTCCTTGAGGTAGCGCTTGCGGTAGAGGTCGTCCGGGCGCGCGGTCGCGTCTTCGAACTGCAGCGGGCGGTGGTCGGCCTCCCAGTGCTTTTTGATCGTCTGGAACAGCACGAGCGGGTTCCGGCTGCGGTTGCGCAGCTCGTTCTTAGCCAGATTCGACGCGATCGTATAGATCCAGGTGGAGAATTTTTTGGTCTGGTCGAACCGGTGCAGGTGCCGGAATACGCGGATGAAGACCTCCTGGACTAGGTCCTCGGCCCGTTCGCGGTCCCCGATCGTGCGGTTAATGAAATTGAGCAGCCGGGTTTGATAGCGGTCGACCAGGGCGCCGAACGCCTGATGGTCGCCGGCCAAGTGTTCGAGCACCACCTGGCCATCGTCGAGCTCGTGAAGCGCCTCGCGCTCCAGCGCGCGGGCGGTGACGGCGGGCTGTGTCTTCCGTTTGAGGGCTGCTCGCATAAGACTGGCTCCGTAGTTTCGGCCAGAAACGACCCCGGAACTAGCGAGACCTCCTCCTGCGCTGGAACCCTATCGCACGAACCGTACCCGTCACCGGGCGACTTTACGGCGGTTTCACTAAGTGGCAAGACTACAACGTGTTCGCGCCGAACCGCGGCGGGGTGCGGCGTGGACCAATATCGTCCACCTGAGGTGACATTGCAACGTGACGGCGGCGTCACAGGCCCAAGCGAAACCCTGCCATATAAAGGATAGCGACCATCGTCTTCGCGTCACGAATTTCGCCATCCCGTATTCCCACAAGCACTTCGGACAACGGCCGGGGGACGACCTCGATGAACTCATCGCGCTCTCGTGCAGGGCTGGCGGTCCCCAGCCCGCTCGCCATGAAAAGGTGAATCACCTCGTCGGTAAATCCCGGCGTCGTCAAGATCGCCGTGAGCCGCTCGAGCCGCTCGGCTGTGACGCCCGCTTCCTCAAGCAGCTCGCGCCGGGCGCACGTTTCTGGTGCCTCACCAGAGTCAAGCGTGCCCGCGGGTACCTCCCACAGCGGTCCGCCCGCAGCATAGCGGTATTGCTTGAGCATGAGGATCGTGGGGTCGGGTCCCGCGGGATCCGTAAGGCAGGGGACGACCGCCGCGGCACCGGGATGCCGAATCACCTCCAGCTCCCCGGTGGAGCCGTCGGGGAAGCGCACCGTGTCGACGTCGAGCCGCACGACCCGGCCCGTGTAGATGCGGCGGGTGGCGAGTTGCATGGGAGCGCCCTCAGCGGTTTAGGAGCCAGGTGACGGGGACTTTGAACCCCTCGGCGAAGAAGTATGCCGCGTTGCGGCGGAGGTTGGCGCGGATCGGCGAATTGGGGGCGGGGGATGTGAACGGCACGAGTCCGAGCCGGGTTGCGATGATCTGGAGCCGGAGCATGTGAAATCCGTCCGAGACGAGCAGCACGCGCCGGCTGTCCCGCCCGCTGAACCAGCGCGCCACCCCGTCGAGTGATGCGGACGTGCTGGTGCCCGCGGGGAGCGCCAGCACCGCCACGTCGGGGAGACCCGCCTTTACCAGGTAGTGGCGGCCGACCTCGGATTCGCTCACCGTGTCGCCCGTCCCGACGCCACCGGTGACGAGCACCAGGGGCGCGAGCCCGCGCTGGTACAGCGCCGCGGCGTGGTCCAGCCGAGCCCGAAACACGGGCGAGGGCCGACCGTTGTATTGGGCCGCCCCGAGCACGACGATCGCGTCGGCGCTCGTCGCCTGGTCGCGGGATGCGGCCAGGGCGGCGGCCACGACCACGGCGGCCCAGCCTAAGGCCAGCGCCATCGCCAGCACGAGCGCCCCGGCGAGCTTTCGGGGCAGGGTCCAAAAAGGCATGGGGGGAAAGACAACAGGGGAAGGGGGTAGAGGGAAGGGGCGCGGCGCCTCCTCCCGCTTCACTGCTTCGTGAGCAGCTCCTCGAACAACGCGAGCGCGCGCGGATCCTCGGACTGGCCCAGCCAGAAGAGGGCCTTCTTGCGCACTCCCGGACTGGGGTGGCTACGCGCGATGCGGATCAGGGCCGGGACGCCTTCGTCACGCGGGCGCTGCGATAACGCGAACACGGCGCTTTCCTTCACGTCGAGCGCGACCGTGGTGTCGTCCAGCAGCTCGGTGAGACCGCGCGTCGCAGCCTCGCCCGCCGCCTGGCCGAGCCAGAAGACGGCCGACCGCCGCGTCTCGCGCGGCACCGTGGTCGAGCGGGCGAGGCGCAGCAGGTCGGGCCACACCGTCACGCTGTCCGCTAGGATGGCGGGGAAGACGGCGTCGTGCCCGACACCTTCACCGGCGCGCGCAGCGAGGTCGAGCAGGTAGCGCGCGGCTGCGACGGCTGAGACGGGTCCCAGATCCGTGACCTGGGCGTCGGCGGGGGAACGCCAGGCGCCACCCACGTACGTTCGCAGGCGGTGGATCTGGCCGCCGCGCTTCTGCAGCGCGACGCGAGCCGGCCCCGCCTCGCACGGGCAGCCGGCGTCGTCGTCGGAGTAGCGGTCGAACGACATGCGCTGCCGGCCGCAGCGGCCGTCATCGCACTCGAGGGAGATGATGTTGCGGCCGTTGCCGCACACGCCGGCGCGCGTGGCGTAGGAGAACCGCACCTCGCCGTCCGGCGCCGCCGCCACACGGTCGGCCAGGCCGCCTTGGAGGGCGAGCGCCACGACGATCGAGGCGATAACTGGTTGATGATCTCCAAGAGGACCTGCGCGGCGCGCGGGTCGTGCGACTGGCCGAGCCAGAAGATCGCCTTCTTGCGCAGTTCTTTGTCTGGCTCGGTCTTGGCGATCTTGATCAGGGCGTCCAACGCCGCCGCCTCGTGGCGCTGCGAGTACACGAAGATCAGCTGCTCCTTCATCTCCCTGTTCTGCATGCGGTCGTACAGCGGGGCGAGCTGGTCCAGGTCGGCACCGGTCTGCCCCGCCCAGAAAAGCGCCTTCTTGCGCTGCTCGATCGGCTCGCGCTCGTTCAGCGCGATGTCCATCAGCCAGCGCGCGTTCTCGGCGCCGCCCATCTGCGAGAGAGAAAAGATGACTTTCTCTTTCAGGTCGTCGTCCGCGAGCTTCGCGTACAGGCCCCGCAGGAAGGCGGCGTTCTCGGCGGAGTGCCGCTGCCCCAGCCAGAAGATCGCCTTCTCCCGTACTTCGGAGGGTGCGTCCGAGCGCTCGGCGTAGGCGCGGAGGATTTCGGCGGCCTTGGGGCTGTGCTGCTGCGACAGCGCGAAAACTGCCTTCTCCTGCAGCTCCTGATCTTTGGACGTCTTGAGAATCGAGTCGAGCATCTCCACGGCGCGCTCGGTGGGCACCTGCGACAGCCAGAACACAGCCTGCTGGCGCACCTCCGAGTCCGGGTCGTGCTGGGCGGCGTCGAGCAGGATGTCCTCGGTCTCGGGGCTGCGCTTCTGCGACAAGATGAACACCGCTTTGCGGCGCAGCACCGTGGAACAGGCGTCGCGGCGGGCCAGCACCTTGCGCAGGATCGGCACCGCCTTGGTGGCGTCCATTTGCAACAGGCCCATGAGCGCCGCGACGCGCAGGTCGTCGTCATCGTCCTCGCTGACGCAGCCTTTGCCGCGCCCGGTATCCGCTTCCGGGCGCGGCTGTGCGTGCTCGCTGATCCAGCGGCCTGCTGCTTCGTCGCCTTGCTTCGCGAGCGCCGTCTGGATGCGCGCGAGCAGCGCGTCTCCGTCCCGCAGCGTCGCCGCCTTGGGGTAGCGCCGCTGCTGGGTGACGAGCAGGCTGCGCGCCCGGTCGAGGTCGTCGTTCTTGTAGAGAGCGAACGCCGCCCAATAGAGCGCGTCGCCCGCGCGGGTCGAGTTGGGGTAGCGACGGTTGAGATCGCCGTACAGGTTCGCGGCGCTGGAGTAGTCCCCGCGGTTGAATGCCTGCCGCGCGGCCCGCCACAGCGAGTCGGTGGGGTCCTGCTCGGCGGCGAGTGCCTCGAACCCCGCGACTCCCTCGAACCCCTCCAGCGCCTCGAATCCCTCCAGTGCCTCGAATCCCTCCAGTGCTTCGAACCCCTGGAGCCCTTCGAGCCCGGGTAGGCCCTCGAGCCCGGCTAGTCCTGAGAGTCCTTCGAGCCCCTGCAGCCCCTGCAGCGCGTCGAGTTGCCTAGCGAGCTGAAGCGCCTCGAGCTGCGGGCTGGGCGGCGCCGCCGGCCGTTGGATTACCATGACGGCTGCCAACACGAGCTGCATCGTCTGCATCACAGTGCTCCTTGGGTGCGCACCGGTCCGGGCCCGGCGGGGTTCGCCGTCCGCAACCGCAGCAGCACGCTACGTTGTTCCAGTCCCTGGTTGATCAACTGCACATCTTCCGGGTCGCCGCCCCGCGGGAGCTGCGCGATCTGTGCCAGCACCAGCTCCAGGTCTTCGAGCAGGCCCTTCAGCCGTGCATCTGTGGCGGCGGGCGAATCGAGCATCAGGCGGGTGGTCACCAGGAGGTCGCGGGCCTGCGTCGCGAACTGGACGTTCGGCTGTTCCACTCGGGCCTCCGTCCGAAACCCGGTGAGCAGCGCCTCCGCGCGGGTGAGATACTGAGCCGCCGCGACGTGATACGCGAGTGCGCTCTGGTCGCTTACGCCCGTCGTCGCGATCGGAGCCGGGCCCAAACTCGGTGGACGCGCCGTCCAGCGCCCGATCCCGATGCCGAGGGCGAGCACGGCGGCGATGCCGATGCCCCAGCGGAGCCAGGGGCTCGCGCTGAGCGCTCGCCGCCGCCGGCGCGCCTCGCGCACCGCTATGATGCGGCGCCAC
>Ga0134081_10000019_pt1 | contig 21601 bp, 23 predicted proteins | sample 15_taG_17_FD_119759 | JGI IMG/M metagenome (GOLD analysis project Ga0134081, IMG submission 119759) | Grasslands soil microbial communities from the Angelo Coastal Reserve, California, USA - 15_D_Met_20cm_5_24_1 metaG | ecosystem: Environmental > Terrestrial > Soil > Grasslands ...
CACGCCTGATAAGACGAGACGGCCGTCGCTCACCAGCGACGGCCGTTGATTTTTCAACCACCTGTGGCACCACGGCGCGCTAGGCCCTGGGAGCCGTTCCAGCCAGCCCCAGAAACACCAGCATGGCCCGATTCAACCGGAGAATCTCTTCGTCATCGAGTCGACCGAGACGAGACCCGAGCTTCGTCTTCGGTACCGTGGTGATCTTGTCCGCCATCAGGCGGCACGGCGACCGCAGTCCGTTCCGTTCGTTGGGCTCGACGGGCAGCCGGAACAGAGGAGCGTCGGTCGGGTCCGTCGTGAAGGCGCACACCGTTAGGGAGTCCGTCGCGTCGAACCGATCATCCTGCACAATGACCACGGGTCGAGGCTTCCCCGCATAGTCCTTGCCGCCGGCAGCCGTCCAGATCTCGCCGCGTCTCATTCCGAGGCCGCGTCAATAAAGCCCTGATCCTCCGTGGCGCGCGCGCTTCTGGCGACGGCCAGTGCCTGCCGATGCGCCTCGGCGGCGAAGGCTGGCGAGCGAACATCGGGTACCCAGATTTGGATGGGCCGCAGTCCTTGCTGGCGCAAGCGCGCTCGATGTGCTCGGACCTTTTCGCGTGACGGCTTGGAGTTCTTCGACCCTCCCATGGTCCCCCCGCTCGATCGGTTACATGTAACCTAGCGATGAGGTGGTCGCGCTGCCAGGGCTGATAGATGGCCAAGCCGGCGACCCCGTTCGCGCGGCTCGGCGGGCGATGGCTCGCAACGCCCGCGGCGACTCTGTCTCCGATGCTGTTTGCGGCGCTTATCCCGCCCTCAGGGCCGCGACCTTGCCCCGGGCGGCGGCTGCTTCGCGAAACCTAGGCTTGCTCGACTCGGGGGAACTCAAGGCGTCATCGAGGCTCGCTGGAAGCTCAACGACCGGCCGCGGCGCGACTCGGCTATCGAACTCCGGAGGAATGCGATGCGCGATGACGCTCAGTGTTGCACTCCAAAGTTGATAGCAAACAGCAACTGGTACATCACCTGATAGGTAACACTTTGTTCGCAGCTAATGGGTGACACTCTCTAACCTAGAGGCCCCACTGGGAGGTCGCCATGCCGTGGGAAGAGAGGTCGCTCATGGACGTCCGCTTACAGGATGTGCACCGGCCGGGCTGGTCCGTGGCCGAGGTGTGCCGCCGCTACCAGGTGAGCCGGAGGCGATAATTCGGTCTGGCTCGCAATACCATGGCCGATAGTGCCATCCGTCTTGCCGCCTTGGCAGAGTCCGGGGTAGTATTCGGCGCTGGAGACCAACACAGGAAGACTGAGAAATGGCTTCAACGAAAGACGTTCTAGACCACCACATAAAGTGCTTCGGCGACGGCGACCTCAAAGGCATTCTATCTGACTATGCGCCAGGTGCCGTCCTGTTCACTCCAGATGGACCGCTCAGAGGAGCCGGCGGGATCAGGCCGTTCTTCCAGGCGATGATTGCGGAGTTTGGGAAACCCGGCACGGCGTTCAGTATGAAGCAGCAGTTCGTCGACGGCGACTATGCGTACGTTCTGTGGACCGCGGACACCGCCGACAACATGTACGAGTTTGCCACGGATACCCTCGTCGTGCGGGACGGCAAGATCGTGGCCCAGTCATTCGCGGGAAAGATTACGCCCAAGAGCTGAAGCACACACAAAAGAGAAACCGTGAAGAGACTGGTCGCCATGTTCGCGATCGTCGCTATCCAGGTGCTCGCTCTGAGCGTCGTCACCTTCGCCCAGGATAGCAACATCGGAACCTGGAAACTCAATGTGGCGAAATCCAGATTGAACGGAAGGGTCACCGGAAACACCTAGACGTCGTGGTGTCCGCGGACGGCACGACACGAACCTTGACGCCAGACGGGCAAGAACGCGCTGCGGCAGGACGTGAACCACGTGATCGTGTACGACAAGGAATAACCTGAGCCGCTCTTCAGCCCGGCAGATTCATCAGTTTCGCGAGCGCGGGCCACCTGGGACTGGATCGGAGGAGCGGCCCCAGGATCGGCACGAGCCGCGGATACCGCTCTTCAATCGCGTGCTCGGCCCAGTCCGCCGCCCGATCGAATTCCCCGCACAGTGCGTGAAAAACTGCGAGCCCGGTCGGAGCCCCGTATTCCTCGCCAGTCCCGAGCTTCTCGAGCAGCGGGTCTGCCCGGCTCGTGGCTCCGGCGCGGACCAGGAGCGCCGCGAGCTGTCCAATGACCGGATGCCTCCAGGGCGTCAAGGCATACGCCTTTCCCGTTAACGTGAGCGCTTCCTCAAACCGGCCTTGCTGCGCGCAGATCGCGCCGAGCGTATTCACCGCAAGTGGGAAGTTCTCATCGATCTCCAGGATTTTCCGCAGTTCGGCTTCCGCGTCCTCCAGCCGGCCGGCGTGCCGGAGACCGACCGCGAAATGGTGGCGGTACAACACATTCAGCGGATCCTCCTCAAGGCCTCTCGCCATTGCGTCCACGGCCTCCGCGCAGCGGCCCATCGACAACAGGTAATGGTTCCCGTACCAAAAGCGAACGTCGCGTGAAACGGGTTCGTGAGCCATCGCCAACCGCCATTCCCGTTCCGCCTCGTTCCATTCGAAGTCGGTGCCGGCACACACGCCCAGCAGCGCGTGCGCTTCAGGCAGTGAGGGCTCGATGCGCAACGCGGCTTGTTCTGCTGCGCGCGCCAACGGGATGACTTCGCGGGCCGGCCTGAAGCCAATGTTCGCGAGCATCGTATAGTGAGCACCTAACAGGCTGTACGCCATCGCGAATTTCGAATCGAGCTCGATCGCCTGTTCCAAGCATTCCTTCACCCGCACCATTGATTCCGGCGTCGGTCGGACCCAATGAGCTCGAGCCTCGAGGTACGCCGCGTATGCACGAAGGTTCGGTGTGGGACGCCGGAGGGTCGCGGCTTCCGGGGAAAGCCTGACCTGGAGGGCCGCGGCGATGGTCTGTGTGATCTCATCCTGGATCGCGAAGATGTCCGTCATCTCGCGATCGTAGCGCTCTGACCAGATATGAAAGCCATCGGTCACCTTGATGAGCTGCGCCGTGACTCGGATGTGGTTGCCCGCCGTGCGAACACTCCCTTCGAGAATGTGCCCGACATTGAGCCTGCGGCCGATCTCCTCAAATGCGACATCCTTTTCCCGGAAGAAGAACGAGGACGTGCGACCGGCGACCTTCAGACCGGGGACCTGGGCCAGGACATTGATGATCTCCTCGGCGAGGCCGTCGCCGAAGTACTCATTCTGCTTGTCCGCGCTCATGTTGGCGAACGGCAGTACGGCGACGGACGTGAGCGCTGCGGAATGCGGCATGGGCTCGACGCGGAGCGCGCTGACCAGCGCCGCGGCAAACTGCGCTGGGCTCGTGAAGCGGTTCGCCGGCTCCTTCGCCATCGCGCGCACGATCGTCGCATCGACGTTGAGCGGAACCGAGTCGCGCACGTCGCGAATAGAGGGAACTGCCTCCGTAAGGTGCTTCGCGATGATTGATTGCGCCGACGGGCCAGTGAATGGAACGTCTCCCGACAGCATCTCGTAGAGCACGCAACCGAGCGCATAGATGTCACTGCGCCCATCCACCGTTTCGCCCATGGCCTGTTCAGGACTCATGTAGCTCGGCGTGCCCAGCGCGAGTCCGGCGTGTGTGAGGCCAGGATTCGTCGACGCCCCATCGACCCGGCTGCTGACCACGGCCTTCGCGATGCCGAAGTCTGCAACCACGGGTACGCCGTCGGACAGAAGGACGTTTTCCGGTTTGACGTCGCGATGCACGAGGCCGTGGCGGTGCGCGTAGTCCAGCGCTGAGGCGATCGCACCGGCGATACGCAATGCTTCGTCAACCGGAAGTTGTCCCTCGCGATCAAGCTTCGCGCGAAGCGATTCGCCGGCGACGAAGGGCATCACGTAGAACAGCAGCCCGTTCTTCTCACCCGAGTCGAAGAGCGGCAGCACGTTTGGGTGTTGCAGATTCGCGGTGACGCGGATCTCGGCGAGAAAGCGCTCGGTGCCGAGTGACGCGGCGAGCTGTGGGTCCAGTACTTTCAGGGCGACGTGGCGATGATGCTTGACGTCGCGCGCAAGAAACACTGTCGCCATACCGCCACGGCCGAGCTCGCGCTCGATGGTGTACGCGGCGCCAAGGCAGGCTTGGAGCTGCTCACGCAGCAATTCTGGCATCAGCAGATCGATGAATCCCCGACGAATCGGATTTGCACCGTCCGTGCGAGGACAAGACTGCGACGCCGGGGGGGGCGCCAACAGAGCCGCTGGCACGTCCAAGATGAGCGGCTCGGAAGGTGGATCCATCCCTCCATGCCGCCGCCTTCTGAGGTCGAATTGTCGGCGCCGCTGAGAAACGTCGCGGCCATTGTGTAATATGGCGCCAGCGCGGCACCACGGCCAGCCGGCCCCGTCAGCGTATCTCCGCGGGACCATGCCATGCTCGGTCGACTCCCTCGCGCTGGCTAACGCGCATTGGACTGACCGTTCTAGTGTAACTGCCTCGAATCATGCGTGCCATCTAGCACTCAGCTGCTAGGATTGGGTACGGGCGATAGGCTGCGAACTCTGCTTCCCCCGACGCGAGCGCGAACCTGGCACGTTGCTCTTTCCGTCGTTCTGGACAGGCGAGGAGGCGATGGTCACGGACGTCCGCAAGGTGCTTGATGCCGTGGCCAAGCGCGCGGGCTGGACGCAAGGCGAGATCACGACCAAGATGTTCCGGCACACCTACATCAGTGCCCGCATTCAGACCACGCACAGCGGGGCGCCGGTCGCGGCCTTTACGGTGGCGCGGGAGGTCGGGCACTCGTCCACGGCGATGATCGAGAAGGTGTATGGGCATCTCGGGCAGGTGCAGCATCGGTCGAAGGTCGTGGAGTACCGCATCAGTCAGCACAAGCAGGCGATCAGAGACCGAAAGTTGCGGCACACTTTGCGGCACACTTTGGACCGAGTAGCTTAGGTAAGTCCTTTGGGGCCTGTAGCTCAGGTGGTTAGAGCGCACGCCTGATAAGCGTGAGGTCAGTGGTTCAACTCCACTCAGGCCCATTAACAACAAGAGGCGTCGCGCGAGAGGCGTCGCGCAGGAAACGTCACGCGAAAGACGTCACGCGAACGGCGTGCGGCCCCATCCTTTCACGCTCCCGCACTGACACTGCCCAAGCCGGCTAGTTGCCGAAGCAGCTGCCAGAGCCGCACACGATGAGAAAAGCGACCAGCACCGCTGCGGGGCCGCCAACGCCCACGATGGTTCCCGGGACCGACGCTAAGCGCCCGCCGGCGAAAACGGCGACCCGCGTGCTTCGGTCGACGTCGAACCGCTCCGGCCGCAGAGCCACGACGTGCATGGTAAGCCCGACGTAGTCGGCGATATTCAGCCCCGCGTGCCCGCTGAAGCCCGGGGCGCCCGAACCCAGGACGACCATGCCGGGAGCGATGTCGAAGCTGGTGGTGTGGCTCATCCAGAACCGCACCCTCGGGCGAATGCCGACGGCCGCGCCTTGACCGGTTTGATCGCTCCCCCAGAGGATGGCTTGAGTGAACGCCGCTACCCCGAATGCCTGGCGTGTGCTGCGGTTGACCATCCCGCCGAGCTCCCAGGTGAATAACGCACCCTGACTCGCCTGGTTGGGGTTGGACGAAATGGGCGCGGCCACGCCGAACTCGGTGAGCCAGAAAACATCGCACTGAGGTCGAGGATGCCCACGGAAGCACCGTTGGGTAGTGGACTCAGTCCCGCCAGTGGTGGGTGCCGCACTTGCGTTCTGGGCCGGGAGCACGGGTGAATAGACTAGCGCGCACAAAACGATCGCTACTAGAGCACCGTTGCGAATCATGATGTCTACCTTTCGATATGCGTCCCCTGTATCTCGATTCCTCTCCAAGATGTGAGCAAGTTGAGGCGGGCGATAGTCCCTGCAGCCTAGGGCCCGGCCGCCGGCGCGGGTGTTGCTCGAGCCATCCACCGAGAGCGAGGCCCGAGGTCCACGAAGATCACGTTCCCGCTCTCCTTGTTCAGGTCGGGATTCTTGTCGTGCCAGACGCGATGATGTTGAGATTGTAATGCGCGCCGCTGCGAGCGCCGTTGCCAGTTTGGCCGCGGAGCTCTGGAGACGCCGCACTGGCGCGCATACTCCCCCTCCCTAGAGACGGGTTCGTGAGCGCACGGACCTGGTGGAACGAGAGGTGCTTCCGGGTTCAGGTCGACTATAAACTCCACATCGGTCCGGGCCCGGTGACCGGCCTCACCCCGACCGCGGCCGCACGTTTCCACTTGACGACCGCGCGCCCGTCGTTAATCTCAAGGGTCCGATGTATCCCCGGCCCCGTTGCGCCCGCGAACGGCTCAACGGGGCCGTGCTTTTGTGGAGCGCGAGGGCACTCACTATCCAGACCACCGGACCGCGTCATCCTGCGTCCGTTTTGATCAGGCTGCTGGTCGCGGACGATCGACTGGTCGTCCGCGAGGGGCTCAAGCGTCTCGTCGCGGCGAGTTCCGAGATTACGGTCGTCGGCGAGGCGGCGACGCGAGACGAAGTGCTCGCACAGGTCCGGGCCACCGAGCCCGACGTGCTGCTCCTCGACCTGTTCCTCGGAACGCCGACGATCCTTGGGCTTATTCGCGACGTGAAACGTCGCCATCCCGGATGCCGCGTGCTCGTGCTGAACGTGCAAGGGCAAGATCCCGACGCCCGGCGTATGATGGAAACGGGCGCTGCGGGATACTTGAGCAAGGATCATTCGCGTCGCCAACTGATCGATGCGATCCAGCAAGTCGCGCGCGGCGCGTCGTACGTGAGCCCGTCGCTCGCGAGCACGCTCATCTCCGGCCTCGGGGGAGCCGGCGGGAGGCCCCGGCACGAGGTGCTCTCGACCCGCGAATACCAGGTGTTGTGCCTATTCGGCTCTGGAATCTCCTTCAAGCAGATCGCCGCTGAGCTTGGCGTGAGCCCGAAGACGGTGAGCACCTATCGCAGCCGCATCTGCGACAAACTCAAGCTGAGCAGCAACGCTGCCATCATCCGCTACGCGATCGAACACCACCTCGTTCCCTCCGCGCCCTCGACGCTCCCGCGGCGTCGGAAAAGTCCGACGGACAAGTCAGCCCGACGCTGACGGCCCGCGTTGGAGTTCTCCCCTGCCGCGGGGCTCTGAATTGGGTCGCACGTCGGCGCCGGGCACGGCCGAGGTGAACGGCCAGAGCGGGTTCACGTATCAGCTCGATGTGACCGACTATGGCGAGCCGGGACGGAACGACCGGTTTGCCGGCAGTCAACTCGCTGCGGGGCTCCGTGTCTTTGCGGCGGCCCTACGGTTCCGCTCGACGTCTTTGCGCGACGCCGTCGCGTGACGTCTCTGCTTGACGTATTTGGCCGTTCCCGTTCGAGCGGTGGTTGCGTGCGCGCGCACAGGCGTCCGTGCGCGTCAGCTCGACGAGCCACGCGGAGACGGGAACGAGCGTGGAGCCGAACAGAGCGGGTGTGCGCCAGGCTTGCCGAAACACCCACGCCACGCTACGCCTGGCCTCCACTGGGTCGGGAACGATGCCGAGCGCCACGTCATACAGCGCTCCCCCGTGCCGGCGATACAGCAGATCCAGCGCCTGGCGGTCGCGCTTGGTGGCGATGCGGGCGACGAGCGACGCGTCGGGCACCTCGGGGTTCCCGGCTGTGTCGCAAGGCTCGCTCGTACGCACGACCTTTACGTTGGGTGGTGGCGACTGCTTCGCGGATCTGCGAAAACGCGCACGTCATTTAAAGAGGGTGGAAAGCGGCTTCGGGTAACGCAGCGACTCGAGGGATACGGCCGGGCCCCGCGACGAGGGGCGGGGCCCGTGCGGCGTCGACGCGCGCGGCAGGCGTCGGACGGTTAGTGGTTGACCAATGGATTGCGCTGCCCAGCCGTGTCCGGCTTCGCCGCCCCTTTCCGCTTGGCCGGAGCCCCGGCCTTGGTGGCAGTCGACTTGGCGGCCACGGGAGTCCGAGCCCTGGCCTGGGCCCTTGCCCGCCCGTGGTGAGAACCACCGCCGCAGGCGGCGAGGGCGATCAACGCGAGCCCTGCTAGCAACGTCCTTGGCATGGATCCTCTGGGATAGAGGTTGCGAGACCCAATATAAGGCACGTCGGTCGGGCGCTGGGTTCGCACGTGCGTGACGCGCGTCACGTGTTGCGGGCGCGCCTCATCTTGACCGCGGAACGTCGCGCAACCATCCTGGTAACCAGCAGTTACAACGTTGGCGGTTTCAACCACCTTGGCCCCGTTGCGCCCGCGATCAGGCCGATCGGGCGCCTTTTTTTTCGGGAGCCGGAGCACAGCGGAATGGATGCCAAAGCGTTGCTCGACAGCCTCGACGTCGGGGTGGCAGCGGTCGCTCCCGACTGGACGATCGCCGAGTGGTCCGCCGGCGCCTCGCGGGTCACGGGTCTGCCCGCCAGCCAGGCGCAGGGCCGGAACTTCTGGATGGCGTTCTCGGCGGCGAAGGGCAGCGAAATCGAGCACGTGCTGCACAGCGTGCTGGCCGACGGCAAGGCGCGCACGTGCCTGATGCCGGCGCACGCGTCGCACACTCCCGGCGCCGTGCTGGAGACCCGGGTGACGCGTGCTCCCCACAACCACCTGGTGATGGCGTTCCGCCCGATGCACGATGCGCTCCCCGCGGAGTCGGGGGCGGCCCAGCTGATGGGTGCGCTCGAGATCGAACGGCGGCTGTACCTGCAACTCTTCAATACGCTCCCTACGCCTGGTTTGGTGCTGACCGCCGACGGCGAGATCCTGGAGGCGAATCCCGAGGGTGCGAAGCTGCTAGGAGGGCCGGACGCGCCCACCGTCCGCGGGCGCTCCCTTACGGAGTGGGCCGCCGAGCCGCAACGGGCGGGGCTCGCCGCCGCGCTGCGGGAGGCGGTCAGTAAGCGTCAGGAGTTCAACCTGACGCTCGCCGGGGATCCGGTGCGCGACGTGCAGGCGGTCATCGTGAACGTCGATCCGATCGAGCCGTCGCCCAAGCTGCTGTTCCTCGCCGTGGACGTGTCGAGGGAGATCTTGCTGCAGCGCAAGCTGCTCCAGACCGATCGGCTGTCGCAGCTCGGCGCCCTCGTGTCGGGGGTGGCCCACGAGCTGAACAACCCCCTGGCGGCGATTGCGGCCTTCGCGGAGCTGCTGGTGGTGGAGCCGCGACAGGCCGAATTGCGAGAGAGCGCCGAGGTGATCCGCGCCGAGGCGATGCGCGCGGGGCGGATTGTGCGAACCCTGCTCGATTTCGCCCGCCAGCGGCCGCGCGTCCGGGTCGCCGTCGATCTCGCGGAGATCGTGGACCGCGTGCTCTCACTGCAACGCTCCGCCCTGAAGAAGGCCCGCGTCCGCGCCGCGGTGGCCATCCCGGATGACCTCCCGGCGGTACTGGGTGATCCCCAAGAGTTGCAACAGGTCGTTCTCAACGCGGTGGTGAATGCGCGTCAGGCGGTGGAAGCGAGCGGCCGCCCCGGTCAGGTCCTGATCATCGCCAAGCGCACGGACAACCACGTGCGGGTCGCGGTCGAAGACACCGGGCAGGGCGTGCCCTCGGAGATCTTGGATCGCGTGTTCGAGCCGTTTTTCACGACCAAGGGCGACCAGGGGACGGGGCTCGGCCTCGCCATCAGCTTCGGGTTAGTGCGCGCGATGGGGGGTCGGATGTGGATCCAGAACATCGAGGGCGGTGGCGCCCGGCTCGAGTTCGAGCTGCCGATCGACCGCGAGCCCGCCGTCGCCACGGCGGCCGACGGGTTCCACGCTCCGGAGCGGTCGCTGCGGGTGCTCGTGATCGAAGACGAGGAGAGCGTGCGGCGCGGCATGGTGCTGCTCGCGAAACGGCTGGGCCACGAGGTCACCAGCGTGCCGGGGTACGACGACGCGCGGCGGCAGCTCGCCGAGCCGGCCCCGCCCTACGACGCGTTGATCGTGGACGTGCACCTCGACGAAGCGCACAGCGGCTTCGACCTGTTTGAGGAGCTGCGGGTCGAAGGGCGGGGCCGCGAGCGCCGCATCGTCTTCACGACGGGCGACTCGATCTCGGCACAAACGCGCGACCACCTGCTGCGGTCGGAGCGGCCGGTGCTGCGCAAGCCGTTCAGCCTGGATGAGCTGCGCGAGATGCTCGACCGCGTGGCCAGTGACTGAGGCTCGGGCCTAGGAGGGTTCGAGCAGCAGGGCCCGCCGCGCCACGCCCCGCGGCTCGGTGCGCCGGCGACCGACGACCGTGTGACCGTAGTAGGCGATGGTCTGCCGCAGGCCGTCTTCAAAGCTCACGACCTCGCTGTAGCCGAACAGCTCGCGCGCCTTCTCGATCGCCGCGAGCGAGTCCCGTACCTCGCCCGCCCGCCCCTCGACGTATTCGGGCTCGACGTCCGTCCCCACCAGTTCCCGGATGGATTGCCACAGCTCGTTCACGCTGATGGCGCGGCCGCAGCCCACGTTGAACACTTGGCCAGCCACTTGGTCGGCCGGAGCCCGGCTGGCGAGCATGTTGGCGTGCACGACGTTGGCGACGTACACGAAATCCCGGGTCTGGCCGCCGTCGCCATAGATCGTGGGCGATTCACCGCGCAGCGCCGCCGTGATGAAGCGCGGGATCACGGCCGCGTATTGGGACTTGGGGTCCTGCCGCGGTCCGAAGATGTTGAAGTAGCGCAGCACGACCGGCTCGAGCCCGTAGGTCGCTTGAAACGCCTCGCAATACTGCTCGGCCGCGAGCTTGGAAGCGGCGTAGGGTGAGAGCGGGTGGGTGCGATCGTCTTCGTGGTTGGGGAGGTCGGCGGGGTTGCCGTAGGCCGAGGTGGATCCCGCGAATACGACGCGGCGAACGCCGGCGTCGCCTGCCGCCAACAGCACATTCACAGTGCCGGTCGCGTTGACCGCGTGGGCGGCGAGCGGCTCGCGTACCGAGCGCTCGACCGACGTGACCGCCGCATGGTGCAGCACGCAGTCGACCCCCTCCATTGCGCGCCGGCACATCTCTGCATCCGTGACGCTGCCGACCAGCAGGCGGAGGCGATCCGCTACGGGTGTGAGGTTCTCGCGTCGGCCGGTCGAGAGATCGTCGAGGACGACCACGTCGTGCCCGGCGGCCACGAGATGATGCACCAAGTGCGAGCCGATGAAGCCTGCCCCGCCCGTCACCAGATATCGCATGCGCTTGACCGACCTCCGTCGCCTTGTCGAATTGAACGAGCCGCGCGATGATCTAAACCACCAGTGCACATCTCAAGCCAGGCGCTCGGGAGGTAAGGCATCCCCACCGGATGTCGCGGGGCAGCCACACGTGTTTCGCGGTGAACGAGAATTCGTATGGCGATCGGCGCGGCACCGATTTGATGCACCCAGCGTGAACGCGGCCGCTTACCGTTGCAGCAGCGCGACAACGGGCGCCTGCCTGAGATCTGGCCGGCGGAGGTAGGGTGAGGCGGTCCGTCTTGTTATGTTGAGCGCTCGGGCATCCGTCGATGCTGCGTCTCGATTGCGGGAGCCCATGGATGCATTCGCAACACGCGAAGATCGTATGCGCCATCGAACGCGGAGGCGCGTTCGTGTCGCGGCGGGAGGGCGAGTGGTGGCTCAGCTCTTGAGGAGGCTGCGCCAGATGCCGGACCGGCTGCTGCACCCACGGCGGCGCCGCGCTGCGCTGGCATCGCTGATCGCGCGCCAGCCGCCGGCGCGCGTGCTCGTGGTCTGCAACGGGAACATCTTCCGCAGCCCATTCGCCGCTGCCGTGCTGCGGAGGGTAGCCGGGCCGCGGGGGGTGCAGGTCGAGTCGGCGGGGTTTCTGGGACCCGGGCGGCCGGCACCACGCGACGCTCGGACGGCGGCCGCCGGACACGGGATCGATCTTTCGCGGCACCGCTCTCAGCCGATCACCGCGGAACTGGTACGGTGGGCGGAGCTCGTCATCGTGATGGATGCCCGCCAACGCCAAGTGATTTGCGACCGCTTCGGCCGCTCTCCCCGGGACATCGTGATCCTGGGTGACCTCGATCGTGGGCCCGTGTTCTCACGCGGGATCGAGGATCCCGTAGAACAGTCAGTCGAAGTGTGTCAGCGAGTCTACGCGAGGATCGAGCGGTGCCTGGCGGTTCTGGTGAACACGCTGTGGGGGACCCTCGCGGCAGGCCGGAGGTAGCGGCCGATTCTGTTCGGTCGCGCAGTCACGGGACGCTACTGAACAGTCGGGACATCAGCGATTGCCCTTGCGCCGCGCGCGGGCCGATCCTGATGCCGCGGCGAGCGTTCTCTCGGGTGATGCGGCGGACATCGTACGCGACTCGGTGAAACCAGACGTGGTATGTCTCCGAGTCGAACACCGCGTATGCCGCCCGCTCGTCACCATCTCTCGGCTGGCCCACGCTACCGGGATTGAGGAAGCAGAACGCCGCGGGGTCGAGTACGAGCTCCGGTACGGCGGGCCGCCGCACGACGCCGCCCGCTGCGACTTCCACCACCTGCTGCAGGTGGGTGTGGCCCGTGCAGCAGACCCGGAGGTCGCCGTCGAAGTGCAGCAGCACCTTTGTCTCTTCCTCGAACTGGCCTCGGGCGTGCAAGCGAACGCAGGGATCGCCGAGCGCCGAGTGGGTGCAGAGGATGCCGCCTTCCAGCCGAAGCTCGTCAGGCAAGCTCGCTAGGTAGTCGCAGTCCGCCTCCGTGAGCACCTTGCGCGTCCAGCCGATCGCCTTGCGGCCGACTGGGCCGCATTGGTCCGCGGGGAGGCGGCCGATCGCCATCAGATCGTGGTTGCCCCGGACGCCGGGGATCCGGTGTTCCCGTAACAGCGCCAACGTCTCGCGCGGTCGCGTGTTGTAGCCCACGACGTCTCCCAGATGGACCGTGGCGGCGACATCGTGCCTTGCGATGTCGGCAAGCACGGCCGCGAGGGCGTCCGAGTTCGCGTGGATGTCGGATAGGATGGCGATGCGCATAGGTCCATCCTGTGGCATAGGCGGTGCCAGCGGCGGCGTGGTGTGGGGTCCGCGAGCGCGCCGTCGCGCCTTCCTGCGCCGTTGCGCCGACGCAACGCAGCGTGGTGGGCGGGGCTGTCGGCGTCGTCGCTCCCTTCCCGGATGGCCGGGCACGCGCGTTGCAACCCCCGGTATGCATGATCCGGCATCACTTCACTGTCGACGTCGAAGAGTATTTCCAGGTGTCGGCGTTTGAATCGCGCGTGCGTCGTGCCGATTGGGATCGTTTCGAGCCCCGGGTCGTCGGCAGCGTGTATCGCTTGCTCGACATGCTCGCGCGGCACGAGGCGCGGGCCACGTTCTTCGTCGTCGGCTGGGTGGCGGAGCGGCATCCGGATCTGGTACGCGGTATCGCGCACGCCGGCCATGAGATCGCGTCGCACAGCTGGGATCACGCTCGTGTCACGGACCAGTCTCCCCTGACTTTTCGGGACTCGGTGCGGCGCGCCAAGTATTTGCTCGAAGACCTAGCGGGCGCACCGGTACTGGGGTTCCGCGCGCCCAGTTTCTCGATCGTGCCGGGCCGGGAATGGGCGCTCGACGTCCTCATCGAAGAAGGCTACCGCTACGACTCCAGCCTGTTTCCGGTGCGCCGCCCGGGCTACGGGTATGCCAACGGGCATCCTGACCCCCACTGGTTGGAGCGACCGGTCGGCCGGATAGCGGAGGTGCCGCCGACCACGCTCCGGCGCTGGGGCACGAACGTTCCCGCCGGCGGCGGCGCCTACTTCCGCTTGTTCCCGTATGCCGTCGTACGGGCGGCCTTGCGGGACTGCGCGCATCGTGGCGCGCCCGGCACGTTCTACATCCACCCGTGGGAACTCGACCCGGACCAGCCCCGCATCGCCGTGCCGTGGCCCACCCGAGTGCGTCACTACGGCGGCTTGCGGCGCACAGCGCCGCGGCTGGAGCGGCTCCTCGTCGAGTTTCGCTTCACGGCGATCGCCGACACGCTGGCCCGTCTCACCGACATGGCCCGCGTATGATGTCCGTCGCGCTGCTTGACGGCAGCGTTTCGGTGTGGGATGCCTTCGTAGCGGCGGCGCCGGGGAGCACGTTCTGCCACCTCGCCGGATGGCGCGACGTGATGACCGACGTGTTGGGGCACCAGTGCTTCTACACCATCGCGTGCGACGATGCGGGCGTGTGGCGCGGCATCTTGCCGCTCGTTCGCGTGCGCAGCCCGCTCTTCGGGGACTATCTCGTCTCGCTGCCGTTCCTTAATAGCGGCGGGCCTGTGGGCGCGCCCGACGCTGTGGCGACGCTCGCCGACCACGCGGCGGCGCTCGCCCAGCGCCTCCGCGTGGATCTGCTCGAACTGCGTACCCGTCACCTGGTGTCGGCGCCGCTCCGCCTCTCCCAGCGGAAGCTCACCGTGCGACTCGAGCTGGCCGCCTCGGGCGAGGCCGTGTGGCGCGCGTTTCCCGCGAAGTTGCGCAGTCAAATCCGGCGCCCGCAGCGGGACGGCCTCGACGCCCGGTTCGGCGTTGCTGAACTTCCGGCGTTCTACGAAGTGTTTGCACGCAACATGCGCAGCCTCGGCACGCCCGTGCTGCCGCGCGCGTTCTTCGAGCGTCTCAGCCGCGCGTTCGGCGGGCTCGTGGTCTTTGGGACGGTGTACCGGCGCGCGGAGCCGGTCGCGGCGGGATGCGGCTTCGTGTGGCATGGGGAGTTCGAAATGACATGGGCGTCGTCGCTGCGCGAGCACAGTCGGAGCGCCCCCAACATGCTCCTGTACTGGGCGTTCATGGAGCAGATGATCGCGCGGGGCGTGCGCGTGTTCGACTTCGGCCGCTGCACCGCGGGCAGCGGCACGCACCGCTTCAAGCGGCAGTGGGGCGGCGTGGACGTTGCGCTGCCGTGGCTGCAATGGTCGCCCAAGAACATCGTCGCGACCCCGTCTCCGGACCGCCCGGCGTACCGCTTCGCCGCGGCGGTGTGGCGACACTTGCCGCTGGCTGTCACCAATCGGATCGGCCCGCTCCTCGCCCGCCAGTTGCCTTGAGTACGCTCAGCGGTTGGCTGCCGCGCCGCGGCGCCACGGCAGCGCGCGGCCGCACGGCATCGAACTACCGACGTACCGTCCGCAGTCCGATCCGGTGTCAGCCCCCAGTGTATTCGCCCATTTCCTGGGACGCCGCCCGGCGCGCCGCGATGCAGGGCCTGGGGTGGCGGGACGATCCTTGCCCCCGGGTCGAGCGGTTAGTCCGAGCGCTGTACCGCGCCCAGGAAACGGTCCTGCTCGGCAGCGGCACGCAGGCACTCGAGCTCGCGATCCGCGTTGCGACACGCGTGGCCGGTGAGCAGTGCGCAGTTGCGTTGCCCGCGTTTTCGTGCTACGACGTCGCGACGGCCGCAGTCGGCGCACGGATGCGAATCGCACTGTACGACGTCGACCCAGGAACGCTCGGGCCTGACCTCGACTCCCTGGCGGCGGCGCTTGCCTCGGGGGCACGGATCGTGGTGGCGGCGCCGCTGTGGGGAACGCCCGTCGACTGGGGAGCGGTTGAACGATGCGCCGCTCCGTTCGGTGCGGTCGTCATCGAAGATGCGGCGCAGGGGCATGGGGCGGAGTGGCGTGGCCTACCCGTCGGGAGCTTCGGAGCGTTGAGCGTGCTCAGCTTCGGGCGCGGGAAGGGGTGGACCGGGGCCAGGGGAGGCGCGCTACTGGTACGCCGATTCCCGTTGGACACCGCCGTTGCGCCCCCACGTGCGACGAGGCTGGGCAGTGAGCTCCGAGTCGTATGCAGCGCAGTGGCTCAGTGCCTGCTCGGTCGTCCCGCGGTGTACGGTCTGCCGGCGGCGATCCCTTGGCTGCATCTCGGCGAGACGCGGTACCGGGACCCCGTCGCTCTCCAAACGATGACTCGCGCTGCGGCATCGCTGCTTGAGCGTACCCTGCCGCTGGCGACGCGAGAGGCTGCAGTCCGCAAGCAGAATGCAGCAGCCCTGCTCGCCAGCATCCCGCCGAGCTCGCGTGCGCGCCCCGTTACCTCGCCACTCGGGGGGAGGTCAGGGTTCCTGCGCCTGCCGCTCCGACTCCCTGGTGGATTGGCTGGGTTCTCCGATCCGCGAACCGCCCTGCGCCTCGGTGTCGCACCGGGATACCCAGCGACCCTTGCAACGCTGCGAGCGGTGCGTGAGCGCCTGACGGGCCGCCATGGCCCGTGGCCAGGTGCTCAGGACTTGGTCCGCGAGTTGGTCACGTTGCCCACACATTCGCTTGTCGGCACGGAGGAGCGTCAAACCCTACTCAGGGTCCTGGAGCAGTACCGCTAGGCAGTTGATGATCCCGCGCGGCGCCGCCGCCGTTCAACACCGACAGTTTGCCTGCCGCTTAGTACGACAAGCCCCAAATTGGTGCCTCCAGTTCTCGCGAATGGGCGATTTGGTGCGTAATGGTGCACCGCAGCGTTCACTTCGAGACAGGAACCGTGGCAAGACTCCTGCACATGCGCGTGGCATGACGACGAGTCTAACGTTGGGTTTCCCGGCGGCGGGCGGGCATCAGCAGCCCACCGTCTTCTCGCGGCTCACCGAACTTGCGGGTTCCTGGGACCAGTTGGCAGTGGGTTCAGGCAGTCCGACTCATCACTATGCCTGGGTGAGCGCGTACGCCGACATCGCCTCAACCTCTTCTGATCTGCACCTCGTTGTGGTGGGGCCGCCACAGAGGCCCGTGGCGATCGCGCCGCTGATCATGCGGCGGCGGGGCGGAGGGCGACTGGAGCAGCTCGGAGTGCGGGAGCTGCACGAGCCGATGGATCTCATCTACCGGAGCGCCGCCGACCTGACCGCGCTGGCGGAGGCAATGGCGCAGTTAGGCCTCCCCTTGTGGCTCGAGCGCGTCCCCGCCGAATCCTCCACTGTATCGGTGGTGACCAACGTGTGGCGCAGCCGCGGTATCGTCGTTTGCCGGCCCGCGCCGGGCTGTCCGTGGATAGCGCTCGATCGCCGCTGGTGCGAGCCTGAGCCGCCGCTCGAGCCAGGTCGGCGCTCCGATCTTCGTCGGGCGCAGCGTAACGCGGAAAAGATCGGGCCGGTCAGTTCCCAAGTGCTGTCACCGGCACCTGGAGAGCTCGATCGATTGCTCGACGAGGTTTTCCGAGTGGAGGCGGCTGGCTGGAAGGGGCGCGAGGGGACGGCTCTGGCGAACGACTCTGTGCGGGGCATGTTCTACCGCCGCTATGCCGCGGCAGCGTGCCGGCAGGGCATCCTTCGCCTGTGCTTCCTGCGCATCGGCGACCGCGTGGCGGCGGTACAGCTCGGAGTCGAAAGCGAAGGCCGGTTCTGGTTACACAAGATCGGTTACGACGAAGCGTTTGCCAAATGCTCCCCCGGTATGCTGCTGCTGCGCGACACGATCCGGTACGCCGCGAGCCGGGGCCTCCGCTCATATGAGTTTCTCGGGGCCGCCGAGGCGTGGATTCGCCCGTGGACCGACCAACTGCGTCGGTGCGTCTCAATCCGTGCGTATCCCGCCGGGGCGACGGGCATCGCTGCCTTCATCGCCGATGTCCTCCGGGCCGCGTGGTGCAAGCTTGCCTTGCGGAGGAACGACTGCTGATCGCCCCCCTGCGCCGCTTCGTGTGGTCGGCGTGGGGGCCGATCGCTGAGCGCGCTGCCCGGGCGTACGTGGCAGGCCCCGAGCTCGCCGACGCGCTGCGCGTATGTCGCGCGCTGGCTGGCCGGGGAGATGCGGCGACCATCTGTTGGTGGGACGGGGACGGCGAGCCGCCTCGGCGCGTTGCCGATGCGTATCTCGCTGCGCTGAGGGGACTCGCGGCAGGGTCGTTGAATTGCTACCTGTCGATCAAGGCGCCCTCTTTGGGCTTTTCACACGAGTTGCTGGGCGAGCTTGTCGAGACAGCCCGCCCGAGCGGCGTCGGCCTGCATTTCGATTCCCTCGCGCCTGAGGGTGCGGACCGAACGTGGGCGCTGATTCGGGAGGCGGCGGGGCGAGGGGCGTCGGCCGGCTGCACACTGCCGGCTCGTTGGCGCCGCAGCCTCAGCGATGCCGACCACGCGGTCGCGCTTGGCATCCGAGTGCGCGTCGTCAAGGGACAGTGGGCCGACCCTGAGGCTCCTGACCGGGACGTTCGCAGCAATTTTCTGGCGGTGGTCGAATCGCTGGCGGGCCGGGCCGGCCGAGTGGGCATCGCCACGCACGATCCGGAGCTCGCCCGCGCGGCGCTGGCGCGCTTGTGTGCGGCCGGGACGCCGTGCGAATTGGAGCTGCTCTACGGGTTGCCCGCGCGCACCCCGGTGGCCATCGCGCGTGCGGGCGGCGTGCCGGTGCGTTTCTATGTCCCGTACGGCAGCCAGGCAGCACCCCCGTGTGCTGTGGTGGGCCATGAGAGATTTGCTGGCGGGATCGCGAGGGACGGGTCAACCCTAGGCGTCGCAGGAGATCCGTGACACCAGTCGAAGGCAAGCGGGAAGAGTCGGACTATCGGCGCTCCCATCTGGAGAAGGGTGCCGACTACGATGCGGCGCTCGCGTACGACCCCTTCGACGCCTTCCTCGCCGCTCGCGAACGCGCCCTCCTGCTCGAGGCAGTCGCCAGAGCGTTTCCTCGGGGGATACCGCGCTACCTCGACTTCGCGTGCGGGACCGGCCGCATAACGCAACTGGTGGCCCCACTCGCAGTCCAGTCGTATGGCGTCGACGTGTCGGAGACGATGCTGGCGCAAGCCCGAGCCAAGTGTCCAGGGACCACGTTTTTGCTGCGGGACCTAACCCACGAGCCTGCCGGCATCGAGCCGGTTCAGCTGGTGACCGCGTTTCGGTTTTTCGGGAACGCGCAGGACGAGTTGCGTCGAGACGCCATCAGGGCAATGCACGCCGTCCTCGCCGAGCACGGGATTCTGATTCTCGACAATCACCGGAATCCGTGGACGGTGCGACAGGGCATCCGGCGTCTCGTGGGGGACCGGGCCAACGATACCGGCGATGGGAGGCTCGATTTGAACCACTGGAAACTGCGCCGTTTGCTGATCGGCGGCGGCTTCGAAGTCGTTTCGCTTCGAGGAATCGGCTTCTGGCTGTTCCGAGCGCGTCTGGCTCAAGCGGGTGTGCTCGAGTCTCGGACGGCCGGGCTCCTCGAGTCTGCCTCACGCCTCCCGATCTTAGGCCGCTTTAGTCCGGCGTACGTGCTCGTAGCTCGGAAGCGCTGAGCGAGGAATGCCGCGCGGACCCACCATGGTCACCGGCCCTGATCGACGGAGGTCCCTATGCGCGTGCACCGCGGATTCTCGGCCCCGCTTGGCACCACCAATCATCCCGGCCGCCGCGGGTCTGGCGGGTTGGTGGTCGATCGATGACACTGGCTTCCTCGCAAACATGACGAACGTCCAAGACCCGAACGCACCCCAAAGATTCGTACCCCTTCCCCCCCGCCCTCCCAATCGTCGGCCGGTGTAGCTCGGCGTACGTAGTTCGTGCCTAGGAAGCGCTAACCAAGTGGGCGAGCCACACCCGGACGGAACCCTTCGGTGTAGCAGGAGGAGGTTCATTTCCTGCCGCGCGCCGCCGCGGCCTTCCCTAGAGGAGGTGTGCCATGGAAGTGAGGAGGTGTGCCATGGAAGTCTTACAGACGAGGTGTCCCATGGAAGCCTCCCGGAGCGGGCGACCGCCGACTCGCCAAGCTGGGCCGCCGCGCTACCTCCACCGCACAGCCGGTTCGCAGCGGTTCTTGAAGGCGGGGCATCACATGTTGCCTGAGTCCTCGGTGCTCATTGTAGCGGCTTCGATTCCGGCAGCCCTGCCTGGCGTCAGGCGTACCGCGAGGTATTTTCCCCGAACCGTCGTCGGATCGAGTCGGTCCAGACCGTCGCGGACATCGCCCGGACGTTGTCAGCCGCAGGGCTGAGCAATGTGCGTCATCAGAAGCGGTGCCGCGACGTGGGCTACGCAGACAGCGACCGGAGATACGGGCGACTCGTCGCGGCGGCAGCTTGGAAGGCGTGGGCGTGTGGCCCGAGGCGCAGCATGAACGTGAGCGCAGCCGCTGGACATCCTGAACAGTCAGTGTTATCACCAGGTTCAGATTGCACCCAATCGCCGCGCGCCAGCGCGGGGATTAATTTGAGCACGAACTGCGGGGAGCCTTAGAAGACCGGTGAGGCTCGCAAAGGCCCAAGGTCGTCTAGACCTCGAGGGGGATGCACGCGGCACCCCTCGGCACCGTGTCGCCCCAGCGTCTAGGGACACGCGCACCAGCAAGGGACACCGATGACTCGGCGCGGAATCCTCCCAATCGGCGTGGTGGTGGCGCTGTGCGGCGTCGTTGCATGCCTCGACCGCGAGCCATCCGTCACGAACATTCCAGGTGAACCGCCGAGCAACTCGGATCCTTGGCCGAACCAACCGGCCGCGTTCCGAGCGTTCGCCGAGAACGATTTTTCGCGACCGATGGTCGCGACACCATCGGCCACCGGCCTGCGGGGCTCTTGGAGTACCCAGATCATCGACGGGGACAATACGTACGTCAGGAGCGTCAATGCCCCGAAGAGCCCGCCCTCGGTCTTTCAGGGCAGACTCCCGGCTGGCATGATCCCCGGTTATTCGGCTATCAAGTGGGAAGGATGGGACTCCGCCTCGGATGCCGACAATTGTGGTACCGAGATGTCGCGGGTCTACCTGTCGCTGTGGGTCAAGCTTCCGGGTGCGGACTACGAGAACCAGGCTGTGGGGACGAAGATGGGGTTCTTCGCCTACGGCGAGCCCAAGACAGGTGGCGGGAACCAGGGGGTGCTCTTCTTGAAGGGGCTCGGGACAGGTCACGGGCTGGCCAACGCGTGGAATGTGCAATTCAAGCAGCAGGGATCGGGTCCGCCTCGCGACGCCGACCAGAACGTTACCCAAAGTAAGCTCATGACCGTCGGGTCATGGCACCGCTGGGAGGTACTGCTGCAGCTCAACGACACGGGCCAAGCGAACGGTGTGTTTAAATGGTGGATCGACGGCACGCTGGTGCTGGACTACGAGGACTGGACCTATATAACGAGCAGCAACCCGTTGGGATTCTACACGTTCAGGTTCTGGCCGTACTGGGGCGGCGTCGGCGGCGAGAACAAGACCCGAGACGACTACATTCAGGTGGATCACATCTACATCTCCGGTATTCCGAAAACGTCGAAAGCATGGTAGCGCGTGATCTCACGGCAGCAACCCTCGTGACAGGGCTCTTCGCGTTAATGCTCTCGTGTCTGACGCCGGAAGCGTCGTCCCTCGTTGTGAGCCCGGCTTCCGCCACGCTGCAGGTCGGCGACACGGTCCGGTTACACGTGATCTGGAAAGGAGATCTGGGCACGGACTTGGCGTGGAACACGCCGGTCACCTGGTCCAGCAGTGATGTGTCCGTCGCCATCGTGAACGGGAGCGGGCTCGTGACTGGCGTGGCGGCGGGTACGGCGGCGATCACGGTGACGAGCGAGGGGAGGAACGGCACGGCGACGGTGACGGCGCTGCCGCCGCCCCCGCCGGCACCGGTCGCGTCGGTCATCGTGAGCCCGGCGTCCTCGAGCCTGCAGGTGGGCGGGACGGTACAGCTCTTGGCGACGTTGCAGGACGCGAACGGGGGTGTGCTGAGCGGCCGGGTGGTGACGTGGATG
>Ga0134081_10000035_pt1 | contig 18028 bp, 10 predicted proteins | sample 15_taG_17_FD_119759 | JGI IMG/M metagenome (GOLD analysis project Ga0134081, IMG submission 119759) | Grasslands soil microbial communities from the Angelo Coastal Reserve, California, USA - 15_D_Met_20cm_5_24_1 metaG | ecosystem: Environmental > Terrestrial > Soil > Grasslands ...
ATCACGCGCGGAGCCGCGCGTATCGCTGGGGCGAAGACGGATTGCTCGGCATCACTGATCGGCAATGCCGCCTCTGCTTCGCACTTGCGCTTTGGAACGGTAATGACCCGATTTTAAAGGAACGCCTCTTCGGTCTCACCGGCTCGGAAGGAAACCACGGCGAAGACGTAAAGGAGCTTTATTACTATCTCGATTCCACGCCGACGCATTCCTACATGAAGGCGCTCTACAAATATCCGCAGGCGGAATATCCGTACGCACGGCTGGCCGAGGAAAATCGACGCCGCGGATTAGGGGCGCCGGAGCTCGAGTTGATCGATACAGGCGTCTTTAATGAAGACCGCTACTTCGATGTGTCCGCCGAATATGCAAAGGGCTCCGAGAACGACGTCCTGATTCGGCTAACGGTCGCGAACCGCGGGCCAGAAAAGGCGACATTGCATCTGCTGCCAACACTTTGGTTTCGTAACACCTGGTCGTGGGGGGAAATCGCGGAAGAGTGCACAAGCAAACCATTAATTGCGTTGGAACGTGACGGTCTCGCACATGTTCACCACGACCAACTCGGCGAATATCAACTTGCCTACGAGGGTGACGGGACGCCGCTCTTCACGGAGAACGAAACGAATTCTGCGCGTCTTCACGGTTATCCGACTGGTCAGCCTTTTGTGAAAGACGCGTTCCATGAGTACGTCGTGCACGGCCGGACGGATGCGGTGAATCCAGGGCAAACCGGGACAAAGTTCGCACCGCACTACGTCTTGGAGATCGAACCCGGGCAATCGCAGCTCGTGAGGCTGCGGCTCTCAGCGAAAGGTGAAGTGCCAGGCGATGCCCTTGCCAATTTCGATCAAATCTTTGCCGAGCGCATGAAAGAGGCGGACGAATTTTACGACGCGATTTCGCCCGCCGGAATTGATGAAGAATCGATGAAAGTCGCGCGCCAGGGATACGCCGGACTGCTTTGGAGCAAGCAATTTTACAATTACGTCATTCGCGACTGGCTTGCTGGCGATCCCGCGCAGCCACCACCTCCGCCGGAGCGAAACTTCGGCCGCAACCGCGAATGGAGTCATCTTTTCAACCGCGACATCATCTCGATGCCGGACAAATGGGAATATCCATGGTTCGCGGCATGGGACCTCGCTTTCCACATGGTTCCGTTTTCAAAAATCGATCCGCACTTCGCGAAGAAGCAGCTCAATCTTTTCCTGCGTGAATGGTACATGCATCCCAATGGCCAAATTCCGGCTTATGAGTTCGCCTTCGGCGATGTGAATCCTCCCGTGCACGCATGGTCGGCTTGGCGCGTTTACAAGATGACTGGGCCACGCGGCAAGCGCGACACCGCGTTTCTTGAAAGCGTGTTTCAAAAGCTGCTGCTCAACTTTACCTGGTGGGTGAATCGCAAGGACGCCGAAGGCAACAACCTCTTTTCCGGCGGCTTTCTCGGGCTCGATAACATCGGCGTATTCGATCGTTCGAAGCCGCTGCCAACTGGCGGATTCCTCCAACAAGCGGACGGAACCGCGTGGATGGGATTTTATTGCCTCACGATGCTTTCCATGGCGCTGGAACTCGCGCAAACCAATCCGGTTTACGAAGACATGGCCTCAAAGTTCTTCGAGCATTTCATTGGCATCAGCGATGCGATGAATTCGCTCGGCGGTACCGGTTTATGGGATGAGGAAGAAGGTTTTTATTACGATCAGCTGAAGGTTGAGGGGCGAATGATTCCGTTGCGGACGCGGTCGCTCGTCGGGTTGCTACCGTTGATCGCGGTGGAAAATCTCGAGACCGCAAAGATCAACAAACTGCCCGGATTCAAAAAGCGGATGGAGTGGTTTCTCAATTACCGCAAAGATCTGGCTCAGTTGATCACCTATTGCGAAGTGTGCCCCTTCACCGGCAACCGTATGCTGGCGATCCCAACACGCGAGCGTTTGCGACGCGCGTTGCGCTACATGCTCGACGAAAATGAATTTTTATCGCCGCATGGCCTGCGTTCGGTTTCGCGCGTCCATCGCGAGAAGCCCTACATTTTCCGCGCCGGCAACGAAGAACATCGCGTCGATTACGTACCCGGCGAGGGGAACAGTTACCTGTTCGGTGGCAATTCGAACTGGCGTGGACCGATTTGGTTCCCGATCAATTTTCTCATCGTCGAAGCGCTCGAACGTTATCACCTCTTTTACGGCGAATCATTCAAGGTGGAATGCCCGACCGGTTCAGGAAACATGGCGACACTCAAGCAAGTGGCCGAAGAACTTTCGCGGCGGCTATCAAGTGTCTTTCTGCATAACGAAAACGGCGCGCGGCCATGTCATGGCGAGATCACCAAGTACGCGACTGATCCGCATTGGCGTGATCTCGTGCTTTTCCACGAATACTTCCACGGCGAAACCGGCCGCGGCTGCGGCGCAAGCCATCAAACCGGCTGGACGGCCCTAGCCGTCAAATTATTGGAGAACACAATTGAACGTCCTGATCAAAGCGAAACAAACGACCGAAGCGGCGAAAGCCAGGCGGCAAAAGTACGCGATACGATTGGCTCAAAGCGCGGAAGAGGTGCGTCGCGCCCAGCGGTTACGGTTTGAGGTGTTCAATCTCGAACTGAACGAAGGCTTGGTCGAGTCGCATTTCACCGGGCTCGACGTCGATTCTTTTGACAAGGTTTGCGACCACTTGATCGTCGAACACGTCGCGACAAATGAAGTCGTTGGCACATATCGATTGCAAACCGGCGTTCGCGCTGCGGCGAACAACGGCTATTACAGCGAGCGCGAGTTTGATTTCACGCCGTATGAGTCATTGCGCGGTGAAATGATCGAGTTGGGCCGGGCATGCGTGCATGCTGAGCACCGCAATTTCAATTTGTTGCATCTGCTCTGGCGCGGCATCGCGCGTTACGCGTGCGAGCGAAACGCGCGTTTCCTCGTCGGATGCAGCTCTCTTACTTCGCAAGATCCGTTGGATGGTATCGCGATGTACGAGCAGTTGCGTGGCAAATATCTCGCTACACCCAAGCGGCAAACTGTGCCGCATCCGGCGTTCAGAGTGGATGTCGATCGTGGGGCGGCATCGTGCACGCCGCCGCCGAAGCTCATGCTCGCCTACTTGGCCATTGGCGCAAAAATCTGTGGCCCGCCTGCAATGGATCGGGAGTTTGGCACAATCGACTTTCTTACCCTCCTCGATCTTCATGCGCTGCCGACGATCGTCCGCGCGCATTTCCTGAGATGAACGCGTCTTCTGCTCGTGTAGCCGGCATCGGTGATGCCGTCAGGCCGGGATCAACGATCCCGGCTACAACCTTGCTTGCTGCGTGGCGCGCTTTCGCGGTGTTATTTTTCTCCGCGTGGGCGCTTGCAGAAATCATGGTGGTCATTCTATTCGTTAGGCGGGAGCGCCGTCTCGCCGCGCGCACCGAGTGGCTTCATCGTTGGTGCCGCTTTGCCTGTCGCGTGCTCGGTATTCGAGTGACCACATACGGCGCAATGCCGCGATCTAGTCTGCTCGTTTGCAATCATCTGAGTTACCTCGATATCATTGTTCTCAGCTCGATTAGACCATGCGTTTTCGTCGCCAAACGCGATGTCGCAGGATGGCCCTTGTTCGGATGGTTAGCGCGCGCGGCCGGCACAATTTTTGTTGATCGCGAGCGCAGATTGTCCAGCTCGGCAGTTCTCAATCCTATACGACACGCAATTAGCGGCGGCTTACTCGTTGTCGTGTTTCCTGAAGGGACAAGTTCCGACGGCTCGACAGTCTTGCCATTCAAATCGGCCTTGTTGGAATCAGCTGTGCAACTTCAATGTCCTGTCGCTTCCGCGTCGGTTCAATATGCACTCGATGACGGTTCGGTCGCCGATGAGGTCTGCTACTGGCGAGACATGACGCTGGTGCCGCATCTTCTTCACCTTTTCTTCAAACGCGAAATCCGATCGAGCTGCTCGTTCTCTCTTCCAAAAGTTCGGGCTGGCAATCGCAAAGAGATCACTCGCGAGCTGCGTGACGAAATCATGGCGATGCGATCATGAAGCTGAAGAAAAAGGTGATGCAGACACAATTCGTTCGCGTGATTTATCCCATAGATGGCGGGAGAATCACCCTTCGCGCTGAAGAGAACTGGGATTCGAATATCGAGGCTAATTCCATCCGAGAGAATGGATGTGTATCTGAATTTCAGATCGAAACGGAGCGGCCATATTTCTATTTCAAACCGGTCCTGCTTCGAGATGGCATCGCAATCTGGTCGCGCGGGGAAAATTTTCTAGCGGTCACGACTTCGAGTGCGCCATTGGAAATCCACCCACACTTTCGTGAAGATGCCCATTGCAGCGTATGTGAGTTGATGCCGCCGCTCGCCAACTCCTCCGGCGCACAACATCGGTTCCGCGTCTTCTTGCCGCCCGGCTATTACGAAAATACGCTTAGGAAATATCCCGTGCTCTACATGCACGACGGCCACAATCTTTTCTTCAAAGAAGAAGCCTTTGTGGGAAACACATGGAGGACTGACGAGGTTCTCAATGTGTTAGATAAAATGAACGCTATCGAGGAAGTGATCGTCGTAGGAATTCATCCTAACGACCGCATGATCGAGTACACGTCGCCCGGTTACGAGGACTACGACCGGTTCCTTGTTGAAATGCTCAAACCGTTCATCGACGCGAAGTATCGGACACTGGCTGGACCCTCAAACACGGCAGTAATGGGCTCATCCTTGGGCGGTGTTGTCTCTTTTTATGTGGGATGGCAATGGTCAGAAGTTTTTGGCAAGGTCGCGTGCCTCTCGAGTACATTTACTTACAAGGACGATCTGCTGGAGCGCGTGTCGACAGAACCCAAAAGAAAAACTCAGATTTACCTCGACAGCGGCTGGCCCGGCGACAACTACGAAGCTACCCGCAGCATGAGAGACCGACTAATCTGGAAAGCATACGCTCCAGGCTCCGACTTGTTTTATCTGGCATTTCCAGAAGCGAAACACGACGAAAACGCATGGGCTGCGCGCAGCCCGATCCCCTTCCAATTCCTTTTCGGAAAACTGCCGGCCTTCGGAGAAGCCATTTCCAGGAAATAAAGAATCCCAATCGGGCAGGCTGGATCAAGCGGCGGCAAGGCTCGGTAGGGGTCAGAAGTTCGAACTCCCTATCGCGCAGCATTCAAAAAAGGACTCGCCGAGGTGTTCAGAAACGTGTGTTTGCGCGGCAGGAAATTACGTTACGAATCAACCGCGTATCCAATAATCTTCCTGGTAATCTAACCAGCGAGCTTCTGGCTCCCCGGCTGAAACGATTATGGTTGACTCCTTTTCGCAGATTCCTAACCAAACGGTGAATCCAGGCCGACGTTAGGCCCGCTCCTTTGTCGAGATTGTGCCACAATATGCTCGGTTGTAGGGCTTTCAGCGACTTTCGATTGGCACATTACCTTTCGCCTGAAGCGACGATCGCAAGAATGCGACGGAAAACCTTACGATTTTTCGAAACTTGGAATCGCCAATTCCGTAGTTCGGAGTGTGACCCAGTCATCTGCCTCGCTCGCACTGGTCCCTGAACCAGTATGGTTTTGTTTAAAGACGCAGCCAAAGCGCGAGCATTTGGCTGCGACCGCACTCCGGCGTCAGTTTGGCGTCGAATGTTTCTCGCCTCGATTGCGTTTCCGAAGGATGACCCAAAGGGGTCCGGTCTGGTTTGTAGAGGCCATGTTTCCTGGGTATCTGTTCGCAAAATTTGTCTATTCATCGCAACATCGCGCCGTTGAAAATTCTCATGGAATTCGAGGGATTGTTCATTTTGGCGATCGGCTGGCGACGTTGCCTGAAAATATTGTAACTGCGCTCCAATCGAGAGTGGGTTCGGAAGAGATCGTGACTCTCGATTGCTCCATCAAAATAGGCCAATCGGTTCAAATCGCTGATGGACCCTTTCAAGGACTCGAAGTCGTGGTTACTCATTTACTTCCAGCGAAAGACCGGATCCGCGTCCTTTTCGATTTTCTCGGACGCTCCGTGGAGATGGAAGTTTCGACGGCAAAAGTGCTCGCAGCGTAAGGCTGATCGCAGCGCGCCATATCGGCCGACAACTCAATCGGTTTTCCCACTGGTACTGGCGAGGCAAAGGGTTTGAGCCAGTCGACATGGGTGGATCTGGAGTCGTGTCGAGTTGCAGGCGTAAGCAGAATTCAAGGCCCTTGTGCCAAATGTGACAACTGTCTTCCGATTAAGACGTAAGGGAGTGCAAACTCAATAGTTAGAAATTTTCGCGTTAGCCTTGCCCGCAGTGCTGTCCCTGGTGCTGTTTGTGACGTGCTCCGACGTTAGCCACCATCGCCAGGCTGATAGCGCGTTTCCGAAACGACGGCTGCGCTTTGGACTCATCGTAACGGATCGGTCCACTACCGATTCTTGTTTTCCGGCGGGCGCTCCTGCTTGGGCAAAAAAAACCGGGCAGGTTTTACCCTGCCCGGTGAAATCGATTTCGTTTCGAGTGCCGTATCGAGCTAAATCTTTAGGACGCGCCGTGCCATACCAAGAGCACCGAGGGCCGCGCCGAGCAGCATTACCGTGGTGCCGCCGTCCGGAACTTGACCACCGGTTGGGCCAAAGAGGATCCAGCCGGAGAGGCCATACCCGAGGGGGCCATCAGCAGGAATCGTGAGGATCCCAGTTAAACCGCTGATGTTCCAAACAACGGAATTGTCGTTTTGGCCGTCGTACTTCGCAAACAGGTATGTAAATGTACCCAGGGTGTTAAGATTTATAGTCGTTCCGGTACCGCTTACAGCTCCCGTTGCTGAGGCCGTAGGCAAGGAACCGAACGTATTGGTTGTGCGGTAAAAGTTCTGGATGCCTTCCGCGCCCCCGAAGTCATGCGATTGGGTAGTGTTGGTGCCCATGGTAATCATAAAGTTGATATAATCTGCGACGTCGGCGGCACTGGCGGGCGCGCCAGGACTTACAGTGCCGACAACGTGCGAATCACCAGTCAGAGTTACTGGATCAAAGAACCCCAGATCGGTGGTAATGGTCGCGGGCATGACAGTGGGGAGTGCACTGGCATTTTGGCTGAACGCAAGCATTGCGCCCAAAAGGGCTAGGGAGAACAGTGCGAGTTTAGTTGTTGAACTTCTATTTATTTTCATGTCGCAGTAGAACCAAGCAAACCCTATGCCAACAAAAACAAATTATTCTTTAAGTGTCGCAACAATCTAATTTGTAGATAGTTATGTATGACGTGAACTTATCGATGATACCGCTGCGTCGCGCGAAAACTCGTAAGATATTCCGACGGTTACTTCCCATCTCAAAGCGGAAGCGCATAACAGCCACTAGGAACGGACATTACGTCGGGATTCCTGACGTAAGTATTTCCGACGTTTGTAGTCGGCCTGTCAATAGCTCAGCCTCCCAAGCTGAAAATGCCTGTGCGAAAGAAGGGCGAAAAGCTCGCTGCCAATGAAAATTGGCTTCATCCCGCGTGGCATTGGAAATGATATCTTCGCCTTTAGCGGGCGGCGCGATTTTCAACTAAGCCTCAATATTGTGAAATCCGCTGGCAAGACGCAGGCGGCCGGCGGCACGACCAGCGATATTTCCGTGCTGCCGCTGTCAGGAACGACTACGCTACTTGGCCGAACAAGATCTATTCTGGGAAGAGCACACTCGCAACCCAGGACGGGAGGGAGGGATGGTCACTAGGCACAACGGAGTTACGGTCTGGCCGTATTACACTCAGTCTTCGCTTGAATAGTGAGAGGTAAAGCTGGCCGAACGCAGAGGAAGATTTAGGAGAGCAACCCGCCGCACATGAGAGTTCCTCGAGGACAGCGGAGAGAACGTGCCATTGCGTTTTGGCGTACAAGCAAAAGTGACCGTCCCTAAAGGGAACGGCCACTCTTGTGTCGGGAAACTTTTTTAGACTGGTTAACTCATCAGGAAGCGCCGCACCATGCCCAGCGCACCAAGGGCGGCTCCGAGCAACATCGCCGTGGCGCCGCCATCCGGCAGACTTCCCGGTGGTGCCCCCGCTGTGAAGAGCGTCCAGCCGGAAAGGCCGTAGCCATTCCAATCGGCAGGGATGTCGATGGGTCCACCCAGGTTACCGACGTACCAAACGACGGATCCCTGGTTTGGACCGTCGTATTTCGCAAACAGATATGTATATGTGCCTATTGCGCCAAGGTTTATGCCTGTATTACCGGTGCCGTCATGACCAAATACGGCACCTGGCAACGTCGCGCCAAAAGTCGGGGAGCCATGTACGAGCGTGTAATCCTGTCCGCTAGCGGAAAACGTGAACCCGTCAGGATGGCCCTGGTTGTATTCGAAAACCAAGTCGTTCACGTATTGCGTTCTGTCCGCATCACCGGACGGTATGCCGTAAAAGACGTAGCCAAGCGTCTGGCCGTCGCCGATGGTGAGGGCACTGGCGTTATTGTTAAATGTAAACATCAGTGCGCCAACGGCTGCACAGACGAGGGCGAGTTTTGTAGGAATTAAGTTTTTCATAGGTAAGTTTGGGTTTTGCGAGAATAGAAAGCAACATGCGTGCCAAAAAGAATCACTCGACTCAAAACAAGTTGTAGATGCTTCTATTCTAATGAGTTAGTAATACGACAAAAAGTCTTGGACTTGTACCGACTCCGACCCTGAAATCGTAAAGTATTCCGATGGCCTGCCACATCTGGCCAATGCGAATGCGACGTAACACCCACGAGGGAGGTGGATTATAACACGGAATAAAAACCGTATGGGTTCCCGACGATCAGTTAACTAGGAACCCGGAATCATACAAATTCGGGAAGGCGACTTTCTGACGGTGCGATAAAAAATCCTGCCCGATAAAATTGCTTGCGACTCGTGTGAAGTCCGTGCGCCAGGGATGTCAGGCTGCCAGCCAATAGTGTTCGGCACGGCAATGCTTCGCCGGGTTCAGCTCCAAGAGGAGCGGAATGTTTATAGCAGTGGGGCGCAAAAACAGGGATCAATCTCCGTAGGAGCGGCACAGCACATGTCGCTCCTACAGAGCTTTTCGAGATTTTTCAATGTATTTGCTATAAACGTTTCGCCTCTACGGGGCTGGCTTTCGTCTGAGCAAATCTGCTGCCGAACACTATTGGCTGCCAGCCCGCTCTAGCACCAATTCGCCAGGCTCGCCACGGGGGACGAGTCGGTCCGACTGGCGGACTGGCTAACATCCAACTCCGCTCCCCTCCAGGTAAACGGACAATCAACCAAGGCTACTGTTTTCACTCCTGCTGGAGACCGGCAAGCGCGCGTTTTGCTTCAGTCGCGAGGGGCTCCTGAAGACCAGCGACCAAAGCTTGATTAAGCACTCCTTGCGCTTCGGCTTTTTGTCTGGTCTGAAGCTGAGACATTCCCAGATAGAAAAGAGAATCGGCGCTGAGTGCTTTCTTCGTAGCGCATTCCTGTAATAACTGAATCGCGCGCTGGTATTCCTTTTTTTCGTAGCTCAATCGTCCCAGGAGCTCGGCCAACTCTGCGTCGTCTGGTAATGTCTTGCGCGCTTTCGCGGCCAGATCGTAGGCCGCAACAGTTGTGGATGGCTCTTGAGCATACAACGTGGCGAGGCGCTTCTGTGCGGGCGCGAAATCCGGCAATCGGCGCAGGACACCCGTGTATATCTCGGCTGCCGGCTTTATCTGGCCAAGCTGTTTCTCGAGAGAGGCTTGGGCCATGAGGGCGGGCAGATACTCAGGATTAGCTTGTAACTCCTTTTGAATCTCGTTCTCGGCGGCCACGAGCCCCTTTGGATTTTCATCCAATGCCGTTAATGCTAGAAATTTTCTGGCGTCAGCAACCTCCGGGAAGTCAGAACCAGCAGTCAAGGCTCTTTGCATTGCCTCTCGAGCCTCATTCACTTTTCCCAACCTATAAGCAGCCCAAGCCAAATCATGCAGGATTGACGGATCGTTCTGTCGCAGACGCGCCGCCTCCTGCAGAACGCTGTAGGACCAGGTGAGATTGCCGGTTTGGTAAGCAACCTTTCCGAGAACAGCGGTAACCTGAGGATCACTTGGTGCAAGCTCGCGTGCTTTTTTTGCGTAAGCGAGAGCTTTCTCCTTGTTCTGAAGCGGTCCAGCATAGAGTTGCGCAAGCTTGGTTGTGGCGGCGGCCAATTTGGGATTCAACTTCAGGGCTTGCTCAAAAGCCGCGGCCGCCTTGTCCCAGGCGCGTTGTTTTTCGTAAGCTTCCGCCAAACGCATTTGGGAGATAACATCGTTAGGCTGCTCTTTTGTCATCGCTTCCAGTTGTGAGATCGACAATTCAGCGGAGGCATTCGTCCCATTCGCGAGCAAAGCTAGACGACGTTTGCTTTCCTCCTTACCCGGAAAATCCTTTGCGGCGCTCGCGGCTTTTTGGAGAGCGACCCTGGCCAAATCTGTCTGCCCCATCATGTAGGCAGTCATGCCCAGGTGAAACTGAACTTCCGGGCTGTCAGGAAGCTTTGCAGCACTCTCCTGCAGGATCGGCAGAGCTTGCTGATAGTCGCTACGTTTGGATAGAATCCAGCCAAAGGTGTCGGCTATGGCAGGGTCGTTACCTTGCAGTTCGCGGGCTTTACGTGCCAAGTCGTAAGCCTTGTCGAGATCCCTCAGTCGATCGGCATAGAGGCAAGCCAGATTATTCAATGCGGTAACCAAGTTAGGGTTGATCGAGAGAAGCCGCTCATAAGCATCGCGCGCCTTTGCGAAATCGCTTGTTCGCTCGTATAACAGCGCCAGTATCATGAGTGCTGATGCATCGTTAGGATTCTTCGCGAGCTGAGACTGCAATTCGCTGAGCGCCTGCGGAAGTTTGTTGGTCGCAAGATAAGTTTGGACCAACAAATCGTATGCGCCGGCAAAATTTGGGTCGAGTTGGAGCGTCTTTTGAAGCTCTACTTCGGCCAAATCCCATTTTTCTTCCGCCGCCAGGATCTTGGCCTCAAAGAAATGGGCGGCTGCCGCATCGGGTGTCTTTTGAAACTGACGCTGTATCGTCTGCCGCGCAGCATCAAAATGCTTTTCCCGCAAGTCCACTTCCACGAGTTGATCGACTGGCCACAAGCTATCTGGCGCGAGCTCGGCGGCTTTTTCAAAAGCCTGGCGAGCTTCGCCATTTCTCTTGGCTTGACGCAAAGTCAGGCCAAGCGCCATCTGCGCCTGGGGGTCGAGGGGCGCAAGCCTTGCTTGCTCGCCAATGACCACGGCGGCATCGTCGAAGCGATCAAGCGACCCGTATGCAGCGGCCAAGAGCAATGCGGCAGGCCTCAGCTCGGGATTTCTCTTCAGCAAACGCGTCATCGGTTCAATAACCGCTTCGCTGTGCCCGGAGCGAAGATTGACCTCGGCAAGGAGTAGGACTGCATCGGCATAGTTCGGATTGATTGAGATGGCCTGATCCAACACCATCTTTGCCTGGTTTAAGCCATTGTTCTTAAGATATGCGCGCGCCAATTCGTATTTGATCAGAGGAGTGTCCGGATAGGTTTGGTCCAACCGCTCCAAAACTTCGACCGCTTTCTTCGTGTCGCCCTTTGCCAGCATCACTTGACTTTCCAGCCTGCGGCCATCGATATATTCCGGGTCTCGGCTAAAAACATTTTCAAGAAGTGAGAGGGCCTCGTCGTATTTCTGGTCCTTAAAGGCAACTTCAGCCAGCAACGTCCACCCTGGCAGATAATCTGGCGCCTGCCTGGTCATCTCAGTTGAAATTCTTCTCGTTGCTTCCTTATCACCGGCGGCGGACATCCACGCAGCGTATTTCAAGCGCTCCATAGAACGAATGGGCGCAAGCTCGGCGGCTTTCTTGAATTCTTCCGCCGCTTGTTTCTGATCTTTCTTGAGCAGATAGAAATCTCCCAGTGCCATGTGCGCGGCGGAAGAATTAGGATTGATAGAAAGCGCCTGCCGAAGGGCTTTTTCTGCCGCAGCTAAGTCGCCACTACTGAGAAACAGATTCGCCGAAGCGAGGTGAAAAGAAATGTCGTCCTTTTTAGGGTATTTCTCGAGCTGTTGCTCCGCGGCCTGAATGTCTTCCTTGCTTCGCGCCGCTTCAGTCAAAGCGATAATTGCGTCTCCATCGTCTGGGGTCTGCTCCAACACCTTAAGGGCTTGTTTGCTTGCATCGGCAAAGCGCCCTATGGCCAGATAACATCGGGCGAGCCGTATCCGATTTTGATCGTTCTTTGGAGCCAGCTCGTTCGCCTTCGCAAGGAACGCAGCGGCACGCAGCGGTGATCCATCCTGCAGCCACATGGTTCCAATTCTTTCGAAGGCGAGCGCGTTTTGCGGGTCTAGACGCACCACGTTTAGGTAGCTTACCTTTGCCTTGTCGTAATTGCTGGCTTTAAAATAAGAGTCCGCCTCCGCGAGAAACCGTGTCTTCTTGGCTTCCTTTGAGCACGCGATGATGAACGTAGCCGCAAGAGCGAGCGAAACGATTCTAAATAAGGTTTTCGATGTTTGCATATGGAGGATTGTTTTGATGTTAGTTGACGTTTGTATTTACGCGTTCCTTGGCAATGCCGAGCTTTTCCATCAGTTCGTAAAGAGTTGGTCGACTAATGCCGAGGTCAGCGGCTGCGGAAGTGATTTTTCCAGAGTTCTTCTTAAGCGCCTGCTCAACCATTTCCCGTTCGACGTGCTCGCGTGCTTGTCGCAGAGTCGTTGCAGCCGAAGACACCACTTCCCGATGCCGTTCCAACTCGAGGTCTTTTGCAGTCACTCGCGATCCGCTGGCCATAATGACGCCCCGTTTCACACGGTTTTGGAGTTCGCGGACATTTCCAGGCCATGAATAACAGCTCATCGCGCGCAACGCGTCAGGCGCGAAGACCATCTTAGTCCGACCGCTTTGGTTAGCATACGTTTGTAGGAACTCGCGACCTAGGAACACGATGTCTTCCCCACGCTCACGAAGCGGCATCAGGCGGATAGTGACAACGGCAAGACGAAAATACAGATCTTCACGAAATTTACCGTTGTCGATCAATTCTTTTAGATTGGCGTTGGTCGCAGCCACCAGCCTGGTATCGACTTGAAGCTCTTGTCTCCCGCCCACTCGCTGTAAGCGCTGCTCCTGGAGGAACCGGAGGAGCTTCACCTGAATGGCAGGTGGAAGTTCCCCGATCTCATCCAGAAACAGGGTGCCGCCACTGGCTGTTTCCAATAGCCCTTTGCGCTGGATGTGAGCCCCGGTAAAGGCGCCCTTCTCATGGCCGAACAACTCACTCTCCAAAAGGTTTTCAGGAATAGCATTACAATTAATTGCGACAAAAGGGCCATCCTTACGCGTACTGCGACGATGAATGGCCGCTGCCGCCATTTCTTTACCAGTACCGCTTTCTCCGAGCAAAAGCACTGGAGCATTCGTCACGGCCACTTTGCGAATGAACGCAAAGACCGCCTGCATTTGTGGGCTAGTGCCGAGCATGTCTTCAAAGACATCAGCGCGCCGGCTTTGTTGTAACTCGTGGTATTCTTTCTCGAGTTCCACCACATGGATGCATCGACGAAGGAGTAACCTCAATTCTTCCATGTCCACGGGCTTGCACAAGAAGTCGTAAGCCCCTGCACCGACCGCCTCAATGGCATTCTGCTTTTCGCTCTGTCCGGAAATAATGATGACCTTCGCCGTGTTATCGATTGCAAGTATGTCGGATAGCACGGCCAAGCCCTCGTCACATTCATTGGGACGAGGCGGCAGACCCAGATCAAGTAACGTTACCGCCGGCGAGTTAGCTTCAAAGCTTTCAATCGCTGCCTTGCGGTCTTCGGCGAAATGGACTTCGTATTGCTCGCCCAGTGCCCATTTCATCTGAGCCCGGATGGCTTCATCGTCATCCACAATGAGTAGTTTCGGTTTCATGCTGTTTGGCATTTCAGAGGCAGCATGACTCGGAAAGTGGTGCCGACGCCAAGTTCGCTTTCTACGTGGATCTTCCCCTGATGGGCTTCGACAATCGTCTTGGATTGAAACATACCAATGCCCAATCCTTTTTTCTTCGTCGAGCGGAACGGCCGGAAAAGAGAATGCTTGATAAACTGCTCACTCATTCCGCATCCGTTGTCACTCACGGACAAGGCTATCCATTCACCCTGTCGGGTCGTCTCCACCGTGATCCGGCCATTCATGTCGACCGCATCGCATGCGTTGAGAAGGAGGTTCGTAAACACGCTTTGAAGCTGTTGTCCATCGGCCAGTATCTTTGGGATTTGATCAAATTTTGTTACCAGTTTGTTGTCCAGTGTCCCATTCAAGGTCGCGAGAGCTTCGGCGACGACGAGATTGAGATCCAACTCAGCCGGCTTGATGCGCAACTCATGGCGCAGGGCGTTCATGCGGTTGATAAGATCATTGATCCGACCGGCTGCACTCCCGATTCCACGGAATGCGTCCTCCCGGAAGGCGGGATTGTTGAAGTGTGTCGGCAAATTCTCCAACATGAGGCCAAGGGTTGAGGCCGCATTCTTTAGGTCATGAATCAAGAATGCGGACATCGTCTGGAACGCCTCCAGCTCTTTTCTTTCCATGATCTCTTCTGTGAGGCGCAATTTCAGCAGGCTCGCCGCTACTTGCTCGCCAATGCATTTTAACAAGTCCATCTCTTCTGCTGAATAGCCCAGGCCTCTAACGCGGTCTGCGAGGACAATCGCCCCGAGGCAGTGCTCTCCCCCAACCAGCGGGAGACAAATGGGGCTCCCTCCAGTACGGAATTGGCCAATGCTTCTTTCCATGAGGTCTCGTGCCCACTTTTCTTTTGCTCTACCGAGATCAAAGGGTCGTGACAGCTTGATTAACTCGGCTGCATTGAGCTCCCTTCCCGCAATCGAGGTGGTCGAGTCGTCGCTCGGTGCCTGCTCCGCATCGGAGGTTGAGCCCACTCGGATCAGGCGCTCTCCATGTTCATCGAAAAGCCAGGTCGAGACGGACAAGGCACCAAACGTCTCTGAAATCAGCCGCGCGGCGATTGTACCGAGCGCGGCCTCATCCAGGGCAAGCGAGAGACTTCGAGTGAATCGCGCCCAAATCTGCCGAAAATCATGCTGTGGCCTTTGAAAGTGGCGGCTGATAAAGATCTGCAGACTTTGCCGAGCTCGATCAGAAAGAAGCAACACGGCCAGGATAGCTATACCAAGGAGGACGAGAAAGGCAGCGATCGGGAAACTGGCCGCGCCCCCAAAGCGGACAACGATTTGAGCCAATACGCCAACAACAAAAAGATATGCCCCCGTCAGTAACACCGTGACCGAGCTCTGTAATACGGCACGCGACGGATAGACATCGATTTCGCTGAATCCAGTCCGGAAATAAGCTACGGCGATCAGCGCGCAACCGACAAGAAGCGCAGTCGCTTCGACGGTGAGCCGACCCGGGCTGTAGTCTGAGAAAAGAAGCGCCTGGCTTCCTGTATAGATGCGGGCACCAAAGATTACCCCCAGCCCCAGAACCAGGAACTTGATCCGCCAGCGCATCGTTCCCACGGCGGCTCGGAACGTCCGCTCGATATTCATAAGAATTAACACCGTTGAGAAGAGAACCAGAACGTTTAGAATTTTTGCCGGGTCATCAAGCATGAGTCCCCATCCGTCAACTGGTGGCTTGTAAGCGACAATGTAGAAAAAAGGTTTGTAAATAGCCGCTAGCGATAACAGCGGAACCAAAAAAGCTCCCACAAGAAGCCAGCGCGATCGAAGGAGAAAATCCCGGTAATTTGCCCTGGAATACGTCAGGCTAAAAGTTAACCAAACGCCAGGCAGAAATGATTTTGCCACCAAGGAAAGCGTTCCCCAAAAGACCACTCTCTCGGGTGGAAGTGAATCGTTCGCTATTGCGCCAAGCAGACTTTCCAAGGCGAAAATCAGCATTCCAGCTGAGAAACACCAGGTCGCAAGCGAACGCTGCTTTCGACAGGCCGCAGCAGCCACCAAAGCGGCGCTGAACATCCCGGCGGCCAAAGCTAAGACGCTGTTCGGACTCACAATTGGCTCCGAGCTGACATGATGAATCGCATTGCAGTTTAAGCTATGGCACGAGTTTCCGGCCGGTCACCAAATCGAAGTCTCATTCGTTCAGCGAAACGCTCTCTGGGCGCGAGCCGTAGCGTCGGGTCTCTGAAGCGTTCTCCGGAAACCGGAGGACAAAGTTCCCGAAAACTTGCGTAAAAAATGGAGAAACAAGGGCGAAACAGGCAGGAAGCCGGAGAAAGGCAGAACCTACAACCCGATGCGGCGCCTCAGCGCGATTTCACTGGGCGAGTTCGGATCTCGCTCTTGCGGAGCCACCACAACAGTAAAAAAAGCGGAATCAGCGAAAGTACGAAAAAGACGGGACCGCCCCGGGTGTGTATTGGACTATGAATCATCTGCGGACCTAGATTTACGCAGAGGAGACCGATCACAAGAATGCGGAAGCCATTTCGTAAGATCCCGAGCGGAATGATGAATGCGACAAGTACAATGCGCCGCCACGACGTCTTCAGGAATAAATTGGCGGCCAGGATACTGGTCATCAACAGCACCCAGCTCGATCGAATGCCGCTGCATTCTTGTCCGACTTCGATGGTAATGGTCGGCAGTTGGAAAACCCGACCTGCGCGGAGAATAGGCGTGCCGCTTAGGTGAAAAAGAACATTCGCCACCTCCGCCGAAGCATATTTCGAAGCACTCTCGAGCGCCTCGGCCATTGCATCCGGCATCGGAACCATGAAAATGAGATAGGACAGAGGGAAAGCTGCTGCTCGCATCCAGTCGCGTCCGAAAAAGAAAAAACCTCCCGCCGCGAGACAGCACAGGAACGATAATGTCAACTGTATGATGCGAGCATTACCTGCTGGCGGTTGCCCAGCGAAGTCCAACCAGCAGGCGAATGCCAAAGTGGCGACACCGGTAACCAAAAACGCGATCGTAACGGGAACATCGATAACGTAATTTTTCGGCAATTGATCACGCCGGAGGTAAAGCAGATAAGCAGAAACAAACGGTATCAATAAAATGTATGAATAGAGGTCGCTCCTGGCTGCGTAGTTTATCAGCGCGAGGAGAGGCTGAGCAAAAGTCCCCAGCAACACAATCGCAAAACAGATGCCTGCCCAAATCCGCCACTTCTTTTTATTCTTCGTGAGAGTCGATCCCGAGATACGCCCTGCTTGTGTCGGAATGCTGGTTTCGCGAGCAGCGGCTCGATCCATTGAAGAAGGTATTTCCAAGATGTTTCCTAAGCTGACGTCAGAGAATGATTGTCCACCTTTATCCAGCTAGCTCCTTGTAGCCGCGTTCTTTTCGTCTGCGGTTTTCAATAAGTGTAGGTTACTCCGCCGAAATAGCGATTTCGCGTGTAACCTGGTGTCGATCCTAACGAACTCTGCGTGGTATGGTTGTAGTCCAGGTGCAAGCTAAAATGCTTATTGACTGTATAACGGAGGCCGAGATTGAGATCCAAAGAATCCTGCGTCCCTGTGGAGCTGGTTTCGGTGCCGCCTTGATTTTCATCATGATGATAATAAACGCCAGTGGTTGAGCTGAGCCGCGAAGTTAGATCGTACGTCAGGTTCAGACCCGTGCGCCATGTCTTGGTGGTCGTCGCACCTGTCGCCGTGGGCGATTCGTATCCATAGCTAGTCGTCCAGTTCAGCGAGTGATTGCTCCTCACGTAACCAAGCGTGCCTTCAAAGTAAGGACTGGCCATATTCCCGTCGTTTTCGAGAGAACGAAACGATTCACCGCCGCGCACGTGAACCATTAAGTGCTCTGTTAAATTATGATTGACGCCCGCGAGGACAAAGTTAGTCGTGGAATTGAGAGGGGCCGTATCGTAATCTATCGCTTCAAAACGATATTCCCCCAGTAGAACCGTGCGACTGGTGAGGTTAAATTGAAGCTCTTCGCCAAATGTGTTCTGAACACGGTTCTGAGAATTTCCGATCGACGAGGAAGTGTATTGAACGCGCTCGAACGTATAGCTGGTTACCATACTAAATCGCGAAAGGCAGTGGTAAGTAAGCGCAAAAAGATCGAC
>Ga0134081_10000075_pt1 | contig 14637 bp, 14 predicted proteins | sample 15_taG_17_FD_119759 | JGI IMG/M metagenome (GOLD analysis project Ga0134081, IMG submission 119759) | Grasslands soil microbial communities from the Angelo Coastal Reserve, California, USA - 15_D_Met_20cm_5_24_1 metaG | ecosystem: Environmental > Terrestrial > Soil > Grasslands ...
CCGCCCCCGCCCCCCGGCAACACGGTAGCCGCCACGCCGTCCCTGGCGTTCACGCCGGCGACGCTAACGGTGAACGTGGGCGACGTCGTGACGTTCGCCTTTGGCTCGGTGGCGCACAACGTGTTTTTCACGCAGCAGGCCGGCGCCCCGACCGACATCGGCGGCAGCAACGCGAACGTGTCGGTCACGAGGACGTTCGCGACGGCCGGCACGTACGCGTACACGTGCCACATTCACCCTTCGATGCAGGCCACGGTCGTGGTGCGCTGATCCACCCAAGCCGACCTGGCGCGCGCACTACGGCGCGCCAGGTGGCTCGGCAGTAGATTGGCGCAGGTGGCCCCGCTCCTCGAGTACGTCGCTCTCCTGCGTGGCATCAATGTCGGCGGCCACAAGCCGGTGGCGATGTCCGAGCTGCGCGACCTGCTGGCTGGGCTCGGGTTCGTCGACGTGCGGAGCTTGCTACAGAGCGGCAACCTCGTATTGCGCGGTGACGCCCGGACGGGCGGGCGCCTGGAGCGCACGCTCGAGACCGAGGCGGCGCAGCGCTTGGGCCTGGAAACCGACTGCTTCGTCCGCACCGCCACAGAGTGGAAGGCGGTCGTGTCGCGCAATCCCTTCCCCACGGAAGCCGAGCGCGATCCCGCGCATCTCGTCGTCATGTTTCTGAAGGAGCCACCCGAGGCGAAGGACGTCGCGGCGCTGCGGGCTGCGATCACGGGCCCCGAGATCGTCCGGGCCACGGGCATGCACGCCTACATCGTCTACCCGAACGGCATCGGCCGCTCGCGGCTGACGAACACGCTCATCGAGCGCACGCTCGGAACACGGGGCACGGGTCGCAACTGGAACACGGTCCTGAAGCTCGGAGCCCTGCTCCGCTGAGGCGTTGATCTTCGCAAACGTGCGCACGTTCCTCTGGCTGAGCTACTACGGCTGGCGGATTGCCGCGCAGGCTCGCGCTTGAGTCTTGCGGCGAGACGCGACAGTTTATTCGCCCCACCCCGTTCTCCGGAGGATGCTGGTGTCACACGAGCTCACGCGGCGCGACTTCGTGACGGGGGCCGGCGCCCTGGCCGCTGCGGTGCTCCTGCCGGCTGCGGCGACGGCCCGCCGGCCCCCGGCCGAAGGGACGGTCGTCCTGTTTCAGGGAGACTCGATCACCGACGGCGGGCGCAATCGCGCCGCGTCCGAGCCGAACCAGCCGGGTGGGCTCGGCAGCAGCTACCCGCTGCTCGTGGCCTCGGCGGCGCTCGCGGCGCATCCCGATCGCGCGCTCAAGTTCTACAACCGCGGCGTGAGCGGCAACAAGGTCCCCGATCTGGAGCAGCGCTGGGCCGCCGATACCCTCGAGTTGAAGCCGGACGTGCTCAGCATTCTCGTAGGGGTGAACGATTTCTGGCACAAGCTGGGGCGCGGCTATACCGGTACCGTCGAGGACTACGAGCATCAGTACACCGCGCTGCTCGACGAAACTCGGCGGGCGTTGCCCGCGGTGCGATTGCTCGTGCTCGAGCCGTTCGTGCTGCGGTGCGGGGCGGTCGACGACCGCTGGTTTCCGGAGTTCAACCAACGGCGCGCCGCGGCCGAGCGCGTCGCGCAGCAGGCGCATGCCACGTTCGTCCCGTTGCAAAGCGTATTCGATGACCTGTCGCGCCGCGCGGCCCCGCAATACTGGGCCGCGGACGGCGTCCACCCCACGCCGGCAGGGCATGCCGTGATCGCGGAGCGGTGGCGTCGCGCCGCGCACCTGTAGCGAGAAACTCCTCTTCCTTTCTTCTCTTCTGAGGTGTGTGACCGTATGCGCCTGATCGCCCGCGCGCTCGTCGCGTCGACCTGCAGCGCCTTCCTCCTGGCCGCCGCTCCCTCGCCCGCGGGCGATCTGCACGGCTACTCCGCCGACGCCGCGAAGGTCGAGCGGGAGTGGGAAGCCAAGTTCCGCGCGATCCCGAGCCCCGACTCGTTGCGGGAGTACATGCGGCACCTCGCCGCGCGGCCCCATCATGTCGGCTCGCCGTACGACAAGGCCAACGCCGAGTGGATCCTCGCGAAGTTCAAGAGCTTCGGGCTCGACGCCCAGATCGAGACGTTCGACGTGCTGTTCCCCACGCCGAAAGAGCGTGTGGTGGAGCTCGTCGCGCCGACCAAGTTCGTCGCCAAGCTGCAGGAGCCGGCCGTGCCGGGAGATCCGACGTCGAGCCAAGAGGCCGAGCAGCTCCCGACGTACAACGCGTACTCGGTGGACGGGGACGTCACTGCACCGCTCGTCTACGTGAACTACGGCGTCCCCGCCGACTACGACCGGCTCGAGCGCCTGGAATCTCGGTGAAGGGCGCGATCGTGATCGCGCGCTATTTCGGGTCGTGGCGCGGCATCAAGCCCAAGGTCGCGGCCGAGCACGGCGCGGTCGGCTGCCTCATCTACTCGGACCCGCGGGAGGACGGCTACGTCCAGGGCGACGTCTACCCCCGCGGGCCGTGGCGGCCCCGGGACGGGGTGCAACGCGGCAGCGTGATGGACATGCCGGTGTATCCCGGCGATCCCCTGACGCCCGGGGTGGGGGCGACCAAGGACGCGAAGCGCCTGGCGCAGAGCGAGGCGCAGACGATCACCAAGATTCCGGTCCTGCCGATCTCGTACGGCGACGCCGAGCCGTTGCTCGCCGCGCTCACCGGTCCGATGGCCCCCCAGGAGTGGCGCGGCGGGCTCGGCATCACGTACCACGTCGGACCCGGGCCGGCCAAAGTGCACCTGCGGGTCAAGTCCGACTGGAGCCTGAAGCCGCTGTACGACGTGATCGCGCGCATCCCGGGCGCGAGCGCCCCGGATGAGTGGATCATCCGCGGCAACCACCACGACGCCTGGGTGAACGGCGCGCAGGACCCGATCTCCGGTCAGGTGCCGCTGCTCGAAGAGGCCCGCGCCTACGGCGCGCTGCTGAAGCAGGGGTGGAAGCCGCGCCGCACGATCGTGTACGCCGCCTGGGACGGCGAAGAACCGGCCCTGCTCGGCTCGACGGAATGGGTCGAAACGCACGCCGACGAGCTGGCGCACAAGGCCGTCGCCTATCTCAACAGCGACACCAACGGGCGGGGCTACCTCGGCGTGGCGGGCTCCCACACGCTCGAGGAATTCATCAACGACGTGTCCCGGGACATCGAGGACCCGGAGACCAGGCTCACCGTCTGGAAGCGGAACCAGCTCAACGACGTCGCGAACGCCCGCAGCCTCGAGGTCCGGGAGGAGGCGCGCCGCCGCGCCAATCTCCGCATCGGGGCGCTGGGCTCGGGCTCGGATTACACGCCGTTCCTGCAGCACGCCGGTATCGCCTCGCTCAACCTGGGCTACGGCGGCGAGGACGGCGGCGGCATCTATCACTCGATCTACGACGACTTCAAATGGTTCACGGCGTTCGACGACACGTCGTTCGTGTACGGCCGCGCCCTCGCCCAGACGATGGGGACCGCCGTGATGCGCCTCGCCGACGCGGAGCTCCTGCCCTACAACTTCACCGGGCTCGCCGAGACCGTGGGGCGCTACGCCCGCGAGGTGCAGAAGCTGCTCAACGACAAGCAGGACTCGGTGCGCGAGCAGAACCGCCAGATCGACGAAGGCGTGTTCACCGCGACCAACGATCCGCGCGAGCCGCTGGTGCCGCCCAAGCGGGAGGAGATCCCACCGTACCTGAATTTCGCCCCGCTCGACAACGCGGTCGACGCGCTCACGCGCGCCGCCGAGCGCTACCAGAAGGCGCTCACCAAGGCGGAAGCGAACGGCGGCGCGGCCCTCAGCAAGACCGACCTGAAAGCACTGAACGCCACCCTGCTGCAGAGCGAGCGCGCGCTCACGCTGGCGGACGGGCTACCGCGCCGGCCGTGGTATCGCCACCAGATCTACGCGCCCGGCTTCTACACCGGCTATGGCGTGAAGACGCTGCCCGGGGTGCGCGAAGCGATCGAGCAGAAGAATTGGAGGGAAGTGGACGATCAAGTGCCGCGTCTCGCCCGCACGCTCGGCGCCGAGACGGACGTCATCAACCGGGCGGCGGAGCAGCTGGAGAAGCTCACGCCGTGAAGCGGCGCCATTGACTGGCGCGCGCGTGACCGCCTAGAATGCGGCGGGGTAGCCACCCCCGGGAGGTACGTATGAAGCATCTGGCCCGCGCAGCTGCGCTCGCCGCCGTCCTGCTCGCTCCCACCGCAGCACTGTCCGCGCAGCGGGAGCTGCCGTACACCTACCAGGGCACAGTGCACGCCGTGAAGGCGGGAGCCCTGGACCTCATCACCGGCGTCGGGGAGGCGCTGCGGCTGGTGCACATGCGCACCCAGCCCGCCACCGCCGTAGTCGGCGAAGGCGCGGCCATCTCGCTGGGCGATTTGCAGCCCGGCGACGTGGTACGCGCCGATTGCCGCATGACCGCCACCGGCCTCGTGGTCGATCGGATCGAGCTGAAGAGGCGAGCACCGTGACCCCGGGGCGCGCCTGCGCGGTCGTGGCACTCGTGCTGCTCGCGGCCGGCTGCGAGCGGGCCCTCAAGCCCGGCGATCCGCTCCGCGGCTTGAACCGCCCGGAGCGGGATCGCTTCGCCCAGGGGAAGATCGTATTCGACAGCAACTTCACCCCGGAGACGGGGCTCGGCCCGCTGTTCAACTCGACCGGCTGCGGTGAGTGCCATGAGGATCCGGCGAAGGGCGGTACAGGCGACGAAGTCGAGGTGCACGCGACAGCGTTCAAGAACGCCGTGTGCGATCCGCTGGTCGAGGAAGGGGGGTTCGTCATCCAGCTGCACGCAACGCCGGCGCTGAAGCAGGCCCTGGGGATCGATTCCGAGCCGTTCCCCCCCTCGGCCACCGCGCGGGCCCGGCGCACCACGCCGGTCGTGTTCGGGCGAGGCTTGCTCGACGCGGTTCCCGAGGCGGTCATCCTCGCCTACGCCGATCCCGACGACCGGAACCACGACGGCATCTCGGGGCGGCCCAACCGCTTCACTGACGGTCGGATCGGCCGCTTCGGCCGCAAGGGCTTCGTGCCGACGCTCGACGAGTTCAACGCCGGCGCGTTCTCGGCCGAGATGGGTGTGACCAACCCGGCGGTGCGCACTGAGGAAACCATCGGCGGCAAGCCGATCCCCTCGGGCGTCGACCCGACGGCCGATCCCGAGATCAATCAGGCCCAGCTCGACCTCACCAACGCGTTCGTGCGCTTTTTGGCCGTTCCCACGCCTTTGAAGGTCAACCGGAACGGCCGGCGGGGCCGCGAGCTGTTCTCGCAGATCGGGTGCGCGGCCTGCCATGTCCCCACGCTGCGCACCGGCGACAGTCCCATCGCGGCGCTGCGAAACAAGGAATTCTCCGCCTACACCGACCTCTTGCTCCACGATATGGGGCCCGGTCTCGCCGACATCTGCCTCGGCCTTGCCACCCCGTCCGAGTTCCGCACCGAGCCGTTGATCGACCTGCGGGACGCCAAGGCGTTCCTGCACGACGGTCGGGACACGACGCTGGAGCAGGCCGTCCTGGACCATGGTGGCGAGGCGTCCGGCGCCCGGGACCGGTTCAAAGCCCTCCCTGCCACCGATCGCGCCGCCCTGATCGCCTTCCTGAAATCGCTGTAGGCAGTTGCCATCCCCGCCGCCGGAAACCGGGGACTTGAACTATCTGGCGCTGCGTGATTACCATCTTCCCCCGAGTCCTCTACACACTCACCGCCCATGTCCTTCCTTTCTTTAGAGCGTGTGTCCAAGCGCTTCGCCGGCGTGACCGCCGTCGACCAGGTGTCCTTCGCGGTCGATCGAGGGCAAGTGGTCGGGTTCCTGGGCCCGAACGGCGCCGGCAAGTCCACGACGATGCGGATGATCACCCAGTACTACGAGCCGGACACGGGCCAGATCACGCTCGACGGCGTGCCGCTCGCCCAGGCGGCGCGTGAGTCGAAGCGTCGCATCGGCTACTTACCGGAGAACAACCCGCTGTACGGCGACATGCTGGTGGCCGACTACCTCGCCTTCATCGCCGACCTGCGCGAGCTCGCGGGACTCACCCGCCGTCAATCGCTCGACGCGGCGGTCACGGGGACGGGCATCGAAAGCGTGTACTACCGGCCGATCGGCGAGCTCTCGAAGGGATTCCGCCAGCGCGTCGGGCTGGCGCAGGCGATCCTGCACCGACCGGATCTGCTCGTCCTCGACGAGCCGACGGAGGGTCTCGACCCCAACCAGCGCGTCGAGATTCGGCGCCTGATCGGCGCGCTCGGCCGGGACCGCACGGTGATCCTCTCCACGCACGTGCTCTCCGAAGTGCAGCACACCTGCTCGCGCCTGCTCATCATCAGTCACGGCAAGATCGTCTCGGACGGCCCGGTGGACCGGCTCATCCAGCAGGCGGAGGGGGCGGTGGAGATCTCGGTCGAGGTCGCCGGCGCGGGCGTGGCCGAAGCGCTCGGCCAGCTCCCGGGCGTGCGGCGGGTGGAGCCCGGTCGCGCCGCGGATGGGCGCGTCGCGGTCACGCTCACGGCGGACGGCGGCACTGATCTCCGGCCCGAGATCTTCGCGCTGGCCAAGGCCCGCGGATGGACGTTGTACGAGCTGCACGCGGAGCGCGCCGGCCTGGAGGAGCTGTTCCACCAGCTCACGCAGCGCGACGCGAGCGACGCATGAACGCCATCCTGACGGTCGCGCGACGCGAGCTCAAGGCGCTGTTCGATCACCCCACGGCGTACATCCTGCTGGTCGTGTTCACCAGCGTGAACGGCTTCCTCTTCTTCCGGGAAGTGGACATGTACGGCGTGGCGTCGCTGCGCCCCATGCTCGACCTGCTGCCCTGGCTGCTCTTGTTCCTCGCGCCCGCCGTGACGATGCGCGCCCTCGCCGAGGACTCTCGCAGCGGCACGCTCGAGGTCGTGCTGGCGCAGCCCATCACGGAGCTCGAGCTTCTGGCCGGCAAGTACCTCGGTCAGCTGTCGGTCCTCGTGATCGCGCTGGCCATGACGCTCACCCTCCCGCTCGGCCTCGCCCTGGGAGCGCATCTCCCGGTCGGGGTGCTCGTGGCGCAGTACGTCGGCGCCACGCTCCTGATCGCGGGGCTCGCCGCCGTCGGCATCTGGGCGTCGAGCGTCACCAGCAACCAGATCACTGCGTTCATCCTCGCCGTCGCGGTGATGTTCGTGCTGATTCTGGTCGGGCTCGATCCCTTGATCGTGGGCCTGCCGCCCCGCCTCGGCGCGATCGCCGCGTCGCTCGGCGTGCTGTCGCATTTCACCGGCATCGACCGCGGTGTGATCGACCTGCGGGACGCCGCTTACTTCGTTACGCTCGCCGCGCTCTTCCTGCTGCTCGCCTACTTCGCGCTGATGCGGCGCAAGCTCACGGCGCGCGGCGCGTCGCTGCAGCGCCTGCGACTCGGGACGGTGCTGCTCGCGGCGGCGATGATCGTGGTGAACCTGTTCGGACGCCACATCGGCGGCCGGATCGACCTGACGCCGGGCCGGTCGTACACGCTCGCCCCCGCCACGAAGCGGATCCTCGGCGCCCTGCCCGACCTCGTGACCATCAAGCTGTTCGCCACGAGCGCGCTCCCGCCCCAAGTGGCGTTCCTGAAACGCGACCTGGACGATCTGTTGCGCGACTATCGCGCCGCGGGCCGCGGCCGGGTGAAAGTCGTCGCGCAGGACCCGTCCGCCGACAGCGCGGTGCTACGCGAGGCACGCACGCTCGGCATCCCGCCCGTGCAGTTCAACGTGCTGGGGAAGGCCGAGCTGCAGGTAAAGGAAGGGTACCTGGGACTCGCCGTGCGCTACGCCGACGGCGTCAAGACCATCCCCTTCGTGCAGCAGACGAACGACCTCGAGTACCGTCTGACGTCCGACATCCGCTCGCTCACTACCACCAACAAGCCGGCGATCGGGTTCGGCGAGATCACCGACGCACAGACGCCGCCCCAGATGCGACGGTCCTTCGAGGCGCTGCGCCAGCAGCTCGAGCGGACCTACACGGTGCACGCGGTCGCGCTCTCGGACAGCGCAATCCCGCCCGACACGAAGGCAGTGATCTTCGCAGGCACCCCCGATTCGCTGCGCGGCGCCCAGGCCGCCAACCTCAACGCGTTCCTGGACCGCGGCGGCAGCCTGCTGCTCATGGCCAGCGGCATGGAGCGCTCGCCGCAAGGCCCGTTCTCGTTCTCGCGGCCGGTGGGGTGGAACGAGTTGCTCAAGCCCTACGGTGTGTCCATCGGCTCCGATATGGTGTACGACCTCGCGTCGAACGCGCGCGTCGCCATTCAGGCACAATTCGGGCAGGTGCTCCTGCCCTACCCCTTCTGGATACAGGCAGCGAGCACCAGGGCGTCTCCCGTAAACGCCGAAATCGACGCCGTGTTGCTCCCCTGGCCGAGCAGCCTCGACACGACCAAGGCCCCGAAGGGCACCGTCACGCCGCTGCTGGTGACAAGTCGCGCCGGCGGTGTGCAGGAGACCACGGCGCTCCTCGATCCGTCGCGCGAGTTCCGCCGCGACAGCCTGCGTCCGCGACTCCTCGCCGCGCAGCTCGCCCCCGCGACGCAGGGCGCGGCCAGCGCGACCCGCGGCCGCCTCGTGGTCGTGGGCAGCCCGGACTTCGGGAGCGATCGCTACGCACAGAATTCTCCGGACAACATCGTGTTCGTCCAGAACGCCGTGGACTGGCTCGCACAGGACGAGGCCTTGATCGCGATTCGCTCGAAGAATCGGACTCCTCCACCGCTCGCGTTCGCCAGCGCGACCACGCACGATGTCGTGAAATACGGCAACATCATCGGGGTGCCCGTGCTGCTGATCGTCTTCGGCGCCTTGCGACTGTGGCGCCGGCGCCAGATCACACGACAGGTGTACCGACCGCTGGCGCTGGCGGGCGCGGGAGGAGCCTGATGAGCGCGAAACAGCTCCGGCTGATCATCCTCACGCTGGCCGTCGTGCTGCTCCTGTGGGGCGCCTCCGAGCGCCTCTCCCGCGGCTCGGACACCGTCACGGGGGGGTTCTCCCTCTCCGCGCCGGCGCCGGCCGATGTCGACACGATCAGCCTCATCAAGGGAAAGGATTCGATCGTGCTGGCCCGGCAGTCGGCCACGGCGTGGACCGTGAACGGCCGGCGCGCCGCGCTCGACGGCGTGAATGAGCTCCTCCACGCACTACACGACAGCGCGCCGCCGGAGCTCGTGGCGCAGGATTCGTCGTCGTTCGGCCGCCTCAACGTCGACGGTGCCACGGGGCGCCGGCTCCGCGTCCACGGCCCGGGCCAGCCGGTGCGCGAGGTGATCATCGGCGCCCGGGGCTCGGAGTACGGCAGCGCCTACCTACGCCGGCCCGGTGACAGCCACGTCTATCTGTGGCGCGGGCGGCTGGCGACGCTCGCGGATCGCACGGTGGACGAGTGGCGCGACAAGCGTATCGCCGCCGTGGCGCCCGACAGCGTCGTGTTGGTGGACGTCGAGCGCGGGAACGACCGGTATGCGCTCAGGCGCGCGGGCAAAGCCTGGACGCTCGACGGCGCCGCGGCGGACTCGGGCGCGGTGGCCCGGTTGCTCGAGAAATACCGCACCGTGACGGCCGCGGGCTTCGCCACGCCGGCCCAGGCCGACTCCGCCCGGGCGCAGCGGCCGGCACGGCGCCTCACGGTGCGCAGCGCCCGCGGCATGTCGGTCGCACTCGTGTTCGACTCGATCCCGGGCGCGTTCTGGGTCCGCCGCACCGGGGGCGCCGCTCCGGGCGGTGAGACGGGTGTGGTATACCGGATGAACGCGTGGGACGTCGACGGACTCACGCCCGCGAGCCGCTCGCTCAAGCCGACTGCCCCGGCCAAGCCATAGCCCCCAACCCCTTGGCTTCCAGCAGTTTGCCGTCTATTTTGCGGGGCTCACATGGCGGACCTCACGCTGTCGCGGAGCCAGCTATTGCTCCTCTCGGGCACGGCCAACCGGCCGCTCGCCGAGGAGATGGCCCACCACTTGGGGCAGCCGCTGTGCGCGGTGACGATCCGCCGGTTCGCCGACGGCGAGATCTTCGTCAAGATCGACGAAAACGTGCGGGGGCGGGATGTCTTTATCATCCAGCCGACCAATCCGCCGGCCGAGAACCTGATGGAGCTGTTGCTCCTGATCGACGCCGCGCGACGGGCGAGCGCGGCGCGGATCACGGCGGTGCTGCCGTACTTCGGCTACGCGCGACAGGACCGCAAGGACCAGCCGCGCGTGGCGATCAGCGCGAAGCTGATGGCGAACCTGATCACGCACGCGGGCGCCGACCGCGTCCTGGGGATGGACTTCCATTCCCACCAGCTGCAGGGGTTCTTCGACCTGCCGGTGGACCACCTGTACGCGGCGCCGGTGTTCGTGAGCCACTTCCGCCAGAAGCAGCTGTACGATCCGGTCGTGGTGGCGCCGGACGTCGGCTCGGCGAAGATGGCGCGTGGCTTCGCGAAGCGGCTGAATGCTTCGCTCGCCATCATCGACAAGCGGCGCCCCTCGGCGAACGTCGCCGAGGTGGTGAACGTCGTGGGCGAGGTGGAAGAAAAGGACTGCCTCATCCCTGACGACATGATCGACACGGCGGGGACGGTTACGGAGGCGGCGGCCGCGCTCAGGCGGCTCGGGGCGGGCAAGATCTATGCGTTTGCCTCGCACGCCCTGCTGTCGGGGCCCGCGGTCGAGCGCCTGCGTGCCTCTCCGATCGACGAGGTCGCGGTGACGAATACGATCCGCATCCCGGACGAGCGCTGCTTCGAGAAGCTGAAGGTGCTGTCGATCGCCGGACTGATCGCCAAAGCGATCGGCTACGAGCACTCGAATCAATCGGTGAGCTCGCTCTTCGAATGACGTCCGACGTCTGACCTCTGAGGACCGGCAATGGCCCAAATCGTTTCCCTCGCGGCAAGCCCGCGCACCACGACCGGTAAGGGCGCCGCGCGACAGACGCGCTTCCGGGGTAAGGTCCCCGCCGTGATCTACGGACACGGGCGCGAGACCCAGTCGCTCGAGGTGGAGGCCAAGGCGCTCGAGAAGGCGCTCACCGGCGTCGAACCCGCGAGCACGATCATCGAGCTCGCGGTGGACGGCATGAAAACCCGGACGCTGATCCGCGAGATCCAGCGCCATCCGATCCGCCCCGACATCATCCACGTGGATTTCTACGAGATCCACGCCGAGGAGAAGGTCAAGCTCAAGGTGCCGGTGCACCTGGTCGGCAACCCGGACGGCGTGCGAAACGCCGGCGGCGTGCTCGACCAGGTGACGCGCGAGGTCGAGATCGAGGTGATGCCCGATAACATTCCCGACCGCGTGGAGCTCGACGTCACCGCCCTGAAGATCGGCGACTCGCTGCACGTGCGCGATTTGCACATCGCGAACGCGACGATCCTCACGCTGGCGGATCTCACGATCGCGACGGTGGTGCCGCCGCGCGCCGAAGAGGTGACCGCCCCGGTCCCCGAGGCGGCGGCCGAGGTCGCCGAACCCGAGCTGATTCGCAAGGTGCGCGAGGGCGAAGAAGTGGAAGGCGAGGGCGCGGCGGCCGGCGAAGGCGGCGCCAAGCCCGAGACGAAAGGCGGCGGCGCGGCGACTCCCGCCAAGGGCGAGAAGGCGGAGAAAGTCGAGAAGCCCAAGGGCGGCAAAGAGAGCTGAGGCTTGCGCGCCGTGGTTGGCCTCGGCAACCCGGGGCCAGAGTACGCGGCGACCCGGCACAATGCGGGCTTCCGGCTCGCCGACGCGCTCGTCGCGCGGTGGGGGTTTCCCCCGTTCCGACGCGGCGAGCGCGCGCGCGTCTCCCAGGGCGACGTCGCGGGCGTCCCCGTCCGCGTACTCAAGCCCACCACGTACATGAACCGCAGCGGGGCCGCGTTGGCGTCGCTGCGCGCCGACCCCGCCTTCAATCCCACCACCGATTTGCTGATCCTCGTGGACGACTTTCAGATTCCCTGCGGCACGTTTCGGCTCCGTGCCGACGGCTCGTCGGGCGGTCATAACGGCCTGAAGAGCATCGAGGGAGCGCTGCAATCGCAGGCGTACGCGCGCCTCCGGATCGGCGTGGGACCGCTCCCGGAGGGCGCCGGCGAGTGGTCGGAATACGTGCTCGCGCCGTTCACACCCGAGCAAGTCGAGCAGGTCGAGGCACTCATGCCCGAGATGGTGGACGCGGTCTCCAAGTGGGTGAAGGAAGGCGCCCCCTAGTGCTCCGCCTCGGCATCGTCGGTCTCCCCAACGTCGGCAAATCGACCCTGTTCAACGCCCTCACCTCGTCGCAGGCCGCCGCGGCGGAGAACTATCCCTTCTGCACCGTCGAGCCGAACGTCGGCGTCGTGGAAGTGCCCGACCGACGCCTCGACCGGCTGTTCGAAATCGTCCAGCCGAAGAAGAAGGTCCCCGCCGTCGTCGAATTCGTGGACATTGCCGGCCTGGTCAAGGGCGCGTCACAGGGCGAGGGACTGGGCAACCAGTTCCTGTCGTACATCCGCGAAGTGGACGCGATCGTGCACGTGATCCGGTGCTTCGAGGACCCCGACGTCGTGCACGTCATGGGGCCCGTGGACCCGGTGCGGGACCACGATGTCGTCACGGGCGAGCTCGCACTCGCCGACCTCGCGGTGGTCGAGCGGCGGCTCGAGAAGACCCGCAAGACCGCCCGGGCGGGGGACAAGGACGCGCAGGCGGAGCTCGTGGTGCTGGAGCGCGTGTTGGCCGAACTCGACGCGGGCCGCGGCGCCCGGGAAGCGGGCGAGAGCGAGGAGGCGGTGACGTTTCTGCGTCAGCTCGGCCTGCTCACCGCGAAGCCGATCCTGTATGCCGCGAACGTGAGCGAGGCCGATCTCAGCGCAGCCGTCGGGGCCGGCGTCCCCGCGCTGCGGCGCGCCGTGCAGTCACACCACGAAGAGGCGGAGATCGTCCCCTTCTCGGCCAAGTTCGAGGCGGAGCTCGCCGAGCTGGCAGGCGACGAGCGGCGGGAGTATCTCGCGAGCGCGGGCGTCACCGAACCGGGACTCGACCGCCTGATCCACGCCGGCTACCACCTGCTCGGTCTACAGACCTTCTTCACGGTGGGGGAGAACGAAGTGCGCGCCTGGACTATGCACCGGGGGGGCACCGCGTTCGACGCGGCCGGGGAGATCCACTCGGATTTTCAGCGCGGCTTCATCCGCGCCGAGACCGTTGCGTACGAGGAGTTCGTGGGGGTGGGATCGTACAAGACGGCGCGCGAGCAAGGACTGGTGCGCTCGGAGGGGCGGGACTACGTGGTGCAGGACGGCGACATCCTGCTGTTCCGGTTCAACGTCTAATACCTGCTCCACAGCAGGATGGCCCCGCACGCGTTGCCCGTACCCCACTGGAATTCGACCGGGACGTCGAAGCCGCGCTTGTACACCTCCACGCCGGCCAGCTCGTCTACGCGGATCAAGTCGAACTGGTCGCCTGCCATCCGTCCGGCGTCCAGATACAGCGACATGACGCACGCGCGCCCGCCGGTCCAGCCGAGCGGAAGGCAGTAGCCGGTTCGGCAGCCCACGGACACGCCGGACTCGCGGAGCAGCGACTCCAGCGGCAGCCCGCGGCGACGCTCGAGGTCTTGCCGCGTGTAAAACCGTCCGAACCCCCATTTCCGGCGATCGTAAAACCCGGCGAGGCTCCGCTCGGCCCGTATGCTTTTCGCCTCCACCACGATCGGCGCCAGCTCGACGGCGTTGACGTCGAGCAGCACGGACAACTTCAGCGTCTTCCCGGCCGTGAGCTTGATCTCTTGCTCGTAGGAGAGGCTGTCCTGGTACAGGATGCGGAGCTTCTGGCGGCCGGAGGGCAGCCACCCCAAGGCGAACGTCCCGGCGGAATCGGTCACGTCGAAGATCTGAGTCCCCCGCACGGCGATCATCACACCCGGGATCGGGAGGCCGTTGATCGATGAGCGGACCGAGCCCGCGAGACGGGCGGAGTCTAGTTGCGCGTGCGCGACGAGGGGAGCCCAGCCGATCAGGACGAGCGACAGCAGGTGCTGCGACGTCTGCAGCAGAGGCCCGCGTTTCACAATGTTATGGTACACGGGACCCACGGGGAGTGCCAGCCCTACTCGTCCACTCCCGTGCGGCTCGCCGAGCCCGCATGAATCCGGTTGCCACGCGGCTGCTCGTGCGCCACGCCCCGTTTGGGCTGGTCGGTCAGCAGGACCTGGTTTTGCACCAGGTCGCGGCTCGCCCACACGACATGGTCGCCGCACATGATGGCATCCACCGGGTAGGGCTGCCGCAGGAACGACGCCGCGTCGGAGCTCGCCACCTGGGTCCCGGGGAACAGGTACCAGCAGCGCTCTGCGTTGGGATGACTGTGAATCGTGCCGACGGTACCGGTCCAACCGGCTTCCTCGCAGGTCTGCTGCGGCACGACGTGGGTCGGGGTCGACTGCGGGGGATCCACGTCGGCCGGCGCGATGCGGCGTACGATGACCGTCCGCCCACGCACTTCACCGATCATGCACCCCATGAATTCCGTCGGGAACGACCGATACTGCAGCACGAGGTAACGGCGGGCCTGCTCGGAGATGACGAGCGTGCGGGCAACCGGCGAGCTCGGCACGACCCGCGCCGCCGCCGTCTCGACCAGGCGCGTCGGCTCCGGCTGCAGCGCGAGCAGC
>Ga0134081_10000076_pt1 | contig 14629 bp, 10 predicted proteins | sample 15_taG_17_FD_119759 | JGI IMG/M metagenome (GOLD analysis project Ga0134081, IMG submission 119759) | Grasslands soil microbial communities from the Angelo Coastal Reserve, California, USA - 15_D_Met_20cm_5_24_1 metaG | ecosystem: Environmental > Terrestrial > Soil > Grasslands ...
CTTCAGCCCCGAGGACGTGAACGTCACGAGCCGCGGGCGGTTGTTCCGCCCGGTCGGGATCGTGCCGCTGTCGCCGCGCTGGAGCTCGTACCAGCTGGACGCACACGAGCAGGCGGTCGCGATCTATCTCTTCGAAGAGGGCATCAGCTTTCACGAGGGCATGACGGTCAGCTACCAGGGGCTCTCCAACGACTCGTGGACGGGCGTGCTGCCCACGCTCGATCGCGAGCGGGCACGCGTGATGGCGCGGGCGAGCCTCCAGCCGAGGCCGTAGGGGGCAGCCACGCGCTACCTCGCGCTTGCCGCGCTGCTGGTCGCCGCCGCGCTCGCCTGGCGGTCGCTCCGCCTCACACGGCGGCTCCAGCGCAGCGAGCGGGACCGCCGGCGGGCGGCGGACGAGCTCAATCGACGCCTGTCGGAGCTGTTTTCCCTCCAGGAGCTCTCTTACATCCTCTCCGGCTCGCTCCAGCTCGATCGCATCGTAGAGCAGGTGGTCCGGTACGCCATGCGGTTCCTCGAAGCGAAAGGCGCCCTGGTGGCGTTGGCGGCGGACGGCGAGGCACCAGCCGACGCCGAGCGCCGCCCGCTCACGGTCGCGGCCGCGGAGGGCACGCTCGGCCACCTGCGGGGCGAGACCATCGGCGCCGACGACCCGGGGTTGATCGCGCGCTCGCTCAACGGCGAGCGCGTCGAGCTGGTGGACCGCGCGGCCGGCGAGGCGACCCCGCTCGTGGCCGGCCTGGAAGTCGCGTCCGCTGCGGCCGTGCCGCTGCGGGCGCACGGCGTGCTCGTCGGCACGCTGGTGATCGCCGAGCCGCGGGACGGCGTGTTCGCCCCGGAGGACGTCCGCCTCCTGTCCACGGTCGCCACGCACGCTGCGATCGTCATCGCGAACGCGCGCTTCTTCGAGATGGTCCACCACGCCAAGGAGCAGTGGGAGACGGCGTTCGACGCGTTGAGCGAGGGCATCGCCGTCGTGGACGTGCAGGGCTCGATCCGCCGAGCCAACCGCTCGCTCGCGGCGATGCTCGGCAGCGCGATTCCCTCGGTAATCGGTCGCGATCTCGGTACGGCCTTGCTGGGGGAGTCGCCGGCGCTGGTCGAACTGCTCGCTGCGGCCCGGCGGGGCGACCGGGCTCAGCCGCTCGTGCTGCGTTCGGCACCGCTGGGCCGGACGTTGCGCGTGAACGCGGCCCGCATCCCGAGCCCCGAGCAGGAGGCGAGCGTGGTCGTGCTGGTGGAGGACGTCACCGACCAGCAGCATATGGAGTCGCAGCTCATCCAGAGCGAGAAGCTCGCCGCGGTGGGGCAGCTCGTGTCGGGCGTCGCCCACGAGCTCAACAATCCGCTCACCTCGATCGCGGGGCTGTCGGAGTTCCTGCTCGAACAGAAGGAGCTTGGGAGCAAGGACCGCGGCCACCTGCGCGTGATCCACGAGCAGGCGGAGCGCGCCGGGCGCATCGTGCGCAACCTCCTCACGTTCGCGCGCAAGGGACCGGCGGAACAGGGACGCGTGAATCTGAACGACGTGATCCAGCGCACCCTGCTGTTGATGGCCCACGATCTGAAGCTCAAAGACATCACCGTCGAGAAAGTGCTGCCGACCATCCCCGAGAGCTTGGGCGACCGTCACGCACTCCAGCAGGCCGTGCTCAACCTGTTGAACAACGCGGCGCAGGCTGTGGCCGAGAACACGCCCGGCCGGCGGCGCCTCATCTGCGTGAACACGTGGTTCGATCAGCGGGTGCGGATGCGTGTCTCCGACTCAGGACCGGGCATCCCCGACGCCGTGGTGCCGCAGTTGTTCACGCCTTTCTTTACGACCAAGGAGCCCGGGCAGGGCACCGGCCTCGGCCTGTCCATCACCTATTCGATCGTGGAGGCGCACGGCGGGCGTATCAACCTGGAGCGGCCGCCGGACGGCGGCGCCGCATTCCTGGTGGACCTCCCCCCCGCCTCGGCCGTCGAGGACGCCGCCGGGCGCAAGGCGCTCGACCCCTCCGCCCCCGTCGTGAAGCGCACGATCTTGCTGGTAGACGACGATCCGGCGGTGCGACGGATGGTGAAGGCGCTGTTCGGACGCGAAGGACACACGGTGGAGGTGGCGCGTACCCCACAGCACGCGCTCGATCTGGTGCGCACGCGCAGCTACGATCTCATCCTCGCCGATGCGCGGGCGACGGCGCGGGACCACCTGTTCGTGGAGCACCTCATCGCCGCGCACCCCGGCCTGAAAGAGCGCATCCTCGTGGCGACGGGGGACGTACGGGCGTCGACCGACGAAGCGCTGGCGCACCTGGGCTTACGCTACGTCCGCAAGCCTTTCAACCTGCGCGATTTGCGGGACGAAGCCGCGCGGGTGTGGGCGGCGGCCATCGGAACCATCGAGTAGTTTCGGGTGCCGCGGCGACGCCCGCGGCGCTGGCGCAACGTATGCATAAGGCCGCTCCTGCATCGGCCCGATGGGCCGATTCCCCCTTCAGGAACCGGTCATGCGACGCGTCAACCTCGCCGGCTTCACGCTCCTCGCTCTAGGGCTGGCAACAGGGCTGGTGGTGGTGTCGTGTCAGGACCAACGATCGGTCACAGAGGCTCCGCGTGCGCCCCGCGCCGACGCGATCGCCGGGTCGGCAACCGCCGTGATCAGTCCCAGCGGTGACACCTATCTGAACATCAATGCGGTAAACGCGGCAGGGGAGCCCACGCTCAATCTCTATACGTGGCCTGACAACAAGATCGCCAATGCCGTCGTGATGAAGTTCGATCTCGCGAGTATCCCCGCGGGATCGACCATCTCGAGTGCGACCCTGAATCTCAATCTGGTCGAGAGCGACGGCATGACGGAACCGACCTACACGGTCAGCGCGCACAAGATCGTCAGCAAGAACCCGGATTTGTCCAGGGCGACCGGGTACACGTATGACGGGGTCAATTCCTGGACGCCGAATGCGTGTTGCTACGGCAACATTCCCTTGGCACAGGCCGACATCAGTGCGCCGGTAGATACGAAGGACATCGACAAGACCCCAGGGTTCAAACAGTGGGACGTCACATCCATCGTTCAGGGATGGTTCAGCAGCCCCTCCACGAATTTCGGTCTCCTGCTGAACTCCGATCCGGCGAAGTTGCGGGACCGGTACCGCTCCTTCAGTAGCACTGAGGATCCCGTCGCGAGCACGCACCCTTATCTCACGGTCGTATACACTCCGCCGCCGGCGCAACCGCCGGCCGGCCAGGGCTCTCTAGTGTTCCCTCCCGCCGGCGACACGTATCTGAACATCAACGCGACCAACAGCGGGGCGGAGCCGACGCTCAATGTGTACACGTGGCCCGATGCCAAGATCGCCAACGCCATCGTGATGAAGTTCGATCTCGCGAGCATCCCCGCGGGATCGACCATCTCGAGTGCGACCCTGAATCTCAATCTGGTCGAGAGCGATGGCATGGCGGAGCCGACCTACACGGTCACCGCGCACCGAATCGTCAACAAGAATCCCGATCTGGCCAGAGCGACCGGCTATACGTATGACGGGGTCAATTCCTGGACGCCGAATACCTGTTGCGCCAACAACATTCCCCTGGCGCAGGCCGACATCAGTGCGCCGGTGGATACGAAGGCCATCGACAAGACGCCGGGCTTCAAGCAGTGGAATGTCACGGCGATCGTGCAGGGATGGGTGAACGACCCCTCCAGGAATTTCGGCCTGCTCCTCAACTCCGATCCGTCCAAGTTGCGGGACCGGTACCGCTCCTTCAGTAGCAATGAGGATCCGGTTGCGAGCCACCGGCCCTATCTGACGGTCGTCACGGGCCCACCGGGCACCGCACCGCCGCCGCCGGAGGCGCGGCTCGGACAATGGTCGTCGGTGATCCCGGCGCCGATCGTGCAGCTGCATGTTCACCTGCTGCGCGACGGCAGGGTGCTGAGCTGGGGACGCAACGGCGACCCGCAAGTGTGGGATCCGAGCACGGGAACCTTTACGGCCGTACCGAGTCCCTCGTGGCTGTTCTGCGCCGGCCACGATTTCCTCCCCGACGGGCGACTCCTCGTCGCCGGTGGGCACATTACGGACGGGCTTGGCCTACCGAACACGAACCTGTTCGATCCCAGCACGGGTTCGTGGCAGACCGGGCCGCCGATGGCATACGGGCGATGGTATCCGACCAACACCACGCTGCCCAACGGCGACGTGCTCACCGTCGCCGGCACCGACCAGAACGGCGCGGTCGTCACGATCCCGGAGATCTGGAACGGGACGAGTTGGCGCCAGCTCACGACGGCGAGCCTGTCGCTCGAGTATTATCCGCGGGACTTCGTGGCGCCGGACGGGCGCGTGTTCGACGCCGGTGAAGAGCAGCCGTCGCGCTGGCTCGACGTGACGGGCACGGGCCGTTGGACCGATGGGCCGAGTCGCAACGAACCCGGGTGGCGCAGCTACGGGTCGGCCGTCATGTACGAGCCCGGGAAGATCCTGTACGCGGGCGGTGGGGAAGACCCGCCGACGAACACCGCCGAGGTCATCGATCTGAATGACGCGAGTCCGGCATGGAGGTACACCGGCTCGATGGCGTACGCTCGTCGACACATGAACGCGACGATCTTGCCCACGGGCGACGTGTTGGTCACCGGCGGCACCAGCGCGCCCGGCTTCAACAACTTCGCGGGCGCCGTCCACGTCGCGGAGCTCTGGAATCCCACCACCGGGACCTGGACCACGCTGGCGAGTAACCAAGTCAACCGCCTGTACCACTCGACCTCGCTGCTCTTGCCCGACGGGCGCGTGCTCCATACCGGCAGCGGCGACGGCGCGAGCGCGCCGCGCGAATTGAGCTACGAGCTGTACTCCCCCCCGTATCTGTTCCAAGGCGCTCGCCCGGGCATCACCGGCGCAACGCCCGCGACGGTTGCGTACGGCCAGACCCTCGTTGTGGAAACGCCGGACGCGGCGAGCATTGCAAAGGTGACGTTCATCCGGACGGGCTCGGTCACGCATGCGTTCGATCAGGCCGGGCGTCTCGTGCCGCTGGCGTTTTCGCCGGTGAGCGGCGGCGTCTCGGTCACCCTCCCCGGGAGCCACACGACGGCGCCCCCGGGTCCCTACATGCTGTTCCTCGTGGACGGGAACGGCGTGCCGTCGATCGGGCAGATCATGGTGCTGCGGTGACGACGGGCTAGGTGCGCAGTCCTCTCGGCCTGCGCGACTTGCGGGACGAAGCCGCACGCGTGTGGGCGGCGGCCACGCTGTCGTAGGCCTCAGCCGGCCAGCCGAACGCTGCGAGGTTCACCGCACCGCCCGGGGCGAACTTCACGCCTTCCCGCAACAACAGAGCGCGTTGCACCACGGAGCCATGGTCGGCGCCGGACAGAGAAATACGCCCCGCCGCGTTGAGCACCCGCCACCAGGGGACGTCACTCTCTTCGGGGAGCGCGGAGAGCGCCCACCCGACGGTGCGTGCCGCGCCCGGGCGTCCCGCAAGGCGCGCCACCACACCGTAGGTCGCCACGCGACCCTTCGGGATATTGCGGACCACGCGGTAGATGCGGTGATAGAACGGGTTCACGGGCGGACCGAATAGCCCCGGCTCGCCAGGTAGGCGCGAGCCTCGGGGATCGACATGCCGCGATAGTGGAACAGGGTGGCGGCGAGCACGCCATGGGCGCCGGCGTCGAGCGCCGCGGCCAGGTGCTCGAGGGTTCCGGCCCCCCCGGACGCGATGACGGGAATCCGGACCGCGCGCGCGACGGCCCGCGTGAGGGGGAGGTCGTAGCCATGCTGCGTGCCGTCGGTATCCATCGAGGTCAGCAGGATCTCCCCCGCTCCGAGCTCTTGCAGTCGCACCACCCACTCCACGGCTTCGAGTCCGGTGGGCTCGCGTCCCCCCCGAACCATGACTTCCCACCCTTCCCCCTTCCCCCTCCCCGCTTTCCGGCCGGTGGCGTCCACCGCGGCGACCACACACTGCCGGCCGAACTCATCGGCCAGCCGGGTGACGAGCGAAGGGTCGCGCACCGCCGCCGTGTTGACCGCCACCTTGTCAGCTCCGGCCCGCAGAACCTGCCGCGCGTCCGCCACGCTCCGGATCCCGCCTCCAACAGTAAACGGAACGAACAGCCTGTCAGCGACGCGGCTCACCAAATCGATGAGTGTCCCGCGCTCCTCGTGACTCGCGCCGATGTCGAGCAAGACGACTTCGTCCGCCCCGGCGGCGTCATAGCGCGCGGCCTGGTCCACCGGGTCGCCCGCGTCCCGCAGCTCCCGGAAGTGCACCCCCTTCACGACCCGCCCCCCGGCCACGTCCAGGCAGGGGATGAGCCGCCGCGCTAGCATACCCGCAGCACGTCATCCAGCAAGCCCGCGTCCCCACCCCCCAGTATTGACAAAATGTCTTCCAGTGCTCTGCGCTCCCGCGGCCAGGCGAGGCGCGCGGCGGCCGCGGCGGGCGCGAGCCATTCGGCGCGGTCGTGCTCCGCCGAGAGGCGCGGCTCGGCCGCGCGGTCCACGAATGCGACGAACACGGGACCGAGCGCCACTTCGTCGACGCGATGACGGTAGAACGATTCGACGCGGCTCGCATTGTACAGCCGGATGGGCTCGCACCCGGTTTCTTCACGCAACTCCCGTCGCGCCGCCGCGCCCGGGGGCTCATCGGCCTCGACGGTGCCGTGTACCGTCTCCCACGATCCGGGAGAGCGACCGGCGGGGCTGCGGCGCAGCACCAGAACCTCGAGCCCGGGAGCCGCCTGCCGCAGCACGTACACGTCGACGAACGAGACGCGGACTAGGGTCACGGGGTCCAGCGCAGGAAGGCGCGCAACAGCGCGAGCCCCGCGGCCTGAGACTTCTCGGGGTGGAACTGCACGCCCACCACGTTGGCTGCGCCCACGATCGTGGGAAACGGCCCGCCATACTCGGCCTCGGCCAGCGCACCGGCGGCGTCCACGCCGACCGGGTGGTAGCTGTGCACGTGGTAGAAGAACGCCTCGTCACCGTCGAACGCCGCCGCGAGCGCGCCGTGAGCCCGGCCGCCCGCGGTGAGCCGCACGCGCGCCCAGCCGACGTGCGGCACCGGCAGCTCGGTCCGGAAGCGCGCCACGCGCCCGGGCAAGAGACCGAGCCCCGGGACGCCGGGAGCCTCCTCACTATCCGAGAGGAAGAGCTGCAGCCCGAGGCAGATGCCGAGCACCGGGCGACCGCTCTTGGCCACGTCCGTGATCGCGTCGCCCAGGCCGGTTTCGTCCAGTCGGCGCTTCGCGGCCGCGAAGTTGCCGACGCCCGGCAGCACTACCCGCTCGGCGCGGCGCAGCGTCGCGGCATCGTCGGTGAGCGTGGGTGCCTCCGCGCCCGCCGCGAGCAGCGCCCGCAGCACGCTCCGCGTGTTGGATGCGCCGTAGTCCGCCAGCGCGATCATCTACAACGCGCCCTTGGTCGAGGGCACATCCGTCACGCGCGGATCGAGGCTGGTCGCCTCGCCGAGCGCCCGCGCCGCCGCCTTGAACACCGCCTCCACCACGTGATGCGCGTTTTGACCCCGCAGCAGGTCGACGTGCAGTGTGAGCCCGCCATGGGTCGCGAGCGCGCGAAAAAACTCGGGGGTGAGGGCGACGTCGTAGTCGCCGAGCTTCTGCCACGTCGGAGGATCGGCGTGATACGCCAGGTACGGGCGTCCGCTCACGTCGACCACCACGCGCGCGAGTGCGTCGTCCAACGGCACGGTCGCGTCCCCGTAGCGGCGGATGCCGCGCCGCTCACCCAGCGCCTGCGACAGCGCCTGGCCGAGCACGATGCCGACGTCCTCCACGGTGTGATGCTGGTCGACGTGCAGGTCGCCGGTCGCCCGAACTTGCAGATCGTACAGCGCGTGCCGCGCCAGCGCCTCGAGCATGTGATCGAAGAAGCCGATGCCCGTCGCGGGCGCCGCGCGCCCCGCCCCGTCGAGGTCGAGCGTCACGTGCACCTCGGTCTCCTTGGTCTTGCGCGTCACCGCGGCGCTGCGGCTCATGCGAGAATCGCGTGCAGGGCGCGCGCCACCGCATCCACGTCCTCAGCCGTGCCGGCGGTGATCCGCAGGCAGCCCTCCAGACCGACTGCGCCGGACACGTCGCGGACCAGGATGCCGTGCTCCTCCACCAGCCGGCGGAACACCTCCGCCGCCGGGCGCGCCACGCAACGGATGAGCACAAAGTTGGCGGCCGACGGAAAGGCGCGGAGACCCGGGATCCGGGCGAGCCGACCCGCCAGGGCGTCGCGATTGAGTCGCACGGCCCGCGCGCGCTCGGCCAGCACGTCGGCGGCATCGAGCGCCGCGTGAGCGGCGGCGAGCGTCACGCGATTCACATTGTAGGGCAGCCGCGCCTTCGCGATCTCCGCCGCCACGGCCGGATGGGCCAGCGCGTACCCGAAGCGCAGGCCGGCGAGCGACATGGCCTTGCTGAAGGTGCGCAGCACCACCAGCCGCGGCTCGTCTTTGAGGAGCGGCACGGCCGTCGGGCCGCCGAAATCCTGGTAGGCCTCGTCCATCACGATCAGCGCGGTCGTCTCGGCAAGCAGCCGCTGCACGGCGCCGTCGGGGAGCGGCGTTCCGGTCGGGTTGTTCGGCGAGTTGACGACGACGAGCGGCGCCTGCGTGTCGCGCGCCGCCCGGACCAGCGCATCCACGTCGAACTGGAAATCGGCGGTGAGCGCCACGGGCACGTGGCGGCCGCCGTACACCGCCGCGAGCAGGCGGTACAGGCTGAACGTGGGCGTGGGCGTTACGACGGCCGTTCCCTCACCCACCGTCACCGCGAGCGTCGCCTGGATCAGCTCGTTGGAGCCGTTGCCGACGAGTACGCCCGACGCGACCCAGGCGTGGCGCGCCGCGAGTCGCTCGAGCAGCTCCGTGGGCGTGAACGGGGGATAGCGGTTCCACGGCTCGTCCCGCATCGCGCGGATGACGGCCTGTTTGACCACCTCGGGAGCGTCGAACGGGCTCTCGTTCTGGTTCAGCTTGCGGGCCGCGCGGGGAGCATCGAGTGTGTAGGCCGTCTGGGCGCGCACCTCGGGCTTGATGAGCGCGAGCGCGGCATCGGCCGGGGAAACGGCGCCGGACATCGATGGAGGGCGGTGCGGATGCGACAGCCGCCGCTACCGGCGGCGGCCCAGGACGGCTTCGAGCCGGGCCGACAGGGCGCGGGCGCGGAACGGCTTCGTCAGGAAGTCGTCGGCGCCGAGCTCGAACACGCGCACTTCGTTATCCTCGTCTCCCTTGGCCGTGAGCACGATGACGGGGATCGACGCGGTCGCCGGACGCGACCGCAGGTGCGACAGCACGCCGTAGCCGTCGAGCCCCGGAAGATTCAGATCGAGGACGATGATATCCGGCCCCACGCGATCGATCTGGTCGAGCGCCTGCACCCCGTCGCGCGCCTCCGACACGTCGTAGCCGTCTCGCTCGAGCAGGTCGCGCATCACCTTCCGGAGGCTGTCCTCGTCGTCCACCAGCAGCACCTTCACCGCGGGGACGCCGTGCGGCCCCGACACCCGCAGCCTCGGCCCTTCTTCCAGGAGGTCGAAATGGGCGAGCGGCTCGGCCGTGGCGGCCGTCGGCGCGGCGAACGCGGCGGGCGGCTCGGCGGGGATGCGCGACCCCGGCACGCCCCCCGGCGGGCGGCGGCTGGCCTGCGCTGGGACCGGCTCCGGGACGTCCTCCTGCGGCACGTCCACCACCCGCATCAGCTCATCCACGGTCGACTCGCCCTTCAACACGTGCCCCAGCCCCGAGTCCCACAGCGACTTCATCCCGCCCCGGCGCGCCGCTACGGCGATCTGCTCGGCGGGCTCGCCGGCCGCGATCCGGCGCTCGACTTCCGGCGTCACCGTCAGCACCTCGATGATCGAGAATCGCCCCCGGTACCCGGTCATGGCGCAGTCGGGACAGCCCGCCGCCCGGTACAGCGGCGTCCCCTTGGGAATCCACGGCTTGAGCCGGTCGGGGGGCGCCTCCATCCACACTTCCTTGCAGGTGAGGCAGAGCCGGCGCATCAACCGCTGCGCCGCTACGCCGCGCAGCGCCGCCGCGATCTTGTACGCCTCGACCCCGATGTCCACCAGCCGCGTCACCGCGTTCGCGGCGTCGTTGGTGTGCAGCGTCGACAGCACGAGGTGCCCCGTGAGCGACGCCTGCACCGCGATCTGCGCCGTTTCGCGATCGCGGATCTCACCCACCAGCACCACGTTCGGGTCCTGCCGCAGGATCGAGCGCAGCGCCGAAGCGAACGTCAGCCCGGCCTTCTCCTGCACCTGCACCTGGACGATTCCCTGCATCCGGTACTCCACCGGGTCTTCGACCGTGACGATGTTCACCCCTTCGCTCTTGATCTGGTTGATGCAGGAGTAGAGCGTGGTGGTCTTGCCCGACCCCGTCGGTCCGGTGACGAGCAGAATCCCCTCGTGATTCTCGAGCAGGCGTCGCAGGGACTCGACCTCGTCCGGGTTCAGCCCCAGCGAGTCGAGCGTCTTGACGGTCGCGCGGGAGTCGAGGATCCGGATCACGACCTTCTCGCCCAGCGCCGCAGGGAGGGTGGAGACGCGCAGGTCGATCGGCTGGCCGTTCACGGCCACCCGCGCCCGGCCATCCTGGGGGCGCAGCCGGTCGGCGATGTCGAGCGAGGACATGATCTTGATGCGGGAGATGAGCGGCAGCCCGGCCTGGCGCGGGATTTTCATCTGCTGGCGCAGCACGCCGTCGATGCGGTAACGCACCGCTACGCCCCCCTCCTCGGGCTCGATGTGAATGTCGCTCGAGCGCGCCAGGATCGCCTCGGAAATGATGAGATCGACGAGCCGTACGATCGGGCGCTGGCTCGCCTGCTCCTCGGAGACGGCGATCTCGTCCGGGCCGGCTTCTTCCACGAGCTGGACGAGCTCGGGCGACCCTTCCATCTGCTGGAACATCTTGTCGAGAGCCTTCTCGGGCCGGTACACCTCATCGAGCTTCTCGCTGATCTTGGACGGGGCGAGCAGCTGCATGCGGATCTCCCGCGCCGTCGCGAACGCCAGCGCCTTCTCCGCGTCCAGGTCGAACGGGTTGGCGGTCGCGATTTCGAGGAAGGAATCGGTGACGCGGAGCGGCAGGATCTGATAGCGGCGCGCTAGCTGCTCCGGGACCTTCTCCTTGACCGTGAGATCTACCTCTTTGACGTCCGCCAGCTTCAGGCGGAACCGCGTCGAGAGCGCGGTGAGGATCTGCTCGTCGTTCACGACCTTTTGGGCGACCAGCGTCTCCCACAGCGTCTGCCCGGCCTGCGCCTTGGTGCGCAGCTCCACGAGCAGTTCGGGGGTCAGCACTCCCTCGAGGGAGTGCGCCAGCCATTCATCGGGGAAGTTGGTGTCGGCCATGGGTTAACCTGTCAAAGCTAGTCCGCGGCGCGGCCCCGTCCAGCCCGTTTCGCTCACAGGATGCCCCAGAAATCGCGCGTCACGTCGAACGCGAAGCCCGCGCGGTGCGTTTGGGCGCCCACGCCGGCCTCGAACCGGAACACGCCGAGCCACTCGAGCCCGGCGCCGAATGTCACGCGGGTCCCAGGGGTCGCTGCCCATGGCGCGCCCGGCACCGGCCGGTCGGCCCAGCCCGCGGCCACGTACGGCGCGACGGTGAGCTGGTGCGGCGTGCGGGCATACGGCCCGAGCCCGAGCGAGGGGAAGGGCAACGGGATGCGCCACTCGACGTGCGCGAGGGCCATGCGGCCGCCGCCCCACCGCCGAAAGTCGTCGCCGAGCAGCGTACCGCGGCCGCCCAGCACGAAGCTGCGATGGGCCGGGAGGTCGCGGGTCGCAGCGCCGCCGTGGGCGCGGACCAGCAGTCGCGTCGCGCCAGCGGGAAGCAGGAGGTGCCCGGTGCCGGACAGCCGCAGGTAGCCGGTCCGGGCGTCGGTGCGCCCCGCCTCCGCGACCAGCTCGTAGTGCACGTCGCGGCGGACGGCGAAGCCCTCGCTGCGCCGGCGCAGGGCGAGCTGCACGAGCGCCAGCCCGACGTCACCCAACGCGGGGTTGGGCCGAAAGCCGCCGCTCGCCGGTTGGGCGGTCACGGCGAGCGAGCGGATCCACTCGCGACCCAGCGCGGCGCTCCATTCGCCCCGCACGCCGCTGCCGTGGCGGTAGGTGAGCCGCGCGCCGTCGGCGCGGTAGTAGTCTCCATAGTCCGCCGCGAATTCCTGCGACGAGAACGAGTTGAGGAGCGGCGCGATCACCCGCTCGTCGCCCACATCGCGCACCTCACGGAACACCGTCGCCTCCAGCGCGCGCCGGCCCTCGCGGTCCGTCGCCGTGACGCTGCCTTTGGGCCGCCGATCGGAGAAGCCGTAGCTCCCCGTCAGCCGCAGCTCGCGCCGCTCGCCGCCGCCGCGCCACACCAGCCCCGCGCCGAGCGTGAGCCCTTCGACCCGGTTGGCGCGCACCAGGTCGGAGAGGCCGCGCACGCCGAGCCGGTGCGCCTTGAGCCCGGTGAGGGCGCGGCGGCCGGCGATCTGCTCGACCTCCGCGCGCACGCGCTCGAGGTCGTTCTGCCGTACCGGCTCCGCCACCGCGTGAATCGCCTGGGCGAGTGGCTCCCGCCACGGAAACGAGTCGCGCTCGGCCTTGGGGAGGAACGTGATTTCGTCCCCCTGGAACCAGCTTGCGGCGAGCCCGACGTTGAACACGTAGCCGTCGATCTCCCAGCGGGCTCGAATGATGCCGCGCGCAGGCATGTCGAGCCACGTGGCCCGCCGCCGGATCTCGAGCTCCTGGCGGTAGGGCAGCCAGAACCGGCCCTCCCAGAGCGCGTTGTCGAGCACGATGCTCACATCCTCGAGCTGCGCGTCGAGATACGCGTGGGGGGTGAAGTTGAAGGCGAGGCGGACCAGATCCGCGGTCGTCGCATCCATGTACAGCACCCCTACGATGCGCGGCGCGTCGAAGTCCTTGGGCCGCACCCGCAATGTCACGACTCGGACCTCGCGTGCGGGAAACGTGATGGTCGTGCTGTCGGCCAGCGCGTAATCGTACAGGTCGGGGCCGGCGGTGGAGAGCGGGTGCGGCACGTCCCGCACCTCGTCCCCTTCGCCGAGCCGGATGGCGGGCCCGAAGTTGTTTTGCACGATCCCGAGATGGTCGCGGTGATAGTAGATGTCGGTGGGAAGCTCGGCGCGGTCGCGCCAGCCCACCACGCGCTGCTTGCTGCTCGCCGGGGCCTTCCAGTACACTTCCAGCTCCAGCTGGTCCGCCTTGATGAGGCGCGGCGGATCGGCGAGCCCCTCGCCGAGCTGGCCCAGGAAGAACAGGAAGCCGTGGGCCTGGGCCTTGTAGTCGCGCAGGGTGGTGTCGGCGGCGGCCCGGGTGCGGCGCGCGATCGCCCGCTGCGCGAGGTCGAGCGCGGCGGGGGAATTCCAGGCCTGTGCCCCGATGGGGACGGCCGCGGGGAGCATCCCCAAAACGGCGAGGAGGAGGGCGCGGTGCCACTTCGCGGCGGAATCGCCACCGGGCTGCCGACCCGAGCAACGGTGCATACCCCGTCTACCCCACTCCCCAACAGATGAGCGACGCCCGCGCGGCGTTTCTCACCCGGTCCGAACGCGGCGGGATGGTCCCGCTCATGCGCCAAGTGGTGCTGGACGCCGACACGCCGCTCGCGGCGTTCGCGAAGGTCGCGCGATCTCCGTTCGCGTTCCTGCTCGAGTCGCTCGTCGGCGGCGAGCGCTGGGCCCGCTACACCTTCCTCGGCACCGAGCCGCGCGAGGTATGGCGGTACCGCGGCCGGGCCATCGACCGCTGGACACGGGAGACGGGCTGGCGCGGCGCCGGCGAGACCGACGACCCGATCGGGCATCTGGCGCAGCGCATGCGCGCGTTGCCCGCCGTTCCCGTGCCGGGGCTGCCCCGCTTCACCGGGGGGGCCGTGGGCTACCTCGGGTACGACCTGGTCCGCACGATCGAGCGCCTGCCCCGGCCGCCGGCGGACACGCTCGCCCTCCCCGACGCGGTCCTGATGATCGCCGACACCGTGGTGATCATCGACAACCTGTTCGGCCGCGCGATCGTCGTGGCGAACGTGGAGGTCCCCGTCGGCGCGGCCGCGGCGGAACGGTTGCGGCTCCACGACGCCGCGGACGCGCGTCTCAGCGACGTCATCGCCCGGCTGGGCGGGCGCCACGAGCTCGCGCCCCTGGCGCTGCGCGATACGCCGCCCGCCGTCCCGACGGCGTCCCGCTACTCCCGCCCGGCGTTCGAGCGCGACGTCGCCCGCATCCTCGAATACATCCGGGCGGGCGACACGTTCCAGACCGTGCTGTCACGCCGCCAGGACGCGGCGGGCGCGGTCGACCCGTTCCTGCTGTATCGTTACCTGCGGGCGCTGAACCCGGCGCCCTACCTCTTCTATCTCGCGCTCGACGACCTCACGCTGGTCGGGAGCTCGCCCGAGGTGCTGGTACGGGTGGAGGAGGGGGAGGTGACGGTGCGCCCCATCGCGGGCACCCGGCCTCGCGGCCGGACGCCGGAAGAGGACGAGGCGCTCGGCCGCGCCCTGCTGGCGGACGAGAAGGAGCGGGCCGAGCACCTGATGCTCGTCGACCTGGGACGCAACGACGTCGGGCGCGTGGCGCAGTTCGGGA
>Ga0134081_10000090_pt1 | contig 14220 bp, 10 predicted proteins | sample 15_taG_17_FD_119759 | JGI IMG/M metagenome (GOLD analysis project Ga0134081, IMG submission 119759) | Grasslands soil microbial communities from the Angelo Coastal Reserve, California, USA - 15_D_Met_20cm_5_24_1 metaG | ecosystem: Environmental > Terrestrial > Soil > Grasslands ...
GATGCAGGAATCGGCCGGGCCGTCCCGTCGCTCGGTCAGCTCGATGTGCCAGTCGCCGTCGTCCTTGGACGTTTCGAGACGGCGGACCCAGCCGCGTACGCGATAGGTGAGCAGCTCGCGCGCGGCGCGCGGCGCGCACCAATCCCGGGCCCTCAGCGCCGGCACATCCCAGCTCTGCAGCATCTCCGGTATCGACGCGGGCTGCGGCGTGAGTGCGGCGAGCGTCGTGTCGATCTTCGCGCTCCAGCGGTAACGCGGCTCGGCGCAGCGCTGTCGCTGGGGCGGCGATTCGGACCACAGTCCGACGACGGTCAGGACGGCGACGCGCCACATTCGGCCGGCTACGCGGGCCCTCCCGCCGCAAGGTGCATCAGCTCTTCCTGCGCGCTCGCGCGGGCGTCGCCGGCGGCGCGGCGATAGTAGCCGCCGTCCGGACCCAGCTCCCACGCGGTCGGGTCCGCCAGCTCCATCTCGAGGATGCGTTCCAGCCGGGCGCCGCAGCGGGGATCCAAGATCGGCGTCGCTACCTCGACGCGCCGGCGCAGGTTGCGGGGTCGCCAGTCGGCCGACCCGATGTAGTACTCGGACTCACCGCCGTTGGCGAACGAGAAGATGCGCCCATGCTCGAGAAAGCGCCCCAAAATGCTGATGACGCGAATCCGGTCCGAGAGCCCGGGCACCCCGGGGCGTAAACAGCAGATGCCGCGGACCACGAGATCGATCTCCACCCCCGCCTGGGCGGCCCGATATAGGGCGCCGATCACGTCGGCGTCCGCCAGGCCGTTGAGCTTGGCACGGATCCGGCCGCCCCGTCCCGCGCGGGCGTGCTCCGCCTCGCGGTCGATGAGGGCGAGGACCCGCCCGAGCATCTGCTCGGGCGCCACGAGCAGCCGGCGGAAGGTCACCCGAGGAGGCCGCGACGACCCGCTCAACTCGTTGAACAGGTCGTTCAAGTCGGCGCCCAGCTCGGGGTGTGCCGTGAGCAATCCGAGGTCCGTGTAGACCGCCGCAGTCGCGGCGTTGTAGTTCCCCGTCCCGACGTGGGCGTAACTCCGGAGCGCGCCGCCTTCGCGCCGCACCACGAGACCGATCTTCGCGTGCGTCTTCACGTCCACCAGGCCGTACACCACGTGGATGCCGGCGCGCTCCAGCTTCTTGGCCCAGTCCACGTTGCGCTCTTCGTCGAAGCGCGCCTTCAGCTCGACGAACACAAAGACCTCTTTTCCCGCCGCCGCCGCCCGCACCAGGGCATCGGCGATCCGGGAGCGGCCGCCGGGTCGGTACAGCGTCAGCTTGATCGCCGCCACGTCCGGGTCGTCGGCCGCTTCGTCGAAGAAGCGCTCCACCACGTCCGGAAACGAATCGTACGGGTGGTGCACCAGCACGTCGCGCTCGGCCACGACCTCGAATACCGACTGCGTCGGCTCGAGTACGCGCCGTCCGGAGTAGCGCGGATATTGGAGCTCTCCCCGGGGCAGGTCCGCGATCTCGCGGAGCGCCAGCGGGTCGAGCGGGCCCACCACGTCGAACAGATCGGCGTGGCCGAGCGTGCTGATGTGCGCCGCATCTTCGAACTGCAGCTCCCGCAGCAGGAGGCCGCGCACGTCGGGACGCATCCCCCGCTCTACTTCGACCCGCACGGCGAGCCCGTACGGCCGCCGCTTCGCTTCCTCCTCGATGACGTGCAGCAGATTCTCGGCGTGCCGCTCGTCCAGGTCGAGATCCCCACCGCGGGTGACGCGAAACGTGTACGCCGCCTCGATCGTGCGGCCCCGGTAAACGAGGTCCAGACACCCGCGGACCACCTCCTCGAGCGGCACCAGTCCACCGTCGTCGGGCAAGGGCACGAGCCGCGGCAAGTCGTCCGGCAGCTTCACGTACGCGAAGTGGACCGGCCCGGTCGCGGAGTCGCGCACCAGGGCGGCCAGCGAGAGCCGCAGGTTGGCCATGACCGGGAAGGGGTAGCCCGGCGCTCGCGTGATCGCCTGCGGCGTCAGCAGCGGAAACACCTGTTCCGTGAAATAGTCGCGCACCCGTGCCCGCTCCGGCTCGCTCAAACCGCTCCAACCCCGCACGCGGATGCCCTGGGCCCCGAGCGCGGGGAGGCACTGCCGCAGCCAGCAGGCCGCGTACCGCTCCAGCTGGGCACGCAACCGGATGACGATGGCATCGAGCTGCTCCCGCGCGGTAAGCCCGTCGTCGCTCAAGGCACCGTCGTCCGTCTGGAGCGCCCGTTTGAGGGCCGCGACCCGCACCATAAAGAACTCATCGAGGTTGGTGCGGAAGATGGACAGGAACCGGACGCGGGCGAGGAGCGGGAGCGAGGCGTCCTCCGCCAGGGCGAGCACACGGCCGTTGAACTCGAGCCAGCTGAGTTGGCTGTTCAGAAAGTGGTCGCGCCGGCCCAACGTGGACTCCTCGACCGCCGAGGCCCGCGGCTCGCGCAACCCGGCGATGGTCCACTCGCGCGTGATCACGCCCGGGGAGACGGCGCCCGCATCGCCCGGCTCGCCGTGCGGCCGCGGTCCGTTCGGCCATTCGGGCACGAGATCGGAGCGTGCGGCGACCGCGAGCGCCGCGAGCGTCCGCGGCTCGTGCAGCACCGGCGACCCGATCCGCTCCACGACCTCGGTCAGGGGCACCCACTGGATCTGCATGCCCGCGGGCACCGCCAGGCCCCCGCCGAGCCGCCGCACGAGCCAGACCTCCAGTAACGGCCGGCCCGGTGCCGCGGCAACGGTGCCGAGCAGACGGACCTGGCCATCGGCGCTCCCGAACTCCGCGCGCAACACGAAGCGGCACCCCTCCTCGCCGCTGCCGCTCGCCACCGGGAGCGCCAGGGTGCCCCCGGTGTGTCGCAGCGCGATCTGGCCCTGCTCCAACGCCATCACCGCCACCTCGCGATTCTCCTGCACCGAGCGCGCCAACGCTTCGCTCAGGAGCGCCTCGTACAGTTTCTCGGCCCGCTCGCGCTTGCCGATCAACAGGGGACGCACGTCGTGGTCGTCGCGGAACGCGCGCGTCAATCGCACGAGCCCAGGCCAGCCGCGACGCAGCGTGCGGATCTTGAGCTCCTGGAACGTCCCGGCGAGCCCGCCGGCTCGAACCGTCACGATATCGTAGCACAGCTCGTAGACGGCGTTGCCGAACCAGCGGGGCCGGCTGCGGCGCCGCCGTCGCTCGGTCTCGAACTCGATCCGCGACGTCAACAGCTGGGGATCGATGAGCGCGCGCAGCCGACGGGCCGGGTCGGAGCTCCCCGCGAGCGCAGACGCTTCGTCGAGCTCAGCCACCTCGGCTTCGTACAGCTGGGGCGGTCCGACGTCCCCGGGCCCGGGCTCGACGCGCAGGGTCAACAATCGCCGATCGTCGATCCGAGTCCGGAAACGACAGGTGACGCCCCGGCGACGCAGCGTCCGGTCGGGCGCGTCGAAGTAGACGTCCCGGTTGAACAGTGTCTCGACCGGCGCCGCCCGTAGTCCGGCCGGCAGCGCCGCCTGGACGAGGCGATTCAGCAGCTCGAGGCTCTTGACCTCCCCCCGATAGTCGCGCATCCCGCTCCTGCTCAGAATCCGAACCCGGCCCGCACGTATGCCCGGGTGCCCTCCACGCTGTGCGCGGCGGCGACGCTCAGGGTGTTGGTCCGGCTCAAGAACGCGACCCACAGGCCGCCGCCCACGGCCGCGTGCCACCGGTCCGACGTCTCGCCGGCGAGATAGACTCGCCCTGCGTCGGCCAATCCAAACACGCCGAGCTCCTCGGGTAGCAGCACGAAGATTCTCGCCAGGGGCAGCCGGAGCTCGGCGTTCCCGTACACCGCCCCGTCACCGGCGAATCGGTGCTCGGAAAAACCGCGCACGGACGCCGCGCCCCCGACGTACGCAGCCTCATGGAACGGATAGCTTCCCCACACCTTCTTTGCCGCGACCCGGAGTGCCAGTGTGGGCTGGAGCGGAATGCGTGCCGTGAGATAGGCCGCCGCTTCGCCGTGCGCTTCGCCGAACGGCGCGGCCACGTCGTAGGCCGCGGGATACCAGCTCCCGCCCAGTGCGAGCAGGGTGCCGCGGCTCGGCTGTCGCACCCGATCACGGGCATCGACCCGGAACTGCGCCTGGGCACCAACCTGCACGAAGTCCGCGCTCCCATAGGGTCGCATCGAATCCACCAGCGTTCCCGAGGTGAAGGCGGTGTGGGCGAACTTGAGGAGCGGGCCGATCGAGAACCGCACCCGGCCCGACCGCGCGACCAGTGAAGGAGCTATCAAATACTGCGTCTGGTGGACCCGGTAATAGTCGTCCACCTTGAGCGCCGCGGTCTCGTTGCCGAATCCGTAGAAACGCACCACCTCGATCCCGGAGGCCCGCAGCTCGAGGCCCGCGTCCAATCCCCATATCACATCGCGGACGTCGGCGCCGAGCGTCGCTCGGAACCCCTGCGCCGCCGTCGCGTAGCTCACGCCGAAGCCGAGCTGCGACTTGTAGGGGTCCTGGCGGAAGCCGTACCACATACCCGTCTCCCCAAACCCCACGAGGACGCCCACGTCCGGAGCGAAGGAGAGACGCACGGCCGGCGTCCAGCGCGTGCCCCAATCGCGCAGGGGGATCTGCATGGGATTCGGCAGCGGACCGCCCCGCGCCGCTCCTCGGTCGACCGACGAGCCTGGCCCCTTGATCACGCGCGCAGGTGTGTGGTCGACGTGGAAGAAGGTCCGCCCCGACCGCGTCGAATCGATGAGCTCGCTGTGCCCCGCCCCGGTGATGACCCGGACGGTGATGGCCCCACGCCCCGATCCCCGCACGACGACGCGATCGTCTCCGTCGTGCAGATACAAACGGACCTCGTTCGTCTCGCCTGGGTGGAACGTGCGTGCGTAGTATCGCGCCCCGTCACGTCGCGACAGCCGCAAGGCGACCGATCCGTCGCCCTGACGCTGCACATCGGCGACGTCGGCCTCGTCGGTGGCCTGCACGTCCACCGCTCCGGCCAGGAGCGCGTAGTAGCGGTTCGCCATCTGCCGTAGGCCGTCCCGCCGGCGTTTGAGCGCCTGTGCCAGCCGGTTTCCATCCCGCGCGTAGTACTCGGGCGGAAGACGATGCACCGCGCGGTCGATCACCGTGTCCGACAAGCCGGCCTGCAGGGCGGCCGCCACTGAGTCCCACACGGGCTTCTCGAGATCGTTCAGCACGCGGCGATCCAGCGCCCGCCCGTTCCACGTCAGACCCACGAGGTCGGGGTACCGATCGCCGAAGCTCACGATGTCCGGGTGGTAGTAGCGCGCGATCCATGGGAGCAGGCCGTCCAGCCGCGAAAAGGCCTGGTCCCGGTCACGCGGGATCGGCCGCCAGACGTGAACCCCGGCCTCGTCGAATCGGGCCCAGCGCCACTGCTCGGGGTGGCGGTCCCAATCGCCGACGAGGACGTCGACCAGGCGCGCCGCAAGCAACGCGCGCGAATCCGCGCGGTGGCGCGAGTCCGCTGTGAGATGGTCCCACACCTTTTGGGTGCTCGCGATCCGCTCGGCCCCCGCGAACCCGACTTCCTCGTCCGGATCCACCGTGGGACGCTCCTCCAGCAGTCCGAGCATCTCCTTGAACGCGGGAAACGAGTCGAGTCGCGGGTCGTCGGGCATTACCATGAGCCGGGGCTCGACATGGTGCACCCCCACCGCACCCAACAGCGGGCCCACCACGAGAGCGCCCGCCGGATTCGTCGAGCTGGTTTGGTCCTCCAGGATGCGTTGGACGAACGTGGCTCGGAGCTCAGGCGGGATGGCGGCGGTGGGGTCCTTGTCCACCGAGCGGAAGATGTAGACGTGACCATCCGCCGCCTGGAGCCGCAGCGACTTCGTCTGGCGCCCGCCGCCGCGCTTGAGCGGGGTGAGGCCCCCGCCGAAGTGCGCCAGGTCCACAACGTCCACCTGCAGCGGCGTGGTCCACAGATCTCGATAGTGTGCGCCGAGCAGCCACCGATGCAGCCAGCCGGCGCGGTACTGAGCACCGGCGGTCATCGTCACGGGGCGCAGGGCGGTTGGCTCGGTCGCGCCGGCCGCCTGCCCGGCCAGCGACCGGCACCACGCGGCGAGGATCACCGGACCCCAAAAAGCCGCCCGCGAACAAAGCCGGCAGGTCATGACTTGCTCCTACTCGTTCCCGAGCCCGCGCAACGAGCGGTATTCGACGGCGATCACGTGGGGAGCGCCGCGCGCTTTCACGGCGTCGAGCAGCGGGCCGGGGGGCGCGTCCTTCGTGAGCCGCACCAAATACTCGAGCGTGGACTTGCCGTCCCCCGCGGGCAGCACCTCCCGGAGCTCCCAGCGCTTGACGAGCTGATCGAGCACCGCTTCGACTGCCTGCTGCGCCGGCTCCAGCATGCTCGTGTGCACGAGCAGCAGGCTGTTGAAGAGCCGCTTCTTGCTCTTGGCACGATCCTCGATGTAGCGACGCAGTCGGTCCGACGCCGCGGCCACCTTCTCGAATTCCTGCGGCGCCAGCGCCCGCAACAGCTCGGGGTCCCCGATGACCTGGTATTCGCCGGTGTGCGCCCGCGGGCCCACAATCGCCTGACCGAGCCGCAGCCGGCCGGTCAACGCCTGGTCCGCATAGATGTTCCCGACGTTGAGCTTCCACAGCGCGAGCACCGTGATGTTGAACATCAGGGACATCACGGCCGACACCACGGGGGCGAACACACCGGCCGCGAGCCCGACGCCCAGCGCGAGGTAGATGTAGACGACGTCCTTGGTGTCCTTCAGCGTGTTGCGGAAGCGAATCGCGGCCACGATGCCACCGAGCGCGAACGCGAGGGCGATGCTGTTTTGCACCAGGATCAACGTGCCCGCCACCGTCATCGGGAGCACAATCACGGTCTGCACGACTGACTGGTCGTATCCTCGATGCTGCTTCGTGATCATGTAGACCCAGGCGACCGGCAGGACCAGCGCCAACGCCCCGAGCATCGAGAAGAACGTGATGAGGGCGAGGTTCGCCGAGCCGAGACTCGCCACTCCCGGCGTGTTGGCGGCCTGGTCCAGCGCGTCCTTCCGGCCGCCGGTGCCGTGAATCGGTGAGAGCCTCTGGAATGCCTCGAACAGATCGACGATTTGTGGGAACGCCTTCACGAGCAGCCCGACGGCGACGCTCAAGACGACGTAATAGGCCGCCAGCCGCACGAAGGGGGACTGCCACATGCGCGCCATATGCGCTCCTTCTAAGCGCCGGACCGCAAGCGCGGCTCAAGCGCTGCTCGGCGGGGGCCGCACCCCCGTCCCGCAATACTACGCGTCGGGAGGAGCCTCGGCCAGCGCGACGGCGAACGTCAAACGGCCCCGGGGGGCTCGTCCCGGGGCCGTGACGTCTCCCAGTGTGCCGACGCGTGCTATTGCACAGTGACCGTGACGTGCATGCCGAGCGCGACGTGCGGCATGCAGTAGCCCTTGTAGACGCCCGCCGGCGCCCCCGCAAACGACACGTCGTATTTCTCGTTCGGCTGCGTCAGGAACGGACCGGTCAGGTCGCCCATCGGGTTCGGCATGCCCTTCTTCAGCGCGTCCGCGCCACCCTTGGGAACCGAATCGGCGTAGAACGCGACGTTATGCGGGCCACCCGACACGTTGATGAACCGCACCGTCGAGCCGGCCTTGATCGTCAGCGCGGCCGGCTCGAACGCGGCCTTGGTGGTGCCGTTTCCGGTCATTTTCACTTCAACCACGACCGCCTCGGTCGCGGGCGCCGCCGGTGCGGCGGCGGCGTTCGCCGTCCCCGGAACGGCCGCTGCTGCCTGGGACGCGTTGGGCTTGCTCCCGCCGCCGCAGGCGCCGGCGACAAGGGCGAGGAGCGTAGTGAGCGCGATCAACCGCATTGCTGATTTCCTCCGGTACGATGGCTCTAGTGTCGCTTGTGAACGCGTTCACAATAACCGCACCGCTCGCAAAACGGGAGACCTCCCAAGCCCAGTCCGCGGTTGCGCTTTCGCACGCCGACGACGACACTCTTCCCCATGCCCAGCCCCGCGCTGCCCCAAATGTCTCCCGACGAGCTCGCGCAGCGCCTCGACCGCGGTGAGCCGCTGCAGCTGCTCGACATCCGCGCCAGCGAGCGCGTCGCGCAAGGCGCCGTGAGCCTGGGGCCGACGCTCGATTTCCGTGCCTTCCCCGCCTCGCAGATGTACGCGCTCCCGCGCCTCGACCCGCTGGCGCTCGATCCCGGCCGGCCGGTCGCCGTGATGTGCGGACACGGGAACTCGAGCAGGCAGGCGACGCTGTTCCTCCGTGCGCAAGGCTTCGACGCGTACTCCGTCACCGGCGGGATGGCCGCGTGGGAGACGGTCTATCTGCCGCGGTTCCTCACCCCCACACCATCGGTGCAGCGGGTCGTGCAGCTCGACCGCGTGGGCAAGGGCGCCCTGTCTTACGTGTTGGTGAGCGACGGCGACGCGGTCGTCGTCGACCCGGGCCGTCACCTGGAGCGTTACGACGAGCTGCTGCGGGCGCTCGACGCGACGCCCGCCGCCGTGGTCGACACGCACATGCACGCGGACTACTTGAGCGGTGCGTGCGCCGCCGCCGCGCAATGGCAGGTCCCCCACTTCCTCCATCCCGACGACGCGCGCTCGCCGTTCGACGGGCGGGAGGGCCGCTTCACCTACCAACCGGTCACGCACGGTGACACCATCGCCGTCGGCCGCGCCACGTTGCGCGTGGAGCACGTGCCCGGACACACGCTGGGCAGTATCGCGCTCCTGGTGGACGACGCACTCGCCCTGACCGGGGACTTCCTCTTCGTCCAGTCGGTCGGCCGACCCGACCTCGGCGGACAGGGAGATGCCTGGGCGCGACTCCAATGGCACAGTCTCGCCCGGGCGCAGCGCGAGTGGCCGGGAGATCGGCTCGTGCTCCCTGCGCACTACGCCGGCGAGCCGGAACGCCGCGCCGACCGGGCCGTGGCGGCGCGTCTCGACATCATCGCGGCGACGAACGCCGCCGTCGCGATCGGCGAGGAAGCCGCGTTTCTTCGGTGGGTCGCCGACAACACGCCCCCACCGCCCGAGACCTACCGGACGATCAAGCTGGCGAACCTCGGACTGATGGCCGTGTCGGAGGCGGAGGCGGAGATTCTGGAGTTCGGGCCGAATCAGTGCGCGGTGAAATAGCGCCTATTCTACGGGCGCTTGCAGCACCACGTAGGTCCAGTCCGTTCCGCCGAGCGTCTGCAGACCGTAGGACACACCCGCGGGAATGTGGACCAGGTCGTTCGCCGCCACCTCGATGCGGTCCCCGTCGAGCAGCATCACGCCTCGCCCCGCGAGTGTGAAGATCAGCATGCCGGCCCCCTCCTCCATCGTGATCGGCACCACGGCGCCCGGGTGCATCACCATGTGCTCGAAGCTGAGCCCGGCGAGCATCCCCGGCAGATTGAGAACGGTGTGGCGGCGTAAGTCCTCCGCCGTGGTAGGCAGCTTGGTGAGGCGGCGGTAAGTGTAGCGCGACACGAGTCCCCATCCCTAGGGCGCTGCAATCTTACGGCCGACAACGAAGAGGCGCGCCCCCAAAATGCGTGCGCCGTCGCCCCCACCGCAACCCCTTGGCGCGCCGCTACGGTACCACTCGCCCTCAACGCCTCGTCCGGTCGGCTGTGCAACCCGTTTCCCGGCAATCGTCTCTCATGGCGTCCCTCACAGGAACCAGTCCCATGCTGTCCCTGAAACGCCTGCCCGGGCTCGCCGCAGCGCTGTGCGCGATCGCCCTTCCCGCATTCGCCCAAGGTTGGATCGAGCCGGTGCGGCCGCTGCCGCGCGGCGCGATCGAAAAAATCCGCAGCGCCGTGCAGGTCGCGGTGACCGGTCGCATCGCACGCGTCACCGTGGAAGAATGGTTCCGGAACTCGGGGCCCTTGATGGACGAGGGGAGTTACCTATATCCGCTCCCCGGCGAGACGGTGTTCAGCGACTTCTCACTGTGGCAAGGAGATCGCGAGCTCAAGGGGGAACCGATGGACGCCGCGCAGGCGCGGTCGATCTACGAGGGGATCGTCCGGCGCAAGCGCGACCCGGCCTTGATCGAGCTGGCAGGCCACGGCCTGCTGCGGGCCCGCGTCTTTCCCATCACCCCGGGCGAGACGCGTAAGATCACGCTGCGCTACACGCAGGTGCTCGATCGGGTCGGCGACGCGGTGCGATTCCGCTACGCGGCAGGCACGGCGGCCGTCTCGCGCAGCTTCCGCCTCCAGGTGGACAGCGCTGCTGGCGTGGGTGATCCGTACTCCCCCACGCACCGGCTGACGGTGAGTCGCAGCGGCGATCGCCTGGAGCTCGCGCTAGCCGACACGACCGCCGGCGGCGATCTCGAGTTGCTCCTGCCGCTCGCGCGAGGGCTCGTCGGCATGTCGCTTCTCACCCAGCAATCGGCCGGGGAGGACGGCTCGTTCATGTTGCTGCTCGCACCGGGACGCGCCGCGGAGGTGGGAGAGCCGTTGCGGCGCGATGTCGTCGCCGTGCTCGACGTGTCCGGCTCGATGTCGGGCGACAAGCTCGACCAAGCGAAGGCCGCGCTGGTGCAATTGCTCGGCGGCCTGCGCCGCACTGACCGGTTCCGCGTCGTCACGTTCGGGAGCGGGGTGCGCCGCTACACCGTCGGCTGGACCGACGCGTCGGCCGACAGCGTTCGTGCGGCGCAGGACTGGGTTCGCCGCCTCGACACCGGCGGCGGCACCAACATCGCGGGGGCACTCACCGAAGCCTTGACCGCGCAGCCACGGGAAGGCGCCCTCGGCGTCGTCGTCTTCCTGACGGATGGACTGCCTACGGTGGGCGAGACCGATCCCGAGCGCCTGGCCGATCAGGCCGAGCGGAGCCGCGGTCCGTTTCGGGTCTTCGCCTTCGGAATCGGGTACGATGTGAACACATATCTCTTGGATCGGCTCACCGACCGCGCCCGCGGAGTCACGGAATACATCCGGCCGGGGGGAGACATCGAGCAGATCGTGGGAGCGCTGGCGACGAAGATCTCGAGCCCGGTGCTCACCGACCTCGCGCTGCGGGGTGACGGCATCGAATTCTACGATCTGCAGCCGGAGCGCCTGCCCGACTTGTTCGCGGGCGACGAGCTGGTGGTGTTCGGGCGGTATCGGGGAGCAGGGAGCGCGGAGCGCACCGTGACGGTCACCGGTCGCAGAAATGGTCACGAGGAGCACTTCTCGGCCGCTGCGCGGTTCGGCGGTGAAGCGTCCGGCAACGACTACATCCCGCAGCTCTGGGCCGCGCGCAAGGCGGGCGCCCTGTCGCGCGAGCTCCGGCTCCACGGACCGAACTCCGAAATCGTGAGCGAGCTGAAGCGCCTGGCGCTGCGCTACGGCATCCTCACCGAGTACACATCGTATCTGGTGCAGGAGCCAAATCAGATAGTGGTGCGACCGATGTTCGATCGGGCCCCGCCCCCCTCCCCGGCGCCGCGGGATCAGGCGGGTGCCGACGCCGTCCAGCGCTCGCGCGCCGAGAAAGCGCTCGCCGGCTCGGCTCAGTTGAGTGCGGTGGTGGTGACCGGCGCCGCCAGAAGCGACTCCGTAGGTGCCGCCCGCTCCGGCGAAGCTACGAGCAGGCAGCGCGTCGGAGGTCGAATCTTCGTGTGGCGAGACAGCACTTGGACGGACATCGCGCACGGCGATTCGTTGCGGGTGATTGAGGTCGCGGCATTCAGCGAGGCTTACTTCGCCCTCTTGCGCGCTCTTCCTGAGCTGATGAAGCCCGCGACGCTCGAGCCCGCAGTGCTGGTAGCCGGACGGCGGGTGAGCATCAAGATTGAAGCTGTGGGAAAGACCACCTGGCAGGATGGCGAGCTGGCGATGCTGGTCCGCGACTTCCGGTCGTGACGGCGTGAGCCCGGAGGACCTGGCGGACGTCTACCGCAGCACGTACCGCGCGCTGGTGCGGTTTCTATACCGCAAGGTGTGGGACGCCGAGCGCGCGGAGGACCTGGCGCAGGAGGCGTTTGCCCGCGCGCTCGTCCACAAGCCCGAGAACGCGCGCGGCTGGCTGTTCGTGGTGGCGGCGAACATGGCGCGCGACGACGCGCGGCGCGCGGCGCGGGAGCGGCGTCACCTGACGCTCTTGAAGAGCGAGCCACCGGACACCTCCCCGCCGTCGGACGAGGCTCTGCACACGGACAGCGAGCGCTTGCAGGTACGCGCCGCACTGGAGCAGCTCACGCCGCGCGACCGGGAAGTGCTGCTGCTGTGGGATTCGGGATTGTCGTACGACGAGATCGCGGCGCAGACGGGGCTGGCGCGCGGCGCCATCGGTACGACCCTCGCCCGAGCCCGCCGCCGCCTGGTGGAAGCATTCGAAGCGAGAAAGACGGGTGAACATGTCGCACGTGGATGAGGGCACCCTGCACGCCTATCTCGACGGCGAGCTCCCGGCGGGCGAGGCGCACGACTTGGAAGCGCACGTGGCGCAGTGCCGCGAGTGCCGCGTCCGTCTGGACGAGGAGCGGGCGCTTATCGCGCGTGCGGATGAGCTGCTCGGACTCGCCGCACCCCCGGACCGTGCCGTCCCGCCGTTCCGACCGGGCGACCGCGAGCCCCCGGTCCGGCTGTGGTGGCGGGTGCGGCTGCCACTCGCGTGGGCGGCGACGGTGGTGCTCGCACTCGGCGCCGGTCTGTACCTCGGCTCAGGCGTTCTGCCGAGGCAGCGGGCGGTAGTGCAGAACAGCGGTGACGTCGCGACGGCGAAGGCGCTCCCTGCGCCCGCCGCACCGGAGCCCGCCGCCGTGCCGCCAGCGGCGCCCCGACAGATGCAGCGCGTCCGGTCCGCGCCCGCGGCGCCGACCACCGTCGCAGCGGAACGCAAATCGGCCGTGAAAGACCAACCCGCGGAAGAGGTGGCGGCCGAGCTCGCCCAACGTGCGTTCCAGCGGTCCACCGCCCCCGCTCCCACGGTGGGTCGCATCGTTGGGCCGTACGCCCTGACCGGACCTCCGCTCACGCTCGACAGCGCTCGCGCGCTCGTGGGCACGGATCCGTACGCCGTGCCCGAGCTTCCGGTCCGAGGCATCTACCGGGCACGCATGATCGGCTATTCGGCCGTGGTTGTCGTGCAGCAGCCGCTCGATTCGAGCACGGCCATCGACGTGATCACCGGACGCTACAGCCCAACGGCCCTCGACGCGGTCGTCGTCAGCGGGGCGGTCCGACGGGATTCCGTGAGTCCCACCGAGCGCGCGCTGTTGGGCCGAGCGCCAGCGGACTCACTCGCCGCACAGCGGAGAGCCCAGCCAAGGCCGGCGCCGGCGCCCGGCGCATTGGCGGATCGGTCCACTGCGGCGCTCGTGGTCGAGGTGCGCGGTCCCCTGCCGGCCGATTCGCTCGCCGCCCTGCAGCGCCGGCTCGCGCCGCTCCGGCCCTAAGGGACGCTCACTGCACGACGATCGTGCCGTTCATCCCCGCGTGAATGGTGCAATGATAGGTGTAGGTCCCAGCCTGGAGCGTGGCCGGAAAGGTTCCCGACTGCATTGTCTGCGAATTGCCAGGGGTCGTCGGCCCGGTAAGCCACGTCACGTTGTGTCCATTGGACGGCGTCGCCCACGTGAACGTCACCTGCCCGACAGGGACCGTGTCCGGAGTGGGCGAGAAGAAGTTGTTCTCGACAGAGATGGTCGTGCTGTGGCCGCCACCACTCGGGGACGTCGAGCTCTTGCACGCCGCCACGAACGCCACACCTGCCGCCAACAAGAGAAGTTGCGACCGCATGAAACCTCCGGGTGTCCAGGGAACGGGCCGACGGATTGTATCGCGCATTCTTGCTACCCTTAGAAACGCTGAAAGAGCCGGTGTCGACGCCCGCACGTTCGAGGGGCCCGCTCCGCGACAAGAATACGCAGTCGCTGCGCGGGCCCCTCGAACGTGCGGTGCTTGCATCGGAGCCTTGGCCGGTTAGTGGGCCTCCCGCTCGAGCGTGTCGGCGGCCAGCCGCGGCGAGATCATCGGGTACCGCCGGGCGAACCACGCCATGGACAGGAGGAAGAGGCCCCCGAAGAGGAGGGTTACGCCGATCTCGGGAACGCCGAGCGCGGGAGCGGCGCCGCCGTTGATGGATGGAACGATTTCCAGGTAGCGTTCCAGCCAGATGCCGGCGAGGCTCACCAGGGCGAACGCTAGGAACGTCGGTGGGTACCGCTTGGGCCTCACCCCGAGCAGGCCGATGAACGGGACGACGAACACGAGCAGGAAC
>Ga0134081_10000092_pt1 | contig 14149 bp, 10 predicted proteins | sample 15_taG_17_FD_119759 | JGI IMG/M metagenome (GOLD analysis project Ga0134081, IMG submission 119759) | Grasslands soil microbial communities from the Angelo Coastal Reserve, California, USA - 15_D_Met_20cm_5_24_1 metaG | ecosystem: Environmental > Terrestrial > Soil > Grasslands ...
CCCGGGCGCGCGCTTGATCGACCAGGGCGCGCTGGGCCGCCAGGTCCGGTCGCTCGCGCATCGCCCGCGCAATCAGACTGTCCACGCCTTCGACGATCCCGACCGGCGTCGTGGTGTCGGGCACCACTTCGATGTCGTAGGGGACGTTCGCGGGCAAGCCCATGGACAGGGCGAGGGCGCCGCGGGTGGTCTGGAGGTCCCCCTGGGTCGACTCGAGTGCCAGTCGGGCCTGAGAAAGCGCGGTCCTCGCCTGAAGCACGTCGGCAATCGTCGCGAGGCCGACCCGGTGGCGCTGTTCGGCCGCATCGAGATTCGTCTGCGCCTCCGCGAGGGTGGTCTGCTGGGCGTCGAGGAGCCCCTTCGTGCCCAGATACAGGAGGTACGCCTGCTCGACCGCGAGCACGACCGACTGCAGGGTGGCATTGTGGGTCCAGTCCGCCGCGAGCAGCGCGTTGCGCGCGGCACCGATCGAGCCCGAGCGGCCCCCGAAGTCGAAAAGTAACCACGAGGCGGTGAGCGTCGGCCCGTAGAACTGCTGTTTCACGGCCTGTTGGCCCGCGGACGCCACCGTTCGGTGGATCGTGGTTAGGGCTCCGGTGACCGAGAGCGTGGGGTAATACTGCCCCTTGGCCGCGCCGTACGTGGCGGCGGCGGCACGGGCGTCCGCCCATGCGGCGCTCGTGGCGGTATTGTTCCGCAGGGCGATGTCGATCACATCGACGAGCCTGAGCTGCGAGATCCGCGCGCCAAGATCCGGCGGTACCTCGGGTGGCGGTGCGACGGTGGGGGCCGGCTGTCGGGGAGGCGTCCAGAGCACGTTCGGCGCCGGCGCGGTCCCCGCCACGCCGCGCACGCCCGGAGTTCCGCAGCCCGTGAGCAGCGCAGCCGTGGCCGTGACGAGCGTTCCGAGCCGGAACGTCCTGCCCATAGAGGGACGAGGTCGGAGGACGTCTGGCTGGTGCGTCAGCATCCGTTCACGCATTCGGCTCAGTGTGAAAGGGTGGCGGCTGGATCGGGCTTCCCGGGATTATACGCACGGCCCGGGGGGTGCGTGGAGCCTGGCAAAGGAGGTCCTAGTGTCCGGTGTGGAACGGGTGCGGCTGGATCGGTGGCTCTGGGCCGCCCGCTTCTTCAAGACGCGGGCGCTGGCGGCGGCGGCCGTCGCTGGCGGGAAGGTCGAGCTCAACGGCGCGCGCGCCAAACGGGCCAAACCGCTTGCGGTCGGCGACCGCCTGCGGATCCGGCGCGGCCCGTTCGAGTACCTGGTCGTGGTGCGCGCGCTCGTGCAGCAGCGCGCGGCGGCGGCGGCGGCGGCGGCGCTGTACGACGAAGACGCCGAGGGGAAGCGGCGGCGGGAGCGCCTGGCCGAGCAGCTCCGGGTGGCGCCGTCCCTGCGCTATGAAGGAAAGGGCCGGCCGACCAAGAAGGATCGGCGCGAGATCGAGCGGCTGCGAGGCGGCTAGGCCCGGTCCAGGATCATGATCTTCTGCCAGATCTTGCTGGACAGTCCCGTGGTGAGCGTTTCCACGTCGTTCACAGCCTCGAGCACCACCGGGTCCTGGAAGTCCTGCACGTACAGCGCTGCCACCTTGCTCGTCAGCGCGAGCAACTCCGCGCAATAATCGAGGTAGCGAGACAGCTCGAATCGCGTCATCGTGCGCTCGGGCGAGGAGGGCGTGGCGCTGCCATCGGCCACCACCTGGTCCGGATCCTTGGTGAGCTGGTGCATGTCCACGATGTGCGCGATGCTGCGAAGCTCGTGGATGGCGGCGAGCGTGCGGCGACGCCGGATGCGGGTTTCGACATTCGCGAGAAACAGCACGGCGAGCCCCAGAAACACCACGTTCTGGATCGCCTGGGACGTCTGCAGAAAAGTCGCGAACTCTTCCCAGCGCGGTGCGAGCGGCAGGTGCACCAGGGCCTCGACCACCATGAAGGCGATCGCGCCGATCAACGCCCAGCTGCCGACGCGAAGCGGGACGTTGGGTCGCCGGAGGAGCGCCAGACGGGTCATCGATTCCATTGCCGCCGCCAGCAAGTCCGCGCACACCCGTGACAACCCGGAGTCCGGAAAGCGCTCGCCGATCCGGTGCTCCAGACGTCGCAGCGTCTCGACGATATGGGTCCCGTCCAACCGACGATACACTGGCGGGCTCCTCGTGGGTGGAGCGTGTACCAACCTACTGGAGTCCGAGCACCACGCCCAGCCCGATGGCGGCGGCGCCCAGCGCCAGCAGCGCCACCAGGAGCGGGAGCGCGAACCGCAGCCAATCTTCGTAGCGCACCTGGGCCGCGGCGAGGATCGCCATGAGCGCGCCGTTGGTGGGCGTGAACAGCTCGCACACTCCACCGCCGTACTGATAGGCCAACACGGTCACCTGACGCGATAGGCCGAGCAGGTCCGAGAGCGGCACGAGGATCGGCAGCGTGAGGACCGCATGCCCGGTCGGGCTCGGTACCGGGACGTGCACCAGGGTGTGCACCACCATCATGCCGACGGCGGCGAGCCCCAGCGGCAGATGCGCCACCGGCGCGAACAGCCCATGCACCAGCGTGTCCACGATGCGGCCCTGCTCCAGCGTCACAAAAATGGCCCGCGCGAAGCCGATCAGCAGGCCGGCGTAGGCCATGGACCGAAAGCCCGAGACCAGCGCGTCCGCCGTGCCGGCCACGCCCAGCCCGCCGACCAGCCCCGCCGCGACGCCCATCGTGAAGAACAGCGCTGCCATCTCGTTGAAGCCCCAGCCCCCCCGCACACCCGCGACGAGCACGACGAACGCGGCGAGCACGAGCGCGAGCACCGCGACGCGACGGCGGTCCGGTGAGCCGGCGTCCGGGCCGGGCGCGCTCAGCGGCGCCGTGCGGCCGCGGGCGGCGTAGCGCAACGTGCCCGCGATCCACACGCCCAGGGCGACCACCAGGAACGCGGTGCGAAACAGCCACCCGGAGAGGAGCGGCAGCTGCGCCAGCTGTTGCGCGATGCCCACCTGAAACGGGTTGATGGGGCTGAACGCCGCGCCGACGGCGGCAGCACCCAGGCTCGTGGCCACGGCGACGACCGGCCGGACGCCCAGCCGCCGGACGAGCAGCAGCATCACCGGCACGAGCGCGATGATCTCTTCCTTCATGTTGTCGAGCACGCCGCCCAGAGCGAACGCGAGCGCTGCCACGGGAATGACCAGCCGCTCCGAATGCCCGAAACGCCGCACCAGCCAGTCGACCCCGTGGCGCAGCGCCCCCGTCTCATCCACCACGGTGAAGGCGCCCCCGATCAGGAATACGAAGAAGATCACCGCCGCCGCGTCGCTCATGCCGCGGGGAATCGCGATCAGCGCCTGGAACGCGGTCACCGGCCGCGCCGGGACGGCGTGGTAGGTACCGGGCACCACGAGGCGGCGACCGGTGGCGGGATCGTCGCGGCGCTCGTACTCTCCAGGCGGTAGCACGTGACTCGCCAGCGCGGCGAGGAGCACCGCGCCCACGAGCAGCGTCAGGGGGTGGGGGAACCGGGGGAAGCGCACGCGGGGATTATGCGGCCGCTCCAGCGGTCGGGTTAGTCCCGAGCAACTATCCAGCCCCGGGCGCTGTCCAAGTCAGGAGCTGCTCACCCTTCCGGAGGAGGAACCGATGCTGCCGCGCGCCATCTTGCTCGTTCCCATGCTGCTCGCTTTCGCCGTCTCGGCCCGTGCCCAAAGTGCGGCGGACGCGCGCTGGATGGCGCAGTGCCGCGACGACGATGACGGGTGGCGCGTGCAGCACTGCGAGGTCCGGGTCGTCACGCTCGCCAGGGCCGGGACCATCGCCGTCGATCCGGGGCGGAACGGAGCCGTCTCGGTCGAGGGGTGGGATCGCGACAGCATCGAGGTGCACGCCCGCATCCAGACGCAGGCCGCGACTCAGGACCAGGCGGACCGTATCGCCGGCCAGATCAAGGTTGTGACGTCGGGGAGTACGATCAGCGCCGACGGGCCGGAGGCCGGCCGGCGCGAGTCGTGGGGCGTGAGCTTCGTGGTCTATGCGCCCCGGCGGTCCGATTTGAAGCTCGACACCGACAACGGGCCGATCGGCGTGCGGGATGTCACGGGCCGGATGACGCTCACGGCGCACAATGGTCCGGTCTCGCTGAGTGGTGTGGGGGGTGACGTGCACGCCCGCACCACCAACGGCCCGCTCGACATCGACCTCACCGGGGCCCGTTGGGAGGGAACCGGGCTGGACGCCGAGACCACGAACGGGCCGGTGAACCTCGCGATTCCGGAGAGCTATTCGGCGCAGCTCGAGTTCGGCACCGTGAACGGGCCCATGACGGTCGGTTTCCCGCTCACGGTCACCATCGAAGGCAGAGTGGGCCGGCGAATCGTGACCAAGCTCGGCGCCGGTGGTGCCCCGATACGAGTCGTCACGACCAACGGGCCGGTCGAGATCCGTCGCAACTGACCCCCATCCCCGGCGGCCGGCTCAGCGCCACAGCGACAGCAAGACGCTCATGATCACGAGGTAGGCGAGCTGATAGCCGGCGTCGATCACCCACGCGGCGATGGGCTTCTCCGAGAACATATGGGCGGCGAGGCCGATCGTCGCCGCGAAGCCCAGCCAGAAGAGGAAGCCGAGCCACAGACCTTGCGCCAGGGTGGTCGAGTTCGTGTAGCCGGCGAGCAGCGCCACCACGTACGCGGTCACCACGTAGCACAGCACGGACACGGCGTAGGCGCGGGTCATGCCCTTCTTTTTTTTCAGCTCTTGGACTTTCTCGGGGCTGTATCCTTGCGCCTGCATCCATTGCCGGGCGAACAGGACCGGAGAATACCAGAAGGCGCCAAGCACGAAGGTGACGAGTGCGGCGACCAGGACGGCGACGATGTTGACGTTGGCGGTCGGCATCGGCTCTCCTTTGAGGTCGGGACCAAGCTACGACGGCTCGGCGCTCCCGCTAGCGTAGGTCCAGCCCATGAGGCTGGACCAGACATACATCAGGACTCCCACCAGGCGAACGCCGCTGCCGATCAACCGGTCCTGTTGCAGCAGCCCGAGCCGGCCGAGCAGATAGTTCCAGTCGTGCTCGCCGCCGCCCACCAGGGGCAGCTCTTCGGCACGGGCGTCCTGCACGTAGACGGCGACGTTCCAGAGGTTCTGGGCGACCCACCACAGGGCCACCATGGCGGCGTGGCGATCACCGCGACGCCAGAAGTACGCCACAAAGATCGCGGGTATGAGGAGTTGCATCAGGGTGCCGCCGAGGAAGCCGATGAACTCGCCGAAGATGCCGAACACCGGATGCCCGAATTCGTGGATGGCGAGGTCGAGGCTGTCGAGCCAGCCATAGTGGCCGGGATGCAGGATCAGGAACCCGCCATACACCGCCAGCAGGGCGGTGAGGGCGAGGCGGGCGCGCCGCTCGGCGGCGCTCACGTCCTACGGCGCCACCCGCTTCGAGCGGAACGTGCCACTCATGATGGCGTTCCCACCTTCGGCCGGCCGCATTTCGAACGTGCCGTTGAGCGAGTCGCCGTGGAGCCTTCCGGTCGTAGTCGTGAGGACGCGGCGGTGTGCCGACGGGCTCTGGTACGGGCCGATCTCGTTCACCAGAGCGGTGTCGCTGACCTGACGCGCCCGCACGGGGATGGGTGGCTCGGGGACCTGCGGGAACGTGAGCGTGCCGCGCAGCGACCCGTCCTCCGCCACGCTCGAGGCGATGCGGAACGGCGTGCCGGTGTCCGCCTCGCTGTGGAACGCGCGGCCTTCCCAGGTGCCGGCGTACTTCCGTGCCGGCCCGGCGGGTCCTCCCGCGCCCGACTTGTCGCCGGGCGTGCAGGCGGCCGCGGCGAGCGCCGCCCAAACCAGTGAACGCATGCGTGCTGCCTCCGGCTGCGGGTAGGTGTCACCAATGCCCATGCATCCGTGTCGTGTCTCCAAGATACGCGTACTGGATGGCCGCCATATACTGCCCGGTGACCCTCAAGATGTCGTCCGGGGACACGCTGTGGAGACGCTTGGAGAATTCGTCGCCCTGCTGGTAGCCGCCGAGGTACAGCTCGGCGCGGGCCAGAAAGTCGGCCTGCCCCGCCGATGTGGCGTTTTCCGCGAGGTAGTCGAAGCCGAAGCTGTCGATGAAGCGGCTGAGCCCGAAGTAGTCGAGCGGCTGGTCCCGCAATTCCCGGATCTGGTCGACCATCAGCATCAACGCCTTGTCGGGTTTGGGGGTGCTCACGTACGCGCCCCCGACCGGAATGGCGCCGTCGCGATACGGCGCGAACGCGGCGTAGGAGAGCCCCCGCTCCGAGCGGATGGCGTGATGCAGCTCGGACGACAGCAGCGCCGTGGCCACCCGGAAGGCCCAATAGGAGTGGCTCGTCGGCGGCGGACCGGCGAACAACCCCAGCAGATAGGTGGTCGGGATCAGGCGGTGCTCGATCAACCAGCGGGGTTTCGCCCGGGCCGGTGCCTGCGGCAGCGTCCAGCGATAGCTGCCACGTGGTAGGCGACCGAGCGTGGCCGTCACGAGCGATTCGGCGTGCGCCCGTGTCACGTTGCCGACGATCGCGAGCAGCATGCGGGACGTGACGATCTGCTCGCGCGCATAGGTCTTCAGGTCCGCGACGGTGAGGCTGGCGAGCGACGTCTCGGTGCCCTCGGGGTCGAGCGCGTAGGGATGGCTGCGGAACAGCGCCTGCATGGCGATGGCGGTCAGGCGCGCGTCGGGCTCCGTGTAGCGACGCCGCGCGTCGCTCAGCAGCCGGGCGCGCGCCTGCGCGACTCCCTGCTCGGACAGTGTGGGGTGGAGCAGGCGATCGGCGAACACCGACCACGCGGCGTCGAGATCGGCGGCCAGGCCGGTGAATCCGAACACGGTCCAGTCGAGCTCCGGCTCGAGCGTCACGATGCTGCCGGTGCGATCCATCGCGCGGTGCGCCTCGGCGCCCGGGAACAGCTCGGTGCCGAGGCCCGAGGCCCGCAACAGCAGCGCCTCGATACCGGCGGTGCGCTCGGTGAGCTGTTGCGTGCCTCCCAACAGGTACAGCCGCACCGCGACGATGTCGCTCGCCGGCGCGTAGCGCTGGATGACGCGGACACCGGACACTTCATACAGGACCGTGAGGGTGTCGGCCGGTCCGGAGGCGCCGAGGAGCCCCGGCAGGAGGAGCAGCGCGAGAGCGCGACTCACGGGGGTGGCTGCTTTCCGCCGCGCAGCCACGCCGCGACCGACTGCGTCAGCTGAGGCGGCGCGAGCACGCCGATCACGCGCGGCTGGTTGGCGATGTACACGCGGGCGAAATCGCGCAGGTCCTCCACGGTCTGGGCGTTCATGTGCCGACTGTAGCCGAGGTAGTAGTCCAATCCCGCGCTCGCCCACCAGAACGCGAGTCCCGGTGCCAGCATCGCGGTCTCTTCGACCCCCAGGACTCTCGAGACCTCACGGCGCTTCTTCGCGATCGCCAGGTCGCCGTCGCTGATCCCTTCGAGGGCGTCGAGATTGTCGAGCTCGTCGAGCAGCGTGAACAGGGCCTTTTGCGCCTCGGCGTCGGTCGTCTTGCCCACGAACTCGATGGGCCCCGTGTGATCGAGGGTGGTGTAGGAGCCGAAGATCGACTGGAAGGGTCCCCCCTCCACGAGGCGTTGCTGGAAGGCCGAGCCCGGGTTGTTCAGCACTTCGAACAGGGCATACGCCGCGTAGGTGGCGGCCGCGTCCCGCCCCACCCCGGGTCCCGGCAGCGCGATCCGGATGGTCACGTCTCGCACGTCGTGCTCGAAGACGATGGCGCCGCTGGCCGGTCGCGGGGTCACCGGCGGCACCGGGCGGTCCGCGAACGGGTCGGGCCCGCGCTTCCAGTCGCCGAACTCCTTGGCGGCGCGCTCGAACACCTGGTCACTCGACACGTCACCGGTGACGATGAGCGCCGCATTGTTGGGCACGTAGTAGCGGGCGTATGCCTCCTTCAGCCGGTCGATGGTGATGCCCGCGAGCGACGCGCTGTCGCCGCTCACGTCCTTGCGGCTCCACGACGCTCCCCACAGCATCCGGTCGACGTGGCGATTCAGCTCCTGCTCGGGATCCGACGCGGCCCGTTGCAGCTCGTCGAGCACCACCGGCCGCTCGTCCTTCAGGTCGCCCTTGGAGAAGCGGGCTTCCTCGACCAGCTCAGCGAGCAGCTTGAGCGCACGCTCCACGTTCTTCGCCGGGACCATGATGTAGTAGTAGACGACCTCCGCGTCGGTCGCCCCGTTGTAGGTGCCGTTCAACTTCGTCACTTCGATCCCGAAGGCGTCGGGCCGGCCGTGATACGAGCGGAACAACAGGTGCTCGTACAGGTGGGCCAGCCCCTGCTCGGCGGAGTCTTGCGTGAAGGCCCCGTTGCGCACGGCGACGAGCAGAGTGGTGAGCGGGACGGCGTGGTTCTCGACGACGATCATGTCGAGCCCGTTGTCGAGCTGCCTGCGATGGATGAAGCGGGCCAGCGCACCCTGGTCCTGGGCGGGGGCCGGGCACGGGCTCGTGAGGGCGGCCAGCGCCAGCCCCAGGACGCGGATCGACGGCAGATATCGCGACGCCATGGCGTTACCAATCTCGCGCTCTCACGGAGGAGCGAAAGGGGTGGTTCCGCGTTGCGGCGGCGGTCACTACGGCCGCTCGGGCGTCGCGGCGGCGATCACGTTGGTCGTGAAGGTTGCCGGGGCGTAGTAGAGATTCGTAAGGGTCAGAGCGGCCGATCCTGCCGCGGTTCCTTTGACGTAGATCGGGCCGGAAACGCCGCTGCCGGCGGGTACGGTGACCTCGGCGATGCTCCTCGCTCCGTCGCTGATCTGGATGCCGCCGCTCGTCTCGATCGTAAACGTCGCCGGCTCCACCACCGCGTGGCCGACCAGCGCCGAGTCCGCCACCCGGAGCCTGACGGCGACGGAATCGCCGGTCCGCAGGGCGCCCGGCCAGTTCGCCAGGACCACGCGGCCTTCAGTGACGAACAGCGGGACGGTGTCGGGCGCATATCCTGGTGCCGCAAGCGTCACGGTATCGGTCCCGACGGCCCGTCCGTCGATCGCATACTGGGCCGTTGTCGCGCTCGCCTGCAGGACGACCGTTGGGGCGGAGGCGCTGCGGCTGCCGCGGCGGGAGACCGCGACCGTAATGGGGTCGGCTTTGACTTCGTCGGGGCGGGAGACGAAAGCGGCGAGTCGTTGACCTACGCCCACCGTGGGGCGGTCGTAGAAAGGCCCGCTGAGACGCAGCCAGGGAAGCTGGGATCGAATGACGACCGTGTCGCCGAAAAACGGCGCGGGCACCGGGCGGCGGTCCTGTGCGGCGAACCGCAGCAGCCCAGGGGCGGTGAAGGCGATGCCGGTGGCGGGGCTGAAGGCTTGCCCGGCAGGCACCGTGACGCTGGCGCTCTGCGGCACCGCGCCCGGGTCGATCGGCACCAGCGTGGCAGTGAGATCCTGGTCCATCGCAAATTCGAAGCCGTTCGGGCTGCGGGCCCGCACCGACGCCACGTATCCTGCCCCTCCCACGAACGCGGTCGTCGGCGCGTCGAGCTTGAGGCGCCCTCGCCCGACCGTGATCGGGCCGGAGGTGTCGGGCCGGAAGCCGTGGGTCCTGGCGACGATGCGTGTGGTGCCGGGGATATCGCCGCCGGCGGCTGTAAAGAACGTGTAGTCATGGTCGGACCCTCCCACGAGCACCGAATCGGGGAGGCGCAATACACCGGGCTCCGTGGTCGACAGGTAGACGGCCCGCTGCGGCGATGGCAGGTACGGGTGGAGGAGGCGGAACCGTGTGTCTTCGAATCGCTGCCCGGTCGCAGCCGGGCCGAACTCGTACCCGTCGTAGGCCGCGACGTGCAGCGAGCTGTCGAGCCCGAACCTGACAGTCACGAGATTCTGCGGGTATTGGCCCGCCGAATCCCGGACCATGATGGTCGCGCTGCCCGTGTCGACGGCTGGAAATCCGAGCGGCCACAGGGCCAGCCAGCGCGCCGGGATGCGGGTCGACGCTCCGCGGGCTACGGCAGTATCGCTCGATGTCGCCAGGAGCAGCAACGCATTCGTTGGTGCGTGCCGGACACCAAGCGAATCCCCCACGAAAACATCGGCGTATGCCCCCAGGATCGTCCCGCGGACGGTATCCGGGAGCAGGATGCGAGGCGTGGTGACCGTGATCACGGCCGTGTCCGGCTCGTGCGCCGCGGCGGTGGCGATGATCGTATCGGTGCCCGGCAGCAAAGCGTCCACGCTGTAGCTCCCGACGAGCCCGGTCCCCGTGTAGCCGGTGAGCGTGAGCGTGCCGGGCACCGCGGCCGTCGCGGGGCGTCGCTGAGTCAGCGTCACCGATACGGTGTCGCCGGGTGCTGCGGGACCGATGCTGGCAAGTAGCCGGAGCTCCACCGTGGACTGACCGGCCCCGAGCATGTCGGTTCGACCCTGCATGAAGCGCAGCTTCGGTCCGGGGAGCACGCGCCACGCCATCGAATCGGAGACATAGCCGGGCGCCGTCGCTCGGATCAGCGCGCGGCCCGTGTCGAGGGCATGAGCCGAGAATAGCTGGCCACCCTGACCCTGGATCAACACGTACGGATCGCGGTTCTGGAAGAGATCGACCACGCTCGAGTCGGACGAGCGGAACGTAACGATCAGCGTATCGGCGATGGGATGCGGCGTCCCGGAGGAGTCCGTCGTCGAGATCGCGAACCGAACGTTGTCGGTTCCGCGAATGGCGAGCGGCACGGGATCCACGGGATCGCCGATGTGGAGTCGGGGCGTCGTCACGCGCACGGCGACGGTGTCCGGCGCCAGCAAGGTCGCCTCGCTGATGAGCAACGTTCGTCCGGGTCGCCGGCCGCGGACGGTGAAGGTGGCGCCGGTGCCGACGTACATCACGCTGTCCGGTGTGGTGGCGATGCTCGTGTCGGTCGTGCGGAGGTGGACCCAGGCCGAGATGGCGTCGGACGCATACGCGTACCAGGAGTACGACAGCTGGTGCGCCCCGATCGTCAGCGAGTCGTTCGACTGCCCGACCTCGAGCGTGGAGAGGGAGACTTTTGGCTTCGGCAGGACGGTGACGGGGACGGTATCCACCAGGCCCGGGGAGTCTGTGCCGAAGATCCGGGCGGTACCAACGCCGCGGTAGGAAACGAGCCCGCCCGCGCTCACCCCCACGATCGCGGTATCGCTCGAGCTCCACGCGACCCGCCGGCCCGGAATGGTGTTGTTGCGAGCGTCGCGGACCGACGCGAGGAGCGTCGAGCTGCGGTCGGGGAAGCCGCTCAACGCCTCGGGCGTCGCGATCACCGACGTCGGGCGCTGCCGCACGACGACCAGCGCCGAGTCGCGCGTGCCCCGCCGCTCCGTGACCACGACGTACGCTTCGCTCGGCAGCTGAGCGGTAACGCGGAGCAGGTTCGTTTCGGCGTCGAACGCGGCCGAGGCGGCGGCGGTTCGACTCACGGCGGTGTACTGCCCGAATCGAGGCCCGCTCGCGCTCTGGGAGGACACCGCAATGGCGAAGGTGTCGCCCAGCGCCCAGGCGGTGTCCAGGTGGCTGGCCAGGGTCGTGGCGATGATCGGCGGGAGCACCGTCACTGCGGTCGTGTCGGCGCGGTCGTCTGAGGTCGCCACCACCCCGGTCACGCCGTGAGCCCTCGCGAAGATGCGGGCGGTCGCACCGCTGACCGTCACCCCCGCGACCGCGCCGTCGAGCGACCGCCAGGTGACGGCGGCGTCCGGAATCGCGTCGCCGTTCACGTCCCGGGCTTCGGCCCGGTCCACCACGGTGTCGGCGACATCCAGGTACACGCTGTCGCGGGACGTGACGACGGCCATGATCCGGCGAGCCGGGTTACTGGGGCCTTCGCCGCAGGCGAGGAGCCCGGCAGCCACGCCGAGCGCGAGCACAGGACCTGGCTTCATTCCGCGGGCGTCGCCGGCACCGACTCCTCCAGCACCACGACGCAGCTCCCTTGGTCCGAGGAGCACGTGACAACCCCGCGCCGCAGCACTTTGACCTGCGTGGAATCGGGGAGGATGAGCGGGTAGCGCGCCGCGCGCAGGGCGCCGTCGAGCACGCGTAACCGATCGCTGCCGGCGGCGTACTTGATCTCCTCCACCCTCGGCCCCGGCCCGAACAGCAGTGTGACCGAGCCCTGCAGATCGTCCTTGACGGTGGCGCCCAGCTTGACAGTGCGCAGCTGGACTAGATCGTTTCGCGCGCGCTCGACCAGGGCGTCGATCCGGCCGTCGCCGCCCAGCAGCTTGGTGAGGCGCAGGCGCGTTTCGGAAGGCGGACGGCGCGCCGCTAAGGCCAGGGCGTAGGTATGAGTAGCATCCTCCTTGCGCCCCAGCCGCTCCTCGATCTGCGCCAGGTGGTCGCCCACCTCGCCGTTGAAATTGAGGAGCCATGCCGCGCGGACGTAGCGCTCCCCTTCGGGCAGGTTCCCTTGGCGGAAGTAGACCCACCCCAGCGTGTCCCAGAAGGCCCCCAGGCTGATGACCGCGGCGGCGTCCCTCGGTCCGACGTGATCAAGACTCAGGTTACGAAGGCCGGCGGTCGTCGCGTCGACCGCCGAGCGGGCGTACTGCCGCGCGGTGTCGAGGTTCACGCCCTGCTCGGCGTACGCATAGGCGACGTTGTTCCACATGGCGGGGATCGGCGCAAGCTCGATGGCACGGTCGAACTCAGCCCGCGCTTTGTCCGGCCGGTCGGTCGCCAGGTACGCCTTGCCGAGATCCACGTGCAGCTGGGGATTGCTGGCGCTGATCGTGATCGCCTGCTCGAGCTCCGGGACGGCCGCCGAGTCTCGGTGCTGCTCGATGTCCAACCGCCCGAGGTTCGCATGTGCGAATCCATCGAGCGGGCTGATTTTGATCTGCTGCCGGAATGCTTCGGCCGCCTCCTGGTACTTGCGCTCGCGCCAGTACGCCAGGCCCAGGTTGTTGAACGCGTACTGATCGTACGGGTTCAAGTCGGCTTGCCGCTTGAAGGCCACGATCGCCGAGTCGAGCATGCCCATGTTGAGAAAGACTCGGCCCAGGTTGTTCCAGGCCCACTGGTGGCGCGGCTCCAGCTGGACGACGCGTCGAAACAGCCGCAGCGCCGTCCGGAAATCGCGGTTGTTGAGCGCCGTGAGGGCGCTGCTGTGCAGCTCGTCGGCCGTGGCGGACGTCGGCACCGTGGAATCGGCGTCGGACGCAGGGCGCTCGAGGGCGATTTCCTGGCGCTCGTCCTCGCGGATGACGCGCATGAATGCCGTCAGGTCACGCCGCTCGGTCCGGGCCAGGACGGGTCCGTTCACACGGAGCGTGCGCTCCACCGTGATGGTGTCACCGTGCACCCCGTAACTCGAGCGATACTCGCCGTATGGTCGCGCCAGCGCGACCGGGACGGGAGGTCGAACGGTGACGCCCGCGGGAAGCGCGAGCCGGAGCCGCGCGGCATACTCCTGGTCGGGCACGGGATCGTGCCGGGCCGCAGTATCCGCCGTGTCCGCCGGGAAGTCCACGATTGGGAGCGGGGCCGCAACGCGCGCCCGCTTGTTCGACCAGGCCGTGTAGCCGGCCTTGGTGAGGTCAAAGCTGAACTGGAACGGGAGGCGGGTCGCCGTGGGATCGCTTGCCTGCACCGCGGTCACGTCGCCGTCCAGGTCTTCGGCGGACGCCATGGCCGATGCCAACGCCTGCCACTGCGTTGCGGGAGTGACGCGAAACCCCATTCGCAGCAGCACCTCGGCGTCACCCCGCACGAGGTAGCGCACGCCGACCTTCAAAGTGCCGAGGTCCGACACCTGGCCCAGCACGTCCACGTCCACACGCGTGGCGAACGGCGGCTCGGCCGGGGTCGAGCGGAGCATCGGAGCCGCGTCCGCCGGAATCACCAGCGCCTGTTTGCCGCGCAGGGTGTAGAGCAGCAGCCCGAATGGCGCGACGCCGGGCGTCGTGTCGACCCAGATCGAGTCGGTCCCGTCGGGGATCACGCTGATCACGTGGTCGAATTGCGCAGGGGACGGGACGTCGCGATCGACGTCGGCGTCCGATGCGATGAGAGCGGGGAACGCACGCAAGCCCACGGCGGCGAGGAGGCTCGCGAGCAGCGTGTGCTTGTCCTTGCAGTCGCCGTACCCGTTGGCCAGCACCTCCGTCGCGGCGTGCGGTTGATAGCGCCCCACGC
>Ga0134081_10000117_pt1 | contig 13200 bp, 6 predicted proteins | sample 15_taG_17_FD_119759 | JGI IMG/M metagenome (GOLD analysis project Ga0134081, IMG submission 119759) | Grasslands soil microbial communities from the Angelo Coastal Reserve, California, USA - 15_D_Met_20cm_5_24_1 metaG | ecosystem: Environmental > Terrestrial > Soil > Grasslands ...
CCTCGGTGCGCGGGCCGGGTGCGCGTCACGGATCGACTTCCACCCGCTCCGGCTCACGCCCACCGCCGTGCCCGCCGACTGGCAGTTCATCGTGGCGTGGAGCCTGGTGCCCGCCGAGAAGTCTGGGGCCGCCCGGCAGGCGTACAACGAGCGGACGCACGAGTGCGACGAGGCCCGGCGCCTCGTGGCCATGCGGCTCGGCCAGCGAGACGACATCACCTACCCCGCCCTGCTCGCGGCGGCCTCAGTCGAGCAGCTGCTCGAGCTGGCGGGTGCGAGGGCGACCCTCTCCGGCGTGCTCTCGCGGCGGTTCCGCCACGTGGTCACAGAGGGAACACGCGTGCGCCAGGCGGAGGCCGCGATGGCCGCCCAAGACCTCGCGGCGTTCGGGCAACTGCTCGACGCGTCGCACCAGAGTCTGCGGGACGACTACGAGGTGAGCCACCCCGAGCTGGACCGGCTGGTGGAGCTGGCCCGGGAGGCGGGCGCGGCGGGCGCAAGACTCACGGGCGCCGGGTTCGGTGGCTCGATCGTGGGGCTGTGTCGCGCCGAGCGCGCGCCGGAGGTCAGGGACGCGCTGCGGGACCGCTTCTACGCCCCACGCGGCGCGGCAGGCGACGTCGAGCGGTATTTGTTCAGGGCCGAGCCGTCGGCAGGTGCGGAGGTTCTGACCCCGGGCGCAAGCCCGGGGTGAGTGAGGGCCCCCGCCGGGCGGATCTGGTCCCGCAGGAACTTCAGGCCGCGGGCGAGTTGCGTCTCCACGGTCTTCTCGCCGATGCCGAGCCGGTCGGCGATTTGGGCGTAGCTCAGGCCGTCGATCAGCCGCAGCCTGCACACTACGGCTCGTTTAGAGGGAAGCTCGGCGAGGGCTCGTTCTACGGCCGCGACCAACTCCGCCGCCTCCAGGTCGGACTCGATCTCAGTCGCTGCTGCCACCGGACCGACCCGCCCCCTCCACCGGCGCGCCACGGCGGCACGCTCCAGTCGGTCGCGGGCGGCGTTGCGGACGGCGAGGTAGAGGTAGTTGCGCACTGCGCCGGCGGGGACCCAGTGCTCCCGGCCGCGCCAGATCCGGAAAAACACCTCCTGCGCGACCTCTTCTGCATCCTCCTTCGAGCGTACGTAGCGGAAGGCGAACGCGTACAGCCGCTGCCAGTACGTGCGATACAGCGCCTCGAACGCGTCCATGTCCCCGGCGCGGATGCGATCCGCCCACGCGCGTTCGTCGACGTCGGTACGGACGTCGTCCCAGGAGGTCTCGGGCTCGTTGGCGAAGCTGGTGTTGAGCGGCATCGACGGCGAACCGGGCGTCAGCTTGCCAGAATCCCACCACGACGGCGAGTAATCATTCAAACTCCCGATACGCACCAAACACGGCTAACTGATCTTCTCCAAGCTCAGGAGGAATCGGCAGACAGGGTTCATGCAGTTTTTCGCATAACTGATTCCACAATGCCGTGCGGGCATACCTTTGATGTACCTTCTGAAACGAAACGGACAACAGGAGTTTTTTGGCCTCCTGAGATTCACCTTTATCGATCAAGAGCTGCACGCGTCGTTCTATTATCCACTCATCGTGAAGGGCGTCTACCCGGTTCAACCACTGCTCACGTTCGGCTAGAGTTCGTGTTCCTGAGCTGCGGAGCACGTCGTCGCGCTCGACAATAATCTGGGGATGCAATTGCAACCATTGCTCCTGAATAGATCCTAACGCCTGTGCGGCCCCTTCGATATCACCGTCCAATTTGAGCAGCCGGGCCAACAAAGCCTTGGCGATCCCCAGGCTGCTCGTCGAGAGCACTTGGATCGCTGCTTGCTTCTTGCCTATTCCGGCGAGCCAAGTGCCATAATAGAATGCCCATCGTTCTGCCTTATCACCATCGGTATTCTCGATGGCCCATTCAAAAGCTGCATTCATGTTTTCCATCGCGGAAGGAGCCCAAAGACACTGCTGAATTTCAGGGGGTTCCGGTATGGTTCCTTTGGCTTTATGAGCACTCAAAAGATCTTTCCAAACCTTCACTTCTTCCTCTCTTGCCCAATCGAACAGCGGAACTTCGTCGATAGGTCTGAGTTCTACGTTGGGAAGCTGCAGCGAATAGATATCCAATGCTTTGTTTGCAGGGATCCAAAACTCCACGTGCGATCGGGCTTCCTGGGGTTGTAATTCCAACTTTATCGACTGATCACGCATGGGTCCGCCCTGGATTTCCACGTACGGGGCGTCTCGTGCGCTACTCAGCGTCGCCCACACGCGGTCCTTGCCGACACCGTAGCTCCATAATTTCATTCCCGGCGCGATCGCCTCATCAGCGATGTGATAGAGCCCTGTCCCCAATGACGCGGTGAAGGCCCCAAAGGCATTCGCGTCCTTTGTCTTCCAGAAGTAGCCCGTCATCTCCGTGATATCCGATTCCCGTCTCGGCCCCGATTGCTGCCAATCGATGGTCGCAAGCTTCGAACCATGTCGCAGCACTTCACCTCTGGGAAAATGGAATTCGGTATCGGGAGCGGATGGCAACGCGGCATTCGACCAGGACATCCAGGGATAGGCAGCGGTTCCGGGATTATGAAACACGGCGCGCTGCGTCAGGAACTCATCGCCCTCCCCCAGCGAGTATTCCACTGTCCACTGCATGCCAAACCGCAGTTCCCGTTCGCCACAGCTGACGTACACCCGCTTGTCTGTCTGATCGGTCCGGGAGAGTACCGGTTCGTTCTGCGTAGGGGAGTGCGAAATGGGAAAGCTGACGGCAATCCCGCCGGCCACAAAAGCGAATCGGGGGAGAATCCGCACCGGCCTGATGACAGCCGATGTGTAGAGAACCTCCTTGCCGGATCCCTTATGAATGAGGGATGTGACTTTGCCCCCGAGGTCGGGGCAAATCACGGCTCTGACGTGCTCGTTCTCCAACACGATGAACCGGTAGTTTTTGAGTACCGGTCGGTGGGAGGTCTCTACATAGCTGATGTAGGGATAGACACCATTCGGATCGAACGCTGTCGGAACCGGACCTGCGGGCGTCAGTTCGTGGGTGAGGACGTAATCCTGAACCTCGCTACAGACCACTCCGCTATCGCGCAAGGCGATCGCTTAACGCCTCCAGCATCCGCATCCCCTTGTGCACGGCTTCCGTGATTCTCGCCTGATCGTAATTGCGCTTACTGTAATCGCGATCTCCCACGAATGTGGCCAAGTGGTTGTCCAGTTCCCGGAGCTGCCGTCTGATCGTGCCATTGGTCGATTGGGATGCCAGCGCGCGCAAGATCCGAATCCTTTCATAATCGACGATTCCCTCGCGTAGCTTCTCAAATCGGACACTGCTGCTCGCGCCTGGATAAACGAGAAACTCATCGCCTGCGGGCCACAACGCATGGCGCGCGTCCCGCACCGGATCGGCCGGCCAGGCATCGTAGGCCCAGCGCAGGAATCCATCATACCCGTACGCTGCCGAGTACCAACCGATATACCGGCCTTCGATCGGCGGCGAAAAGACAAACGTGTTGGGCTTCTGGGGCGTGCAGCACACGTAGTACGTGGTCGTGGACCCTCGTGCGGAACGCGCCCTGAGCTCCTGCTGGCTCGGCTCGCTGGTGATGATCGGAGAGTAATCGTTGAGGAGCGAGTCCAGCTCCGTATGCCAGTTTCCAGCGTAGGTGATCTTCCATTTTGGAGAATGCGCCCTGATCACCCGGATCGCGGCGAGGGTGAGCGGCATTTCATTTTCGTTGATCCCAAGATAGGTCCGATCAAACCAGCCGCGCTGTTCCAGGTGGCCTTTGAGATCGTCGAGAAACGCCCGCCACGCTGCGGCGAATTGCGCCGAGTCGGGTGACCACTGTTCGGAGACGTAGTTTCCGGATCGCTCGTCGAGGTAGCGGAAGCGGTTCCCCCACGGCAGCGGCGTATAGATCGTGATCGCCTGCTGCACGCCGACGGCGGTTGCCAGCTCCACGTACTGATCGAAGATGTTGTAGTCGAATTTCCAAGTCCCGTCAGCCCGCTTGGTCCATTCGATCATTGCCCCTTCGATCATGTAGGAATTGTCCGACCACGGGGAATGAACGGCGTAGGTGGTGATGTACTTCCCACCCGCATCTGCGTACAACTTGAGATGCCGCCGCAATAGTGCCTTGTGCTCTTCCGACCAGGGTTCGACGTGGTAGTACCAGGCAACCACCCAGGGATTCTGCCATAAGTCCAATCTGAACTTCCAATCACCAGGTGGAGGCAAGGTCTGGTCTTGGACCGTGATCGCCACCCGCAGTGTCGCACGACCCTTCTCAGAACTGATGTCGACCGTTCCCCGGTACACGCCGGGTGTCGTGCCCGCGGGAATGTCCAACGACAGCCAGATCGGCCTCACGCTGCTTGCGGGCAGGTCGAACCGCTGGAACGGCTCCAGCCGGTCCGGCATGAGATAGGGCGGGTTCGAATCGGTCGCCCCGCAGCTCACCTCGTTGGCGCCGTACGGGTAGTTCGATACGACATACCGCACGAGATACATGTGCACGTTGGCGCCGGGCAGGACGCCGCCGTTCGCGTTGACGAGATCGCTGACGGCCACGCGTATCTGGTTTACGGTATCCGGTGACCAGACGACCAGCTCGGTGTTCAGCCGTTCGCCTTTCCAGCCGGTGGCTTCCCATGTTTGGGATTGCTGCGGCAGGTCCGGGACCTCACTTCTGAAGTATGCCTGGTCGGTGGAAGCGAACGAGACGTTCAGCCCCTTGGGCTGGAGCGACCAGCGCCGCGGATCGCTCGGGGAGTCGAACGTGTATTCCGGTTGAAAATGGAACGGCGGAACGCGGAGTTTGGCAGGATCAAGCCGTGCGCGTTGGACTCCGTCCTGGCCGTGAACGACGGCGACAATCAGACACGAGAGACAACAGGCTACCAGAATCCTGCGCATTACCAGCCCGGATTTTGGGTGAGCGTGCCCTTTGACAATTGAATCTGCTGCAACGGAAGCGGGTCGAGATAGTGCTTCGGCGCGATGAATTGGCGTGAGGCCGCCGGATCAGAGATGACGAAGCCACCGGCGTCGACCTGGATATCCGCCCCGATCACCAGGCCGGGATCCCGCTGCTGGTATTCCGTGCCGACGAACTTCACGCCGCGCAACGCCTGCGGCAGCTCGGTTTCGGCCGTCTTCCAGCGCCGCAAGTCGTCACGCCGGAATCCTTCGAACGCCAATTCCACGGTCCGCTCTCGCCGAATCTCCGTGAGCATGTCGAGCCCGTTGGCGCTCACCAGACCATTAGTGAGGGCAGGCATGCCAACCCGGTCGCGCAACAGTTTGATCGTCCGGTTCAGGTCGCCATCTGAGATTGTACCGTCCCGCTCAAACAGCGCCTCGGCGAGGATCAACAGCACTTCCCCGTAACGAAACTCCTTGAAATCGTACTGCCCGACAAAGTGGGCCGCCTCGTCGGTTTCGTCCAGGAATTTGCGCAGCATGTAGCCGGTGCGAGTGGCGTTAGTGCCCGAAAAGCCTGGAATGACCGGGTTGAACCCATTCTCCTGGTGAACAGTGCTGCCGGGGACGACGAATGTCATCGCCATTCTCGGATCCCGGTTTTGAAATTCAGTTGTCTCCAGCGAATCATATCCCTGAAACTGCGGCGAGATCGTAATGGGCAGGCCGTCCTTGCACAGGTACATGTCCGCCAGCTTCTTCGTCGGAATCATGTAATTGAACCACAGTTCTCTGGTCCAGTTGTGGGTGGCGCGACCCGCGTAATACCGTCTGGCAAGGATTACTTCCTTGCTGTCATCGCCCTGCAGGATGAACAGGAACTTGTAGGCGCTGTCTGTACCGTGGTCTCGATACAGATCGTACTCATTCGACGCAATCAGTTGCTCCGCGGCATTGATCGATGCCGTAATCATCGCCGTGGGTGAGCCCTCGTTGTGATACCTGAGCCAGGTCCCCTGGTACAGCGCGGCCCGGGCCTTCAGCGCGAGCGCCGCGCCTTGCGTCACCCGCCCCATCTCCTCGGGGGCCAGCTGACTCTGCTTGACGAGTTTCGGCACCGCGGCGTCGAGGTCGGCGATGATGAAATCGATGATCTCTTGTTGCGTGGCTCGCGGTGAGTACACCTCCGGCGAGTTGACGTCGAGCACCGTGGTGATGAGCGGCACACCGCCGTACTTCTTTACCAGGTTCCAGTAGTTATACGCCCGGAAGAACAGCGCCTCGCCTACCCAGCGATCGATTTGCGATCCCAGTCCCGATTGCGTGGCTTTCGCGAGCAAATAGTTGGTCGCCCGGATTCCGGCATATGCATTGTTCCAGACGTCGGAATTCGCCTGTGGCAGATACGACCCGTTGCTCATCGATGACATCTCCGAGCTCCCGCTGCCGGTGGCGATATCTGAATTGAGCTCGACGTAGGTACCGCGTGCACCCCCCCCTTGGTCAGGGCCGCGCAGCGCGAAGTAGAAATCATTGGCGGCCAGCTTGAACTGGTCCGGACTCTTCCAGAACGAAGCGTCCGAGACTTGATCCTTCGGACCGAGGTCGAGGCCTTTGCAGCCCAGCGCCAGCATGAGGAGGGCGCCGGTGTACGTGACAGTGAGCCGGTTCATGAGTGCGCGCCCCATCAGAAGGTGATGTCCATACCGAAGGAGTACAGCCGCTGGAACGGATAGTTGAAGCCGTTCGCGATCGACTCGGGATCCCAGCCGCCCTTCACGCTGTGCTTCTCCCAGAGATCGAACCCGCTGAAATACACTCGGGCGTGCGTCATCCTGGCCTTCGCAATCAGACGCTCCGGGAGCGTGAACCCGACCTGCAGGTTCTTCAGCCGCAGATAGGCCGCGTTGACCCTCTGCAGAGACGACGGCTGATAGTTCCAGAACCGGATGTCGCCGTGCGACAGCCGCGGATACGGCGCGTTGGGACGATCCTCATTCCAGGTCTGGCCGTAGTAGAAGAGCGGCGGCTGCCTCCACCAATCACTCCAGGGCATGCGGTAGTCCCCTTCTCGGAACAGGGTCCGCTTGCCGACCCCCTGGAAGAAGGTGCCGAGATCGAACCGTTTCCACGCCAGCGTGAGATTCAGCCCGTACGTGTACCGCGGCGCGAGATTCCCCAGATTGACGACATCACCATCCTGGCCCGGGTTGTCCCCGTACAGGCTGATCTTCCCGTCGCCATTCAAGTCTTTGTACCGCGCGTCGCCGATCCCGATGTCGCTGGGCACGCCGCCGAGCAGCTTGTACGCGTCGAGCTCGGCCTGATTGCGGATCAGCCCGTCGAACACGTAGCCGAAGTACGTGTTCACCGGATAGCCCTGACGGACATAGTTGTAGCCCAGGACATAGGTGTCCTGGCCGCCATAGTTCACGACCTTGTTCTGGGCATCGCTGAGCGATATCCGGGCCGAATACGATAGTCCCCGGAGCGCCCCTCTCCATCCAACCGATGTTTCGAAGCCCCAGGCCTTGAGGCTTCCCGCGTTTGCGAACGGCGGTGTTGCCCCCAGCAATGCCGGAGCGTTGATGGGCACGAGCATGTCTTTGTTGCGTTTGACGAAGTAGTCGAACGTCACGTTGAGACGGGATGACAACAGCGTCGCGTCCCACCCCACGTTCGTCGTGGCGATCGTCTCCCACGTCCGGTCTTTCGCCACCATGCCCGACAGGTAGGCCGATTGATCCTGGCCACCAGTTCCGAACGGATACGGCCCACGGCCGCCGATGGTGATCAGCTGCAGGTAGTCGTAGAGGTTGATGCCTTCCTGATTCCCGGTCTCGCCGTACGAGACGCGCAGCTTCAGGTCATCGAACGTGCTGAGATGACGGCGCGCAAATGGCTCTTCGGAGATCCGCCAGGCGAGCGACACGCCCGGGAACAGCGCCCAGCGCTTGTCGGGGCGGAAGCGGGAGCTGCCATCATAGCGCAGCGTGGCATCGAGCAGGTACTTGTTGTTGAACCCGTAACTCAAGCGAGAGAAGAGCGATCGGATCGCCCACTGCGAGCCGCCGCCGCCGGTCCACGTGTTGCCGGTCCCGCCGAGATTGAGTCCCCACACGTCCTGGTTCGGGAAGTTGTATCTGCCTGCCTGGAACCAGTCCACGTCGTCGTCTTCGTGCGATACGCCGCCCATCAACTCGACCGCGTGCCGGTCCGCAAACGTCCGGCTGAACTGCGCATACCCGACGTAGTTCCGATGCACCGTGGTGCCATTGTACCGGCCCACCCAGTTTTGATCGGGATTGGTCGAATAGTAGGCGATGTTGCTGTCATTCCACTGGTAGTACGGGAAGGACTTGCCGATATCGGTGTTGTCCTCCGTGCGGTAATCGATGCCGGACTGGAGATTCAACTTCAGTCCATCCAGCGGCTCGACGATCAATTTGAAATTGGTATTGACGTTCCGCGTGACAAAGGTGGCGGTCGCAGCTTCCTTCGCTTGAGCCACCGCGTTGCCCCAGCCCCCTTGCGCAAAAAAGTGCTGACCGCTCTCCGTGTAGATGGGATGATTGGGCATCCCAAAGATCCCTTCCACGATCACCCAGGGGCAGCTACACCAGGAACCGTGGGTAAAGCCGCCGATGTCCGACCGGTCCTGATTCTCTACGCCGAGGCGTGTTTCGAGCCGGACGCGCCGCGAGAAATCGTAATCGTAATTCAGCCTGAGCTGATAGCGCCTGTTGTTGTCGTTCGCGTAGCGAATCACGCCGTTCTGATCCGAGTAGGCGGCCGAGACGTAGTAGGTGGAATTGTCGCCTCCACCCAAGACCGACACCGTGTGCTTCTGCTCGAAGCCGTCTTCGAACAGGGCTTTGCGCCAATCGGTGTTCGTAAAGAAGAGCATCCACCCCGAGCTCGCGTAGATCGGATGCGGGATGGGCGTCGGATCGCCGATACGTACGCGGTTGAGCAGATCCGGGGTGTACATCGGCGCCGCGCCGGCGTGGATGTTCGCCTCATTATCCATGACCGCCATCTGATAGTTATTCGGCGTATCCATCATTCCGGTTAACTTCGTGACGGCGGTGTTGTTGCTGTACGTGAAGACGGGCGCGGTGCGCGTCCCGCGCCTGGTCGTAACCAGCAGCGCTCCGTCGGCCGCCCGCGCGCCATAGATCGACGCAGCCGCATCCTTCAACGCCGTGATCGATTCGATGTCCGCGGGGTTCACCAGATCGAGATTGCCGGGGACCCCATCGATCAGCACCAGCGGCGTGTTCCCGCCATTGGCCGACGAAACACCCCGCAGATTCAGATCGAAGTCTTCCACCCCCGGCTGCCCCCCAGACCGCTGCACGATCAATCCGGGAAGCGCACCCTGAAGCGCCGACAACGTGTTGGTGATCGGGCGAGACTCCAGTGCCTGGGAGCTCACAGTACCAACCGCTCCGGTGAGGTCCTCCCTTCTCTTTTCACCGTAGCCCACGGCCACCACCGCCTCCAGCTCGATGGCCTGCGCTTTGAGCTGAAAGTTCACGACCGCCTCCTGCCCTTCCGCCACCACCACGCTGGTGTCGGCGGGAGTGTAGCCCAGCATCCGGGCCCGCACCCGGTGCGTCCCGACCGGCACACTGCCGATGACATAGCGGCCGGCGGTATCGGTCTCGGCGGTAAGCCGCGTCCCAGTGACGCTCACGATGGCGCGCGGCAGGGGAGCACCGGTCTCCGTCGCGGTCACCCGTCCGGCGATGGAGCCCAGCTGCACCGCCGGCCCGTCGGGCCGCTTGACCAGCGTGGCGCGCCCGTCCGGCGTGAACACGACGTCCACGCCCGCGTCGAGCAGCACGTCCGTCAGCGCCGCGGCCACGGTAATCCGATCCGCGCGCAGATTCACCGTCGCCGCGATCGGCAGGTCGTCGTCGGCATAGACGAGGTTGAGTCGCGCCTGGCGGGAGATCTCCGCCAGCGCCTCCTTGAGCGTGACGCCGTCGAGCGCGAGCGAGAGCGGCTGTCGCAACACCCACGAGCGCTTCAGGTCAACCGGTACCGGCGCTCGGCGCTCCGCCATTGCCAACAGGAATCGCGGGGCTCGGCTGTCGCTCGGATCACCCCCGTATTGCGGGGCCGCGGTGCGAGGGAAGAGCGCCAGGGCCAATGCAAGCATGACAAGGAACGATGGAAGGCGGTTCATAAGCCAACTCCCCGGAAGCAGACGGGCATGACGGTTACCTACCGTTCCGAAGCAAGAACGCGGACCCGCCGGCGCGTTCGACACGCAGACCGAGGGTCAATGCAATCCGCTGCAGGACCAGGTCGATCGGCTCGTTCTGGAGCGTCGCCGTCAGCCGGCGCCCGGCAAGCGCGCTTTCGGCCAGACGGATCTCGACGTTGTACCACCGCTCGAGCGTGAGCACCACGTCGCCCAGCGGCGTGCCGTCGAACGTGAGCACCCCTCTGGTCCACGCGAGGTACCGCCCGACATCGACGCGACGCCGGAGCGTGACGACGCCGCTCGGATCGAGCCGTCCGAGGTCCCGGACCCCGAGCACCAGCGCGGAGGGGGGGGCGTCCGGTCGAGGACCGCGCGCGCGCGCAGCCGCCGTCGTATCGGCCCGCCACAGCGCCACGCGCCCTTCGGCCACGACCACCTCGGTCGCGGTTTGATCATACGCCCTGACCACGAACGCCGTCCCCAGATCCTCGGTCACGCTGCGGGTGGTGTGGACGCGGAGCGGACGCTGTGAGTCGGGTGCGACCTGGAAATACGCTTCGCCGTCGAGATACAGGTCGCGGTGCGCTGTGCCGTAGTCGGCCGGGTAGCGCACGCGACTTTTGGGCGCGATAGTGACCTGCGTGCCGTCCTGCAGGCGGATGACCATCCGCTGCGCCGCGGCGGTGGCGTACTCAGTCCACTGCGGCGTCCGCCGCAGCAAGCCCCCCAAGCCCCGCACACCCCGCCCCCCGATCAGTGCGATAACAACCGCCGCGGCGGCAAGCGCCGCCGCGAGCAGCCGGCGTGACACGCGCGGCGGCGGAGGGTGGGCGACCTTGAGCGCCTTCACCGCCTTCGCCCAGGCCGCATCGGTGCCGCTGTGCGGTGCTTTGTCGGCTATGACGCGCTTGATGAGCCGCAGATCGTCCAGGAGCAGGGCGTGCGCGGGGTCCTCCGCGAGCCACTCCTGCACGGCCTTCGCGTCGCTAGCCGTCGCCTCGCCGGCCAGGTAGCGGTCCAACAGGAGGTAGAGGCGCTCGTCCTCGAGGTGCACACCCTTATAACGGGGCAGGCCGGTCCTGACCCCCAAACCGACCTTTCCTACAGTTCCCAGGCGATCAGGCGTCAGCGTTCAGGGCAGTTGCCAGACGCCAAGTTGCAAGCGGTCGCCAGACGTCAGCCTCCAGGCATCAGGACTTCCTAACCACTTGCACTGGTGTCTTGAAACCGCCTGCGGCTTGGCGTCTGTCAACTGCCCTGAGCACTGCCGACTGGCGACTGCCGGCTTAGTACGCTTATTCGAACCCCACCCGCGGCAGCGCGCGGAACAGCCCCCACGCCGCCGCGCCTGCGGCTACCAGGCACACGATCGCGGGCAGCGGCTTCCCGTACAACACGTATCCCGTGCCGAACAGCGCCGCGTAGATGACGACGCAGCCCAGGAACCAGCACAGGAAGGCGGCGGTCACGCTTTCCCCGGGAGTCGCCGGCCGGGTGGTCACTGCGCGGCTCCAGCCTGGGCCCAGGGGCCGAATGCGGTCATAAAACGTCTGGAGGGTGGCGCGGTCGGTGGGCGGCGTCGCGAACGTCACGGCCAGCCACCCGACGGTGGTGATGGCGATCCCGATCACGAGCCGGAGCGTTGGGGCGAGCGGCGCAAGCCCGAGCGCCCCGTGCACGAACTGGAAGTACACGGCTACCACGAAGGAGATCACCATGCCGGCGATCTCGCTCCACGCGTTGACCCGCCACCAGAACCAGCGCAGCAGGAAGATCAGCCCGGTCCCGGCGCCGATCTGGAGCAGGATCTGGAACGCCTGATAAGAGTTCTGGAGCCAGAGCGACAGCGCCGACGCGAGCGCGATCAACAACACCGTGACGGCGCGCCCCACCCGCACGTAGTGACGTTCGTCCTTGTGGGGCGCCACGAACCGGCGGTAGCAGTCCTCCACCGCGTAGGAAGCACCCCAGTTGAGGTGGGTGCTGATGGTGGACATGTACGCCGCCGCGAGCGAGGCGATCATCAGGCCGAGCAGCCCGTGCGGGAGATACACGAGCATCGCGGAGTAGGCCAGGTCGTTGCGCACGATCGCCCGGTCGATGTGGGGGAAACGCGAGGCGATGGAGGCGAGGTCGGGATAGATGATGAGCGACGCGAGCGCCACGATGATCCACGGCCAGGGCCGCACGGCATAGTGGAGTACGTTGAACAGCAGGGTCGTGCGCATGGCGTCGCGCTCCGTGGGCGCGGCGAGCATGCGCTGCGCCACGTAGCCCCCGCCTCCGGGCTCGGCGCCGGGATACCAGGTGCTCCACCATTGCACCGCGAGCGGCACGACCAGGACGGCGGCCGCCGTGCTCCAGTCCGAGAAGTCGGGCAAGAGCGACAGGTGCCCGGCCACCGCGGGGTGGGCGAACAGCCCCGTCAGGCCGCCGACTTGGGGGAGCCCGAGCGCCACGACGGCGGCCATCACGGACCCGACCATCGCGATCAGGAACTGGACGAAATCAGTCAAGACGACTCCCGACAGCCCGGAGCTGGCCGCGTACAGCACGGTGACGGCGCCGCCGACGAGGACCGCCGTGGAGCGATCCCAGCCGAGCAGCACGCCGGCGATCTTGGTCGCGGAGAGATTGACCGAGGCCATGATCATCACGTTGAAGAACACGCCGAGGTAGATCGCCCGGAAACCTCGGAGAAAGGCCGCCGGCCGGCCGGAGTAGCGCACCTCGTAGAACGCGATGTCGGTGAGGGCCGCGGAGCGCCGCCACAGCTTGGCGTAGAAGAACACGGTGCACAGCCCCGTGACCGCGAAGGCCCACCACACCCAGTTCTGGCTCACGCCGCCGGTGCGCACCAGATCGGTGACGAGGTTCGGCGTGTCGGTCGAGAACGTCGTGGCCACGAGCGACACCCCCAGGAGCCACCACGACAGCCGGCGTCCGGAGAGGAAGAACTCGTGGCGCCCCTGACCGGCGCGGCGCACCACCGCCAGGCCAATGGCCACGCAGACGATGCCGTACAGCGCCAGCACGATCCAATCGAGGGTGTCGAGTCGCATGGGC
>Ga0134081_10000128_pt1 | contig 12681 bp, 7 predicted proteins | sample 15_taG_17_FD_119759 | JGI IMG/M metagenome (GOLD analysis project Ga0134081, IMG submission 119759) | Grasslands soil microbial communities from the Angelo Coastal Reserve, California, USA - 15_D_Met_20cm_5_24_1 metaG | ecosystem: Environmental > Terrestrial > Soil > Grasslands ...
AGGATCAGCCCGTACAGCGCCACGAAGTCGAGCAGCCGCATCATCAGGGCGGGGAAGATCGCCGCGGCCGTGGTCACCGCGCCGGCCGCGAGCGTCACCTTCCAGCGCTTCCAGTTGGGCGAGATCGTCTGGAGCGCCAGGCCGGCGCGGTACAAGGTTGGGTTCGCCGTGGTCCACGACGCGATCACCACGGTGGCGGCCCCGGTTACGCCAGCCCCCAGGTAGGCGATGGGGCCGGGCGCCACGTCACCCAGCGCGGCGGCGCACAGGATGCCGGACGCGATCCAGGCCACGAAATGCCCCAGATACATACCGCACGCGCTCAAGAAGCCGTATTGCCACCGCTTCGCGTAGCGGAGCACGGTCATGTCCGCCATCCCGATGTGCATGGCCATATTGCAAAACCACGCGAAAAACATGATGTGCCAGAAGCTGAACTTGGCGACGCCCTGCGCCGGCACGCCGGTCCAAATGCGCTCGCTAGCGACCCGCCAGAAGTCCCCCACGGACGTGACGCCGAGCTTCGGCAGTACGGCCACGGCCGCCGCCACGAACACCATGAACATCCACGGGGACGCGACCTGCCCAGCGGCCGCGATCTTCTCGAACCCGAGAATCGCCAGCGCGGTGACCGCGGTCCCGACGAGTACCACCACCAGCACCCAGCCCACCGAGTTGGGATACACGTCGTTCAGCTTCGGCATGGCCATCCCGAGCGGGAGGCCCACCGCCGTAGCGGCAACCGAGATCATGCTTCCTGCCAGAAAGCAGAACATCAGAGCGTTGACGATGTTGTAGACGAACAGCAGGTTCGGGCCGGTGATCTTCCGCAGGTGCCAGTAGAGGTTGAGCCGTGTCCTCGTGGCGATGGGCGCTGTGATGAAGGCCCAGCTCAGCACCGCGAGCAGGTTGCCGACGAGCAGTCCCAGCACCAGGTCTCGAGCTGCTACACCGTGCGCCACGAACAGCGGCCCGATCACAAACTCCGTCCCGGCCAAGTGCTCGCCGGCATACAACCCGATGAAGCTGCCGGGCCCCTGCAGCCGGTCCGGCGTCACGGGCTCGCGGTCGAACTCGTTGATGGCGTCGAGGCGGTCCGCCAGCGACTGCGGGGAGACCGGGGCTGCGGCCGCGCGCGGTTGGATGGTGCTCATCGCAGAAACGCAGCCGCGAGGCCTCCGTCGATGTTCACGATCTGGCCCGTCGTCTTACGGAAGTCGTCGGTGAGGAACGCCGCGATCGCCTTGACCTGGTCGGCGAGAGTGATCGGCCGGCCGGTGAGCGTGCGCTGGGCGTAGAACGCCGCCAGCCGGTCGCGCAGCACCTCGGTGCTCTCCGCGGCGTCGTGCGGCAACCCGTACTTGGCGAGCGACGCGCTGACGCGCTCGCGCGGGAACATCGACGACCCCTCGAGCATGGTCGCCGGCGCGACGCCGTTGACCCGCACGAGTGGCGCGAACGCCACCGCGAGCTCTCGCACGAGGTGGTTCGCCGCCGCCTTGCTCGTGTCGTAGGCGAATGACCCCGCTTTCGGCACCACCGCGTTGACGCTCGTCGTGATCACCAGGCTGCCTTCGAGCCCCGCTCCTTGCGCCTGCCACACCCGCCAGGCTTCGTCGGCGACGAGGAACGGGCCCGTGACGTTGATCGCGAACGTCTTCGCCCATTCCGGATCGGCGACGCTCCCCTGTTCGTCGGGGCTCGGGTAGTGGCCGGCGGTGACGACGACGTGGTCCAGACCCCCGTAGGCGAGGACGACCTCTTCGAGCGCGCGCCGCACGGCTGCGCGATCGGTGATGTCGGCGCCCAGGCCGACCACCTGACCCGCGCCGGAGATGCCAGTCCCGGCCACACCGATGCCCATCCCCACCTTCTGTTGTGCCTCCGCGGCGGCCGCCTCCGCGTGTTTGCCGTGCAGATCGACCGCCGCCACGGCGGCGCCCTGGCCGACGAGCTCGCGAACCAGCGCCCGCCCGATTCCACTGCCCGCGCCGACGACCACCGCGACCGTGCGGTCGAGGGGCTGCTCTGCTGGCAGCCGTTTGAGCTTCGCGTCCTCGAGCAGCCAGTACTCAATGTCGAACGCCTCCTGGCGGTCGAGCGCCGTGTAGTGGCTCACGCGCTCCGCGCCGCGCATGACGCCGATCGCGGCGCCGTAGAACTCGGCCGTCACTCGGGCTTCGGACTTCGACTGGCCCCACGCGACGAGGCCGATGCCGGGAATCAGGATGACGCTCGGGGACGACCGGCGCATCGCCGGCGAGTCTGCCCGCTTGTGCTTCGCGTAGTACTGGGCGTAATCCCGGCGGTACTGCGCCAGGCCGGCCTCGAGCTTGATCTTGAGAGCGCCCGCGTCCTCCGCCTGCGGATCCCAGTCGACGCAGAGCGGCTTGATCTTGGTGCGGAGGAAGTGGTCGGGGCAGCTCGTCCCGAGCTCTGCCAGTCGCTGCGCGTCGCGCGAGTTCACGAACTCGAGGACCTCGTCGCGCATCTCGACCGTCGCGATCTGCCGGAGGGCGCCGCCGGGCACGTTGGTAGCCTCGCGACTCACGCGCCCGCGCAGCCACGGCAGCACTTCTACGAGCACCCGCCGGCGCTCCGCCTCGGGCAGCGGTTGCGCGCACGGACCGCCGAACGCCGGCTTGCCGTCATCACGCGCGTTCAGGAAGTCCTGCGCGCGACGGATCAGCGTGAGCGTCCGCTCGTAGCATTCTCGGTCAGCGTCGGCCCAGCTGATCAGGCCGTGGCCTCCCAGGATCACGCCCTGCGCGTTCGCGTGCTCGCGACAGAGCCGCTCGAGCTTCAGGCCGAGGTCGAAGCCAGGGCGCTGCCAGTCGGTCCAGATCACGTCGTCGCCGTACACTTCACGCGTGAGCGCCGGACCACGGGCGGCGGTCGCGATCGCCATCACCGCGACGGGGTGCAGGTGATCGACGTGCGCGTGCGGGATGAAGGCATGCAGCGGGGTGTCGATGCTCGCGGGGGTCGGGTTCCGGTCGAACGTGGTGTGCGGGTACATCCCCACCATCGCGTCCTCCGCCGGGGTCTTGGGCCCGCGCTCGGGGAAGCGCCCGTACATGTCGCGGAGACTCAATACCTGGTCCAGGTAGAGCGACGCGAAGTTCGCGCGCGTGGCCGTCCGCAGGTCGCCGCCCGACCCCTTCACCCAGAGCACGCGCACCGTGTTGCCGGTGAGCGGGTCTGTCGCGGCGACCTTCGACGAAGTGTTGCCGCCGCCGGTATTCGTGATGCGCGCGTCGGCACCGAGCAGGTTCGATCGGTAAACCAGCCGTGCGACCGGGTCGAGCGCAGCGGCGACCGCTTCGTCCCACCGGCTGCGCAGGTAGTCGGCGGACGCGCCGCGGGCGACGGCGCGGGGCGGGGGCGGGGTCGTCGTCATCGCGTCGGCACAGCCATGGGCAGGAATTCGCTCAATGTGGAGCTGGCACGGGCCACGTCGCGGATCGCCACGCCGCGCGGCAGGTCGCCGAGCGCGCGCGCCTGCACGAGGAGGTTCCCCAGGGCGCTGGCTTCCTCGGGACCGGCCACCACCCGGCGGCCGCACGCGTCGGCCGTGAGCTGGTTGAGGAGCCAGTTCCGCGCGCCGCCCCCCACGATGTGCACGACCCGGGTGCGGGCGCCGGTGAGCGCCTCGAGCTCGTCGAGCGTGCGGCGATAGCCGTCGGCCAGGCTCTCGAGCACGAGGCGGCACATCCCGCCGCGCGTGACCGGCGCGGAAGCGCCGCCGTCGCGGCATGCGGCCGCCAACTTGGCTACCATGCCGCCGCGCTCGCCGAACTGAGGTGCGTCGAGATCGATCACGTGGCCCGAGGAGGAGGCCGTGGCTTCGGCGAACAGCGTTTCCCACGCAAGCCGGGAATCATCCACCGCCCACTCGCGGAGACATTCCTCGAGCACCCACATACCGGTGCGGTTCTTCAGGAAGCGGATCGTTCCATCGAGTCCGACCTCGTTCGTAAACCCCGCGCGGCGCGCCGCCGCAGTCAACACCGGGGCTCGCAATTCCGCGCCCACGAGCGACCACGTGCCGGAACTGATGTACGCCCACGGCTCGTCGCCCGACGCCGGCACGGCGGCGACTGCGGCCGCGGTATCGTGCGAACACGATGCGACCACGAGGGGGCGGCGCCCCGTACCGCGGAGCGCGGCAGGCAGCACATCCGGCAGCACCGGACCGAGGACGGTACCCGAGTTCACGATCGTCGGCCAACGCGCGGGATCGTCCCCGGCCGCCCGGATCACTTCCCGCGACCACAAGCCGGCACGCACGTCGAACAGCTGCGTCGTGCTCGCCATCGTCCGTTCGGCGACGGGGCGGCCGCTCAGGCGGTAGAGGAAGTAGTCGGCGATCAGCAGTCGCGTCTCGGTCCGCGCCACGACGTCAGGCTCGTCGATCAGGTCGGACACGATCTGGGGAAGCGTATTGAAGTCCAGGAATTGGATCCCGGTCACCGCATATAGCCGATCGGCGGCGATGCGACGGAACACCTCGGCCAACCGTCCCCGGGTGCGCGGGTCGCGGTACGCGTAGGGGAGGCGGAGCGGCGCGCCGTCCGCACCGAGGGGGACGTAGTCGACCGCCCAGCTGTCGACGGACACAGACTGCAGCGTTGGAGCCATGTCGAGCGCGGTGGCGAGCGCGGTGCGCAGGTCAGCCCACAACGCGTCCACCTGCCAGTACAGGTGCCCCGCCTCCTCGATCATCGGGACGCGGAAGCGGTGCACCTCACGGGTCGCGACCCGCCATCCCTGCGGCAGTCGCTCGAGTGTCCCGAGCACCGCGCGGCCGGTCGACGCGCCGAGGTCGATCGCCAGATAGGTGGGGAGCGGCGGCGCCACGGCCTACAGGCTCCGCGGCGGGACGTAGCCGCTGCCGATCCGCTCTGCCGTCACGCGCGCCCGATAGCCCGACGCGCGGAACGCGAGCACGGGGTCGAGCGCCGCGCCAGCGCGCCGACGCGCTTCCGCCACCAGCGGGCGCGCGTCCGTCTCGAACGCGTCCTTGAGGGCGCGCTCCGCCAGCAGCACATCGCCGGACTCCTGGTGCGCCGCGAGCGCCGCGTGATCGACGAGCTGCGCTTTGGCGTACGCGAGCTGGAGCTGGTCGACCGTCTGGAGCAGGTCCTCGATCGGGTCCTTGATGTTGTGGCTCTGATCGATCATGTAGGCCGGCCGAAACCCTGCTAACCGCTCGCGCTCGGCGAGCACCAGCTCGTGAAAGATGAGGAACAGCCCGTATGGCTTGATCGAGCCTGCCGTAAGGTCGTCGTCACCGTACTTCGAGTCGTTGAAGTGGAAGCCTCCGAGCTTCCCCGCGCCCAGCAGCCGCGCCACCACCAGCTCGATGTTGGTGTTGGGCAGATGGTGGCCGAGGTCGACGAGGCACTGCGCCCGCTCGCCGAGCGCCTGCGCCAGGAGGAGCGACGAGCCCCAGTCCTGTACGACGGTGGCGTAGAACGCCGGCTCGTAGGGCTTGTGCTCCGTGAACAGGCGCCACCCGGCGGGCAGCGCGGCATAGACGTCTCGGAGGCCGTCCAGCACGCGCTCGAAGCTCTTGCGCAGCGACATTTGCCCCGGGTAGTTCGACCCGTCGGCGAGCCACACGGTGATCGCCTCGGCGCCGAGTGCTTGCCCCACCTCGATCACGTGCAGATGGTGCTCCACCGCCTGGCGTCTCACAGCCGGGTCGACGTGGCTGAACGAGCCGAGCTTATAGCTCAGCCGCTGGCCCGGCTGGTCCTGGAATGTGTTCGAGTTTACCGTGTCGAAGCCGAGGCCGATCTCGGCGGCGAAGGCGCGCAGCGCGGGGACGTCATCGGGCTCGTCCCAGGGGATATGGAGCGAGACGCGCGGCGCGGCGCCGGTTAGTCGGTGGACGACCGCGGCGTCCGCCAGCTTCTCCGCGAGCGTGCGCGGTTCGCCGGGGCCGGGGAATCGGCCGAACCGGGTCCCGCCGGTGCCGAGCGCCCAGGACGGCACGGCGACTGCGAAGCGACCGACGGCCTCTAGCACCGTCTCGGCGCGCCGCCCGCGGCGGGCGAGCCGCTCGGCGAGCGCGTCGTAGTCGCGCTCGTGATTGCGGAGTGCGTCGGCGCCCGGAGACAGCGCGAACTGGTCAGGGGTGTGGGTCTTCAGTATGTCCATCCTCCTTCGCAACCTCTGGAACACCTCATCGCGGCACGTACACGAACCGGTACCGTCCGGACCCGATTTCGACAACCACCGTGTCCCCCGCCTGTCTCGCGCTGCGGATCCCGGCGGCTTTGCCGAGTGGTGTTCCACTCTCCGTCACGCCCTCCAGGGTGGCGTGGGGCAAACTCGCCGTGGCGGAGGCGTTCGGTGGTATGGTCACCTCGAGGGTGAACTGCCTATCCCCGAGCTCCCACGCGGAGGCGACCGTCCCGTACATCGTGTTCAGGCCGGCGCGAACCTGTGTGAGACCGCCGCCCGGCTGCGGCCGGATGAGCACGTGCTTGTATCCGGGTCGCTCCGGGTCGATCTCGATTCCCGCGACCGTGTTGTACAGCCATGCGCCCACGGCGCCGTACGCGTAATGGTTGAACGAGTTCATGTCTGGATCCTGAAAGCTCGAGTCCGGCTTCTCGCCGTCCCAGCGCTCCCAGATCGTCGTCGCGCCTTGCTTGATCGGGTAGAGCCAGGACGGGTACTGCTCGCGCAGCAGCAGGGCGTAGGCGTCGTCGAGATGCCCGCTCGCGCTCAGAACGGGATTCAAATAGGGCGTTCCCAGAAAGCCCGTGGTCAGGTGCTTGAAGCGACGCACGTCCTCCACCAGGCGCCGCGCCGCCTCCTGGCGCGACTGCTCCGGCACGAGGTCGAACGCGAGAGCCAGCGCGTAGGCGGTCTGCGTGTTCGAAGACAGGCGTCCGCCGGCCGTGAGGTACTCCCGGTCGAACGCCGCTTTGATCCGCTCGAACAGGGCGCCGTATTGCCGGGCGTGCTCCGTCTTGCCCAGTACCTGGGCGGTGCGGGCGAGCAGACTGGTCGAGTGGGCGAAGAACGCGGTCGCGATCAAGTCCTTGTCGGTGGTCGCTCCAGGATAGTCGGCGCGCGTCGAGTGGAACGCGAGCCAGTCGCCGAAGTGGAAGCCCGAGTCCAGGATCAGGTCGTCCCCCGCCAGCCGTCGCATGTACTCCACCCACGCCCGCATGCTCTCGTACTGCGACTCCAGGATGCGGGTGTCGCCGTACGCCAGGTACACCGTCCACGGGATGATCACGCTGGCATCGGCCCAGCCAGTTGAGCCGCCGCCCTCGGCCTGGCCCCGCGACAGCACGTCGGGGATCACGTGGGGAACGCTGCCGCTCGCCTTCTGGTCGGCGGCCAGATCGGCCAGCCATTTCGTGAAGAAACCGGCCACATCGAAGTTGTAGGACGCGGTGCGCGCGAACGCCTGGGCATCTCCCGTCCAGCCGAGCCGCTCGTCGCGCTGCGGGCAGTCGGTCGGCACGTCGAGGAAGTTGCCCTTTTGGCCCCACACGATGTTGTGCTGCAGCTGATTGAGCAGCGGATTCGAGGTCTCGAACGTGCCGATGGGCGTCATATCCGAGTGGATCACGATGCCCGTGATGTCGTCCAGCGTGGGCGTGCCGGGATATCCCTGCACGGCCACGTAGCGAAAGCCCTGAAAAGTGAAGTGCGGCTCGTATACCTCTTCACCGCCTCCTTTCAGAGTGTATTCGACTGTCTGACGGGCGGAGCGCAAGTTGTCGGTGTAGAAATTGCCCTTCCGATCCAGCACCTCGGCGTGCCGCAGGCGGACCGCGGTACCGCGCGGCCCGCGCACCTTGAGGCGCACCCAGCCCACCATGTTCTGCCCCAGGTCGAACACCGTGTCGCCGGATGGCGTGACCAGCCGCTGGACGGGCTTCAGTTCCTGGATCCGGCGCACCGGCGGGCCGGGAGGCGCGACGAGGATCTGCTTGGAGTGATCCAGGACGCGAACGGCGGCCCAGCCCGAGTCGTCATAGCCCGGCCGGCTCCAACCCTGCTTCTCTAGCCGCGCGTCGTACGACTCGCCGTCGTAGATGTCCGACCAGCGGATCGGGCCGGTCGCGGCCTTCCATCCCTTGCCGGTGCCGATCACCTGCTGGTGCCCATCCGCGTATCGCAGCACGATCTGTGCGAGCAGCGCCAGTTGCTTTCCATAAGTGTTCCGCTTGTTCCCCCACGCGAGCCGGCCGCGGTACCAGCCATCCCCGAGCGTCACACCGACGGCGTTCGCGCCGGGCACGAGCAGCGCGGTGACGTCGTAGGTCTGGTATTGGAGGCGCTTATCGTAGGCCGTCCACCCCGGCCTGAAGAGCTGATCGCCTACGCGACGGCCGTTCAGCTCCATCTCGTAGAGGCCCAGGCTGGTGACGTAGGCGCGGGCCGAGGCGACGTTGCCCTCTACCCGGAATTCCGAACGCAGCATAGGGCTCGGATTCGACTCGGACGTGTCTTCCCGGAGGTCGGGCGTGATCCAATCCGCGGACCAATCGGAGGGGCGCAGCAAGCCCATCTCCCAATACTCGGGTGCGCTCCAGGCGGAGGAGCGGCCCGCGTCATCCCACACGCGGACCTGCCAGTAGTACCGCTGCCCCGACTCGAGCGCCGGACCTCCGTAGACCCGGTGAATCGAGGCATCGGAGGCCACTTTCCCGGAATCCCACAGGGGATGCCGCTCGAGGGCGCTCGGCAGCTGCGCGACGCGGATCTGGTAGGCCGTTTGGACCGTCCCGCGTCGTGACGATTCGATCTTCCAGCTGAGCCGCGGAGCCCGCACGTCGATGCCCACGGGGTTGAGCTGGTACTCCGTCCGGAGCTCGGTGACCTGTAGGGGCGTCTGCGCACTCGCGGAGTGCGTCAGTAGTGCCCAGACGCTCAGCCAGCGCGGGCCCTGTATGCGAAGCGCTTTGGAGGTCATAAGCCTGCCTCCCCGATCGCGGTCGCCAGGACGTCCTCCGGCGTCCACTCCTCGATCGGGCGCGCCGGAGAGAGCCGCCCCCGGCTCATGACCGCCAATCGGTCGCACAGTCCGAACAGCTCGGGCAGGTACGAGCTCACGAGCAGCACGGCCTTCCCCGCGGCCGCGGAGCGGACGATGGTGTCGTAGATCTGCGCCTTGCTCCCGATGTCGATCCCCCGGGTGGGCTCGTCCAGGAGAAGCACCTCCGCGTCCTGATACAAGAGCCGCCCGATCGCCACCTTCTGCTGATTCCCCCCCGATAAGGCGCGCACCGGCTGCGCGGGAGTAGCCGCCCGAATGCGCAGTGCCCCGATCTGCTGGCGCGCCGCCGCGAGCTGCCGCTCGAGGTTCAGCCACCCCCACCGCGACGAGCAGGCGGACAGCCGCGTGGCGGTTAGGTTGTCGGCGATCGAGAGCGGCAATGCCAGCCCCTCCCGCGTGCGGTCCTCACTGAGATAGCCGAACCCCTGGCGGAGGCGCCGCGCGGGACTCGCCCCATGCACGCCGAGCGGCTGGTCCCGCAGCGCCATCCGACCGGAGGCCCGAGGCTCGAGTCCGAACAGCGTGCGCACCAGCTCGGTCCGCCCCGAGCCCATCAGCCCGGCGATCCCGAGGATCTCGCCGCGCCGGAGCTCGAAGCTGGCATGTTTCAGGGCCGGCGGCGCGGCGACGTCCTGCACGGCGAGGATCACTTCCGCGGCACGCGCGTGGGCGCGTGCGGGGAAGAGCCCCCCCATGGGGCGGCCCACCATTTGCGCGATCAGGTGGTCGTTGCTCGCCCCCGCGATGAGCCCCGCATCGACGCTGCGGCCGTCGCGGAGGACGGTATATCGGTCGGCGATGTCCCGGACCTCCTCGAGGAAATGGCTGATGTAGATCACCGCGATCCCGCCTGCCGCCAGGCGCCGGATCAGTGCGAAGAGGCGCTCCACCTCCTCGCGCTGAAAGCTGCTGGTCGGCTCGTCCATCAGGAGGATGCGCGCGTCCCCCGCCAGGGCGCGGCAGATCTCCACCACTTGCCGCGCGGCGAGGGGCAGCTCCGCCACGCGGCGGTCGGGATCCAGCTCCGGGCGGCCGAAGTGGCTCAGGAGAGCGAGCGCGCGCCGCCGGGCCGCGCGCCGATCGACCCAGCCGCAGCGTGCCGGCTCGATCCCGAGCAGGATGTTCTCCGCCACGGACAGGTGCGGGCAGAGGGAGAGCTCCTGGTGGATGAGGGCGATGCCGCACCGCCGCGCCTCGAGCGGGGAGGGCGGAGCGTACGGCCGGCCGTCGAGATGCATCGCGCCGCGATCAGGGCGCACGGCGCCGGCTACGATGTTCATGAGGGTGCTCTTGCCGGCGCCGTTTTCCCCGATCAGGGCGTGCACCTCGCCTGCGCCGAGCGTGAGGTCGACCCCGTCGAGCGCCAGCGTCGCCGCGAACCGTTTGGCGACGTCGCGGATCCGCAGCACGCTCATTGCTCGATGAGGTAGCGCGCGATCGGCGGCTTGATGAGCTGCTGCGTCGCGGCGGAGTCGAGGTTCGCCGGCGTGACGAGCGTGACACCCGTGTCGATGCGGCGCTCGACGGGCCTCCCACGCAGATGATCGGCCATCGTCTTCACGCCGAGGTATCCCATCCGCATCGGGTTCTGGACGACGACGCCGTCGAGCTGGCGAGCGCGGATGGCGTCGATCAGAATCGCGCTGGCATCGAAGCCGACGAACCTGACTCTGCCGGCCAGGCCGATATCTTGTAATGCAAGCAGCATCCCGATCGTCGAGGACTCGTTGGGCGTGAAGATTCCCTGCAGCTCGCCGCCGTAGCGGTTGAGGAGGTTTTCCGAGGCTCGCTTGGCCGTCTCGCGCGTCGGTCCTGCGTACTGATCGGACGACGCCACCTGGACGCCGGGGTACTTCGCGCGGAGCTGCTCCAGAAAGCCGCGCTCCCGGTCGGTCGTGCTGGCCGACCCTTCGGCATACCGCAACAGCAGCACCTTGCCTCGCCCGCCGAGGATCTCGCCCAGCCGGTCGGCGCCCAGCTGCCCGCCCTTCCGGTTGTCGGTCGCCACGAAGCTGACGATGGCATCTGACTCGAGGTCTGAATCGATGATCACCGTGGGGACGCCGGCGTGCCGGGCTTCTTCCACCGGCCGCACCAGGGCGCGGCTGTCGAGTGGCGCGAGTACGATTCCCTGGATGCCTTGGCTCGCGAAGCCCTCGACCACCTGAATCTGCTGCTCCCGGTCGTCTTCGCGCAGCGGCCCCTTCCAGATGATGTTGATCGGAGCGCCCTGGGCCGAGAGTTCGCGCGAGGCCTGAATGGCCCCGGCGTGGATGCTCTTCCAAAACTCGTGGGTGGTGCCTTTGGGGATCACCGCGATCGTCAGAGCTTTGCCGGCGCCGGATTGCGAGCCGGGCTGGCGCGACCCGGACCCGCCGCAGCCGTGAGCGAGCAGAGCGGCGAGCAGCATGACCGGCGCCTGCTTCATGGTTCCTCCTCCAGCAGCAGCACGTGGACCACCTGAGGGCCGTGCACGCCCACGACCAGGGTCAGCTCGATGTCGGAGGTGCGTGAGGGTCCGGTGATGAGCGTGATCGCGTGGCTGGCGCGGCTCATGCGGGCGAGCGCGTCGCCCAGCGAGTCGCAGAGGCACGTGCTGGAAAGCAGCGCCACGTGGATCGGTGGGACGAGCGACAGCAGCCGGTTCTTCTCCCGCGCGGACTCGAGCACGAGCGTGCCGGTCTCGGCGATCCCCCACTGCGCGGTGGTGACGCCGGCGTCGCACGCGAACAGGCCGTCGCGCGAGAGGCCCTCGAGGCGCTCCCGCACGAAGCCGTCTCCCAACGCTGACAGGAGTCGCTGGACCAGCGGGGCGTCCGACCCGACCACGCGCCGGGCGGCTGCGTCCGTCAGGATGTCGGCCAGGGCGTGGGCGGCTGCCGCCTCGCCGCGCACGACGGTGCACTGGGCGCCGACGGCGGCGAGGCGCTCGGTGAAGGAGCTCACGACGTCTTTGGAAGCCCCGGCCGCCGGCCCTGTGGAACCCCGGGGCTTCGCCCCGGGGTCAGCCGAACCGGTCGAGCCCACGGCTGACCCCGGGCCGGCGGCCCGGGGTTCGACGGGGCCCTCCCGTGCTGCTCCGCCCCCTGCCGCACTCTCGGCTAGGCTCTCCCGGATCGCGCGCAGGATCTCGCGGCGCGCGTCAGCGGTGCGTATCACCGTGCCACCTCGTGCCGCAGGCGCGTCCGCCACTCTTCACGAAAGCTCCGCGGTGCGAGCGGGCGGAGATCGCGCCACTTGGTCCAGGCGCCCAGCGGCAGCATGACTCTCAGCATCCGAGCAAGCCGGACCACCGACTCGAACAGGCGCGGCCGCGCCATCACGGCCGCGTAGGCCGAGAACGCGAGGCGTTCGAGCAGGCGCGGCTTGCCGGCGCGGGTGGCGACGACCTCAGCGCGCAGGTGGAGCAGGAGCGCCGGGATATCGATCTTGACGGGACAGACGTCGCGGCAGGCGCCACACAGGCTGGATGCGTACGGCAGCTCGGACGATCTCCCCAACCCGAACAGCTGGGGGGTCAACACCGCGCCGATCGGGCCCGGATACACCGACCCGTACGCGTGGCCGCCGATCTGCCGGTATACCGGGCAGGCGTTGAGGCACGCGCCGCAGCGAATACACGCGAGTGACTGACGGGTCACCGGGGCGGC
>Ga0134081_10000147_pt1 | contig 12114 bp, 7 predicted proteins | sample 15_taG_17_FD_119759 | JGI IMG/M metagenome (GOLD analysis project Ga0134081, IMG submission 119759) | Grasslands soil microbial communities from the Angelo Coastal Reserve, California, USA - 15_D_Met_20cm_5_24_1 metaG | ecosystem: Environmental > Terrestrial > Soil > Grasslands ...
AAGATCGGACGGTTCACCGTCGTCAACTTCGCGCCTTGAGGAGACCGACCTTGACGAAGTCGTTCTTTCGCAGATTGGGTGCGATCGGGCTCGCGACGGTGCTGGCCACGCCGGCGGTCGCGCAGATCAGTACCCGCACCGACAACACCGCCTACGGCGGCACCTCTGGGGAGTTCATGCTGCTGGGAGCGGGAGCGCGGGGGGCGGCGCTGGGCGGCGCCTACGCGGCGCTCGCCACTGACGTGACGGCGCTGTACTACAACCCCGCGGGGCTCGCGCAGCTGCCCCGGCCCGGGGCGATGGTGTCTACGTACGATTACGTGGCGGGCACGCGGTACTCGTGGCTGGGCATTGCCTTTCCTCTCACGGGGGGCGCTCGGTCCATCGGTCTAAGCGCCGGGACGTTCGGCTTTTCGGACCAGCCGGTGTACACGGTGGACGCGCCGGACGGGGACGGCCACACGTACTCCGTGGCCGAGACGTTCCTCGCTGGCACGTACGCCCAGAATTTCTCCGACCGCTTTTCGGCTGGGTTCTCGTTCAAGTTCATCAGCGACAAGCTGGGCGAAACGAAGGCAGGCGCGTTTGCCGTGGATTTCGGGACCAGCTTCCACGCGACCGTCGGTACGCGGCCGATCCGGGCGGCGTTTGTGCTGCAAAACTTGGGATCGCAGCTGAAGCACGACGGCACCGGCCTCGACGTCGGTGTCACCCGGACGCCACCGCTCGGGACGCCGGACGTGCCGCAGGAGCCGCAGCCCTCACGGCTGCGCGCTTCCGGGTGGGACCTGCCGGTGCTGTTCCGGGTGAGCGCGGCGCTCGAGCTGCTCAGCCAAGGCCACAACCGCGTCACGGTGCTCGGGGAGTTTACGCAGCCGAACAACACCAAGCCGGCCGCTGGTGGCGGGCTCGAAGTGTCGAGCGCGAATATCGGCAACTCGGGGTTTTCGCTGGCGGCCCGAGCCAGCTATACCATCCAGCCCGACAACAACGTGAACGACATCAGTTTCGCAGGCCTGTCGAGCGCCCAGAGCACCGGCAGCTTCACGAAGGACGGCATCGCTGTGGGCGGTGGGCTTACGTACGGGCGAGGGAACCTGCGGCTCGGCTTCGATTACGCCTGGCGAGACATGGGTCTCCTAGGCGGGACGAACTTCCTCAGCTTCAGCGTCGGCTGGTAGGAAGACGCTCTAGGGGACAGTGAGCGGTTGCAGGGAAGCGGAGTGTTGAAAGGCTGGGCGGTCGTGGTCGGGCTGGCGCTGGCGCAGGAGCCCAACGGCGTCCAGGTGACCGTCGTGCGGTTCTTTCGCAGCGCGAACGCGCTGACGATGGTCGACGCGTTCTGCCGGGTGCCAGTGTCGGCGGTGAGCGCCTTGAGCGCGGGGGCGGCGTATCGAGTGTCGGTGGCGGTGCACGACAGTGCGGGGGTCGCGCTAACGTCGCAGGCGTGGTCGCAGGCCGTGCCGCCGTCGCTGCTGGGCATGCCGGGCGCGTCAGTGGTCGAGCACTTCGCGTTCGCCGCGCCGCGCGGCCGCTATGTGATCGACGTGGCCGTCACCGACTCGGCCACGGGGCGGGTGAGCCGGGCGCGAGCCGAGGTCGCCAGCTTCTTAGAGTCGCCCGGCGCGTCGGACCTGCTCCTCGCCGCGGGGTTGCGAGCGGCCGCCGGTCCGCAGGACACCGTCGCTCGGTCTGGAGAGATCCGGAAGGGAGACGTGTTCGTCGAGACGTCGGGACGGCCGGTCCTGACCCCGGAGCAGTCGCGGCTCGGCTACTACCTCGAGTTGTACAGCGAGCGGCCCGAGACGGTGACGGTGATGGCGCAGGTGCGCGGCGCGGGCGGAGCGAAGATCGTGGCGACGCCGCCGCAGCGGCTGCCGCTCGCGGCCGGCGGCGGTGTGACGCGGGGGCTGATCGATTTGGGCGGATTGCCGCCGGGGGCGTACCGCCTCGACGTGACCGCGACGGTAGCTGGGCAGGAGCTGGCGCGCAGCGCGGAATTCGGCATGGCAGGCTTCGGGACGGATGCCGCGATCGCCGCCGCGGCGCCGGCGGCGCGGCCGGCTGACCGGTTCGCGAGCCTCGCGGAGGCGCAGCTCGACACCATGTACGCGCCGCTGATCTACCTGATGTCGGAGGATGAGCAGGGGATCTATCCGTCGCTCACGCTCGAGGGGAAGCGGAGTTTCTTGCGGAAGTTCTGGGCGCGGCGCGATCCGACGCCCGGCACGCCGCGCAACGAAGAGGAAGAGCGTTTTTACGCCGGGATCGCGGAAGCGAACCGGCGCTTCCGGGAGGGTGGGGCGGCCGAGATTCCGGGGTGGCGCACCGACCGAGGACGGATCTTCATCCGGTATGGGCCCCCCGACGAGACGCTGCGCCGACCGCAGGCCGGCAGCACGGCGCCGTATGAGGTGTGGAAGTACACCAAGACGCGAGCGCGCAAGTTTGTGTTCTACGATGTGACGCGGTTCGGAAACTACGCGCTCATCTGGACCGACGAACGGCGCGAGCCCAGCCGGCCCAACTGGCGGGAGCTGCTCGGGCCCGAGGCGGCAGAGGATGTGGAGCGCTTCTAGCGCAGGCCGTTGGAACCATCACGCGAGGTTCGCATGAGACGACTTTTCTTTGGATTCGCCGGCGCTGTGCTGGCGGCGGCGCTGGCCGGTTCGTGTAAAGAGGACCCCACCGCGTCGCTTGCGGGCGGCGTGGCAGGGGTGAAGTTCGAGTATGCGTACCGTGAAATCACGATCTCCGACTCGTTCCGGACGTTCGCGGTCGAGTTCGACCCGGCGGGGAATCCGCTCCCACCGAGTGCCACCGTGACGTCGTGCAGCAACGCCGTCGCAGCCATCGCGCCGGCGTCGGACGCCCCGAAGGTCCGCACGGCGTTCTACATCAAGGCCAAGACGTACGGCTCGACGTGCGTCGTCGTGGCCGCCGGGCGCTTTGCCGACACAATGCAGGTGGCGACGTTCCCGCGGGCCATTCGCGTCTCAGGACGTGATACCGTGGTTTCCGGCGCGTCGAACCAGTACACGTTCGCGTACTTCGACGCGGCCAACGCGGACGTGACGGCGCAAGGCGTTCCCGCGCCAGGCTGGAGGGTGGATAGCACGAAGCGCGGCGTCCCGACTCAAGCGGGTGTGCTGAGCGGCTTCGATCCGGGCATCGTCAGGCTCACGGCCGCGTTCCCCGTCGGACCGGGTTCGGACACGCTGACGGACACCAAGCCGGTCTTCGTGGATCCTCGCCCCTTCAGCGGAACGGCGGCGGGAACGAGCGGCGCGCCCACCGACACGGTGAGGTTCCTGCGAGACGCGGCGGCCACGCGGTTCAACCAGGACACGAGCCTGCACGCCACGTTCGACTTCACCCGTACGCCGACATTCGTCGCTCGGAAGACGCTTGACTCTCTCTACGTGATCGTGCCTCCCCTGGGGGCGACCGCACCGAGCGATTTGGTCATTGTCCGGGTGGATAACAACAAGGTGGCCGAAAAAGTTACGTTCACGAGCACGACTACGTCGCTCCTCGATCGCTACGATCGGGCGAGCGATGACCCGACCACGGCGCCCGCGATCACGGCGAACGGTGATTACTACATCACCCTCTCGGGCATCTGTAAGAAGGGCGTTGTTACACTTCCCGCGGACGACTGCGACGATTTCTTCAAGGTCACGAACGCCACCGCCGCGAGCGTCACAGTAAGCGTGCAGTTAGATTGGTCTGCGGGACCGGACCTCGATCTGTACGGCCTAGATGATGCGTTGAAGTTCTGCCTGGTCGACGGGCCACCCAAAGTCTGCCCTGGCGCCACAACAAGCGATCCTGAGAAGGTTTCCATCGCTATTCCTGCGGGCAAGACGTACTTCATCTACGTCAACCTCTTCGATGCGGCCGGCACGCCGGCAACGCTCGCGCGCTTGAGGGTTTCCGGGTTGCCATAAGCGGCCGGGATCGGGAAGGCAGGCCCGAGCGCTCGGAGCTCTGCTCCGGGCGCTTTTTTCTGTCCGCGGTCGTCTTGTTGAGCCCGCCGCGCCGATGACCGCGCGGTCATCGCGCTTTACAGCACCGCCAGCACCAGCCCCGCCCACACCCCCGCACCCACCGCGACGTGCAGCGCCTGCAACGACCGGGGGAGGCCGAACAGCACCAGCGCGGCGGCGACGCCGATCTGAAGCGTGACGAGGGCAACCACGCGCCAGGCCCCACGGCTCCGCGTGCGCACGGCCCACCACACCGTGTACCCCAACAGTGTGAAGGCGAGCAGTCGGTGGATCCAGTGGATGTGCTGCAGGTAGTTCCCCTCGGGGATGATCTGTCCGTTGCACAACGGGAAGCCGAGACACGCCGACGCCGCCCCCAGGTTGGCGGTGAGCGCGCCGAGCAGCACCGTCACGAACCCGAGGACGAGGGCCCATAGCCCCGCCCGTGAGGTCCATAGCCCCGCCCGTGAGGGCGGGGCTCCCCGAGGCCCGCGTGCCACCACGATCAGTGTCGCGAGCAACAGCATCGCCGTGCCGAGATGCAAGATGACGGTCCAGGGTGGCAGCTCGAGTTTCACCGTCACACCACCCAAGCCCACCTGAAGGACGAGCAACCCAAGCGCAACGTACGCCGCCACCCCAGGGCGGTGGAGGGCGGTGGAAGGCGGTCGAGGGCCGTGTGCACTTGGCCCATTCGACGCATCCCGCATCCCGCTTCCCGCATCCCGCCGCAGCCACCACGCATACCCTGCCAGCGCGACCACGAGGATCGATACGAGCGCTGCGACAAGCCGGTGGTTCCATTCGATCAGCGTGCCGATGTCGTCGAGCGGCGGGAACAGGCGACCATGACACAACGGCCAGTGGTCCCCGCATCCCATCCCGGAGCCCGTGATCCGCACGACGGCGCCGAGGACGATGAGGAGGTAGGTGCAGACGGCGGCGCCCCAGGCGAGCCGGGTGAACGAGCGGGTCATGAAGCGCGAAATATGCGCGGCTTCAGCCGCGAATCCATATATTGTCGCACCCATGTCAGCGCTCGCCCCCGCCCCCGCCCCCACACCGGCCGACCGCTGGGGCGAGCGCCTGGCGCGCCGCCTCGGCCTCTGGAGCGCCGTCGCGGTCGTCATCGGCTCGACGATCGGCAGCGGCATCTTCCGCACCCCCGCCTCGATCGCGCAGCGCGTGGACGACGTGCCGCTGTTCCTGCTCAGCTGGGTGCTGGGCGGCGCGGTGACGCTGTGCGGGGCGCTCACCTACGCGGAGCTCGCGGCGATGTTCCCGCGCTCGGGCGGGATTTACGTGTTCATCCGTGAAGCGTTCGGCCCGCTTCCCGCCTTCCTGTTCGGTTGGGGGGAGTTGTTGATCATCCGCCCCGGCGCCTACGGCGCGATCTCCATCACCTCGTCGGCGTACACGCTCCGGGTCCTGGGCGTGGATCCGGCGGGCACGGTGGTGACGGTCGCGGGGCAGGCGATCCGCGCCGAGCAGCTCCTCGCTGCGGCCTACGTCGGGATCGTAGCTGTCGTGAACTACGTAGGCATCCACCGCGCTGCGATCTTGCAGAACGTGAGCACGGCGCTCAAGGTGGGCGCGCTGGCGGCGCTGGTGCTGCTCGGCTTCGCGCTGGGCGGAGGGCACGGGCTCGCGCCCGGTCCCATGCTGGCCCAGCGGGCGTCCGTGGGGCTCTCCCCGTTCTTGCTCGCCATGGTGGCGATCCTGTGGGCGTACGACGGGTGGGGCGATCTCGCCTTCGTGGGCGGAGAAGTGCAGGACCCCGAGCGTAACCTGCCGCGAGCGATGTTCATCGGCACGGGGAGCGTCGTCGCGTTGTACCTCGCGGCCAACCTGGTATACCTGCGTCTCATCCCGATCCAGCAAATGAAGGGCGCCGAGCTCGTCGCGGCCGACGTGGCTCGCGTGCTGCTGGGTGGCGCGGGGCTCGTCGCCGTCTCGGCGGCGGTGGCGGTGAGCACCTTCGGCACGCTCAACGGCTCCATGATGACCGCGCCGCGGATCTTCTTCGCCATGGCGGAGGACCGGGTATTTCCCAAGGCGATCGCGCGCGTGGACCCGCGGACGGGAGCGCCGACCGGCGCGATCGTGCTCGCCGGATGTCTCGGCGCCGTGTTCGTGCTGGTGCGGAAGTTCACCGAGCTCGCCGACCAGTTCATTATCGGGATCTGGCCGTTCTACGCGCTCGCGGTGGCGGCGGTGTTCGTGCTGCGGCGCCGGCTTCCCGCCGCCGAGCGGCGCTACCGCACGTGGGGCTATCCGGTCGTGCCGGCGCTGTTTCTGCTGGGCGCGTTGTTCGTGCTGGGGAACTATCTCGTCTCGGAGCCGCTGCTCTTCTGGCTCGACGTGGGCGTGATCCTGCTCGGGATTCCGGTCTACGTCGGGTGGCGGCGGTATGCCGCGCCGCCGACGCCCGATCTCGCGGTGACGCGGCGGTGACTCGGAAGTTACGCGGCGTTGCTTGACGACCCTCCGTGAGCGGCGCACATTTACCGCGCCCTGACCACCCCGTTGCAATCGAATCCCGCTGGAGACTCGTGATGAAGACATTCGTGCTCCTCGCGACGGTCGCTTTCGCGGCCTCGACGGCACTCGGCGCCCAGGGGGTGACGACCGCGGCTATCGCCGGAGTTGTGAGCGACTCCTCCGGCGGCCCGCTTGAAGGAGCGCGCGTGGTGGCGGTGCACGGGCCGTCGGGAACTGCATACGCCGCCGTCACGCGGGCAGACGGCAGGTTTACTATCCCTGGCATGCGCGTCGGCGGGCCGTATCGCGTGAGTGTCGCGTTGGTCGGCTACCGGCAGGAGGTGCAGGACCAGATCCAGCTGACGTTGGGTGGGACCGCCGATCTGCGGTTCGCGCTGGCGCGCGCGACTCTCGAGTTGGAGCCCGTCACCGTCACGGCCACGAGCAACCCGGTGTTCAGCGCCGAGCGCACCGGGGCCGCGACGACCATAGCCGCGGCGCAGATCGCCCACCTGCCGACCATCAGCCGCCGGGTCGAGGACTTGCTGCGGCTCACGCCCCAGTACAGTGCGATGTCGTTCGGGTTTTCGTTCGCCGGCCAGGACAATCGATTCAACAACATGACCATCGACGGCTCGTACTTCAACAACTCGTTCGGGCTGGCGGGCCAACCCGGCGACCGCACCGGCGTGGCGCCCGTTTCGCTGGACGCACTCGAGCAGCTCCAGGTGAACGTGGCGCCGTACGACGTGCGGCAAGGGAATTTCGTGGGCGCCGGCATCAACATGGTCACCAAGAGCGGCACCAACGACGTCAGAGGCTCGCTGTTCTACAATACACGAAACGACAACTTCGTCGGCACCACAGCGGGCCCGAACACCTTCAACCCGGGCTCGTTCAAATACCACGACATCGGCGTCGCCCTTGGCGGACCGATCATTCGCAACCGCCTGTTCTTCTTCGGCAGCTACGAGAACGATGGGCAGACCGCACCGGGGACCACGTTCCTGGCCAACAACGGCAGCCAACCCGACAGCGGCAACGTCACCCGCGTCCTCGCCTCGGACCTGGACGCGCTGAGCAGCTACCTCAAGAGCAACTTCAACTACGTCACCGGCCCGTATCAGGGCTACGATTTCAAGGTTCCGTCGACGCGGTTCCTCACGCGGCTCGACTACAACCTGAGCGACCGCAACAAGCTGAGCCTGCGGTACAACCTGCTGAACTCGAGCTCCGACATCCTGGTGTCCAACTCCAATTCGCTGGGCTTCGGAAGCCGGCGCGGCAGCTTGGATGCCCTGAACTTCGCGAACTCGAACTACGCCATCTTGGAGAACATCCGCTCCATCGTAGGCGAGTGGAACTCTTCGATCGCGCGCAACATGTCCAACAACTTCATCGCCGGGTACACAACGAGCGATGAGAGCCGTAAGAACATCGCCCCGCCGTGGTTCCCGGAGGTCGAGATCCTCCAAGCCGTCAGGCCGTACACGACGTTCGGGTTCGAGCCGTTCACGCCGGATAACCAGCTGCGCTACCACAGCTACCAGCTGCAGGACAACTACACGATCTATCTGCCGAAGCACTCACTGACGTTCGGGGTGAGCGTCGAGAAGTATCACTCTACGAATGTGTTCTTCCCGGGTGCGCAGAGCATTTATGTGTACAACTCGCTGGCGGACTTCTACACCGACGCAAACGGCTACCTGGCCAACCCCAACCGTACCGCTCCTTCGCCGGTGACGCTGCGGCGCTTCCAGGTCGAGTGGTCGAACATTCCCGGACAGTCCGAGCCGGTGCAGCCGCTGGATGTGCTCTACGCCGGCGTCTACGCGCAGGACGAGTGGCGGCCGGTCGCCAATCTGACGCTGACCGGCGGGCTGCGAATCGACGCCCCCAAGTTCAAGAACACAGCGTATGACAATCCGGTGGCGGACACCATGACGTTACGCGACGCGGGCGGCGCGCCGGTGCACTACAACAGCGGGAGCCTGCCGGGTGTCAATCTGCTGATTTCCCCGCGCCTCGGCTTCAACTACGACGTGCAGGGCGAGCAGAAGACCCAGATCCGGGGCGGAACCGGCATCTTCACCGGGCGTCCCGCGTACGTGTGGATCTCGAACCAGATCGGCAACACCGGGGTGCTCACGGGGTTCCGACAGGCGGACAACACGACCGCCTTCCCGTTCAACCCAAACCCGGATGCGTACAAGCCCCTCACGGTCACCGGCGGGCCGGCGACGAACTTCCAGCTTGCGCTCACCGACCCGAACTTCAAGTTCCCGCAGCTGTGGCGCAGCAACATCGCGGTCGACCAGCGCCTCCCTTGGGGGCTGACCGGCACCGCTGAGCTCCTCTATTCCAAGGACGTGAACGGGATCGGGTACATCAACGCCAACCTCCCGGCGCCGCAGGCGGCGTTCAGCGGGGCCGATGCCCGCCCGCGCTGGATCAAGAACCGGATCGAAGATTCCGTCAGCAGCGCGATCGTGCTCACCAACGAGGGCAAAGGCTACTCGTGGAACCTCGCGTTTTCGATCGAGCGGGCGTTCCAGAGCGGCTGGTTCGCGAAGCTGGGGTACACCTACGGCGTGAGCAGGAACACCGTGGACGCGGGTTCCATCGCGTCAGGCTCGTGGACCGGTAACCCGATCTTCCTCGATCCGAACAACCCGGCGGCAGGGTATTCCCAGTTTTCGCCGGGCCACCGGGTCTTCGGAGCGGTGACCTATACCCGCGAGTTCTTCGCCGGCAGTCCGACGAGTGTAAGCGTGTACTTCGAGGGGCGCAGCGCCGGCAACAACAGCTACGTGTTCTCTGGCGACATGAACGGCGATGGCGCCTCGAACAACGATCTGATCTACGTCCCGCGCAACACGAGCGAGATGAACTTCACGACGCTGACGGTGGGTATCTGTCCCGCATGTACCGTCTATACGCCAGCACAACAGGCGGCGGCGTGGGAGGCTTTCATCAACCAAGATTCGTATCTCACCTCGCGCCGCGGCGGGTACGCGCAGCGCAACGCTGTCTTCCTGCCGATGGTGTACCGGGCCGACATGAGTATCTCACAGGACGTCGGCCGGAGCATCGCGGGTCGTCCGAACCGGCTCCAACTCCGGCTCGACATCCTGAACGTCACCAACTTGCTCGACTCCGACTGGGGTGTCGCCCAAGGCTTCGTCACGACCCGACCGCTGACCTTCGTGGGGGTCGACGCCACTGGTGCCGCGACGTACCGACTGGCGACCAGCGGCGGTCAGTTGATTTCCAAGTCGTTCCAGAAGGTGGTGACGACCGCGGACGTCTGGCGGATGCAGCTAGGGGTGCGCTACATGCTCAACTGGTAGCGCCTCACGTCCTGGCGTTTTTCCACAGCCACACCCCCGCCGCGCCGAAGATGAGGTTCGGCACCCACGCCGCGAAGCTGGGCGGCAGCACGCCGCCCGCGCCCACCGCCTTGGACAGCTGGAACATCAGCAGATCGATGAACGTGGTGGCGAGGCACACCGCCACACCCCACGCCGCGCCGCTCCGCGGCGTGGTGATCGCGAGCGGCGCGCCGAACAGCGCGATGATGATGCACGCGAACGGCACCGACAGCTTCAGGGCGCGCTCCACGCGCAGCTTCTTGGTGTCCGAGCCCGAGCGCGCCAGCGCGTCGATGTAGCGCCCCAGCTCGGCGTAACGCATCTCGTCGGGCGCCTTGGGCTCGGCGAGCAGCTCGACGGGCCCTTCCCGCAGGTCCCGCGTGCGCAGCGCGTCGAAGGTAAACGCGGTCTCGCGGCCCGGGCCGAGCAGGTAGTGCACCGTCCCCTTGCTGAGCGTCCAGCCGCGTGTCCGCTTCGTGGTGTCATAGCTCGCCCGCGGCGCCGCGATCACGATGGTGGGATACTCGGGCCCGGTGCCCTCGCGCTCCATGATCAGGTCGCGCATCGACCGTGCCACGAGCTCGAGCCCGCCGATGGCGTACACCCAGCCGCCATCCGCGCGGTACACGAAGTTGTTGCGGTACTGGTCGCTGCGGATCTGCTTCTCGCCCAGCAGCTCGGCGCGCCGGCTCGAGGTCACGGGGGCGAGCTCCGTGAGCCCGATGTCGACCAGCACCGCGGCCAGCGAGGCGGCGAGCAGCGGCCGAACCAGCCGATGAAACGAGATGCCCGACGCCTTCGCCGCCGTCAGCTCCGCGTGACGCCCCAAGGCGCCCACCGTGAACACCACCGCGAACAGCACCGCCACGGGAAACACCAGCGTGACGGTTTCGGGGAGGTAATACACATACGACAGCGCCAGATGTTGCTTCGAAACTCCCCGGGCCAGGTACTTGTCGAGGTTGTCGACCAGATCGATCACGAAGACGAGCAGTGGGAAGCCAAACGTCGCCAGGAAGAACACCTTGGCCCATTCGCGCAGCACGTAGCGGTCGAGCGTCGTCATCGCGCGTTGCCCGGCTTGCGGATACGCCACAACCCGATCAGGCCGACGACCGCGAACAGCAGGTTCGGCAGCCACATCGAGAGAAACGGCGGGACCACCAGGCGGTCACCCAGCGACTCACCGCCGATCAGCCCCACGTAGTAGATGGTGAAGACCGCCACGCTCGTGCCGATCACGAGTCCCACCCCGCCGCGGTGGTAGCGGAGGGCGATGGGTGCGCCCACCAGCGCGAAGATCACGCACGCGGCGGCGATCGCGTATTTCTTCTGGATCTCCACCTCGTACCCCGCCGCGCGCTGGTACGCCGAGCGGATGCGCTGCTCCTCGCCGGCCGTCGCACCGACCGTGACGAGGCTCGTCGGCGGCATATGCGCCGCGGGGGCGGGGGCGGGGGCGGGCATGCCGGGCGTGGAGCGCTGCGCAGGAGGGGGAGGGGGAGGGGGAGCCACGGGCGTCGCCGTGACCCGCGGGCGTGCGGCGGGGCGGGGCCGTCGCGGGGTCGGGGAGGGGGTCTGCGCGACGGCCGGCGTCGGGACGAGCCAGGCCGTGACCCGCCGCAGCGCGCGGCAGTACAGGCCGACCGGCGCCGTGTCGACGCCGTAGGCCGCCGGCGGCGGGTACACCGGCGGCGGGTACACCGGCGCCAGCCCGGCGAGCCGCCGCAGATCGTTTTGCACGGCGGCGCGCGTGTCCTGGCGCGCCCGCTCCGCCTCGTGACGGGCCTGGGCGACCACGCCCCGCATCTCGCAGATCGACATCTCCCGGTCGCTCTTGTAGGTGTCGTTCTCGGTGCGCTCCAGCGTGTTGCCGACCCCCGCGACCCGCATGCGGTTGACGCGGAAGAAGGTGCGGTCGAGCTCCGTGGGATCGGTGCGATTGACTGCCTGGATGTCGCCGTCCTCGAGCGTGAGGTACAAATCGCGGCCGCCGGGGGTATATGCCATGCGACCCGAGTCCGCGCCGATGATCTGCCGGCGCTCGGCGTCTCCCAGGTTGTAAATCGTTACATCCTTGAGCTTGTTGGAATTCGGGTCGATACGCGCAGCGCGCAGGAAGAACTGCCCGGGCACGACCTCGTTGATGACCTGTTCTTTCAGCGTGAAGGACGGCTTCTTGCGCTGAATGTCGACCTGCAACGTGCGGAGCCGGTGATTGGAGCGCGGCAGCACCTGATCGTTCCACAGGAACGAGAGCAGCGCGACGACCG
>Ga0134081_10000153_pt1 | contig 11931 bp, 8 predicted proteins | sample 15_taG_17_FD_119759 | JGI IMG/M metagenome (GOLD analysis project Ga0134081, IMG submission 119759) | Grasslands soil microbial communities from the Angelo Coastal Reserve, California, USA - 15_D_Met_20cm_5_24_1 metaG | ecosystem: Environmental > Terrestrial > Soil > Grasslands ...
ACAGGTCGCTCGCTCGAGGAAAGACGCACTTCCACCCGCAGCACGTCGGCGTCTTCGGTGAGGTCTTCGGCAACCACCTCGACGGGTCGTCCGGACACGCGCTCAAGCTCTTGGCCGACCTCACGGAGACGCTCGCGTCGGCGCGCGACGAGAACGAGCTCGACGTGGTCGGCAGCCAGTCGCCGCGCGATCGCCTCACCGATGCCGCTCGAGGCGCCGGTGATGAGCGCCCGAGTCCACCGGCTCGACCCGGGACCTCTCTGTGCAGTTCCTCGCATCGTCACCTCCGCGTTTGCTTTTGAGACCGCGGCGATTCATGTAGTGACCAGGAAGTCACTAGCTTCCCGATAATGACCGGATAGTCACTTGAGTCAATACACCGCCAGGGCCAAAAGACGGCAGCGACTCCATCCGTCCGACCGTCGTGCGTTGCTGATGGATGCCGCGGCGCGCGCCTTCGGACGGCTCGGCGTCGAGGGCACGAGGATGGATGACGTCGCCGCCGAGGCCAGCGTCGCCAAGGGCCTGCTCTATCGGCATTTCCCCTCGAAGGACGCCTTGTTGGAGGCACTGATGGAGCGAAAGGGCGCCGAGTTCAGTGCCCGTCTGCAGCAGCGCCTAACCAAGGTCGACGCGGCTCACGGCACTCCGGGACAGCTCGTGACCGAGGGCCTGCGCCTGTGGATAGAGCAGGTGGCGAGCGACATCGCGAGCTTCAACTGGATCGAGACCGGCGCGGCCGGCGCGTGCACGCCGTTCCGGGATGAGGTGCGTCGGTTCGTGGCCGAGCGCATTCTCAGCGTGGCGCCAAACATCGACCATGCGACGGCGTCGCTCGTCGCCAGCGCGTTGCAGGCGGTCGCCGAGTCCGTCACGACCGCGTGGAGGCAGCAGTCTCAACCGATCTCCCATGAGGAACTCCTGTCGCTCCTCGTCACGTTCTGCGTCGGGGGGCTCAACGGCGTGGCGCAGAGCCTCGGCATCGCGATCAGGCTCGATCCCACGGCTTCACACCGGGGCCGGCCTCTACGAGCATGACCCTTCAACCCGACCATCGGCCCGCGCTCAAGACACCCTTGGGCGCGACCGGGCTGCCACGTTACGGGTATGCAGTGCTCGAGCATTTCATCGAGCCGGCCGAGCTCCCTGCGTTCCGGACCGACATCGTTCACGCGCTCGCGATGCCGCAGAGACCATCGTGCGAACGTCCCAACAACACCCTCGTTCCGATGCGGTGGAACGACAACGTCGTCGCGCGGGTCCTCGGTTCGGAGATCCGGCGCAATCGGATTCGAGAAGTGACCGACTCGACGGATCTGCGTTGGATCTCCGGCTACCTGAGCCTCAAAGAGCCCCGCTCCCCATCCCTGTGGTGGCATCAAGACTGGTGGTGTTGGGATCATCCCGCGAGCTTCGATCGTCGACCACCGCAGGTCGCGCTTCTCTGCTACGTCTCCGCGACCGACGACCGCAGTGCTGCGCTGCGCGTGCTACCCGGATCACATCGGGTAAGCACTTCGCTTCACGCCCTTCTTCCCGAAGCCCACAGCCATGAGGCCGGCGATCTTTCACCGACACACCCCGCGATGAGCGATCACCCAGAGCAAGTGACTCTTCAGCTCCGTGCTGGAGATGCCGTCGTCCTCGACTACAGGGTGCTTCACGGCACCCACGCAAACAGAACGGACGAGCGGCGGGACTGCCTGCTGCTGACGTTTGCCCCGTCGTGGAGCGCGCTGCCTCCCGAGATCAAAGCGCATCTGATTCGGCATCCTGCTTTGCCGCAAGGCGAAGACGCGACGAAATTGTCGTGGGCGAGCGAACTTCTACCCACCTACGCGGGGTTGCGACGGGATCTGCCGCTGAATCGGGCGGCGCCACGAGTGTTCTCCATCAGCGACGACCGATGACTTCTTCACGCCGCAAGCGCGAGCGAGGGCGCGCAATCGAGGCTCCAGCGTGACGCCGGATTGGCTTCACACGGTCACGAGATGCTTCTTCTCAGCGCCTTTCGCGCCAACCGGCAACGGGTTGGGATAGCGGGGATGGGGACATGATGCGGACGCACCCGTTCTGCGTGATTGGACACGACGCCCATCCCCGGCGGACGTTCGCGGCAAACCAGTCGCGGGCTCGCTCATGCAGGGAATGGTCCTGATCGAACAGCGCGATGAGAACGTTGACGTCGAGGAGCGCCCGCATCAATACGCATCGTCCTCGCGCAGCTTGTCGATCTGCTCGTTCGTGACGATACCGCCGCGCTTCGGGAATGGCCGGACGCCGTGCAGTGCCTTGGGCTCGCGCGCGCGAGCTGCCGGCGGCGTGGTGAGGGCGCGGCGTGTCAGCTCGGAGATCACCACGCCGGCGGTCTTCTTTTCCCGCCGGGCCAGCTCTTTGGCGGCTCGGAGCACGTCCTCATCGATGTCCAATGTGGTGCGCATGCATCAGATGCTAGAGCATCAAAGGCCGGTCGGGAAGCCGCGCGTCGAAGTGGCCCGCGCACGCCAAGCGTGTTCCCGCCGGGCGAGAAGCCGGCGTTGCGGGAGGCGCTCAGCCCGCGGCGGCCGAGGCCTCTGCCTTGCCGACGGCGGCCAGCTCGGGCTCGAGCCGCTGGAGCTCGCGCTCGAGGGCCGCGCACGCCTCCTCGGCGCTGCCGAGGTCGTCGGCTCGGCCGACGCTCTCGAGGCGGCGCGCCGCCTCGGCCGCCGCACGTGCGGCGAGGGTCGCGAGCGCGCCCTTCAAGGTATGCGCGGGCCGGGCGAGGGCGCGGGCCTCGCGCCGGGCGAGCGCGTTGCGGATCTCGGCGAGCAGCTTGGCGCTGTCCTCGCGGAAGGCGTTCAGGATGTCGAGGAGAAGCTCGGGGTCGTGGTCGGTGCGCTCGAGCAGGGCTGCGCGGTCGAGGATGTCCCCGTTCGTGGTATGGGGCAGCACGACCACGCTCGCTGGCGCGTCACCCGGCACGACGCGCTCGAGGGTCGTGAACAGCTCCTCGGCTTCGATGGGCTTCGACACGTAGGCGTCCATGCCCGCCGCGAGGCAGCGCTCGCGGTCGCCCTTCATCGCATGCGCGGTGAGGGCGACGATCGGCACGTGTCCGCCCTGGACGCGTTCGCGGGCCCGCACCGCGGCCGTCGCCTCGAACCCGTCCATCTCGGGCATCTGCACGTCCATCAGGACGACGTCGAACCGTTCGCGGTCGAGCGCGCGCACGGCCTGCCTGCCGTCCTCGACCGCGACCACCGTGTGGCCGCGCTTCTGGAGCAGCCGGACAGCCACCTTGCGATTCACGGCGTTGTCCTCGGCCAGGAGCACGTGCAGCGGCGTCCGGCTCGTCGCCACGACCGGTCGCGGTGAGGCGTCCCGCCTGGGCCCGTGGCAGATCGCCTGGATCGTCTCGAGCAGGTGCGAAGCGACCACCGGCTTCGTGAGATAGCCGGCCACCTCGACCTCGGGGCCGCCCGTCGCGCGCTGGCCCGGCGCGCCGAGCAGGACGACGGGAGTGGTGGCGAGCGGCGGCTCATCGCGCACGCGGCGGACGAGCGCGGGGCCGTCCATGTCCGGCATCTCGACGTCGACCAGCGCGAGCTTGTACGGCGCGCTGTCGGCATGCGCACAGCCGAGGGCGGCGAGCGCCTCCGTCCCGGCCGCGACGCCATCGGGCCGGAGACCCCATGCCGCGAGCATGTCGACGAGGATGCTGCGGCTCGTCGCGCTGTCGTCCACGACCAGGACCCGGAGGCCGCGCAGCGCCGCGGCGTCGAGCCCGTCGTCGCGAGCGCCGTCCTCGGCCGTCCGTTCGAGGCGTACGGTGAAGTGGAAGCTGCTGCCGCGCCCGGGCACGCTCTCGACCCAGATGCGGCCGCCCATGAGCTCGACCAGCTGGGAAGCGATCGCGAGTCCGAGGCCCGTGCCGCCGTGGCGCCGAGTCATCGAGCCGTCGACCTGGACGAAGGCGCCGAAGACCCTCTCCTGCTTGTCGCCCGGGATGCCGATCCCCGTGTCGCTGACGGTGACGTGCAGCGCGACGTCGCCCGCCGTCAGCTCCTCCGCTCGAACGCGAACCACCACCTCGCCCTGATCGGTGAACTTGATGGCGTTGCCGACCAGGTTGGCCACCACCTGCCGCAGCCGGCCCGGGTCGCCCACGAGCCCGTCCGGCACGTCGGCCGCGACGTCGCAGGCGAGCTCGAGGCGCTTCTCGTGGGCTTGCAGCGCGTGCGTCCTGAGCGTGTCGCCGAGGGTGTCCCGGAGGCTGAAGGTGACGCGCTCCAGATCGAGCCGCCCCGCCTCGACCTTCGAGAAGTCCAGGATGTCGTTCAGGAGCGCGAGCAGCGACCGGGCAGAGAGCTTGACGGTCTCGAGGCACTCGCGCTGCTCGCCGTCGAGCTTCGTCTCGAGCGCGATGTCCGTCATGCCGATGATGGCGTTCATCGGGGTGCGGATCTCGTGGCTCATGTTGGCCAGGAACTGCGACTTGAGGCGCGCGGCCTCGAGCGCCTGGTCGCGCGCCTCGGCCAGTTCGGCCTCGGCCCGCTTGCGTTCGATGGCGAGGCCGCCGAGCTGCGCGGCGCCTTCGATGAGCGCGATCTCGTCGTCCGTGGGTGAACGTGCCTCGCCATAGTAGCTCGCGAACGTCCCGAGGACCTGGCCGCTCGCCGAGAGGATAGGCTCCGACCAGCAGGCGCGCAGGCCGTGTCGCAGGGCGAGGTCGCGAAACTCCGCCCACCGCGGATCGCGCTCGATGTCGTCCACGATCACCCGTTCGCGACGGTAGGCCGCCGTCCCGCAGGAGCCGGCGGCGGGGCCGATCGTGAGGCCGTCGACCGCCCGGCTGTAGTCCTCCGGCAGGCTCGGCGCCGCGCCGTGCCGGAGCCGTTCGCCGTCGAGGCAGAGGACCGAGCACAGCATCCCCGGCGCCTGCTCCTCGATGGTGCGGACGAGGGCGCTGAGCACGTCGGCGAGGCTCGCCCCGGTGGCGAGCAGCTCGAGCACGTATTTCTGGCCGGCCTGGAGCGCCTCGGCGCGCCGGCGCGCCGTGATGTCCTCGCTGGTGCCGACGTGGCCGGTCACCCGGCCGTCCTCGGAGACGATCGGTTTGGTGCACACGTGGACCCAGCGTACTTCCCCCCGCGGGGTCAGCATGCGGAATTCGCGTTCGTCCTCGCGCTGCTCGCGTACCGCCGCCATCCAGCCCGCGGTCGCGGCGGCGCGGTCGTCTGGATGGACGGCGCGCTGCCATCCGTCTCCCAGTGCCTCCTCCGCACTGACGCCGGCGATCTCGCTCCAGCGCGCGTTCGTATAGACGCCGCGGCCTTCCGCGTCGGTCCGGAACATGCCGACCGGTGAGGCCGCGCTGAGCAGGCGAAAGCGCTCCTCGCTCGCCTTGAGCTCGGCCGTGCGCTCGAGGACCGTCTGCTCGGTCTTCTGGCGGGCGACCTCCAGCTCGGCCCGCTGGCGCGCGATGTCCCACATCTCGCGGACGCTCTGCAGGCAGGCGTTGATGAGGAAGGTCTCCTCGAACGCCACCCACGCCGCGTGCTCGAGCCAGCGCCACGGTGAGGGGGTCAGCAGCCCGTAGACCGACTGCGGCCAGTAGACGCCGCGCAGGAAGTGGTCGGCGGCCACGAGCAGGGTGGCGGGCACGAAGACGGTCCAGTCGCGGTAGAAGGCGAGGAAGGCGAGCGAGCCGAAGACGTGGAAGTGGGTCTCGATGCGGCCGCCCGACAGGTGGATCAGCAGGGCCGACATGAGCATCTGCCCGGACGCGACGGCGTACCGCGTGAAGGCCCTTCCAGGCCACCCGACGGCCAGGCCGACCGGAAACAAGGTGCACGCGCCGCCGAGGAAGACCGCCGCCCAGACGTGGAGGTGGGTGCGGCTCGCCGCGCCCGCCCAGGTGAGCGGGGAGACCCAGTAAGCCGCCGCGATCGCCGCGACCCACTGGAACAGCATGAGGCCGGCGAAGAGCCGATCCGTCAGCTCGTAGATGCGCTGGCGGTGCGCGCGGAAGATCTCCGCGGACCGTCGCGCGGTCAGCTCATCGAGGTCGCTGGGCATGGTTCAGCCGTCCCCCTGAGTCCCGAGCAGAGAGCAGCCGAAGACCGGCGTGCTCGTCGGCGCCGCCTCTCTGCTGGCGAGCAGCGAGACGATGGCGCTGCGCCCCGCGTTGTCACCTTCGTGTCCGCGCGCGGCCGTGATGCCGCCGCCGAAGAGCAGGCGCCCGTCGCCGTCATAGACCACGGTCTGGCCGGAGGTCGCGGCGCCGAACAGCCGCGCTTCGGCGCCGCCGTCGTCACGCGTGAGAGAAATGCCCGGGATCGCGGCGGCCCGGCGCCACAGGTCCGTCTGCTCCCAGTCCTCCGGCAGCCCGGCCGGCTTCACGAAGACCACATGCGCGAGGAGCACGCCGGGGATGTGTGCCATCAGCCGGTCGAGCTCCTCGAGGCTCGCGCGCGAGCACGGGCAGCGCGGATGCACGAGCATCACCAGCGTCGCGACCCCGGGGAGGCGGCGGAGACTGCTGGCGGCGGGCCAATGGTCGGGAGGTGTGGCGGGGATGCCCGGAGCGTTCTCGTAGCTCCAGAGGACGGCGAGGCCGGCGGCCACGGCGACCAGCCACGAGATGCCGGCCACGGCACCGACCAGACGGCCGTGTCTCATCGCCCGGCCCCGGGGACGAGCCGCTCGAGCGTGGCGAACAGCTCATCTGCGTTCACCGGCTTGGCGACGTACGCATCCATGCCGGCTTCGAGGCAGCGCTCGCGATCGCCCTTCATCGCATAGGCGGTGAGGGCGACGATCGGCAGGTGGCCGCCCTCGACGCGTTCGCGCGCCCGCACCGCGGCCGTCGCCTCGAACCCGTCCATCTCGGGCATCTGCACGTCCATCAGGGCGACGTCGAACCGCTCGCCATCGAGCGCGCGCAGCGCCTGCCGGCCGTCCTCCACCGCGACCACCGTGTGGCCGCGCTTCTCGAGCAGCCGGACGGCCACCTTGCGATTCACGGCGTTGTCCTCGGCGAGGAGGACGTGAAGGCCGCCGGCGCCGCCGCGGAGCGGAGCCGGTCTGCGGTCCGGTGCCGGCGGCGAGAGCGGCTCCTGCGCCAGGCGCGCCGTGAAGTGAAAGGTGCTTCCTCGGCCCGCCTCGCTCTCCACCCAGATGTTGCCGCCCATCAGCTGGACGACGTCCGAGGCGATGGCGAGCCCGAGGCCGGTGCCGCCATAGCGCCGGGTGGCGGAACCGTCGCCCTGGACGAAAGGCTCGAAGATCGTCTCCTGCTGCTCGCGCGGGATCCCGATGCCCGTATCCGCCACGCTGCAGTGGAGGAGCACCTCGTCCGCCGCCACCTCGGCGTCCACCCGCACGGCCACCCCGCCCTGCGCGGTGAACTTGATCGCGTTGTCGACGAGCTTCTCGATCACCTGGCGCAGGCGTCTCGGGTCGCCCACCACCGCGTCGGGAACGGACGGCGCGATCTCGCAGGTGAGCGCGAGGTCCCTGTCCTGCGCCCGGGGTTCGTGGGTGCGGACGGAGTCCCCGACGCTCTCGCGCAGGCTGAAGGGCACACGCTGCACCGCCAGCCGGCAGGCGTCGAGGGCCGAGAAGTCGAGCAGGTCTTCCAGCAGGGCGAGCAGCTCGTCGGCCGCCGACCGGACGGCCGTCAGGTACTCGCGCTGCTCGGCCGTCAGCTCCGTCTCGAGCGCGAGGTCGGTCATGCCGAGGATCGCGGTCATCGGCGTGCGGACTTCATGGCTCACGTTGGCCACGAACTCCGCCTTCGCGCGCGCCGCCTCCAGCATGGCGTGCCTCGCCTGGCGGAGCGCCGCCTCGGCACACGGGTTGCCGGGCACGCGCGTGCGGATCGGCTCGCTCAACTCGTTGTCTCCTCTTCCGCCCGCTCGCTGAGCGCAGCGAGCCGGGGTTCGAGGCGATCGAGCTCGTTCGTCAGGCGCGCCCACGCCTCGGCCACGGAACGGAAGTCCTGCTCGCGTCCGATCTCTTCGAGACACAGTGCCGCGGCCGCAGCACCGGGCGCAGCCATCGCCATGAGGGCGCCCCGCAAGCGATGGGCCGCGCTCTCGAGTGCACTTCCATCTCTCGTTGCCAGCGCGGACCTCAACGTCTCGACCATCCGCGCCCTGTCCTCCCAGAAGATCTTGTCCAGCGCGGCGTCCGGCGACATGCCCGTGTCGTCGGACGGCGCGCCGCGAGCGCCGTCGACGACGGACGCGATCACGCTGAAGAGCTCCTCCGCATCGACCGGCTTCGACACGTACGCGTCCATGCCCGCGGCGATGCATCGCTCGCGGTCTCCCTTCATGGCATGGGCCGTCAGGGCGATGATCGGCAGGCGGCTGCCGGTGCCCTTCTCCCAGGCGCGGATGCCGGCCGTCGCGGTGAGCCCGTCCATCCGTGGCATCTGGACATCCATGAGCACCATGTCGAAGGACGCGACCTGGAGCGCCGCGATGGCCTGGAGACCATCCTCCACCGGCACGGCCGTGTGTCCGCGCGTTTCGAGCAGGACCGTCAACATGCGCCGGTTCGTGGGGTTGTCCTCGACGACGAGCACCCGGAGCGGCTTTCGCGTCGGCTCCCGCCCCGCGACTCCTTCGACGGATGTCTCACCCGGCCCCGTGCGGAGGACGGTCTGGATCGCCTCCAACAAGGCCGACGCCGACACGGGCTTCGTCAAACAGCCCGAGACGCCCATGGCCCGACACCGCGCGGCCTCATCGGGTCTGTTCAACGCGGTGAGGAGGATCACATTCGTCTGCCCGAGGCCCGCCTCGTCGAGCACCCGGCGAGCGACCTCGAAGCCGTCCATCTCGGGTAGCTTGGCGTCGACCAGGGCGAGCGCGAACGGGTGCCCTGCCTCGTGGGCCTCGCGCAGGGCGGCCAGCCCGGCCGCGCCGCCATCGGCCGCCACGGCGCTCACGGACCACGTCTTCAGCATGTCCACGAGGATGCTCCGGACCGTCGCACTGTCGTCGACGACGAGCACCCGAAGTCCCGCCAGCGTCGAGAGGTTCGCTGGGAGGCGCGCGACGTCTTGCTGCAAGGCGAGCCGGGCGGTGAAGTGAAAGGTGCTTCCCTCGCCCACCGCGCTCTCGAGCCAGATGCGCCCGCCCATCATCTCCACGAGCTGCGAGGCGATGGCGAGCCCCAGCCCCGTGCCTTCATACCGCCGCGTCATCGATCCGTCCCCCTGGGTGAACGCCTGGAAGACGAGTCGATGTTTGTCGGGCGGTATTCCGATGCCGGTGTCGGCGACCGAGAAGTGCAGGACGGCTTCCTCGTCGCCCACGTAGGATTCCGTCGTGACCTGGACGACCACCTGTCCCCGCTCCGTGAACTTGATCGCGTTGCCGACCAGGTTGACGAGTACCTGGCGCAGCCGGCTCACGTCCCCCACCACCGCATCGGGCACGTGAGCGCGGACATCGACGGCCAGCTCGAGCTTCTTCTCGTCCGCCCGGATCGCCATGCCGCTCAGGACGGCGCCGAGCGCACGGCGCAAGCTGAAGGGCGCGGGATCGAGCCTCAGCCGCCCGGCCTCGATCTTCGAGAGGTCGAGCACCTCGTTGATGATGGCCAGCAGGGCCTCGGAGGACTGCCGAACGTGCCCGAGGTACTCGCTCTGTTCCGCACCGAGGGCCGTCTCCAGGACGAGGTCCGTGAACCCGATGATCGCATTCATCGGCGTCCGGATCTCGTGACTCATGTTGGCGAGGAACTCGGACTTGAGGCGGCTCGCCTCGAGCGCCGTGTCCCGCGCCGCCTCCATCTCCTCCAGCATGCGGAGCTGGTCGCGCATGTCGTGGGCGACCCACACGCTGCCGATCGCCTCGCCACCGGGTCCGCGGAGCAGCGCCGCCGACAGCGACATCGGGATGCGGGTCCCGTTCCGCGCGAGGAACGTGATCCGCTCGTTGCGCAGCTCCGCAGCGTCGGGCAGCGCGGTGCTGCCAGCTTCGACGTACCGTCCGACGGGGCTCCCGATGAGCTCCGTCTCGCCGTACCCGAGGAGCGCGCAGGCCGCGTCATTGGCCATGCTGATGCCGCCACGGGCATCGATGACCACCAGCGCATCGTGCATCGCGGTCATCACGGTCCGCAGCCGATCGCGCTGCTCGCCGACCTTGGCGGCCGCGTCCTCGAAGTCCTGGGCGACCTTCCGGACGGAGCCGCTCAAGCGGATACCGCTGGTCGTGCCGACGACCACGAAGAGGGCGAGGGCCAACCAGGCGAGGGCGATCGTCTGCCTTGCCTTCGCCTCGGCGTACTGAGACGCCTCCGCCACCTCCGCCGTCGCGAGCCGGAGCGCCCGATCGACGAGCTCCAGATTGAACGAGCGAGCGCGCAGGTACTCCTCGAAGTAGATGCGCTTCGCGCTGACCGGATCCGTCTCGACCAGGCCGAGGAGCTCGTCCTCGATCCGATTGGTGACCTCGCGGTCATGCGTATCGAGCTCTTCGAGCAGAGTCCTGAGCTCGCCATGCCGCGTCGCACGCGCCGCCGCGGCGAGGTGCTCGGCGGCGGAATCGTCCGCCTGCCGCTTGGCCGTCCACGCGTCGACCAGGCCTGGCTCGAGCATGAGTCGGCTCACGGCATCGCCGCTCGCCAGGTAATCGGCGCGCAGGCTGCGCACCGAGGCCCGGACCTCGAGCGCCGAGACCTGCGACGCCTGCGCCCGGCTCATGGTCTCGCGGAGGCCCGCGATCATGGCGAGGCTGGTCAGCACCCCGAGGCCGAGGAGGAACGCGAAGCCGACCGCGACCAGGAGCGATATGCGCTTTCTCATTGGCCCACAGGAATGCGCTTCTGAATGTCGGCCGCTCGGGCAGAAGACTTGAGCTCCGGCGCGGGTGTGGCCTTGTTATCCGGGCCCCGTCGCCGCGTCCCGCGCCCGCCGCGGCCCGGGCAGCTCCACGACGACCGTCGTGCCCTGGCCGGGCGCGCTCTCCAGGCGGAGCGCACCCTGGAGGAGTGCTGTGTATCGTCCCTGCCCCGTCATCATGATGACCGGCGGGTGGGCGCCTCCCCGGAGCTCCCGGAGAACGCCGAGCCCGGTGAGGCCGGGCAGGTGGTAGTCGAGGAGCAGGAGGTCGAAGCCGCCGGCTCGCGTCAGCCGACCAGGTTGCGCAGCACCTCGCAGCGGGCGACGGTCTGCCGGCGCAGCTCTTCGAGTGCCGCCGGTAGCAGAGCGAGCGCGCTCTCAGCAGCCTCCAGCTCGCGCCTGACCCAGCTCGGTTCGGGCCGGTCCCCGAGCAGGCGGTGCCACGTCGGGCTCATCTGCAACGCCGCGGTCGAGGCCCACTTGAGGGGGACATCGATGGGCCCGGCGCTCCACGGCCGATTCCTGAGGGTCTCCACCACACGCGCGGGCAGGCTCCAGCTGGAAACGACCCGTTCGGTGGCGGTCGCGCCGTCAAAGCCGAACTCTTCCCGCTCCGCATCGCCAAAGGGCCGCTCCTCGGCGATCGCCCGCCCGATTGCTCTCGCGTAGCGCTCGGGGTGAGCGTTGTTGAGTGCCACGGCGCCCACGTTGTGGAGGAGGCCGCAGAGGTAGGCCTCGTCGGCCACCGCCCGTTCACGGGTCTCGACCGTGAGCTGCGTGCCGACGGCCGTGGCCACGGACCGCTCCCAGGGCAACTGGTCAATGACCCCCGAGCGCACGAGGAGCCGGCGCGTGAACTGTGCGATGGCGAGGTTGCGAATCCCGCGCAGGCCGAGCACCATGACCGCCTCGCGGAGCGACGACACCGGCCGGGCACGCCCCAGGCCCGGCGCGCCAGCGAGCACGATGGCGCGGGTAGCCAGCGCAGGGTCGAGACCCAAGGCCTTCGCGACCTCGTCCGGGGTCGCGTCGTCACCCTCCGCCAGTGCGAGCAGGCGGTGCCACGTCGGGCTCATCTGCAACGCCGCGGT
>Ga0134081_10000163_pt1 | contig 11678 bp, 11 predicted proteins | sample 15_taG_17_FD_119759 | JGI IMG/M metagenome (GOLD analysis project Ga0134081, IMG submission 119759) | Grasslands soil microbial communities from the Angelo Coastal Reserve, California, USA - 15_D_Met_20cm_5_24_1 metaG | ecosystem: Environmental > Terrestrial > Soil > Grasslands ...
GCACGCCCTGGATCTCGCGCTCTAGCTGCCGCACGCCCGCCTCCCGCGTGTATTCCGCGATCAGGCGCTCGAGCGCCGCGTCGGCCAGACTCGCCCGCTCCGGTGTGAGCCCCGTCTCCTTGAACTGCCGCGGCAGCAGGAAGCGCTTCGCGATCGCGAGCTTCTCGCCGGGGGTGTACCCCGGTAAGGTGAGAACCTCCATGCGGTCGAGCAAGGGGTCGGGGATCGGCGCGAGGCTATTCGCGGTGGCGATGAACATGACGCCCGAGAGATCGAACGGGACCTCGAGGTAGTGGTCGACGAACGAGGCGTTCTGCGCGGGATCGAGCACCTCGAGCAGCGCGGCCGTCGGGTCGCCCCGGACGTCGGCACCCATCTTGTCCACCTCGTCGAGCATGAGCAGGGGGTTGCGCGTCTCGCAGCGCTGCAGCGCATGGATGATGCGACCCGGGAGGGCACCGACGTAGGTGCGGCGATGGCCGCGGACCTCCGCTTCGTCTCGCACGCCACCGAGCGACACGCGCGTGAAGCGCCGCCCCAGCGCCTCGGCGATGCTCTGGCCCAGCGACGTCTTGCCGACGCCGGGCGGCCCCACGAAACAGAGGATGCTGCCGCGCGCCTGCGGGTTGAGGGTGCGCACCGCGAGATACTCGAGGATACGCTCCTTCACCGCCTTCAGGTCGTAGTGGTCGCGATCGAGGATCTCGCGGGCGGCCTTCAGGTCGAGCCGGTCCTCGGAGGTGCGGCTCCACGGGAGCGTGGCGAACACCTCGAGGTAGGTGCGGGCCACGTGGTACTCGGCCGACTGCGGCGACATCTGGCGCAGCCGCTTGAGCTCGCGGTCGGCGACCTTGCGCGCCTCGGGCGACAACCCGCCTTCCTCGAGCCGCTTCCCGAGCTCGGTGAGCTCGTCCTCGCCTTCGTCCTCCCCCAGCTCCTGACGGATCACGCGCAGCTGCTCGCGCAGCACGTATTCGCGCTGGTTCGCGTCGAGCCGGGATTTCACCTTCTCCTGGATCTGCGTCCCGACCTCGAGCACCTGCAGCTCGTGCCCCAGCAGCTCGGCGAGGCGCTCCAGCCGGCGGTTCACGTCATCGATCGAGAGCAGCTCGGCCTTGGCGGGCAGCGCCAGGTCGAGATTGGCGGCGGCGAAATCGGCGAGCTTCGAGCCGTCGGTGATGCCGGCGAGCACCTCGTGCAGCTCCTCCCCCAGGTACGGCGCGATGTCGATGACCCGGGAGAACTGCGCCTGCACGGTGCGCTTGAGCGCCTCGGTGCGGGCATCCTCGGGTGCACCGGACGCGAGCGTCTCGTAGCCCGCGACGAGCCAGTGCTCGGCCGGCCCCACGTCGACCAGGCGGGCGCGCTCGAGGCCCTGCACCATCACGCGCACGGAGCCGTCGCCGAGCTTCAGCATCCGGACCACGGAGCCCAGGGTCCCCACTTCGTACAGCTCGTCCGGCCGCGCCTGCATCACCGCGCCCTCCGGGGGTTCCCCGCCGGCGAGCGGCTTCACGACGCCCAGGAGGAGGCGCTTGTTCCCCTGCACCACTTCGTCGATGAGGTGCACCGCGTTCGGATCGGACAGCGCCATGGGGAGCACGACGTGGGGGTACACCACCAGCTGGCCGAGCGGGAGGATCGGAAGGCGGTCCATCTACTGCACCTTCACCGACTGGGGACCCGACAGCCGCGCCGGGATCTTGGCGAGGCGCACCTCGAGGAAGCCGTGCTCGTAGCTCGCGCGGATCGAATCGGGGTCGACCGGCACCGGCAGCCGGAAGCGGCGCTCGAACGGGCCCACCTGCACCTCCATCGCGTGGTAGTGCGGCTTCCCCTCGCGGCGCGGCTTGCGCTCGCCCCCGATGGTGAGGATGCCGTCGGCGAACTCGACCGTGAAATCCTCCGCACGCATGCCGGCGATGTCCATGTAGACCACGAGCGCGTCCTCGAGCTCGTAGATATCCGTCGGCGGCTTCCACTTGGACGACGCCACGAACCCCACCGGTCGCCCGTGCGCGACCTCGTTGAAGTAGACCTCGAGCTCGTCGGCGATGTGCACCGTGAACGACCCCGAGCCGCGCGACGGCCGCTCAGCCACGGCGCGCTCCCACGGCCTGGCGGGAGGGTGCCGCGTACAAGGGAAATTGACCCGTCAGCTCGCGCACTTCGGCCTTGACCCGCGCCAGCGTGGCGTCGTCCTGATTCGTGAGGACCGTGTCGATCATGTCGGCCACCCTCTCCATTTCGGTTTCCGTGAAGCCGCGCGTGGTGACGGCGGGCGTGCCGATCCGGATCCCGCTCGTCACGAACGGCGACTGCGGGTCGCCGGGAATGGTGTTCTTGTTGACCGTGATTCCGGCGCGATCGAGCAGGGCCTGCGCTTCCTTGCCCGTGAGACCCTTGGGTCGCAGGTCCACGAGCATGAGATGCGTGTCGGTGCCTCCCGACACGATCGCGTAGCCGCGCTCCACGAGCGCCGCCGCCAGCGCCTGCGCGTTCTTCACGACCTGGATCGCGTACTGCTTGAATGCCGGGGTCATCGCTTCCCCCAGCGCGACGGCCTTCGCCGCGATGACGTGCTCGAGCGGGCCGCCCTGAATGCCGGGGAATACCAGCTTGTCCACGTCCTTGGCGTACGCCTCCAGACAGAGAATCAGGCCGCCGCGCGGACCGCGCAGCGTCTTGTGCGTCGTGGTGGTGACGATCTGCGCGTGCGGCACCGGCGACGGGTGAATGCCCGCCGCCACGAGACCGGCGAAGTGCGCCATATCGACCACGAAGATGGCCCCGACCTCGTCGGCGACGCTCCGGAGGGCGGCGAAGTCGATCACCCGGGCGTAGGCGCTGCCGCCCCCGACCAGGATTCGGGGCCGCTCGCGCCGGGCGATCTCGCGCACCTGATCGTAGTCGATGCGCCCGGTGTCCTCGCGCACGCCGTAGGCGGTGGGCCGAAACAGCATACCGGAGAAGTTGACGGGCGAGCCGTGCGTCAGGTGGCCACCGTGCGGCAGCGCCAGCCCGAGCAGCGTATCCCCCAGCTTCGCCACCGCGAGGTAGGCCGCCATGTTGGCCTGCGCACCCGAATGCGGCTGCACGTTCACATGCTCGGCTTTGAACAGCGCTTTGGCGCGGTCGATCGCGAGCTGCTCCACCTCGTCCACGACTTCACAGCCGCCGTAGTACCGCTTCTTGGGGAGCCCCTCGGCGTACTTGTTGGTGAGCGCCGTGCCCATGGCCTCCATGACGGCCATGGTGGCGAAGTTCTCGCTCGCGATCAGCTCGAGCCCGTGCTCCTGGCGCTCCACCTCCCGCTGGATCAGCGCGTAGATGGCCGGGTCGGCCTGCGCGAGGTGCGCGCGCCGGTCAATCATGGTTCGATCTTGGCGACGCGCCGCGCGTGGCGCCCGCCTTCGAACCCGGTGTCGAGCCAGCGGTGCAGAATCTCCATCCCCTCCTCCTCACTCACGAATCGCGACGGCAGCACGAGTACGTTGGCGTCGTTGTGCTTGCGCGCCAGCTCGGCGATCTCGGGGCTCCACGCGACCGCGGCGCGCACGCGCGGGAACCGATTGGCCACGTACGCCATACCGAGCCCCGTCCCGCAGGTAAGCACGCCGCGCTGCGCCACGCCCCGACTCACCGCGTCGGCCACCGGCTTGCCGAAGTCCGGAAAGTCGTCCGCCGGGTCCAGCGCCTTCGGGCCCACGTCCACCGGCTCGTAGCCGAGTCGGCGCAGCTCGTCCACCACCCTCTGCTTCAGCTGAAAGCCCGCGTGGTCCGCCCCGACGTACACCTGCTCAGACATGGCTGCGCCGCACCTGCGCGATCGCCTCGATGCGCTGCTCGGCGAGCCGGTCGGCCGCCCGGTAGCTCGGGATCGCTTCGTCCCGCGCGATCTCGAACACCCGCAGGATCGTGTCGTAGATCTCACCGGCCTTGCTGCGCGCCCGCTCCGGGGACCAGCCGTGCAGCTCGGCGTTCACGTTGATCAGCCCGCCGCCGTTGATCACGTAGTCGGGGGCGTAGGTGATGTGCCGCTCCTCGAGCAGGTCGCCGTGGCGGTCTTCGGCGAGCTGGTTGTTCGCCCCGCCCGCCACGATCTCGACCTCGAGCCGCCGGATCGTATCGTCGTTGATTACGGCGCCCATGGCGCAGGGGGCGAAGACGTCGGCCGGGACGCCGTAGATCTCGCTCGGCGCCACCGCCGTCGCCCCCCATTCGTCCACTACGCGCTTCACCCGCTGGGGGTCGATGTCGGCGCACACGAGCTTCGCGCCTTCGGCGTGCAACAGCTGCGCGAGATGGTACCCCACGCTGCCGCACCCCTGGAGCGCGACGGTCTTCCCCGCGAGGCGGTCTGAACCGTAGCGGTATGCCGCGCACGCCTTCATACCACGGTACACGCCGTACGCCGTCACCGGCGACGGATCGCCCGATTTGCCGATCAAGCCGGTGACCTGGTTGGTCTCCGCCTTGATGTACTCCATGTCGGAGGTCGACGTGCCGACGTCCTCGGCCGTGATGTAGCGGCCTTTCAGCGACTCCACGTGCCGGCCGTGTGCCCGGAACAGCGCCTCCCGCCGGGTCGTGCGGTTGTCGCCGAGGATCACACTCTTGCCGCCGCCGAGATTGAGCCCGGCCACCGCGGCCTTGTACGTCATCCCGCGCGCCAGCCGCAGGCAATCGACCAGGGCCTCCTCGTCGCTGCGGTAGTTCCAGAACCGCGTGCCGCCGAGGGCGGGCCCGAGCACGGTCGAGTGGATGGCGATGATGCCGCGGTAGCCGCACGACGGCTCGTAGGCGAAGCTCACCTGTTCGTGGTCGTGCTCGGCGAGCAGCGAGAACAGCTCGAACGAACGCGTGGCCCGGGGCTCACGCCCGGGGCTAACCCCCAGGGTAGAGACCGCGGGCGATGACGATCCGCTGGATTTCGCTGGTGCCTTCATAGATCTCGGTCACCTTTGCGTCGCGAAACAGTTTCTCCACCGGGAAGTCGCGCATGTAGCCGTACCCGCCGAACAGCTGCACCGCCTGCGTCGTGACCCACATCGCGGTCTCCGAGGCGAACAGCTTGGCCATGCTCGCCTGCGAGGTGATCGACTCGCCGCGGTCGCGGCGCGCCGCCGCCGCGTGCGCCAGGGCGCGGGCCGCCTCCACCCGCGTCGCCATGTCGGCCAGCTTGAACTGGACCGCCTCGAACTCCCGCAACGGCTGACCGAACTGCTTGCGCTCGGCGCAGTACGCGAGCGCGTGCTCCAGCGCCCGCCGCGCGATCCCCACCGCCTGGATCGCGATCCCCAGCCGGCCCACGTCCAGCCCCTCCATCGCGTAGACGAACCCCTGCCCCTCTTCACCCAGCAGGTGGTCCGCGGTGAGCCGGACGTCCTCGAGCGCGATCGCGGCGGTGTTCGAGGCGCGCAGGCCCATCTTGTCTTCCGGCTTCCCCGGACGATAACCCGGGGCATCGGTCGGCACAATGAACGTGGAGATCCCCTTCGCGCCGCGCCGCGCATCGGGCCGGTCGGTGCGCACCATGATCATCATGACATCCGCGGTGCCGCCGTTGGTGGCCCACGCCTTGGTGCCCGACAGCACCCACTGGTCCCCGGCCCGCAGCGCCCGCGCCGAGAGCGATGCCGCGTCCGAGCCCGATTCGGGCTCGGAGAGGGCGAAGCCGGCGAGCAGCTCGCCGCGGGCCATCGGCTTGAGCCAGCGCTCCTTCTGGCGGGAGTCGACGTGGCGCAACAGCATCGTCGCGGGGATGGCGTTGTGGATGGAGACCGAGACGGCGACGCTGGCGTCGGCGGCCGCGAGCTCCTCGAGCGCGAGCAGATAGGTGAGTGTGTCGAGTCCCATCCCGTCGTACTACTCGGGCGTGGACATGCCGAGGAAGCCAAGCTTGCCCAGCTCGTCGAGCACGTCGCGCGCGAAGTGCGCGGTGCGGTCCCACTCCGCCGCGTGCGGCTCGATCCGGGTGCGCGCGAACTCGCGCGCCAGATCGACGATCTGGCGCTGCGTCTCGGAGAGGCCGGCGGCCTCAATCGCGATAGACATAGAAGCCGCGACCGGTCTTGCGGCCCAGGCGCCCCGCCGCGACCATCTTTCGCAGCAGCGCCGCGGGACGGTACTTGGGATCGCCGAAATCGTGGTGGAGGATGTCGAGGATGTGGAGACACACATCGAGGCCGATCAGGTCCGCCAGGGCTAGCGGCCCGACAGGGTGGTTCATCCCCAGTCTCATGATCTGATCCACCGCGTCCGGCGCCGCCACCCCTTCCATCACACACGAGACGGCCTCGTTGATCATCGGCATCAGGACGCGATTGGAGACGAACCCGGGCGAATCATTCACGACGACGGGAGTCTTGCCCAGCGCCTTCACAACCTCCACAACCTTCACCACGGTCTCATCCGCCGTCTCCATGCCCCGGACCACCTCGACCAGTTCCATCACCGGCACGGGGTTCATGAAATGCATGCCGATCACCTGGCCGGGGCGCCTGGTCTGCGCGGCGATGGTGGTGATCGAGATCGACGAGGTATTGCTGGCCAGGACCGCTGCCGGCGCCAGCCGGTCGAGCTCGCGGAAGATCTTGAACTTGGTCTCGGGCTGTTCGCTCGCAGCTTCGACCACCAGCTCGGCGTCCTTCACGGCGTCGAGACTGGACGACGTCCGGATGCGGGCCAGCGCGGCGTCGCGCTGCTCGGCGGTGACCGTCCCCTTCTTGACCTGCCGCTCGAAGTTGGCGCGGATGGTGGCGAGCACGCGCTCGAGCAACCCGGGCGCGACGTCGATCAGCGCGGTGTCCCACCCGTGCTGCGCGAAGACGTGGGCGACGCCGTTGCCCATCGTCCCGGCGCCGACCACCGCGACCCGGCTCATGCCGTCGGCTCCGCCTTCCGGAACGTCCGGCTCCAGGCGACGAGCGCAACCGTCCCGACGAGCATCACGAGCGTCGTTACGATCCCCCCCTCGGGCCCGAACGCGCCTCCGTCGATCCAGCCGTGCGCGCCGGCGCGGTACGCGATTGCCGGCTGGGGGAAGACATACCCGCTCACCGGCGCTTCGAAGCCGAGGGCGAGCGTCGCATTCCAGCCGAAGTGCGCTCCCCACGCGAGCGGCATCGCGCCGGGTGAGAAGAAGGCGCACGCCAGCCACACGCCCGCCAGCGCGACGTTGACGGTGGAAAACGCGGTGGCGCTCGGATTGCCGAGGTGCGCGAGCCCGAAGCCGATGGCGCCGAGCGACGTGGCGGGCCCCGCGCCCAGGGCGTCGGCGAGACGGCGCAGGGGGTAGCCCCGGAAGGCCAGCTCTTCGGTGATCGCGGCGAGCAGAAACCCGGTGCCGAGCGGGAGCGTGGCCCTCCCCCAGCCCGCCCAGTCTCCGGTGTTCGTGATCGTTGCCCCGCCGACCAGCACGGCGAGTCCGGCCGCGCCCGCCGCCATCACCGCGCCGAGCAGGACTCCAGCGAGCAGAGCGGCCGGCACCCTCGTACGCGGCCGCCAGCCCAGGTACGCCCACGACCGGCGGTCGAGCACGCGGCCGACGAGCCACGTCGCGAGCGCGAAGCCGACCGCACCAGAGAGCGAGCTCCACGCCAGTGACCAGGCCGGGCCCGGCTCGGGCCCGATGCGGGACACCGCCCAGCCCGAGGCGCCACCCGCCACGCCGAACGACGCGATCCACGCGACCGCGGCGCCGGTGCGTTTCGCCCGGTCCGGAAACGAAACGCGCGCCGTCATAGGCGCGCGCGGAGGGGACTCACGGTGGGTCGCAGAACCAGGATCGCGATGCCCAGCTTCAACAGGTCGCCGAGGAGAAACGGCAGGGTTCCCAGTCGCACGGCGCTCGTGACGCTCCCCGTCAGGATCAGGAGTTGCGCCAGTCCGCCCAGGTGGATCAGCGTCAACCCGGCCAACAGCGCGAGCGCCAGGCGCCCCCACCGCTTCCCGTCTCCGGCCACCCTCCCCACCGCGAACGCCGCCACAGGGTAGGCGAGCAGGTAGCCGCCGGTGGGGCCGAGCAGCCGGGCGAGTCCCGGCAGGCCGTACGGCGTGAACACCGGCAGGCCGACCGCGCCAAGCGCCAGGTACAGGATCAGGCTCGCCGCTCCCAGCACCGGCCCGAGCAGGCCGCCGACGAGGAGCACGGCGAGGGGCTGGAGCGTGAGCGGCACGGGAGTGCCGGGCAGGGGAATCGACACCTGCGCCGCGACGGCCACGAGGGCAGCGCCCAGGATGACCGCCGCGGCGCGGCGCAGGGCGAGCGGTTGAGCCGCGAGGACGGCTGACGAGGACACCGGCATCAGAGCATCTCCACGCTTAAGGCCACCGCGTTGCCGCCGCCCAGGCACAGGGTGGCGAGCCCGGTCGTGCGGTGGCGGTCCTTGAGGGCGTACAGCAGGGTCGTGAGCACGCGCGCACCGGACGCGCCGATCGGGTGCCCCAGGGCGATCGCGCCGCCGTTGACGTTCACGCGGTCCTAGTCCCAGCCGAGCGCCCGTCCGTCGGCCAGCGCCTGCACCGCGAACGCCTCGTTCGCCTCGATCAGCTCGTAGTCCGCGATCTGCGTCTTGGCCTTCGCCATCAGGTTCCGGACCGCGACGATCGGCGCGAAGAACAGGTCCTTGGGCTCGCCCCCGCCCGTGGCGTAGGCGGTGATGCGCGCCAGGGGCGCGAGCCCGTGCGCCCGCGCGAACGCGAGCGAGGTCACGACGAGCGCGCTGGCGCCGTCGTTCAGGCCCGGCGCGTTCCCAGGCGTCACGGTCCCGTCTTTCTCGAATGAGGGCTTGAGCGCGGCGAGCGCCTCGAGGGTCGTGTCGGCTCGCGGGCCCTCGTCCTTCTCGATCGCGCCGGGACCCCGCTTCCCGGGAATCTCGACGGCCACCGTCTCCGCCTTGAAGCGGCACGCCGTCATCGCGGCGACGGCTTTCTGATGGCTCGCGAGCGCGAATGCGTCCTGATCCTGGCGGGACACGCCCGCCTTCTTCGCACTGTACTCCGCCAAGTTCCCCATGTGGGTGTTCGAGAACGAGTCCCACAAGCCGTCGTGGATCATCCCGTCGACGAGCTGGCTGTTCCCCGCCTTGATGCCGGCGCGCATCCCGAAGACGTAGTGCGGCGCGTTCGACATCGACTCCATCCCGCCGGCGACCACACACTGCGCGTCGCCCGCCTTGATCGCCTGGGCGGCGAGCATGACGGCCTTGAGCCCCGAGCCGCAGACCTTGTTGACGGAGAGCGCCGGAATGGACCCGGGAAGACCGGCGTGGATCGCCGCCTGGCGCGCGGGCGCCTGGCCCACGCCTCCCTGCAGCACGTTTCCCATGATCACTTCTTCCACCGCGGCGGGATCGATCGCGGCGCGACGCACCGCCTCCCGAATCACGAGGGCGCCGAGCCGCGGCGCGGGCAGCGGCGACAGCCCGCCCAGGTACTTGCCGATCGGGGTGCGGCAGGCGGAGAGAATGACGGGCGTTGTTTGTTCGTTTGGCATCAGTTCCACGTTCAAACTAACGGGGTCAATGCCCTCGTGCGAACCTCCTCCTGGAGTTTCGCCACGAATTCGTCCACCGGCAGCACCACCTGCTTCTTTCCCTCGCCGCGCGCGCGCACGGCGACCGTTCCCGCGTCGGCCTCGCGCTGCCCCACCACTGCCATGTACGGAACCTTGTGCGTCTCGCCGTCGCGGATCTTGTAGTTCAGGGTCTCGTTGCGCTCGTCCACCACGGCGCGCAGGCCTGCGGCCGCGAGCTGTCGCTGCACGGTGCGTGCCGCGGGAAGCTGCGTATCCGCGATCGGCAGCACGCGCACTTGCTCGGGAGCAAGCCACAGCGGGAACGCGCCCGCGAAATGCTCGATCAGGAAGCCGCAGAACCGCTCCAGGGTACCGTAGATGGCGCGGTGGATCATCACGGGGCGGTGCGGCTTGTTGTCCTCGCCCGCGTACTCGAGCCGAAACCGCTCCGGCAGCTCGAAGTCGAGCTGGATCGTCGCCCCCTGCCACTCGCGGCCGATCGCGTCGTTGAACTTCACATCGATTTTGGGGCCGTAACGCTCCGCCGCCCTGATCGATGCGATAGGTCAGGCCGCGGCGCTTGAGCGCCTGCTCGAGCGCGCGCTCCGCCTGCTCCCACGTCGCGTCCGAGCCGAGCTTCTGGTCCGGCCGCGTGGCGAGGTCGAGCCGGTAGGACAGCCCGAACGTCTTGCCGAGCACCAGCTCGACGATGTCGAGCAGCTGAAAGATCTCCTGCTCGATCTGGTCCTCGCGCAGGAAGATGTGCGCGTCGTCCATCGTGAGCCCGCGCACGCGCAGCATGCCGTGCAGCGTCCCGGAGCGCTCGTTGCGATACACGTTGGCGATTTCCGCGAGCCGGATCGGGAGGTCGCGGTAGCTGCGCTGCTGCGAGGCGTAGATGAGAATGTGCATCGGGCAGTTCATCGGCTTCACCCGATACCGCACGTCCTCGGCCTCCCCCTCGCCCGCCGCCATCGGCGGGAACTGGTTCTCGGCGTAGAGCGGGAGGTGCCCCGAGCGCAGAAACAGCTGCTCGCGCGTCACGTGCGGCGTGTACACGAGCTGGTAGCCGCGCTCCAGGATCACGTCCTCGATGAAGCGCCGCAGCTGGAACTGTATCATCGCGCCCTTGGGGTGCCAGAAGATCAACCCCGGTCCGACGTCTTCCTGGATCGAGAACAGGTCGAGCTGCTTCCCCAGCAGGCGGTGGTCGCGCTTGCGCGCCTCGTCCAGCCGCTTGAGGTACGCCTCGAGGTCTTCCTTGGTGAACCACGCGGTGCCATAGATGCGCTGCAGCATCTGGCGGCGCTCGTCGCCGCGCCAGTAGGCGCCCGCGGCGTGCAGCAGCTTGAAGTGCGTGACCCTCCCCGTGCTCGCCACGTGCGGCCCGCGGCACAGGTCGACGAACGGGCCATCGGTGTAGACCGAGATGACCTCGTCCGGGCCGAGGTCGTCGATGCGCTCGAGCTTGAGCGGGTCATCCTTGAAGCGCCGCTTCGCTTCGGCGCGCGTGACCTCCTCGCGGACAAACGGGTAATCGGCCTTGACGACCTCCACCATCTTCTTTTCGATCGCCTCCAGATCCTCTGGTCCGAAGGGCCGTTCCACCGCGAAGTCGTAGTAGAAGCCGTCCTCGATCGGGGGCCCGAATCCGATCTTCGCATGCGGGAACAGCTGGCGGACTGCCGTGGCGAGCACGTGCGCGGACGAGTGGCGCAGCACGTCCAATGCCTGTGGGTCCTTGTCGGTGAGGATCGCGACCTGCATGCCGTCGGGGAGCGCCCGCGCGAGGTCCCACACCTGACCGTCCACGCGGACGGCGATGGCGGCCTTGGCGAGCCCCGGGCCGATCGCGCGGGCGAGGTCGGCGCCGGTGGCACCCGCGGGCAGCCGTTTCTCGCTCCCGTCGGGGAGCGTCACACGGATTTCCCGAGCGGTCATCGATTCAGTTGACAGGCTGGTCGGCCGGTGTGGTCGGAGAGGCGGCGGCGGGCGCCGTAAGGGGCGGCAACGTGCGGCCGTCGCGAAAATACAACGCCAGCGCGAAGGCCAGCAGTGCGCCGATCGCGAGCCAGCGCACGATACGGCTGGTGGGCAACAGGTTCGATTCGTCGGCCATGGGGGAATATTCTACCTTATTATAAGGAATGCCGCAGCC
>Ga0134081_10000174_pt1 | contig 11490 bp, 10 predicted proteins | sample 15_taG_17_FD_119759 | JGI IMG/M metagenome (GOLD analysis project Ga0134081, IMG submission 119759) | Grasslands soil microbial communities from the Angelo Coastal Reserve, California, USA - 15_D_Met_20cm_5_24_1 metaG | ecosystem: Environmental > Terrestrial > Soil > Grasslands ...
CACGACGTCGCCAAGTACTACCTCGAACTGGTTGGTCTCAGCCGCTTCGAGCGTGCCAACATTCACGAACTTTCTGGTGGGATGAAGCAGCGAGTCTCTCTTGCCCGCGCCCTTGCTCCCAATCCGCGCATGCTGCTGATGGATGAACCGTTTGCCGCTCTTGATGCGCTGACTCGTGAGCAGCTCTATGGGGATTTGCAGCGAATCTGGAAAGCGCGGAACAAAACAATCGTGTTTGTTACGCACAACGTGCGCGAGGCAGCGTGTCTCGGCGATCGCGTGATAGTGTTTTCGCCGCGTCCGGGTCGCATTCGGGAAGAATTTGCCGTGGACCTGCCTCGGCCGCGCGACATCAACAGCGTCGATCTTGCGGTTCACGCCACCGAAATTACGAGAGCGTTGAAGAGTCATAGCCAACCGGAGCTCGCAACCGCAGAATGAAACGCTTTTTGTTGGCGGCACTCTTTTTTGCTGTTCTCCTACTGATTTGGGAGGCGCTGTTTCGTGCAAAGATTTGGTCGCCTGTCCTGGTGCCTTCGCCGCGGCAGGTGGCAGTTTATTTGGAAGGCGCTGCCATGGATGGAACTCTGGCAAAAGCCACGATCGTTACAATGCGTCGATTACTCATAGGCTATATCATTGGACTTGTTGCAGGGCTGCCGTTGGGATTGCTGACCGCGCGTTGGAAAGTCTGGCAAGACACCATTGGCACGCTCGCGCTCGGCCTCCAGGGATTGCCGAGTGTCTGCTGGGTGCCGCTTGCCTTGTTATGGTTTGGACAAACGGAAGCCGCCATGCTTTTCGTGGTGGTAATGGGCACGTTGTGGTCGGTAGTGATCGCAACAGAAACTGGCGTGCGCCATGTCCCGCCGATTTATCGCCGCGCGGCATTGACCATGGGCTCGAAAAGTTTGCACATATGGTTCAAAGTGATTTTGCCCGCAGCGCTTCCGTTTATCGTCAGCGGAATGAAACAAGGCTGGGCATTCGCCTGGCGTTCACTTATGGCGGCTGAGATTTTCGTCACGATCCTGACCGGTTTCGGCCTTGGCCAGCTTCTACACTACGGTCGCGAATTAAGCGCGATGGAGCAGGTCATCGGCATCATGATTGTCATCGTCGTTATCGGTTTATTAGCCGACAAAATTTTCTTCTCGCCGATTGAAAAATTCCTCCATCGACGTTGGGGTACCAGTCAGGCATGATCTTCAGGCAAAAGCGAACGCCCGTGTCCGCGCGGCGAGAGGTGCGCGTTAGCAACAAGCTGGGATTACACGCACGCCCTGCCGCTCACTTTGTAAAACATGTCAGGATTTTTCGATCGGAGATCTGGCTTGTCACCGCTGACGGGCGATATTCTGCGTCAAGCTTAATCGATGTTCTTCGCGCCAACTTAGATTGCGGAGCTACGGCAACACTCGAAGCTCACGGCGCGGATGCTGAGGAGGCTGTGGAACGACTACAAAAGTTACTCGGCGAATTGGACAAGTTCGACGAATCCTAACGCAGAGGCCGGGCCACCAGGATCCCGCTGTCCGAGCGGTAGCGATACAGATATTTCGAAAGCTCCTCGTCGACGATGACACGACCGTAGTTACTGGGAGAGGAAGCGTGCATGAAATGCAACACGCCGTCACTTGTGCGCAATGCCAGGCCGACATGCGCGGTCGAATAAACGCCTTTTCTGTCGCGGGAAATTATTCCGATGATGTCGCCGCTGCGGAGTTTGGGTTCAATTTTGGCGACTCGACTCTTTGGAATTTCGTATAGAGATCGCGAGGAGACGTTTGCTTCCATGCGCGCCAGCGGTCCAAGCAGCGAGCGATTTGCGGCGAGATAACGATAATGTCGCCAGCCAGCGCTCATCTCGCGCGCGGAATGGGGGACGCTCTGGCCGCCAAGATCGCGGGTGAGATCCTCCACCAGACCCCTGCGATCATTGTCGTAGAGCCAGTCTTCCAGGTAATGCAAACGCGAGAGGTAATCGCCGGTGCATTCGCCGCCGCGGTAACGGTCCAGTTCGATGTAATGTAACAGACGCTCGGGCGTCCAGTTCGACTCTGGCTCATTCAGCATCCGGGCGAAGCCGAGAGCGATCTCGAAAAAGGTCCAGCAATCCATTCCCTGAAAATTTACGGACGGCGACTCGATCCGATTGTCGATTTCCAGGGTGAAATGTTTATAGCGTGTTCCTACTAAGGTTTGTCCGACGGCCGCGGTCCGCTCTCCGATCGTCAAAGCCTTCCAATTTCCTGCTTTGGCCTTTGCGACGAGTCGGTTGAACTGGTCCTGCCCCCTAAAAATCGTGTTGAATGGCAATCGCGATGTCGATGCTAATGCGACTGAACAGATCAAACAGAGCGGAACAAGGGTTTTCCAACTTCGCATAACGCGGACAACTCAACGCGAAATTTGGCCTTGTTCAACCCTGTCGCTTTGGATTCGTGCGACGTCAGCCCGAAATCCATGACGAATACCAAATGCCGAAACGCGAAAAAATCACGAACCCCCCCGAGTCCGCAATCATCACAAGAGCGACTGATGAAATCTCATTTCGAGTTTTGATATTTAATCGGCATTCGTGATTCCGGATTTTGTCATTTCGACTCCGAAAGCTTTCGGCGGCCTTTAAGAGTTTTACTTGCCGAGATCGCACCTATATCGTCTACGAGCGTGCCACTTCGTTTTCCTAAAAAGAGCCGGCGAAATGTTGTTCGCCAAACATCCCGGGATGGCGCGCCTCTTCCACGACTTCGCGACTCGACTCGTGTCCGGCTACGCCCACGAGCTGACTGGCACAAGCGCAATTTTTTAACGAGCGTCTTGATCCCTTCGCTTTTCACTAAGCGCTCCGCTGGTCCTGCGGCGCCGCAATTCCCGAAAATCCGCGAAGGCCAGATCTGCGTTACCTGGATCGGTCACGCGTCATTTCTTATTCAAACGCATGAGGTAAACATCTTGGTCGATCCGATTTGGTCGAAGTGGCTCAAGGTGATCAAGCGGTTGAAACAACCAGGCTTCGAAATTCATCATCTGCCTTCGATTGACTTTGTGCTGGTCACGCACGCGCATTTCGATCATCTCGACCGGCGCACGCTGCGACGCGTTGCGTCGGATCAACCGATTGTTGTGCCTATGGGTGTCGGAAACCTGGTCCATGACTTGGGTTTTCATATTGTCCACGAGCTCGATTATTGGCAGACAGTCGAGCTCGGGCCGCTAAAAATTTCGCTTACCCCATGCCACCACTGGGGCGCACGGTTCCTCGCGGATTTGCATCGCGATTTCGGCGGGTTCGTGATCGCTGCGAATGGCCGCACGATTTTTCACTGCGGCGACAGCGCTTATTTTCCCGGGTTCAAGGAAATCGGCGACCGCTACAACATTGAAGTCGCGCTGCTTCCAATTGGCGCTTATGAAGCGCCCACTGGCCGTGAAGTTCACATGAATCCCGAGGAAGCGGTAAAGGCGTTCGTCGAGTTACGTGCAGAAACTTTGATCCCGATGCATTATGGGACATTTCGCCTCGGCTTTGAACCGCTTCATGAGCCCCCGCAGCGATTACTGGCAGCCGCTCGCGAGCACGGCCTCGAGCAAAAGGTCCTTGTGATGACCGAGGGAAAGCCGGTTGTTTTGTAGGGCGTTTCTGTGAAACGCCGAAACGGCGAAACTATAAATAGTCGGCGTCTGACACAGACGCCCTACAATTTTCTTGGCGCTCTTTCGGCTGGTCTAATCGTCTTCTTCTTCTGCCTGCTTCTTCTCTGGCACAATCCGCTGGTTTTTTGGAATGATGATTATGAATTGTCGATCCTGCCTGTGTTCGCCGATGTGGCGCGCAGTTGGTCTAAGGGGCAGTGGCCGATCCTGAGCCCCTATTCCTGGGTCTGCGGCAATCTTGCGGGTGAATTCCAGTACGGCACGTTCTCGGTTTTTATAAATGCGGCCATCATTCTGATCTGGAAATTTCCGCTTACGTTTCCCCAACAGGCCGCCTCTCTTTCCATAGCGCATCTCTTCGTGCTGGCAGCGGGCGCATTCTTACTTGCTCGTGACCGGCGACTTTCAACCGCATTGTCGATCTTTGTCGCACTTGTCGCCTCGCTAAACGGCTGGATCATTTGCTGGGGGGCGACCGATTGGTTCGGCGCCCTCGGCGCATTCACCTGGCTGCCTTGGGCTTGGTGGGGAGCGGAACGCGCACTGGACCCCCGCCGAACAAAGTGGCGATTTCTCTGGCCCGCGCCGTTCGTTTACCTGCTCGTCACCGGCGGTTTTCCTTACACGGTTCTGATGTTGTTGGTCTTGGTTGGATGGCTCTCGATCAAGTCGTTAGTCGAAACCCGGAGCATCTTCTCGGTTTTGCCGATGCTGTTTGGTGTCGCGCTCGGTTTCGGATTATCCGCGCCCGCGTGGCTCGCAATTCTGGATCTCCTTCAGGGTTCAGCGCGCGAACTGCAGTCGTCGTCCGCGCATTGGCAATGGCTCGTTCCACCAGCCGCATTGCCGGGCTTAATTCTTCCGTCCTGGACCGTGAACTGGACAGATTTTTCCTCGAAAAATGTTCCGCATACTGCAACGGAGCTGGCGTGTGGTTTGGTTGCGTCAGCAGTGTTCATCGCTGCATTCATTTGGCATGGACGGATGCTCGTTACGCGACTGAAATGGGAGTTAGTGCTGCTGCTTATTGTGCTGTTGCTGTGCATGATGCCTACTGCGGGCCCTTTCCGGTGGAGCTTTCGCTGGCTGCCATTTTTCCATTTAGTTCTTGCGATTTGCGCGGCGGAAGTGCTGCAAATGAAGCTCCGGCCAGCGACCGCAGCTACATCTCCGCTTGCAATCGTTCTGTTAACCGCTGCCGCATTGCTGATTTTCCGGACGAGCGGTTCCTATTCTTTTCCCTTGATTACGATCCTCATCGGGCTCGCTGGAGTTTTTTTTCTTTTCGAGTTTCGATTCCGCAATCCCGAGATTCGGTATTGGGTTCCGGTCGCGATCACGTTTTGCGCATTGCTTGCTACGTATTTTTGCATTCCCACAAACGGCGATGTGCCGAGATACAATTTTGCTCAAGAGCTGCTCAAACCTGCGCCGCTCGATCCACAGCGACTTTATCTCAGTGTCTATCCCTGGGCGGAGCTGACGTATTGCGTCTCAAATAAACCGCAACCAGTCGGTCAAACCCTGCGCCCCGGTAGTACATCCATGTGGGCTGGCTTGCATTTCATCAATGGGTACAGCCCAATCCGCGCCGCAGGCGTAGCGCGGGAATTTGCGACCACGATTCACGGTGAAATCAATCCTGAGAAGGGGAGCCATGTATTAAATTCCCAAGCTGGTAAGGACGGTGAACTGGCTTTGCTGGGCGTGGATGGAATTATTGTTGCCCGAGAATTGGATATCGCGCCTCGACCGGCTTCCGAATGGGAGATGGTTGTTTCGACAGACGAGGGGCGGGTCTTTCATCGCCGCGACGCGCCATTTGCACGCGTGCGCTCAGTCACGTCGATCGATTTGCGGCCTAACGAACAATTTGCTACCGCGACAATTTCAAACATCAAAGATTCGCGAAATTGCGTTGAAGCAGATATCGATGTGCCGAATGGCAATCGTTCCGCGCTCCTAACCTTCTCACGCCCGTACTTCCGCGGCTATAGAGCGCGCCTGGGCAATCAAAAACTCACCGTCACTTCCTATCGCGGATTGTTTCCGATGGCGGAAATTCCGGCGGGCGCAAGTGGACGGCTCCTCCTCACGTATCGACCGTGTTGGCTAATGTGGGGAACAGCTGTGGCCGTGATTTGCGCGTTTGCGATGGTTCTGAGCTTTGTTGCTGCGAATTTCCGGCACAAATAAGTGCGCGCAGTTACTTCTGGTCGAACTCGGAAACATTCGGCGGCCGGCTTTTGCTGTGATCTGCAAAAGCGTCGCTGCCACTGAATGCGATCGATTCGAGGACGATTCCGAGACAACGGTATATCAGATCGATGTCGCTCATCTCGGAATATCTGGCGTCAGCTTTGCGCGGCGTGAAATACGTCTGGTAAATACGATCCACGTCCACCCCGCTGCAGAACGTGTTCAACAACCAAAAGTTTTCATCACGAAAAGATTCCTCGATCCTCGCCTCTTGCTTGGCGGAAAGCATTTGAATGTTTGTTGATCGAAACTTTTTCGAGAGAGCTCGAGTCAAAGCCAGCGTCAGGCTGTTGTCATGAACGTCAGAAAAAAGATGTGGGTTCTTCGAGAGCACATGAAGAACCGAAACGTCGAGGCTTGGATTTCGAGCATCATTTTCAATTTTGTACTCGCCTTGGGATAGCCCAAGGACGTGGAAAAAATCCTGAGCAGGATTCCCACCGGTTAGTAGTTCGGGAATCAGAAATCTAACATGCATCAGGGCGGCGGGCAGCGCGGTTTTCCAACTTTCGATACCTGCTCTAAACGGGGGTCTACGAGCCTTGATGCATTGAGAAACAAAATCGTTGATCGGCACGCCTGTTTTCAGGGCCCACTGCTTCCATGCCGATGGTATCCATTGAAGTTGCGGCCGCACATACAAGATGAACCCAGACTTCAAACTGACTCTCCAGCCCTGCGAATAGCTCAGCCATTCCCGGATTCGCCAGATTCTCGGCACTCAGGATAGCAACGTGTTCCGTCTTTCGGCTGGAGACTGCCGCAATTTCATCGCCGAGTCTTAGCGTTAGATTTTCGGTTTTCTTCCTGGCCCGCTCAACACTCCATATGGATGTACCGATGAGATCTTCAGGGGCGCGTGCAATCCTCAGGTTTTTGTCGAAGACAAAAACGTTGTGCTTCTGTAATTTTCGAAAATTCTGGAAAAGAGCCGCTCGGATGCTCGCGTTTCCGCACTTTGCAAATCCCGCATGGATAATGAGGCGTGATCTCACGTGGGCAGCATCGGCACGGCGCCTTGCAATCTGGCTGTCAGAGTTCTTTCGGATTTTCCAGCAGCTCGATCACCCGTTTGAGCAAACGACCGGCGCCGCCGCCATCGATGCTGCGATGATCAAAACTCAGCGTGATCTGGGCTTCGGTTCTAGGAAAAAACTCCTTCTTCTTTTCATCCCATGACGGAACTTTTTTCCCAACTCCAAGTCCAAGCAACAGTGTTTGATCGGGCAGGGGAATTGGCGTGCCCCATTCCATTCCGAAAGTTCCGAAATTCGAAACAGTCGCGATGCCGCCGGCTTGCATGTCCGGCGAAATTCGCCGCTGTCGCGCAAGTTCGACAAGCTCCTTGTATTTTGTCGTAAGGTCGGCAAGCGAGGTTTTATCTGCGCTGCGAATCACCGGCACCATAATCCCGTCCTCTGCTTCAACTGCAATGCCGACGTCAATGGACTTTGATTCCACGACGCGGTCGCCAATCAGTTTCGCAGCTGCGCCGGGACTCCTCGCGAGTGCCAGTGCAAGCGCGCGCAGAGCGTAAAGGCCGGGGCCAGGCTTTGGATCCCGCGATTGCCGATCTTGCAACACCGGATCGAGATTGACTGACGAGCCGATTGTCGAAAGCGGGCGCGTCCAGCTGCGCCGCATCGCGTCAGCTACGCCCGCGCGAATCGCGGAAGCTTCGTGCGCAGTTTGGTTTTCAATCTTATGCAGGAAATTTTCAAGATCTTTAATGGTCACGCGATTGCTCGCGCCAGTTCCCATGATCCCCGCCAGGTCTGCAGTCGTTAATTGCAACTCAGCCATGCGTGCACGCACGCGCGGCGACATGAAAGTCGCTCCCTTCGTAATCGCTGGAACGGGCAGGTCGCCAACGCGTACGCCCTCACCATCGCTCGCGGCGATTTTTTTCCCGCGTGCGGGAGCGACTTCCTGATCAGCGCGCGCGGGAATTTCCTCAGCGACTTCCTGCTGTGGAGGAGGCGGTGCTTGCTGTGCAAATCGGGCGGCATCGGCCTCACTCGCTTCTATGTAGCCAAGCACTGCGCCAACGGGATAAGTTTCCTTTAGCTGCACGGAGATCTTATCGATTTTGCCTTTGCACGGGGTAGTTACGCCCATGACTGCCTTGTTCGTCTCGACATCAATAATTTCCTGATCATCAACAACCTCGTCACCGGCTTTGACCTTGATATCGACAATGGTGGCTTCGGCGATTGATTCGCCTAGCTGCGGCATGATGATTGGAACTTGCGGCATAAGTTTTACTCTCGCAGCAGTGCGCGAGCTTTAGCTGCGATCTTTTTCGCATTAGGTCGATGCGCGCTCCACAGGTTCGGATGATATGGAATGGGAGTGTCTTTGGCATTAAGACGTTGTGGCGCTGCATCGAGCAGATGAAAACCCTGGTTCGTGACGCGCGCGATGACTTCCGCCGTCGCGCCGCCCCACGGAAACGATTCACCGACGCAGAGCAAGCGTCCTGTGCGCGCGACCGACGCCAGCACGGTATCAGTATCGAGCGGTTTAACCGTGCGTAGATCCACGACCTCAATTTCGAAACCCTCCTGGGCGAGTTCCTCTGCCGCCCCGAGTGATTCCTGCATCATTGCGCTGTAGCTTACGATGGTGAGATCGCGTCCCTCCCGCGCAATGCGTGCGCGACCTGTCGGCAAACCTTTTTCCGGCAATTTGTCGGCCTTGAGATGGTAATAAAGATATTTGTGTTCGCAGTAAATGACGGGATCGTCGATCGCCACCGCTTCGATCAACATGGTGTACGCATCTTCCACCGTCGCGGGCGTCATCACAATCAGTCCGGGATAATGCGCATAAATCGATTCCATCGATTGGCTGTGAAACGGGCCGCTTCCTTTGGTCCCACCGGAAGGCAGACGCACGGTTATCGGTACCGGGACATTTGTTCGCCAGTAATGCGTGCCTGCATTGTTTAGAATCTGATTGAGCGCGATGCTGGAGAAATCGGCGAACTGCATTTCGACAATCGGCCGCATTCCCTGCATCGCGGCGCCAATCGCGGTGCCGACGATTGCGTCTTCGCTGATCGGTGTGTTCAATACACGTGCAGGGAATTCCTTCGCCAGACCTTTCGTCGCTTTAAACGCGCCCCCGAAGGTTCCTCCGACGTCCTGTCCGTAAATGAAAACGCGCTCGTCGTCGCGCAATAATTTCGCCTGCGCCTCCCGGATCGCTTCGAGATACGTGATGCTCATTCGACGGAATTGGCGAGGTCGCGCATCGAATACGCGCACCAATCTTCTTTGTCGCCTTCCGGCGCGGGCTCTTTTTGCGCCGCAGCAACTGCTTCGTCCACCTGCGCGGCTGCCTCTTTGCGCCATTCGGCCAGCGTTTCCGCGTCTAACAACTCGAGATCGAGAATGGTTTGCTCGGCGACCTTGAGGCAGTCGCGCGCAAACGGTTCACGCTTCACCTCCTCTGGAACGTAACTTGCATCATCGTGTTCGCCGTGACCGGACAGGCGCAGCACGGACGCGACCACCAACTGCGGCGGACGACCTGCGCGCGCACGTTTCACTGCACTGCCGATCACGTCCAGGCACGCAGCCAAGTCCGTTCCATCAACAGTATAGCCCTCAAATCCGTAACCGATTGCGCGATCAACCAAATCATGACAGGCGAATTCGCGGTCGTTAGGCGTTGAGTAAGCATAATGATTGTTTGTGGCCACGATGACGAGCGGCACCTGTTCCACTGCGGCAATGTTCATTCCTTCATGGAACGCGCCAGTCTGCATCCCGCCCTCACCGATGCATGCCAGGCCGACAAAGTTTTTTTCACCTCTGAATCGTTTCGCCATCAATGCGCCCACGGTGACCGAAACCATCGCGCCGAGGTGGCTGATCATCGCAAGTTCGTTGTTGCGCGGATGACCTCGATGAATGTTGCCGTCGCGTCCACGCATCGGCCCGAGGCGCGAGCCCAAATACGTGCGCGTCACATCAATGAGCGGCTCGCCGAACGCAGAGCGTCCCGCCTGGTCGCGAATCAATGGCGCGAAGATGTCGCCTTCTTGCAAAAACAAACCGCATGCCACGCTTACAGCTTCCTGGCCTTTGCCGATATAAACTCCGCCCGTGATGAGGCCGCCTCGATAGAGACTAACGAGCTTTTCCTCGAGCGTACGCGCCAGCAGCATCCAGCGAAATGCCTCGAGGAAGCGATCGTGCGGCGGCGCGGCCTTTTTTGTTTTTGATTTTGCGCTGCGCTGCGCCGTCTGAAGCATCTTCCAAATTTACGCGAGATCGACGATCGCGTGCAAAAGAATTTTCGGCGCTCCAATTACACAGGTGGAACACGTTGTCCTCAAGCGTCGGGAGAGACGCGCCCTTGCCATCGTCCTGTCGTCGTCCGGCAAGCCGAGCCACCTACCGCATTGCCAGCGCGAGGTGCCGTTGTGTCGAATTCTGTTCGCCTCCGTTCGACGACAGATCTTTGGAGACTTGTTGTGGCACAGTCAATTTCATTCCAACCAGTTTGCTCACGCCGCGCTCTTCCATTGTCACTCCGTAAAGAACATCGGCTTTGGCAATGGTGCGTTTGTTGTGGGTGATGATAATGAACTGGCTCTGTTGTACGAAGCGGTCTAGGACGCGGATAAAGCGGTTGATGTTGCCTTCATCCATCGCCGCATCCACTTCATCGAGAATGCAGAACGGGCTCGGTCGCACCATGTAAATGGCGAATAACAACGCCACCGCGACCATGGAGCGTTCGCCTCCGCTCAGCAGCGAGATGCTTTGAAGCTGTTTGCCGGGAGGCTTGGCGCTAATCTCAATCCCGCAGTTGAGCGGATCGTTCTCGTCCAGCAGAGACAGATCCGCGCGCCCGCCGCCGAAAAGTTCCATAAACATCTCGCGGAAGTTCACTCGCACCTGGGCAAACGTTTCGCTGAATAACTTTCTCGTAGTCGAGTTGATGTGTGCAATTACATCGAGCAACTCGCGACGCGAATTTGTAAGGTCATTATTTTGCGCTTCGAGAAACTTGTACCGCTCTTCGAGCTCATCGTACTCATGAACGGCGTCGAGGTTCACCGGGCCCATGTTGTCGAGATGCGCGCGAAGCTCAGTGATGAGTTTTTCCAAGTCTCGAGAAGCGAGCTCTGGCGAACCCGCAGTCGCAGGAACTCCGTCCTCCAGTTTCTCACTCCGTTTTAGTTGCGCGCTCAAAGTTTTTTCAAACGCCGCATGGTCCGGAGCAAAGGCGCGAAGGTCGACATGGTAGCTGCGCGAAACATGATTCACCAGATTGTCGATCTTCATTTGCAATTGTGACTCGCGCACTTGCTGCCGAGCGCGGCGGTCTTGCAATTCGCCCAGCGAATCGCGCAAACGTCGCAGTTCGGTTTCGCGATCGGAAATTGCAGTCATTCGTGCAGCACGTTGCTGAGCGATTTTCAAAGCGTTCGCTTCTGCTTTCTCACGCTCCGCCGTGTGATTTTTGATTAAAGCTTCCGATTCACTGGACTCCTGAGCTTGTGCGGACAATTTCTGTTCGTACATCTCAATATCGGCCTTTCGCGCGGCTATCAGC
>Ga0134081_10000186_pt1 | contig 11146 bp, 9 predicted proteins | sample 15_taG_17_FD_119759 | JGI IMG/M metagenome (GOLD analysis project Ga0134081, IMG submission 119759) | Grasslands soil microbial communities from the Angelo Coastal Reserve, California, USA - 15_D_Met_20cm_5_24_1 metaG | ecosystem: Environmental > Terrestrial > Soil > Grasslands ...
AAGCCGCCATCCCATCCGAACCAGTCGACCGTGTAGCCGACCAGGGCATTGGCGGCCAGCGACCCGCCCAGATAGCCGAACATGCCCGTGAAGCCGGCGGCGGTGCCCGCCGCCTTCTTCGGCACCAGCTCGAGCGCGTGCAGGCCGATCAGCATGACGGGCCCGTAGATGAGGAAACCCACGCAGACCAGAGCGGCGATGTCGACGGTCGGATTGCCCGGCGGATTGAGCCAATATACCGCTGTAGCCACGGCGACCAACACCATGAACAGAATGCCGACGATCCCACGGCGCCCCTGGAAGAAGCGGTCGGAAATCCAGCCGCACAGCAGCGTTCCGGGGATACCCGCCCACTCGTATAGAAAATAGGCCCAGGAGGTCTTGTCGACCGTGAAGTGCTTGGCTTCCTTGAGGTAGGTGGGTGCCCAGTCGAGAACCCCGTAACGGAGCAGGTAGACGAATACGTTGGCCAGAGCGATCCACCACAGCAGCCTGTTCCTGAGGATGTGCTGGACGAAAATCTCCCGGGCGCTGAACTCCCGCTCGTCCCGCTCGCTGTAATCCTCAGGATAGTCGTTCTTATACTTCTCTATCGAAGGCAGCCCGACGGACTGCGGCGTGTCGCGCAACATCACAACGGCAAAGAGCGCCACGCCGATGGCCACCACCGCGGGAACGTAGAAAGCGGCGTGCCAGTCGCCGTACCAGGCGAGGCCTAGCAGAAACAGTGGACCGATGAGGCCGCCGCCGACGTTGTGCGCGATGTTCCACGCCGAGACGATCCGCCCGCGTTCCCTGTGCGACCACCAGTGGACCATCAGCCGCCCGCAGGGCGGCCATCCCATTCCCTGGAACCAGCCGTTCAAGAACAGCATGATGAACATGATGGCGATGCTCGAGGTGGCCCAGCGCGTGAGGCCCAGAGTGAGGCTCACGGCGGCCGACATCACGAGGCCGAGCGGCAGGAAGAAGCGGGCATTCGATCGGTCGGACACGCTCCCCATCAGGAACTTCGACAGGCCATAGGCAATCGACACGCCCGACAGCGCGAAGCCGAGAGCGCCCCGACTGTATCCCTGATCGACCAGATAAGGCATCGCGAGATTGAAGTTCAATCTGACCAGATAAAAACCCGCGTACCCGACGAATATGCCGACAAAGATCTGCCATCGCAGCCGCCGATAGGTCGGCTCGATCTGCTCATCGGCCCTGAGCGGCAGGTGCTCGGCTGCTTTCAGGAAAGCCAACATCGAACGCCCTCACCCGCCCATGAGTTCATTGACTATTGGCGCGTCGGCTGCGCCGCTTGGCTTCGGTCGTCTTGCCTGACGCGGGCAAGCCGCAGAGCATTAAGAGCGTTGCCGCCACGTCGCTTGCTCGTCAGTCGCAGGAATTCCTCTAATATCCTATACGTTATCAGATGCGCTAGCGCGGTTGCCCCTCGCTGCTGCAGCGGCCGAGGACTTCTCGCGGCACGGAGACGGACAGCTTGAACCCGCGTCGGCGCGAACTGCCTGAGCCTCTCAGCAGGTCAGGAGCTCGATCCGTCCACCAGCCAGCACTACCAGAGTCTTCTTGAAGTCGGTCGCGATCGATAGCTGGGGAAGGACATACCGATACGTCCCGACATGCGACTGACCGTCCTCGTCGGCGACAACGAGCCATCGATCGAGCGCGGGTTTCAAGGGAGCGCCCTTCGCTCCTCTCGCGTGGATGCGTGACATAAGCGTCGGCAGTCTCTTCGCCTCCTTCCCACGTCGCAGAGAAGTGCCTGGCGACGGCTTCGATAGCGGCCTGCTTCTGCTTCCTCAACTCGCTCATGTCCGTTGGCGGGCCGCCCGGGTTTCAGCTTCTCGGAAAGGGGTTAGCCGTTACGGATGGCGGGGAGCAGGGACTCCCCACGGAGAGAGCAGCTTCCCCGGCAGTCGGGTACCTCCGCGTCACACGCCTTGTCCGATACGTTACAACGAGTGTGCCTTCCGGCATATAGGTTACAGATCGTTCTGCTCGACCAGGATAGGCGTGACACACTTGCTCTGCCTCCAGGTCGCCCTTTCTTCATTTCCTTGGTACTTTTTCCCCAATCTTGCTGTCGTCCTCAACCTTCACGGTGTGCGCCGACGCGTTACGCCTCCTGACCTGCAGCACCTCGCTGCCGAGCAAGAGTTTATCCCCAGGGCTAATTCGGGTCGGCCCGGAAATCCGGCTCCCATTCACTTGGGTGCCGTTCGTGCTATCAAGATCCTCGATGGTCGCTGCTCCCGAGACGATCGTAATTCGTGCGTGACGCCTTGAAACCGTACTGGCGTCGATCACTAGCGAGCATTCAGCATCCCGTCCGGCAAGATGCTCGCCGTCCGGGAGGGGAAGAAATTGCTTCTTCCAAACGAGCTCAATCGTTGCCGGGGAGGCGGCGGTAGCCGGCATACAAATGACATCGGCGCAGAACGAATATCCAGTTTTGTAAACGGTCCGAATAATGTGGGAGGCCTGCGGGGTGTCGCCCAGCGCCGCGCGCAGCTCCGACACCAGGCGAGTCAGGCTGGTGCGCGCCACGTAAACCTGCGGCCAGAGGAGCTCATCGAGTTCGATATTGGTGACGACCGCGGGCCGGCGTTTGATTAAGGCCTCGAGCAATTCATATACCTTGGGCTCGAGGGGCAAGTTCTCACCCTGTCGCTCGAGCTGCCGTGCGCGTAAGTCGAGAACGCAGTCGGCGAACTTCAGTCTCATGGTACTCGATCAGAACACTTCCGGGAGGGTGTATCAATGACTCCCCCCCGATCAAGGCTGCAACAGCCCCCATGACCATGTGCCGGATTCCCAGACATCGCCAAGGTCAGCGTCCTCGTCGAAAGAAGGGTCCGAGCGTGTCCTCTCGCCCGGACCCCAAGTGCAGGTCATCGATTCGCGGCGAGCGGCTGCGTGTGGTTGCCGGTCTTCATCCGAAAATACGCTGTGAGCTGCGACAGGCTCACTTTCTCGATAGCGTCGGCCTCCGCTTTCCTGGCACATGCACCTGCAGCAGTCTGCTGCAACGTACCGCTCTCGGAGCAGACGCGCTTGGCGGCCGAGTGAATGCGCTGGTACAGCGCCTCCACGCCCGCTGGCGTGTTCACATTCAGATCCGCAAACTTCACGGTTTCCGAGCGAACCTGATCGTCGGCATAAGCACTGGAAACGAGCACTGCGCACGCCAGCAACATTGCGATCGAGAAGGCAACGGCGCTACGGTTTTCGGTCTTGACGTTTGAGTTCATGATGATCTCCTCACTCAGGGTTGTTCGTAACTTCACTCCGGCTTCGGACTGCGGTTTCGTCAACGGTCCTCAGGCCTCGGGTGTGACGTTAGCGATCGACGGTCAGGAGATCTTTACGGAGTTCTTAGGAAGTTGTGATATTGGACTAACGGCTTCCTTCGCACGCCGGTTCGTGCGGGCGGCCCGCACTTAACCCGCATTGCGCGATTCAATTGCGGAGCGTCTGACTTGACTGTCCCTTCCCGAGCCGGATTGCCCGGCAAAAATCACACCTTTCTAAGAAGTCCCTAAGGATCTCCCGCTGCTCGATAGCTAATTTTCGTCTCCGAGGCCTGAAGGACTGTTGACGAAGCAACGTCCGAAGGCGGAACGAAGTTTCCTAATTGCCTCTGGAGAGATCGTCACATGAATACTCGAACTGTCCGACTGAGCCGTTTCAGCGCCGCCGCTTGCGCCACGGCGATCACCGCCGCCAGCACTTGGGCATTCGTGAGCTCCACTGCCTCCATCGAGCGCAACCCATTTCAGCTCGCGGGGCCGCATAGCGACCAGGTGACAGAAGAAGTCCAAGTCTACGGACCGCCCGACCTCTTGGCCCCGCCCGCGGCATGCCTCAGTGGTTGCGCCTGATCATGACGCCGCAGTGCGAAAACGCCTTGCTGGACTGGTGTCCGATTTCCGGGACGCGCCTTGACGCTTGTCTCCCGATCCCGCCTCGATATCGGGTTCCCTGTCAACAGCGCCTCAGACGACGGTCTTTTCTGCTCGTTCTCCGTCCGTCTCAGCAGCCGGACAGAGAAAGGAGTCACCTGTTATCTTGGCCAGCGTGTCGGTCGCGGTGTCCGACAAGCGGGCCGTGAGCATCGCTTCGGCGTCGACGTGCGGTTTATATGCGTTTCCGTTGACCTGGGCGCCGTTCGTGCTGTCGAGATCCTCGATGGTTGCCATTCAGTCGACACGGGGCTCGGAAAAGAGTCCGGGCGCGTCCCTTCGCCCGGACCAATAGCCGCCTCAACGCTTCGCGGTAAGCGCTTCTGCATGACGGCCCGTCTTCCCCTCGTAGTAGGCCGTCAACATGGGCAGGTTCACCTTCTGGATAGCCCTGGCCTCCGCATCCTTGACGCACGCGTACTCATGAAACTGCTCATATGGGCCGGGCTGGGAGCATACGTGCCTTGCAGCCGCATGAATGCGGCGGTAGAGCGCTTCCCCGCCGGCGGGCGTGCCCACTTTCAGGTCCTGAAATTTGACGGTTTCGCTCCGGATCTGACCATCGGCAAACGCGCTGGAAACGACCAGCACGCACGCCAGCAACATCGCGGTCGAGCCGACAAAGAAAGCCTTGCTAATGGTCTTGACGTTCGAGTTCATGACGATCTCCTCAGTTAAGCGTTAGAAACTTTGTTCCGGGCCCGAAGCGTCGCTTCGCTCAGCAGTCCTCAGGCCTTGGGTGAAAAGCTAGCGGTCGAACGACAGGAGATCTTTAGAAAGTTGTTAGGAAGTGGTGAGACTTGGAGGTAGAAACGGCTTGAATAAGTGAAACAGGCGCGCGCGATAGGCACGCTCGCAATGCGATTCGGAAGCGGACGCACGGTTTCAACCGCGATTTGCAGCGGCCGGAACGCAAGCGCATGCTTGGCTTGGCCATCCGGTCGCCGCGTATGTCCAGAGAACAAGACCGCGCACCGCTATCGACTGAGATCTCACCCCTCGAGACCAAAGTCGATCCGCACGCTTTCGGCCGCGACCACAGCGTAAGTCCAGATGACAAACCTGTGCGCGCGCCCTCGGACGGCTTGGAAACTGCCCCCGATGAGAGGTTGGCGATCGGTCAGAGACTTTCCGGCCGCTACCGCATCGAGCGCGAGCTCGGTGTGGGCGGAATGGGCGTGGTGTACCTGGCCACCGATGAACAGATCGTCGGCGAGGTCTTCGCGATCAAGGTCTTGAAAGAAGACCTCCACCCCGAGGCGCTCGACCTTCTGCGCGAGGAAGTTCACAAGACCCGAAGGTTGAGCCACCCGAATATCGTGAATGTGCACTCGGTGAACGTGGACGGCACCAAGCTCTACGTGCTTATGGAGTACCTCGAGGGCAAATCACTGAATGCGCTGCTGGATGAAGAGTTTGGCCGCGGCATGCCTCTGAGCCACGCCTGGCCGATCATCGAAGACGCGGGAGCGGCGCTCGGCTACGCGCACGACCATAACGTGATCCATAGTGACTTGAAGCCCGCGAATATCTTCGTGACGACCTCGGGCAGGACGAAGCTGCTGGATTTCGGGATTGGGCGGGTCTGGCGCGGTCCGCTGCTGCACAAGCGGTCGGGGCCGCTCGTGCTCACGCCCGCCTATGCGAGCTGCGAGATGCTGGAGGGTGGGGAGGCGGATCCACGCGACGACATCTATTCCTTCGCCTGCGTAATCTACGAGATGCTTTGTGGCAAGCGTCCGTTCAGTGGGCTCACCGCGCTCGAGGCCCGCGAAAGGGGTGCTCAGGTACCGCCGCTTGAAGTGCTGTCGCGGGGGCAGAATGCCGCGCTCGTTCAAGCACTCGCGTTTAGCCGCGAGGCGCGCACCGCATCGGTGGAGCAGCTCCTCGCCGGGCTTGTGGCCGACAAAGCGTCCCGCGGTCGCCACAATGCGGTTCTTGGAGCCGCCATCATCGCTACTGTCGCTGCTCTGGGCTACCTGGCCGTCGACAAGCTCTGGATCTCCAAGCGCTCCGTCGTGGTTCAGTCCGTCGCCTCGGACGCTCAACAGGTGGCGGTCTCTCCGAAGTCCATCGCCGTGCTGCCCTTACTGGATCTCAGTAACGGACGCGAGCAGCAGTATTTTGCCGACGGCCTCACGGCGGCGCTGATCGATCGGCTGACGCTGTTCCCCGGGCTGTCAGTGACCGGACAGACCTCGAGTTTCGCGCTGAAGGGCAGCAAGGAGGACGCGCCGACGCTTGCGCGACGCCTGCGTGTTGAATACCTCCTGGAAGGCACGGTGCGCGGGTCCGCCGAGCAGCTGCGCGTCAACACCCGGTTGATCCGCGCCGCGGACGGCTTCGAGCTTAGGTCGCAGGTCTTTGACCGCAGCGGCGGCGAGATCCTGAAGCTCGAAGAGGACATCGCGCGCGCCGTCGCCGTGGACCTCTACGGGAGCCTGATCGACACTCCGGCTCCTGCCGTGCCGTCGACGCGCTCGCTCGAAGCCTACCGACTGCTGCTGCAGGCGGACCACCTCTGGCGACAGGAGGTCGCCACGGAAGACGAGCGTGCACTGATCGAGGCCGCGCTGCAGAAGGACCCCGGCTACGTTGCCGCTTGGGTCGAATTGGGATTCTGGTGGTACGACTCGATGCTGTGGGGCAAAGCCGTCCCGGAAACGGCTGCCCCCAAAGCGCGCGCGGCGTTCGATCGAGCGCTCGCCCTCGACAAGAATTACAGTCGCACCTACCTCGGCTTCGCATGGCTGCAGATGAGCCAGCTTGACTGGGTGGGGGCGCAGCGCAGCATCGCGCGTGCCGAAAGCCTCGATCCTGCAAGTCTGTCCGTGCTGACCGCACGCGGCGAGCTGGCGCGCAGCGCCGGGCGCTGGGCGGAGGCCATGCGTCTGGAGCACGAGCGCCTGCAGCGGGATCCGCTCAGCGTCGGCGCGAAATTCGTCCTCGCGCAAAGTCATCTCTGCGGAGGCGAGTACGCGAATGCTGAGGAGATCGCCAGACAGACGATCGCGGAGAACCCCCGATATCAGGGAGCCCACGCCCTGCTCGCCCGGGCGCTAGCGGCGCGGGGTGACGCGGCTTCCGCGCTCGCGGTCATCGCGCTGGAGCCCGACGAGCCAGCGCGCCTGGCGGGGCTCGCAAGCGTCCAGTCCGCCCTGGGCCGCCGCGATGCATCCGACGAAGCGATCACCCAGCTACGCACACGATACGGCCAGACCTTGCCGGGGCTGGCCGGGCTTGCGTATGCGTATCGGAACGAGCTCGAGCCAGCGTTCCAGTGGCTGCAGCGAGCAGTCGAGCAGCGGCAGCCCGAGTTTGCGGCGAGCCTCGCCTGCACACCGGAGCCAGCCTTCGGTCCCCTGCACGCTGATCCTAGGTTTGGGGCCTTGCGCGGCAGCCTCGGATTCGACCGGTGACCAAGTTCGGTCCATCTGCCGTTGGACACATGCGGCGTACGGATCTAGACTTGGGGTAAAGTCAAAGTTCCCGTCCCTGCGAACCGGGAAAGGGGCAGAAGCCATGAAGAAGAATGACAATGGCCTGAGAGAGCTGCTCGAACTGCTCAAGACTCACCCGGAGCTCATAAAAGAGCTCGTCTTCGACTCGAAGAACATCCAGTCTCTGCTCAAAGGCAAGGCAGCGCGCCAACTGGCCCTCGGCGTGGATGCGAGGAAGTTCCTCGCCTATGTTGCCGGGCCCGAGGACGGCTACCCGATCGCTCTGTGTTCCGGAGGGACGAAGTGGCTGTGTGCCAAAGGGACGAGGGTCGTCGTCTGTTCCGGAGGCACGAAACCGTACTGATGCCGCGCAAGTGCCGCAGCCGAGCGGTCCGTCGAATCTAACCGGCGTCCCTCCATGCCCGCAGGCGCAACCCGCGCCAGGGTCCGACCCGCGAGAGTGAGGACCGGCGCCGCCGGCGACGAATTCGCGACCCGCCTGCGCGCGCTCGGGGTCACTCCTCAGCGGGTGGACGCGTGGCTCATGGTCGGCAAGCCGACGCACGTGGCGGCCTGGAAACTGCACGTATCGGCGACGGTCACCGGCGTCGACCTGCTGTTCGAGCGCGTGCTGCCCTGCCTGGCGCGTCATGGCGCGCATTTCAAGATAGCGGCCGAGCGCGATGCAATCGTACAGCTGAACGCCGGCAATTTCGGCGAAGCGCAGATCGGCAAGGTCATCACGGTCTATCCGCGCAACGACACCGAGGCTGCCGCTCTGGCCCGCGAGCTTATCGAGCACACACGCGGAATCGCCGGGCCGAGTGTTGCGACCGATCTGCATCTCGGTGAGGCGGTTTACGCGCGCTACGGCTCCGTGCGCCCCCGGATCATGCACGACCGGTTCGGTGAGCCAACCGAGCTCATCCCCGATAGCAGCGGCAACTGGATGCCGGATCTGCGGCCGGTACCCTTCAGCTGTCCGCAAGGCATCGCTATTCCCTTCCCGACAGCAGCCCCCGCGCAGGCACCCGCGCGACTTAACGCGCGGGGGCTGCTCGGCGGACGGTATTTCGTCACCGATGTGCTGCGCCCCGGGCTTCCCGGCAGTGTGCTGCGCGCGATCGATCTTCGTGACGTGAGAAGACCGGCGGCCTGCGTCTTGAAGCAGGCCCGGCCGTATTGCTCTGCGGATGAGCTCGGGCGTGATCGCCGCGCTCGGCTCCGGCACGAGGGCGCGGTGCTCGCGCGACTGCGGGGACTTGCGGGTATCGCCCCCGCGGGCGAGTACTTCGAAGACGAAGATACCGGCTATTTGCCCATTGCCTATGTGCCGGGTCAAACGCTGGCCGAGCTCGTGTACGAACTCGTCGCCGGCCGCTCATGGCGGTGCGTGCGAGCGCCGGCGAGACGCCGCCTGTTGCGCCACGCGGCCCAACTCGTTCGCCGCCTGCGCTCTGCGCACGCCCGCGGCGTCATTCATCGCGACGTCGCGCCCGGCAACGTGTGGATCGGCGATGACGACCATGTCTACCTTCTCGACTGGGAGTGCGCGCACGTCGTGGGGAGTCGGATACCGGCGTTTCGATTCGGCACGCCGGGCTTCAGCGACCTCAGCCGGGCGCAGCGCGCGCCCGAACGCCGCGATGACTGGCAGGCCTGTGGACGCGTGCTAGCATTCATTCTCACGGGGCTCGATCCGGCGGCTGTCGTGCACGGCCGGCCGCGCGAGCTCGCAACACGGCTCGCCGAGCTGACGCAGCTACGCGACGCAAGGCTCATCGAGCTGCTCGCGCGCACGCTCGCGGATGAACCCTCTTGCGAGCTCGACGCCGCGATGCTGCTGGATGCGATCGCCTCGACGGCGCACCGCAGCACCGCGCGCCGCCAACACTCCACTGCACCGCTGTTCACGACGGCGGTGCACGAGTCGGTACTGGCTGAAGGTTTGGAGAGGTTGACGGCGGGATTCCGCTTCCGGCTCGATCGCCTGCGGGTTCGGCGCGCGACTCACGAAGCGGCAATGCTCGATGCACACGCTGGCATCGCCGGGCTGTTGTACGTGCTCGCCGCTGCGCATAGCGCTCGAGTCGCACACCTCGACGCGACGCTCGGCGAGCGAGCCGCGCTCGTGTTGACGGCGCGCACGCCGGTAACGCCCGACTTGCCCGGCCTCGTACACGGGTGCGCCGGCCGCGCGCTTGCAGTCGCCGCGGCGGTGCAAGCCGGGTGCGTTTCGGCGAATGATGCGCTGCGCACGTATCTCGCCGGCGCACTCGCAGGTCGCCTCGATTGGCCGGACTTCACGCACGGCGCTGCCGGTCAGGGGTTTGCGGCACTCGCGTGCGCCCGACGCCTCGGTGTGCCCCGGCTTGGGGCCGGTGCCGCTGCGTGCGCGACCTACCTCGTCCGCACACAGAATCCGGAGGGTGCGTGGACGCTGCCGGAGGGTGCCCCCGGAGCAAGCGGTGAGCGCTACACCGGCTTCGCACACGGCGCAGCGGGCATCATGGGCTTTCTCGGCAGTTACGCCGCGCTTTCGGGTGATGCGGCCGCCGATGCCGCGTGGCGCCGGGCCGAAGCCTGGTTGGTCAGACGCGCCCGGCGCGGGCGCGCCGGCAGGTGGCAGTGGCCGCGAAGCGATTCACATCCGGCCCCCTCTAATTGGTGGTGTCACGGAGCGCCCGGCATTGCACTCGGCTGGTTGCGCGTCGCGCAAGTCCAGGGCACTGCTGCCATTGCGGAGGAGTACCTGCGAGGAGCGCTCGGCGCATGTCCTCCGAAGCTGCGCAGTGACAGCCTTGGTCAGTGCCACGGTCTCGCGGGCGTCGGCGAGGTCTATCTCGAGGCGTATCGCGTGCTGAGGGAGGGGTGCTGGCGTGATCGCGCGGGGGACATTGCCAATGTGCTGGTGGCGCTCTTTCACAGGCGCTCGCGGCAGCCGTGGCAACATCCGCCCGGCGAACCCGCTGCCGACGCTGATGGACTCATGCTCGGCACGGCCGGCATCCTGCACTTCCTGCTACGGCATCACCATCCGGCGGCTCTGATGAGCGCACCTCTACTGGCGTGAGTCGAGGGGCAGCCGTCCCGGTGATCCGTCAGACGGACTCGAGTGGTCGGAGCATTTCCGGACGGACACTCGGCACTGATGTTGGTTGCGGCAAATCAGGAGGCAGCGGCCTGAGAGTCAGATCGAAAGCCACCGACCCGAAGGAAAAAAGTCAAGGTATCAGCTTACGCAGTGACCGCGTCGACAGATCGTCAATGTGCCGAAATGCCGGTGCGATCCTCTCGATCTGATGGGAAGGTACTTGGTACTCTTCGAAGTACACCTTCCATTCGCGTACGATCTTCCAGATCCTGGCGATGCTCTCGGCGGCGGCCTCCGCGGACAAGGTGAACATCTCGCGACCGGCAAAAGCGTTGTCGAGGGTTGCGGTTCGTCCCTCCGGCCCGACGCCCAGGTGCAAGCGCCGCTCGGACGCCAGACTTGCTCGCGGCATGACATCGTACAGCGGACTCAGCCGCCACCCGGGAAGGCGCGGGTCCCAAACAAAGCCGTGGTTGCGGAGATGATCGTCGTCGTTATTGACGAAGATGTTGAAGACCAGGCGCTCAAACAGCTCGCGATTGTTCTCGCGTATCACGCCCGGGTGGCAGTACCGTCGAACCGCTTGTGCCAGATCTCCATAGGACTTATTCGGTGATTCCATCTCGTCACACGCCAGCAGC
>Ga0134081_10000188_pt1 | contig 11136 bp, 11 predicted proteins | sample 15_taG_17_FD_119759 | JGI IMG/M metagenome (GOLD analysis project Ga0134081, IMG submission 119759) | Grasslands soil microbial communities from the Angelo Coastal Reserve, California, USA - 15_D_Met_20cm_5_24_1 metaG | ecosystem: Environmental > Terrestrial > Soil > Grasslands ...
AGCGTGGTGAGCAGGGTGAACCGCATCGCGAACTCCCTCCAGGACGATAGACGAGATGGTGCTTGTGAACGCGTTCACAATATATTCGCGTGCCCGGAAAACGGGAGTCCTGCGAGAGCCGGCGGACGTTGCGTTTTCGCACCACGCCCGCGACACTGAACCACCATGCCGCCGCCGTCCGTCCCGCGTATCCCCGCCGCCGACCTGGCGCGCCGCCTCGACCAAGGCGAGCGCGTGCAGCTGCTCGACATCCGCACCCCCGAGCGCGTCGCCCGCGGCCGCGTCACGCTGGGTGCGACGCTCCACTTTCGCACCCTGCCGGCCTCGGCGATGTACCAGCTCCCTACGCTCGAGTCGCTCGGACTCGATGCGACGGCCCCCGTGGCGGTGATCTGCGGCCACGGCAACTCGAGTCAGCAGGCCACGCAATACCTGCGGGAGCGCGGCTTCGACGCGTTCTCCGTGGCCGGCGGGATGGCCGCGTGGGACACCGTATACCTGCCCCGCCGCCTCTCTCCCACTGCGGCGCTCCAGCACGTCGTACAGCTCGATCGCGTCGGCAAGGGCGCTCTTTCCTACGTGCTGGTGAGCGACCGCGATGCCGTGGTGGTGGACCCGGGTCGCCACCTCGAGCCGTACGAGACCCTGCTGCGCGCCCTCGACGCCACGCCCGCGGCCGTGATCGACACCCACATGCACGCCGATTACCTGAGCGGCGCCCGCACCGCCGCCCGGCGCTGGCAGGTCCCCTATTTCCTGCACCCGGACGACGCCCGCTCCCCCTACGACGGCGCGGAAGGTCGCGTCGAGTACCAACCCCTGGGCGACGGCGACACGATCGCATTCGGTCGGGCCACGCTCGTCGCGGCGCACGTCCCCGGGCACACCCTCGGGAGTCTCGCGCTCCTCGCCGACGGGGCGCTGGCGCTCAGCGGTGACTTCCTGTTCGTGCGGTCAGTCGGTCGCCCCGACCTGGGGGGACAGCGCGACGCCTGGGCGGCCCGGCTGTGGGACAGTGTCGAGCGCGTGCGCCGGGCCTGGGCGGGGGACCTCCTCATCCTCCCGGCCCACTACGCCAGCGAGACCGAGCGCCGAGCGGACCGCAGCGTGGCCGCGCGGTTCGACGTGATCGCGGCGACCAACGAGGCGGTCCTCATCGAGGAGCGGCGCGCGTTCCTGAAATGGGTGTCCGACCACACCGGCACGCCGCCGGAGGCGTATCGCACGATCAAGCTGGCGAATCTGGGGCTCATCGATGTCGCGGAGGCCGACGCCGAGATCCTCGAATTCGGGCCGAACGCCTGCGCGATCGGATAGGCGGCAAAGGGCGGCAGTAGGCGGCAAGGGCGGCACGAGCGACCGTTGCCATGCCGCCCGCTGCCGCCCTTTGCCGCCCGTTACACCGTCGGCGCCTGCAGCACCACATACACCCAATCCGTCCCACCCAGGGTCTGCAGCCCGTACGGCACGCCGGCGGGAATATGCACCAGATCGTTCGCCGACACTTCGATCCGATCGCCGTCGAGCAGCATCACGCCGCGTCCGGCGATCGTGAAAACCAGGATGCCCGTGTCGTCCTCAACCGAGATCGGCACGACGGCGCCGGGGCGCATGACCATGTGCTCGAAGCTGAGCCCGTGGAGCATGCCGGGGAGGTTTAGGACGGTGTGGCGGCGCAGCTCGTCGGCCGAGCTGGGAAGTTTCGTCAGGCGGCGGTAAGTGTAGCGCGGCACGGTTCCCCATCCAAATAGGGCGCGACGACCTACGGCCGGCGGTGCGGGCGCATGCCCAAGATGCGGGCGCGCGCACCTTTACCGCAACCCCTTCGCACGCCGTCACGTACGGTGTCGGCCCGTGCCGGTCCCCGACCGCCGTGTGCAAGCGACCGGGCCCGCGGCGTCTCTCTCTCGTCTCTCACAGGATCCGGTCGCCATGCTGTCCTCGCCTCGGTTGCTGGGGCTCGTCTGCCTGCTCACCGCGCCGCTCGCGCCGGGAGCGGCGCAGGGATGGATCGAGCCGATTCGGCCGCTGCCGGCCTTTCCGCGCGGCGCGATCGTCAAAGTTCGCAGCGCCGTGCAGGTCACCCTCACCGGACGGGCCGCGCGCGTCATGGTGGAAGAATGGTTCCGCAACTCGGGCCCTGTGCTCGACGAGGCCAACTATCTCTATCCGCTCGCGGGCGAAGCCGTGTTCAGTGACTTCTCCCTGTGGCAAGGCGATCGCGAGCTCAAGGGAGAGCCGATGGATGCGAGCCAGGCGCGCGCGATTTACGAGGACATCGTGCGGCGCAAGCGCGACCCCGCGCTCATCGAGCTGGCCGGCCATGGCCTGCTACGGGCGCGTGTGTTCCCGATCGCCCCGGGTGAGACCCGCAAGATCACGCTGCGCTACACGCAGCTGCTCGATCGCGTGGGAGACGCCTGGCGCTTCCGCTACGGTGCGGGCAGCGGACCGGGCATCCCGGCGTCCCGGAGCCTGCGGGTCCAGGTCGATTCCGCAGGACGATTCGGCGAGCCGTATTCCCCGACCCACCGCGTGAATGTGACCCGCGACGCCGACCGCCTCGAGATCACGCTCGCCGACACGAGCGCCCGCGGCGACCTCGAGCTGTTCCTGCCTCTGGCGCACGGTCTCGTGGGCATGTCGTTCGTCGCGAGCCAACCCGCCGCCGAAGACGGGTACTTCATGCTGCTGCTGGCGCCGGGTCGCCCCCGCGAAGCCGAGACGGTGCGCCGCGACCTGGTCGCGGTGCTCGACGTGTCCGGCTCCATGTCCGGCGACAAGCTCGACCAGGCGAAGGCCGCGCTGGTGCAGCTGCTCGGCACGCTCCGCGTGGGAGACCGATTCCGCCTGATCGCGTTCTCGAGCGGGGTAGAGCGATACGCGACCGGGTGGACCGCGGTCTCCAGTGAGACCGTGCAAGGGGCGCAGGCCTGGGTGCGACGCCTCGAAGCGGGGGGCGGCACCAACGTAGCGGGCGCGCTCTCGGAGGCGCTCGCCGCGCCGCCCGCCGAAGGGGCACTCGGAGTGGTGGTGTTCCTGACGGACGGCGTGCCGACCGTCGGCGAGACCGATCCCGAGCACCTCGCCGACCAGGCGGAGCGCGGCCGCGGGCCGTTTCGCGTCTTCGCGTTCGGCATCGGGTACGACGTGAACACGTACGTGCTCGACCGCTTGACCGAGCGTGCCCGTGGGGTCACGACCTACATTCAGCCCGGCGGCGATATCGAGCAGGCCGTCGGCTCACTCGCCGCCAAGGTATCGTCTCCGGTGCTCACCGACCTCGCGCTCGCGGCCGACGGCGTCGACCTGTATGATCTGCAGCCGCAGCGCCTGCCCGACCTGTTCGCCGGCGACGAGCTCGTCGTCTTCGGTCGGTACCGGGGAGCTGGCAACGGGGAGCGGTCCCTGACGGTGACGGGACGCAGGAATAGTCGCGAAGAGCGATTCACTACGGCTGCCCGGTTCGACGGCGAGCCGTCGGGGGTCGGCTATCTCCAGCAGCTGTGGGCGGCCCGCAAAGCGGGGGCGTTGTCCCGCGAGATCCGGCTGCACGGCGCCAATCCCGAAATCGTGGACGAGCTGAAGCGGCTGGCGTTGCGCTACGGCATCCTGACCGAGTACACATCGTACTTGGTGCAGGAGCCGAGTCTCGCGACGCGCCCCATCCCGTTGATGGCGCCCGCGCCACAAGACCAGGCGGGGGCGGATGCGGTGCGGCGCTCCGAGGCGGCGCGCAAGATGGCCAGCTCGGTCAACCTCGAGGCGGTCGTCGCGACAGGTTCGGTCGCGGCCGACTCCGCCGTCGTGCAGGAGCGCGGGAAGATGAGTCGCACACAGCGCGTGGGCGGCCGCGTGTTCGCATGGCGCGACGGTGTGTGGAGCGACATCGCGCATCACGACTCCTTGCGCGTGGTGAGCGTCGCGGCCTTCAGCGACGCGTACTTCGCACTGCTGCGGGCCCTCCCCGAGCTGGTGCAGCCGGCCACGCTCGAGCCGGCGGTGCTGGTGGCCGGGCGCCGCGTGAGCGTCAAGATCGAGGCCGGGGGCACGACCGAATGGGCGTCGGGCGAGCTCGCGAAACTCGTGAGCGACTTTAGGTGATGAGCCCAATGCGGAGTGCGGAATGCGGAATGCGGAATCTCAGAGGGAGGTCGTTCGCCTCGTGACGCTTACCCTGACATTCCGCATTCCGAACTCCGCATTCCGCACTTAGTCCCGTGCCCCAGGATCTCGCGGAGATCTATCGCACCACCTACCGCGCGCTCGTGCGCTTCCTGTACCGCAAGGTGTGGGACGCCGCGCGCGCGGAGGACCTGGCGCAGGAGGCGTTTGCGCGCGCGGTGGTGCACAAACCGGACAACGCGCGGGGGTGGCTCTTCATCGTGGCTGCGAACATGGCGCGGGACGACGCACGGCGCGCGGCGCGGGAGCGCCGCCACCTCACCTTGCTCAAGGCCGAGCCGCAGAGCGAGCCGGCGACGGATGACGCGGTGCACGCGGAGACCGAGCGCACCCAGGTCCGCGCCGCGCTGGAGCAGCTGACGCCCCGCGACCGGGAGGTGCTCCTGTTGTGGGACTCAGGGCTGTCGTACGACGAAATCGCCGCGCAAACGGGGCTCGCGCGTGGGGCGATCGGCACGACGTTGGCGCGGGCGCGCCGGCGGCTGGTTGAGGCCTACGAGGCGGGAAGGTCAGGTGAGCATGTCGCACGTGGATGACGGCATCCTGCATAGCTATCTCGACGGCGAGCTGTCGGCGGCCGAGGCCCGAGAAGTCGACGCCCACGTGGCGCACTGCCCCGACTGCCGCCGCCGGCTCGACGAAGAGCGCGCCTTGATCGCCCGCGCCGCCGAGTTGCTGGCGGTGGCCACACCGCCCGACCGCGCGCTACCACCGTTCCGTGCCGGGGACGTGAAAGCTCCCACCCGGCTGTGGTGGCAAGTGCGTCTCCCGCTGGCCTGGGCGGCGACCGTGGCACTGGCCCTCGGCATCGGGACTTACCTCGGCAGGGATGTGCAGCGAGCCCCGGAAGCCGAGGCGGCACGCTCCACGGCGGCGACGCCGTCGCCCACAAGGGCGGAGTCGCCCAAGCAGGAGCTCGCGCGTCGCGAAACTCGCGTCGCGGCGCCGGGCGCGGCACGCACGCCGCCCGCGGCTCCGCTTGGCCCGCCGCAGCCCCGCGCTCGGGTAGACAACATCGCGTTGCCCCCCCCCGAGCCGGTCCGGTCGGCGGACACGGCTGCCGCGGGCGTCGCTGACAGAGTGCGGCTTGAAGAGCGGGCGGCGCGGATTGCCCTGCGAAAAGAATCCGGGGACGAGCGCAGCCAGTGGCAGAAGGGCGACGCCATCAGCATCGACAGCGCACGGCGCGTGCTGGGCACCGACCCGCTCGTCGTCCCCGGAGTCCCGATCGAGGCGCTCTACCGCGGTCGCGCCATCGGGTACGCCGATGTCGTGATCGTCGAGCAAGCGCTCGACGCGACGACGATGATCGAGGTGATCAACGCCCGGACCGCGCCGCAACTGCTCGACCAGGTAGTGGTCGCGAGTGCGCCCGCCGCGCGACCCGAACTCGCGCGCGCCGCCGATTCACTGGCAGCGGTGGCTAAGCGCCCCGCACCACTGGCCGCGAAAGCCGCCGGTCAGGTGCGGCCCGATCTGTTCCGGGACGTTCGTGGGCCCCTCTCCGCCGATTCCCTTGCCGCGTTGCGGCGGCGACTGCAACCGCTCCGCGCCGCTACTGGACCGTAATGGTCCCGTGCATGCCGGTCGGGGGCGTGCCGTTGGACCCGTGATTCTTGCAGTAGTAGTTGTACGTGCCGGCGGTCGTGAACTGGTGCGAGACCGTCCCGGACGCGAGGGCGAGGTCATACGTGTCGGCGGACCCGGTCGCGCTCGTGACCGTGTGTCCGCCGCCGTCCCCGTTTTCCCAAGTCACGGTAGTGCCCGCGGCCACCGTGAGGGTCGCCGGGTTGAACTGGTCGACGGTGGCCGTGCAGATCTTGGTCGCCGTCGGGGTGCAACCACCGCCTCCCCCGCCTCCGCCCCCGTACGGTGACGTGGAACCGCCTCCGCACGACACGAGCAGTAGCGCTCCTCCGATTCCCGACACCAGCGACGGCCACTTCGACGGCATAGATCCTCCGGCGTGAAGCGTGGGGACTGGAACGACAGGACCCGGCTTATTACCCGCGGGAAACGGCAAAGGGACCGTGCCCGCGGGTCGCGGATGTCAGGAAATCGTGATAGGGGGAAGCGCTAGTGTCGCTCGCGCTCCACGGCGTCCGCCGCGAGACGCGGGGAGAGCATGGGGTAGCGCGCCCCGAACCAGCCGAGCGACGCGAGAAATAAACCGCCGAACAACAGCGCCACGCCGATCTCGGGAACGCCGAGCGCCGGCCCCGCCCGACCGTTGATCGAGGGCACGATCTCGAGGTAGCGCTCCAGCCAGATCCCGAGGAGGCTCACCAGGGCGAACGTGGTCAGCAGGAGGGAAGACTTCTTGGGTTTGACGCCGAGCAGGCCGATGAACGGCAGGACGAACACCAGGAGGAACACCGCGATGCCGAACGGTCTCCAGGGATCGATCAGCCGGTAGAAAATGAAGAACGTCTCCTCGGGCAGGTTGCCGTACCAGATCACGAGAAACTGCGACCACATGAGGTACGCCCAGAACACGGTGAATCCGAAGCACAGCTTGCCCAGATCATGCTGCTGGCGGGACGAGAAGACCGCATCGAGCCCCATGCGCCGCCGCACCGCGATGGCGAGCACGGCGAGCGCCATGAGCGCCGCGAGATAGCTGCCCATGAAATAGAACACCCCGAACAGGCTGCTCACCCACTTGTGGGCGAGCGACATGATCAGATCGAACGCGAGCAGGCTGTATCCGAACGCGTACGCGACGACGAGCACGGCGGCGGCGCGCATGATCGCGTCCCGGTTCTCGAGGCGGTCCGCGGGGCGGCCTTCCGCCAGCTCGCGGATGTCCGGCGCCATGTCGCGCTGCACGAAGCGCCACGACAGCCAGGTGAGCAGCGCGTAGATGGCGCCGTTGCGAAGGAAGAACGTCTTCACCGTGAGCCAGCTGCCCAGGTCGGGTCGCAGATCGCGTAGCCAGCTGAAGATGTGACTACGCCCCACCATCAGGCCGATGAAGAGCACCAGGGAGACACGCAGGAACGCGCCCCCCGCCTCGGCCAGCCGGATGATCACGCCGGACCAGTGACCCTTAGCGAGCTTCTGGGTGGCGGCGAACACCACCATGCCCTGCGCCAGAGCGGTCCAGAACATGAAGTTGAAGTGCCACGACTGCCAGGCGCGCGCCGTTTCCCCGGCGGAGAGGGCCCACAAGAACGCGGCGCCTCCGAGCCCGGCGAGCACCGCTCCGAACAGCGTGAAGGTCCGGGCCGGGAAACGGCGCGCCTTCTCGACCAGCTCGGCCCGCGACACGCTCGCGGCGGTCATCGTCTTCCCGTGGGGCTCTTGGCCCCCGCCTGCAGCGTGCGCACGTAATTGACCAGATCCCAGCGATCCACGCCGCGCACTTTGTCGCCGTACACCGGCATCAACCCCCGCCCCATCACCTGCCCGCTCACGATGACCGCGTAGATGTAGCCGTCCGTGCGCCGCGCGATCGTGTCGTTGACGAGCGAGCGCACGCCGAAGAACGGACCCCCGACCGCCGACGAGATCGGTCCGTCCCCGCGTCCCGCCTGGCCGTGACAGACCAGGCAATAGGTCTCGTACAGGAACCGCCCGTGGTTGATGGACTCGGACGTGCGGGTGCGGGGGTTCGCGAGGCGGTCGGCCGTCTGCAGGTTCATGAGCGGGTCGGCGCCGGTCACCGGCACCGTACCGGGCACCGGAGCGAGCGGCCGGGCGTACGGCTTGATGCTCCGCTGATGCCGCATGGTGGCGAACCAGCCGATGCGATGCACGACGTCGTCCGGGTTGCACGCCAGAACCGAGAGGGCGGCGAGAGCGGCAAGCGCGGCACGCGACTTAGGCACGCCGCACCTCCTCGGCGCCCGCGCCGCGCAGCAACGACTCGACCTGGGAGGCGCGCGCGGGCTCGCTCGGGACGAAGATGCCGAACTTGTCGTTCGTGAAGCGCGCATCGTAGGCAACGGTCCCCAGACGCCGCGCGGCGAACAGCGCGTTGAAGGCGATCCCCAGGATGGTGGAGAGCGCACCGAACAGGATCGTCATCTCGAACATGATGACGACGTACGGGGGAATCGAGCCGACGGGCTTGCCGCCGACCACGACGGGCCAGTCGTACGACATGTACAGCGTGAGCCAGGCGCCGACGGCGCACCCGGCGATGCCGCCGACCAGCGTGAACATGCGGACAGGGCTCACGGGCTGGTCGAGCGCGTCCTCCAGCTCGTGGCGCGGCACCGGCGAATACACCGTGAAGTCGGTATGACCGGCGGCGCGCAGCCGGCCGATCGCGTCCACCGCCGCGTCCAGCTGACCGAACACCGCCAGCACGCCCGGCGTGGGCGGGGGGTGGAAGATGGCGGCGAGCGGGTTGACGACCTTCATGTCGCGACCGCCTTGGCGCGCTTGGGTGGCGGCAGCACCTCCTTCACCTCCGAGATCGACACCGCCGGGAAGTTCTTCACGAACAGGAGGAACCACATGAAGAACCAGCCGAAGCTGCCGGCCATGATGCCCCAATCGGCCCACGTCGGATTGTAGGTCGCGTTGGCGAACCGCTCGAAGGGCTCGCCTGCGAGCGACACGACGATGATCACGAAGCGCTCGAACCACATCCCGACGTTCACGAAGATGGACACGACGAACAACGCCACCACACTGGTCCGCACCTTCTTGGACCAGAGCAGCCACGGCAACAGCCCGTTGCAGATGTTCATCGTCCAGCTGGCCCACCAGAACGGCCCGAACGCCCGGTACCAGAACGCGGCTCGCTCGTGCGGATTGCCTCCGAACCACGCCGTGAAGTTCTCGGTGCAGTAGGACATGCTCACGATCAGCCCCGTGAGCAGGCACAGCTTCGCGAGGTTCTCGAAGTGATGGACCGTGATGAGCTCTTCCAGGTGGAACAGCTTACGGATCGGCACGAGCAGCGTGATCACCATCGCCACGCCCGAGTAGATCGCGCCGGCCACGAAGTAGGGCGCGAACAGCGTGGCATGCCAGCCCGGGACCAGGGCCATCGCGAAGTCCCAGGACACGACGCTGTGCACCAGAGCACGAGCGGGGTCGCGAGCGCGGCCAGATAGAGATAGCCACGGGTGTAGTGGCGCCACTGCTCGTTCGTCCCGCGCCAGCCGACCGCCGTGATGGCGTAGAGCTTCTTGCGCCACCCGGTCGCGAGGTCGCGCACCGCCGCGATGTCCGGGATGAGGCCCATGATCAGGAACACGGTCGAGACGGTGAAATAGGTCCCGATCGCAAACTCGTCCCAGATGAGCGGCGACTTGAAGTTGGGCCACAGGCCGCGCTCGTTCGGGTACGGGATCAGCCAGTAGAAGTACCACTGGCGGCCGATGTGGATGAGTGGGAACAGGCCCGCCGTCATCACGGCGAACACGGTCATCGCTTCCGCGGTGCGGTACACCGCGGTGCGCCAGCCCGAGCGGAACAAGAACAGGATCGCCGAGATGAGCGTGCCCGAGTGGGCGATACCCACCCAGAACACGAAGCAGGTGATGTAAACCGCCCAGTACACCGGGTGCGAGTAGCCCGCGAGTCCCAGCCCGTAGCGCAGCAGGAACAGCAGGCACGTGATCCCCACCCCGAGCAGGGCCACGGCCGCGGCCAGCAGCGCGAAGTAGCCCTTCCCCGGATTCCCCAGGGTGCGCGCGATGGAGCGGGTGACGACGTCGTACGTGACGCGCGACGTCGGCGTGTCGGCCATCGCCTCAGCCCTCCACCACGGCGCCGTGCACGACCTTCGCGAGGTACGTGATCGCGGGCTGGGTGTTCAGACCCGCGAGCACATGGTAGCCGCGCGTATCCCGCGCGAGCGCCGACACGCGCGACGCCGGGTCCCGCAGGTCGCCGAAGACGATCGCCTCCGAAGGGCACGCCTGCGCGCACGCCGGCGTGATGTCGCCGTCCTGCACGTTGCGGTCTTCCAATCGGGCCCGGTTCTGCGCGCCGCGGATGCGCTGCACGCAGAACGTGCACTTCTCCATCACACCCTTCTCGCGCACCGTGACGTCCGGGTTGAGCAGCATGGTGAGGGGATCGGGCCAGCTTTCCCACTCGCCACCCGGCTCGGCGTAGTTGAACCAGTTGAAGTAGCGGACCTTGTACGGGCAGTTGTTGGCGCAGTAGCGGGTGCCGACGCAGCGGTTGTAGACCTGGCCGTTCAAGCCGTCGGCCGTATGATACGCCGCGTACACGGGGCAGACCGGCTCGCACGGGGCGTTGCCGCACTGCTGGCACAGCATCGGCGTCACGACCGCTCCCACCGGCTGGCCGGCCTCACCGCCCGTGTAGTAGCGCTCGATGCGCAGCCAGCTCATCTGCCGCCGCCGCACCACCAGCTCTTCGCCCACCGTCGCGAGGTTGTTCTCGGCATAGCACGCGGTGACACAGGCCGAGCAGCCGGTGCACTTGGCGAGGTCGATCGCCATGCCCCAGCGCGGATGCGGATGCGAGTAGTCCCCCAGCGCGGCCTCCTCATGCTGGGCCTCCGCCCACTCCGCGAGCGACCGATCGGCATAGGGCGGCGTCAGCCGCTCCCGGAACGGATGCGCGCCACGCTTGAGTTGCTGCGCCCGGGCGAGCGGCAGTACCTCGATCACGCCGCTTCCCTGCTCGCGCGCATCCCCTTCGAGCGTCGCCAGGCGGCGGTGATCGCCGGTCTTCGCCACGGCGACGCTCACGGCGAAGGCGCGCCCGCCGTAGCCGGTGGGGGCGTCGCTCAAGAGCTCGAACGCATTGAACGAGCGGTCCTTGGCGTACCGGCCGTACGCTTTGTGGCCCTGGCCGGTGGGGATGGCCAGCACGTCGGCGCGCACACCAGGCGTGATCCACACCGGCGCCCGCAGCGCACCGTGCGGCGATTTGAGCAGCAGGACGTCGCCGTTCGCGACCTGCCATTTGGCCGCGGTCTCAGGGTGCACTTCGACCCAGCCGTGCCAGGTGATCTTG
>Ga0134081_10000192_pt1 | contig 11091 bp, 6 predicted proteins | sample 15_taG_17_FD_119759 | JGI IMG/M metagenome (GOLD analysis project Ga0134081, IMG submission 119759) | Grasslands soil microbial communities from the Angelo Coastal Reserve, California, USA - 15_D_Met_20cm_5_24_1 metaG | ecosystem: Environmental > Terrestrial > Soil > Grasslands ...
CGATCTGGCGGCGCATCGGCACGTTGCGGCCTCCACCCAAAATCAGGCCTTGAGTGCATTGCTGTTTTTATATCAGCAGTTTTTCGAGCGCCAGCTCGGCCGGCTCGACGGCGCCTTACGCGCGTCGCGCCCAGCGCGGGTACCGGTGGTGCTCACGCGTGAAGAGGTCCGGGCGTTGCTGGCACATGTTGCGCCGACGTACCGTCTCATTGCCGATCTCATTTACGGGAGCGGCTTGCGTTTGCTCGAAGCACTGCGGTTGCGAGTGAAGGATGTCGATTTCGGCTACGGCCGCATCATTGTCCGCGACGGCAAAGGAATGAAAGACCGCGTGACGATGTTGCCGCAGCGCCTGCAGCGATCGTTGCGAGAACATCTCGCTCACGTCAAAGCCATGCACGAGCGGGACCGAGCACTCGGTTTCGGCGCCGTTTATCTGCCGGACGCGCTCGGGCGGAAATATCCCAATGCCGCCAAGTCATGGCCATGGCAATATGTTTTCCCCGCCCAGAAGCGATCGATTGACCCAGTGAGCGGCGAAGTTCGCCGTCATCATATCTTGGAGAAACCACTGCAGAATGCTATCAAGAATGCCGTGCACGCGGCGGGCATCGAAAAGCCGGCGAGCTGTCACACGCTCCGGCATTCGTTCGCGACGCATTTGCTTGAAAACGGATACGACATTCGAACTGTTCAGGAGTTGTTAGGACACAAAGACGTGAGCACGACGATGATTTACACACATGTGCTCAACCGACCGGGTATTGGCGTGAAGAGTCCGCTCGACTGACGTTTCCCATTCACGCCCGCACGGGCACGCTGGCGGTGCGCTCCAGTTTGCCCCAGCTCACCCAGGCGCCCTTGATCGCGCGCAAGATTGCTTTCCAGATGCAGTAACTGAGCATTGGGCGATAAATCAATCGCATCGGCAAAATTCGCCAGGCGCGGACAATGGGCTCGCGCTCGAGCATGCAGGCGAGCGTTGCGAGAATGACGTCCATCGCGAGGAAGATGATCACAAACGGCAGCACGGCGTTCAAGGCGCCAAATGGCAATGAGGCGAGCAGGAACAAATCTACCATCGGCGTAACAGCGACAAGAATGATTTGGAAAAACCAGATGCTAGGCAGACTGAACCAACCAAGCGCGCGATAGTTCCAGTTGAACACCATGTCGCGGTGTTTCCAGAGACATTGGAGCGTGCCGTAAGCCCAGCGAGAACGTTGTCGCGCCAGTGTGCGGACGCTCTCCGGCGCTTCCGTCCACGCGATTGCGTCCGGCACATAAACGATGCGCCGTCGTCGTCTGTGCAATGAAAGCGTGAGATCCGTGTCTTCAGCGAGGGTTTGCAGACTCAGCCCGCCGGCTTCAGCGATCGCGTCTTTGCGAACGGCACTGATCGCGCCGGGCACAACAGTGATGCAGTCCCATCGGTTGTAAGCGCGCCGGTCGAGATTGAAACCGCAGGTGTATTCGAGGGCCTGACAACGCGCGATAAACGTGCGCAGGTTTCCGACCTTCGCATGACCTGAGACCGCGCCGACGCGCTGATCAACAAATGGCTCGAGCAAGCGTGGAAGCGTATCGCGTTGGCACTGGGTATCGGCGTCAATGAAAACAACAATCCCATGACGCGCCGCAGCCAACCCACGTTGGAGCGCGCGCGCTTTTCCATGATTTTCCTGCCGCACCAGACGAAGGCGAGGTTCGCTTTGCGCGACGCGGTCAACTTCCCCAGCGGTTTGATCACGCGAACCGTCGTCCACAACCACCACTTCGATTTCGCCCTTGTAGTCCGTGGCAAGAAGCGTGCGTAAAGTCTCCGCGATGACTTTCTCTTCGTTGTAGGCAGCCATCACCACACTGATCGGCTCCGCAAAATTTTTTCTCGGGCTGCGTCGAAAACGATATGCAAGCCAGATCACAATCAGCGTGCGTACGACCACCAACGCCGTCGCTACGATCATGAACGCCCAAAGGAATTCTTCGATGCTGTGATAAAGGCGAAATCCCGTGCTGCTCACAAAGCGCGTGAGCGATTGCCCATTGTTTTGCACCACCGGCATGACAGCGTCGCGCGTCGTGCCCAACAGCGTGCTCAAAGGCACCACGGTATCGCCCCGCGTATGCAGCCAGTCCAAAATCCGCGGCAGTGCCTCCACCGTCTGCGAACGGTCCCCGCCTGCATCGTGCAGCAGAATCACGCTGCCATCACGCCGCTGTTGTTTCACTCGCCGCAGGATAATGTCCGCTCCGGGCTTCGCCCAATCCTGCGGGTCGATACTTTCCAAAACCACGAGATAATTGAGGTCCTCGGCGATTTTCAGCGGAGCCAATTCGCTCAGTTGCGTTGGACCCGTGTCAGCCGCATAAGGCGGGCGAAACAACGTCGTGGCGCGACCTGTTATTGTTTCAAGCAAAAGCTGCGTCGCGTTCAACTCCAGGCGGATGTGCTCCGGCCAGCAGAGCGCCAGGTTTGGATGATAGTAGGTGTGGTTTCCGATCTCGTGTCCTTCATTGACGATGCGACGAACAAGCCCGGGGTAACGTTCCGCATTCACTCCCACCAGGAAAAACGCTGCTTTTACGTTCGCGGCTTTAAGAACGTCCAGGATCTTTGGCGTCCATCGCGGATCGGGCCCGTCATCAAAAGTGATTGCGACCTGATGCTCGCCGCCTGCGCCCTGGTGATAGAGCGTCGGGAACTGGGCAAACTTCACGTACTTCGCAGTGAGATAGCCCTCTGCGTCCACGGCGAGCTTGCGCATCCCGTCGGTGCGATCTTCATCAACAGTGACAATTTCGCCGTCGCCAACGTCCGCTATTGTGTCCCTGGATTTTATCGGTTCGAGCGATTGACGAGTTTGATTATCGAACCTGAAATCCCGTGGAACGCTTAGCGCATCCCAGATTGCGGGGTCTTCGCTCCCGAGTCGATAAAGCGCGAAGCCGCCAGCCTTTTGATCGCGCACCTGGCGCAGTTGGTTGAGGAATGTCACGGCATCGAGAAACCAGACAGCGTGTTCCTTGTCCTCATCCTGAAAATAAAAATACGGGCTGTAACTCGGTCCGCTTACTTCGACGCTCTTGATTTCGGCATCATTGGCGCGGCTCATCGCTTCTGAAAAACTGATCAGCTCCCCTTTTTTCCCGCCGATGGTCCAATCGTATCCGTAGCTACCAATTGCGATGATCCATTGCCTGGTGTCGGAACCTTCGAGCAGGACGCGCACCCAACCTTCAAACCACGACCGGGAGGCTAGCGGCCCCGGCGGATCAGTATCCGATGTTTCATCAAACAACATCGCCACAAAGCGATCTACGTTGTCAGCAAGCGCATCCAAATCGATGTAATCGAGCTCCTGGCTGGGCTGAACACACAGCCACAGCTCTTTATTTTCGTCGTGTAACGCATCGGCGAACTTGTCGATGAATTTCGTGATGTCTTTCTTGTAAGCCGGGTCGATTTGCTGCCAATCGACTACGACGCCTGGAGCCTTTAGGGTGCGCAAAACGGACAGCACACGTTCAATAAACCGCTCCTGCCGTTTCGCGGGGCCATGTGCGAGGTTCTCAATCGCTTCGGGCTGCCACGCCTCACCGACGAGATTCGTTAGCAGCGGCATCAGTGCGATCCCTTTATTCGAAGCTAGTTTTAACAGCCGAGTGTCTCCATCTATTTGCAAATCGCCCATGCCATCGATGACTGTCATCCACTCCGGGCAAAGATGCGTAATCTGCGCCGCGTGTTGCTGGAGCGATGCATAGCTGTACGGATCGCCATTCGTATAAAATGCGAGTCGCACTTCGTTGTCCGGCGGTTTTCTCCGCGGTCGTGGCGAAGGAGGGGGCGCTGTTCCTGCGAGCTTTTTTGCCGCCTGTCGCGCCTCGCCAAATTTCTGCCAAAGCAGCGAGGTCGCAGACAACTGGCCGGCGGGATTTTCCTTTTGCAGCGCTTTGAGTTGACCTTTTAACTGCCGCAGCGAAAACGGCACGTTCATTTGCGGCGTGACGAAAAGCGCCTGAACAAACAGCACCGCTACAAGGAAAAACAGCAGGCCGGCGATGAGCAAAATCAGGCGCAGACGCGGCCAGCGTTTTCCGCTCGGATCGGAGAACACGAAAGGCGTAACTTGTTCCGGAGGATATTCAGGCATTCGGGTGCCTATAATCGCTCAAGTGCGAAAATAAGGAAATCCGATTCAACTGTAGCGGCGCTCTATGAGCGCCGTCCCCTATTTGCGTGCGCGACTCATCGGCGGTCATGGAACGCCGCTACAGCTTCTAACAGTCGTTAGAAGAAGAATTCGAACCCGGCGTAGTAGTTCCGCGGCAGCGCGGGCATGATGCCTTCCTCGCGAACTTCGCCCCAGTAATCCTCGTCAAAGATGTTTCTGATACCGACGAAGGCGCCAGCTCGTCCGTTCCAGAATTTCACTTCGGCGGTGAGGTCCCAAACGTTGTACGCGGGAATGAAGCCTTCAAACGAATCACCGTCGTCGCCAAATTCATCATCAACAACTGTGCCGAGCAGCGCGAGCTTGATGATGTCCTTGTAGCGATAGATCGCCCCGGTTTTCACCTGATAATCCGGAGCGTACGCAGGCGTGTTGCCGCGATTTGGGCCGGAGGTGAATTCGGCGTCCAGTAATGTGACGTTGCCGTAGAGCGTGAGATTGCCGTAAGGGCTGGGCACGCCGCCATTGATCAAAGAGAGAACGTCCAACTCGCTAGCAGCTTCAAACCCGATGTAACGCGCATCGCCGATGTTGCCGGTGGAAGTAAACCCATCAGGCAAAATGATCTCACCGACTTGGTCGTCGAAAGTGAAATAGAAACCGCCGACGTCGAAGTTCAGATACGGGAAAGGTTTTCCGCGAACGCCGTATTCAAACTGAAGCGAATCGCCTTCTTTCAGGTCGCCATTCACCACACTGCTTGCGCCGGTGGGAACCAGTTCGCCGTAGGTCCGGGGCCGGTAAGCTTGCGACACGGTGCCGTAAAGTTCCACACGCGGCGGGCCGCCGGCCGTGACGATCGGAGCGGGTGGGTTTTTAGTTACTGCGCCTTTTTCTCCTGCGATCGGAGGCGGGGCGACGATTTGCTGGCCTTCCATCAGCACATAACCCACGCCCAGTCCAAACAGCGGCACAAAAGAAAAGTCGGACTGTGAATGCAAGGGATTCGAGACGTTTACTTCTTCATCGACACTTTGCTGGAGGAATTCCAAGCGCATTCCGGGAACGATGGAGAGACGCCCAAAATGGAAGCGATTCTCGGCAAAGATAGCACCGTCCCACGTTTCACCGGTGTTCAGATTACGAAGCGTGCCATGCTCTGCGTCCGGCGTTTGACCGCGTTCATCGCGACGATCCTGCAACGCATGATAAAAATAAATACCGCCGGCAATAGTTGAGACGTCGTTGAACAGATTGTAGTCGTGACGCACCCGCGCATCGAGACCCTCTGTGTAATCAGACCTTAACTGAATTGCGTTCGTATTCGCATCTGGTCCGCTGGGCAGCGTGCCGAAAGCTCCGCCACGCTGACGCTTGCTCCAGCGCGTCAGGTATCCGCCAAATGCCTTGATGTCGAGCTGCGTTCTCTCGGAGAAGAACTTCTGATACTCAAGCGTGGCGTAATAACGCTCGAGCCGGAATCGATCGAAAAAGCGCGTGCTCGCAGTGCGATCGTCTTCAACGAAAACAGAGTTGGGCGGATTTACTGCCTCTCGCCGACGCAGACCTCCCGGTTCGCCATGTTCCTCGTCGTATGCATCGAGCGTCAGGACGAATCGGCTGTCGTTGGTTACATTCCACACAAGCCGCGCGCTGCCGCCGTTAAGATCATAATCGCTATTGGCCTCACGAAATCCGTCCTGTTCGCGGTGATCGTAATAGAAATAATAGCCCAGCGGACCAAGTGTGCCGTCCGCCTCGGTGTAATTTCGGTAATATTCGTAGCTGCCAAACACATTCCTGGTTGTGAAATGAAACGGGGCGTCGGACCGCGGCATTTTCATGACGAAATTGAGAGCCCCGCCTGGCTGGGGACCGAACTGCAAAGCCGCGCCGGCGCGAATGAGTTCAATCCGTTCCACCGCATCCAGAATTGGCGTGTAATGAGTTTCAGGAAAGCCGAACTGCTCGTTCTTGATCGACACGCCGTCCTTGAGCACCTGCATGAACTCACTGCGCTGTGAATTCAGTCCGCGGTAGCCAAAGTTGATAATCGGCGAGCTGGGCTCTTCGCTGACGATGATGCCAGGTGTTGTGGCCATCACTTCGCGATAGTCGTTTCCCGCGAAAGTAGGGAACTCTTCTGGTTTCACGAACGACGTTTTCTTGCCGGCATTGATTCGCGTGCCTTCAACTGGTGGCAACGCAGGGTACTCGACCGGATAAATGTCGAAGCTGCCTCTCACAACAACGGCTTCCACTTCGGCGGTATCAGCAATGTTGGTGATGCCGAGCGAGAGATTTTCATTTCCATTCGCCAACGCTGAGTTGCCTGTGTCTAGCCTGCCCGCGTTTTTCTGCGAGCGGCGACGGGATTTGTTATCCTTGTCGCCGTCCTCATCGATGTCGTCGCTTTCTGTCGCCGTAAACGGAACCGCAACCGCGTCTTGAGCGAGGCGGCAATCAATGAATGACCAGAGCGCCATTGCAGTCAGCGCCGTTCCCAGAACAAGAGTCGTTTTCGAAAACATGGCGCGATGAGAAAACATTGGTCTCGGCGGGGCAAGCTTTTTATTACAATTTTGTAATTTTACCGGTTAAGCAGCCGTGTGACCCGCGTTCAACCTCCAGTGCATTCGATTTGGACACTGATGGTCCGATATTGCAGGTTCTGGCTCAATGCACATTGAACCGGATTCGTTGCCTACTGGACACGCTGGCATCGCAGCGCGCCTGAAAAAAGGTCCGACGATTCACTCCAGCGCATGGATCGTCCCGGGCGCGACTGTGATTGGAGACGTGACACTGGAGGAGGAATCGAGCGTCTGGTACGGAGCAGTGCTCCGTGGGGACATCAATCGCATCATTATCGGGCCGCGCTCGAACGTGCAGGACAATGCCGTGATTCATCTCGATACTAACTACCCGACGATGGTAGGCGAACTGGTCACTGTCGGCCACAGCGCGATTGTGCACGCGTGCAAGATTGATGATGAGGTGCTTGTCGGGATGGATGCGATCGTTCTTGACGATGTGGAAGTCGGCGCGCGCTGCATCATCGGGGCAAACGCGCTCGTCACAATGGGTATGAAAATCCCGCCGGGCTCACTCGTGCTCGGATCGCCGGCGAAGATTCGCCGGCAACTTACGCTTGAGGAGCAGAAGGACATCGCGCGCTGGGCGTGGAGCTACGTCGAAACAGCGAAGCAGTTCCGCGAGTTCTACTAGAAGCGTAGCTTTCGGCGCCACGCTATTGCGTTGTGACACGCTCGAATAATTCTTGTTCCGCGCTTACTCCCATCGGGCTTGCTTTCTGAACTGCCTTTTGGACACCGCGGCTTCCGGCGCGGGGATCCAAATATCAAGGCCGTGGATGGGCGCCTCCGTTTGGCGAGACCACTCCAGCCTCCGCGCGGATGTTGATCAACTCCGCTCGTTGCGAATCATCGGAGATTTGTACAGCGGCTTTGCGCCATTCATCCTGTTCTCGTCCGCCGCGGCCAGTCCCTTCGCAGCTTCATTGGCTTTCGTGGCCTGCTTTTTGTTCTCCTCGTCCCAGCGCGCACGCTCTTCAAGATACTCCTCCAACTCATGCGCCCGGTTCTCGGTGGCATCGGCGAGATATAGCAGCTTTTCACGCGAGCGTTCTGCTTTCGATCCCATGGCCGCAAAAGTCTCGGCGCCAGATTCGCGCGCCTTGAGCCAGAGCCGCTGGTAGTCTCGACGGTCCTGCTTCTCCTTCTCATCCTCGGCTCGCTCCAGGAATGCCGGGTAAGCCTTGTTGAGCCGTCCCTCGGCGGCTTCGTATCGGTCGCGAAGTTCCTTTTCCAGCGGCAATGCATCGAGAGGCTCGGCAAAAGCCGGCACAACATATTCTTTGCGGGCTGCATCATAATTCCGGACTGCGCGGTTTAGCGCGCGAAGGTATTGCGTATGTTCGAGCTTGGCCCGACGAAGGTTGAAGTAGAAGTAATGGCGGCGCCATGCATGTTCGCCATCCTTTTTAGCCTCCAGTTGACTGCGCCTTTCTACGAGAAGGCGCGCCGAGTCTGAACTCCACGCGACGAAGTAGTTGTACACTCTCCCCGTCTCGTTCGCTTCGAGGTCGGCTTTTGGCCCAAAGCGATCATTCTTGTCGAAGTCCCACAGATGATGGCTGTCACCGCCCTCTTCGTCTTCCGTTGTCACCAGCTTGAATTGAAGACCCGTTTTTCGTCGGTAGAGCATCAGGCTCTGCAACTGGCTATGTTGATGCACCGTTGCGCAAATCGACTGTTCGTCCGGAGAAATGAAGAAATGCCGGCCCTTCGTGTCATCAAACGGCTCATCCAGCCGCACGCGCTGGCCGGAATCTGCAGCGGGAATGATCCAGGCTGTAATTGTCCCCACCTGCATGCCAGAATCCCATTTTCTCTCTTGCTCGATGCGAAAAGTCCCGCGCGGGCTGGTAGTGACACTTTCGATGTGAACGTCGGTTTCGGCATAAGCAAAGGCGACGCATGATCCGAGAACAATCGTTCCAAGCGCGGTCCGACGTAGCCGACGAAAGTAGAAGCCGAATTTTATAAGTGATCCTTTCAGATTGTTTGTCGCCATCCCTCGCGACCTGTGAAGGCTCAAAGTAGAAGCAATGCGTTCGTTGCTTTCAAGTTCGAATCACTGGGCCCGATGCCGCAACTTGGTTATTCCAGGCTTGCATCCCAAAAAAGTGGCGACGAAGAGTTGTACATGAAAACTTTTATCACTCCGGCACTAATTGCGACTTTGATTGTCACACTGCCTCTGCCGCGATTACCCGCGCAACCCGCACACTCCTCAGAAATGGGATTCTACGCGCCGGAGACAATCGAATGGAAAGCCGGACCACCGTCATTGCCAGCTGGCGCGAAGATGGCCGTGCTGGAAGGTGATCCCATAAAAGATGGACCGTTTGTGATGCGACTCCAAACGCCTGCCGATTATCACATCCCACCTCACACTCACCCGAAAACAGAACGCGTTACGGTGATTTCCGGAACAATGTTCCTGGCGATGGGTGAAAATCTGGATCGCAGCGCAGCAAAAACTCTGTCCGCCGGCACGTACGGCTTTTGGCCTGCGGGGATGAAGCACACGGCCTGGTTCGAAAGCGGAACGGTTATCCAAATCCACGGCGTCGGACCCTGGCAGATCAACTATGTCAATCCAGCCGACGATCCGCGGAGCGCGAAGAAATCCCCCTGAGACTTGCGCGTCATAAGCTTTTAGCCAACTCGCGCGCGTTCTCGCGTAGTAATTCCGCTGCGCGTTTCATGTTTTCCTCCTGACTCATTCCCGGCCGCGTGTTCTCATAAACTGCGTCGAAAACCTCGCGAACTTCTCGATCGTTAATTGCGCGTCCGACAACTGCGAAGACAGGCTTGCCGAGCCTTCGCGCCAGCCGCGCGACGCCGGCCGGCGTTTTTCCTTCGAGCGTCTGCCGATCCAAACTTCCCTCGCCTGTAATCACAAGATCGGCATCTTTCATTTTTGATTCGAGCCCGACCGCTTCTGCGACCACATCAAAACCCGACCGAATTTTTGCGCTGCAAAAACTCATCAGGCCAAATCCCAGTCCACCCGCCGCGCCGGCGCCGGGTTGGTCGCGATAATCAAAACCGAATTCTTCGGCAATAACCTCAGCGAGCCTGGTGAGGGCGCGTTCCAAAATGTCGAGCTCATCTTCGGTCGCGCCTTTCTGCGGACCAAATACATGGGTTGCTCCGTTTTTGCCGAACAACGGGTTCCGTACATCCACCGCCGCGTTAATTTTTGGCGCCTCCGGTTGTAGAGGCGGCTGTGTCAGCCGTCTGTTTCGCGGTTGGGCGCTTGGCACAAGCGCCCCCACACTTCGCTCGGGTAAAAGAATCTCTGTAAGTTTTACCAACTCGCTCACGGTTTCGGTCAATTCTTTTGTACCTGCCAAGAATCGAAAACCCAAAGCGCGGGCCATGCCAAAGCCGCCGTCGTTTGTCGCGCTGCCGCCAAGCCCAATGATGATTTCTTTCGCGCCGCGGTCCGAGGCATCTAAAATCATTTCGCCTACGCCAAATGTATTTGCGCGAACCGGATCTCGTTCGCTTTCGGGTAGCCGCCGCATACCGGCGGCTTCGCTCATCTCCATGACGGCTAGTTTGTTGTCTGAGATCCAGCCATAACGCGCATCGATCTCCCGCCCGAGCGGGTCGTGTGCTTTGCACTGCAACCAGGAGCCGCCGTGAGCGTTGCAAATCACTTCCGCGGTCCCCTCACCACCGTCTGCCATCGGCACCATTTCGATCTTTGCATCCGGCAGCGCATCGCGCAGTCCTTGCGCGATGTTTTCAGCAGCCTCGCGCGCGGTGAGGACGCCTTTGAACTTATCGGGGGCGATCAAAATGCGCATGGCAATAACTGTAGGGCGTCTGTGTCAGACGCCGACAAAAAAAGGCGTTTCACAGAAACGCCCTACGACTCCGACGCCGCACTGCGGCGTCCCTACCCTTTCAGCTTGTTTTGCAAAATTTCATCAGCCAACTGCGGATTGGCTTTGCCCTTCGACAATTTCATCACCTGGCCTTTTAGAAAATTCAGCGAGGCAACGTTTCCTGCCTTAAAATCTGCGACCGGCTTTGGATTGGCCGCAATCACTTCGTCACAGATCGCTTCAATCGCGCCCAAATCGCTCAGTTGCTCGATCCCCTTTTCTTTTACAATCGCGAGTGCGCGTTTGCCGCTCCCAAACATCTCCGCGAAAACTTCCTTGCCTTGTTTGCCGCTGATTTTCCCGCTGTCGATGAGATTAACCAGCTCATCCAGTGCCTCCGCTGGTAAGACGATACAGGATTGTCCGATTCCACCGGAGGCACTGGATGAGCTGGTTAATCTCATCGACGGCGGGAAAATCAGCGGCAAA
>Ga0134081_10000200_pt1 | contig 11009 bp, 10 predicted proteins | sample 15_taG_17_FD_119759 | JGI IMG/M metagenome (GOLD analysis project Ga0134081, IMG submission 119759) | Grasslands soil microbial communities from the Angelo Coastal Reserve, California, USA - 15_D_Met_20cm_5_24_1 metaG | ecosystem: Environmental > Terrestrial > Soil > Grasslands ...
TGACGTCGTGACTAGACGCAATCAGCTCGCCTTTGGTGGGGGTGTCGATGCCGTAGTAGCAGGGACCAGTGATCGGCGGCGAGGCGACGCGGAAATGCACCTCCGCCGCGCCCGCTTGCCGGATGAGTTGGACCAGCGCCTTGCTCGTGGTGCCGCGCACGATCGAGTCATCCACCACCACCACCTTCTTCCCCTCGAGCACCTCACGCACCGGATTGAACTTGATCTTCACCTTGGCCATCCGTCCCGCCTGGGCCGGATGGATGAACGTGCGGCCGACGTAGTGGTTGCGGATCAGGGCGTGCTCGAGCTTGATGCCCGACTCCTCCGAGAAGCCGAGCGCCATGGCGTTGGAGGAGTCCGGGACCGAAAACACGCAATCCGCCCCCGGCGCCGGCTGCTCACGCGCCAGCTCTCGGCCCAGCGCCCGCCGCACGGCGTCCACCGAGCGATGGAACACCGTGCTGTCGGGTCGCGAGAAATACACCAGCTCGAACACGCAGCGCAGGTGCGGCTTGGCGGGCAGCTTGGGCAGGTCGTCCACGTCCTCCCCGTGGATGCGGACGAAGTCCCCCGGCTCCAGCTCGCGCACCAGCGTCGCTCCGGCGATGTCGAGGGCGCAGGTCTCGGACGCGACCACCCAGCCGTGACCGAGCCGCCCCAGCACGAGGGGGCGGAAGCCGCGCGGGTCGACGATCGCGTACAGCGTGCGCCCGATGGTGATCACCAGCGAGTAGGCCCCCTCCACCCGCTCCAGCGCGTCGAGCAGCTGGTCCTCGGGCTCGCGCGCCTCGGAGCGCGCGATCAGATGGACCAGGACCTCGCTGTCCGAGGAGCTTTGGAAGATCGAGCCCTTGGTCACGAGGTCGGAGCGGAGCTGCACGGCGTTGGTGAGATTGCCGTTGTGCGCCAGGGCGAGCGGACCTTCGCGGTAGCGCGCCAGCATCGGCTGCGCGTTGGCGAGCACCGACGTGCCGGCGGTCGAGTACCGCGAGTGCCCGATGGCGACATCCCCGGGCAGCTCGCTGAACACGTGCTCGTCGAAGACATCGGAGACGAGGCCCATCCCCCGATGCGAGCGCGCGGCGCCCTCACCGTCCACGGCCACGATCCCGGAGGACTCCTGGCCACGGTGCTGCAGGCTGTAGAGGCCGAGATAGGCGACGCGCGCCGCGTCCGCAATCCCGGTGACGCCGATGATGCCGCACATGTAGCGATCAGTCTCCCATGCGACGAGGCAACCCCGAGAAATATACCTCCCGCAGGCGGTCGACGCGGTGCTCCACGCGCCCGTCCCGCAGCCGGACGCGCACGGCGCCGCCGCGATCGCCGACCGTGCCCACGCGCTCGATCGGCACGCCGAGCTCCTGCGCCAGCGCCACAACCGCGGCGGCGCGCTCGGGCGGGCACGTGATCACCGCGCGCGCCTGCGATTCGCTGAACAAGAGATCCACAGCCGCAAGGCGCGCGCCGTAAGTCGTAAGATCGATTTCGAGCCCGAGCCCGGTCTCGTCGTACGGGCCGCCCATCGCCACCTCGGCGAGCGCGACGCCGAGCCACCCTGCGAGCAGTCGTGGGCCGAGCGGAACAGCGCCCGCTCCGCGCCGGCCACGAGGAAGTCCACCAGCCGCCGCTCGGCAACCAGGTCCACCCGCGGGGGCGTGCCGCCCGCGAAGCCGTACAGCGCCTCCCACAGCACCGAGCCGCCCAGCTCGCTCCGCGTTTCTCCGGCCACGCAGACGACGTCGCCCGGCCCGCGCGCGTGGCTCGGGACGGCACGGTCGGCGCGGGCCAGCAAGCCCACCATGCCGATGACCGGCGTGGGTGCGACGGCGCCCGTCGGGCTTTCGTTATAGAAGGAGACGTTGCCCCCCGTGACCGGCGTGTCGAGCGCCCGGCACGCGTCCGCGATCCCGCGGCACGCTTCGCGGAACTGATTGAACACGGCCGGTCGCTCCGGGCTGCCGAAGTTCAGGCAGTCGGTGACGCCGAGGGGGCGCGCGCCCGTGCAGGCGACGTTGCGGGCGGCTTCCGCGACGGCGGCCTTGCCGCCCTCGTACGGATCCAGCGCCACGTAGCGAGAATTGCAGTCTGTCGTGACCGCGATGCCAAACTCCGCCCCCCGCACCCGGATCACACCGGCGTCCCCGCCAGGGGCGATCACCGTGCTCGCCTGAACGGTCGAGTCGTACTGCTCGTAGACCCAGCGCTTGGAGGCGATGGCGGGGTGGTCGAGCAGCGTAAGCAGTGCTTCTGCGGGGTCCGGGGCCCGGGCCCCGGGTCCCGGGTCCCGCCGTCGCAGTTCAGCGATCGCTTCGTCTTCACGAGCTTCCGGGCAATACACCGGACAATCGTCGATCAGCCGCTTCCCCGGGATCTCGACCACCACCTGCTCCTGCCACGTCGCCCGGTACATGCCGTCGTCCGTCACGCGCCCGATCGGCGTGGCAGTGAGCTCCCATTTGGCGGCGATCGCCTGGACCTCCGTCACGCGATCCGCCTGGGCGACCACCAGCATGCGCTCCTGCGACTCGGAGAGCAGGATCTCGTACGGGGTCATCCCGGGCTCGCGGGTAGGGACGCGCGACAGGTCGACCTCCACCCCGACACCGCCCCGCGCGGCCATCTCGGCCGACGATGAGGTCAGTCCCGCGGCGCCCATGTCCTGGATCGCCACGATGTGGCCCGAGGCGATCAGCTCGAGGCTCGCTTCGAGCAGCAGCTTCTCGGTGAACGGGTCGCCCACCTGGACCTGGGGCCGGCGCCGCTCGCTCTCGTGCGTCAGCTCCTCGGAGGCGAACGACGCGCCATGGATGCCGTCGCGGCCCGTGCGGGAGCCGACGACGAGCAGGACGTTCCCCACACCGCGCGCGGCGGCCGTCATCAGGTCCGCCTCCCGCAGCAAGCCGACGCACATCGCGTTGACGAGCGGGTTGCCGGCGTAGCTCGGCCCGAAATCCACCTCCCCGCCGAGCGTGGGCACGCCGACGCAGTTGCCGTAGTCGCCCACGCCGCGCACCACACCGGCGCACAGGTAACGGTTGCGCGCCTCGTCCACGGGACCGAAGCGCAGGCTGTTGAGCAGCGCCACCGGCCGGGCGCCCATCGTGAACACGTCGCGCAAGATCCCGCCCACCCCGGTGGCGGCCCCCTGATACGGCTCGACGGCGGAGGGGTGGTTGTGCGATTCGATCTTGAAGGCGACCGCCCAGCCATCGGGGAGCCGCAGCACGCCGGCGTTCTCGCCCGGGCCCTGGATCACTTGCGGACCCGCGGTGGGGAGCGCTCTGAGGATCGGCCGCGAGTGCTTGTAGGAGCAGTGCTCGCTCCACAGGGCCGAGAACACGCCGAGCTCGGCGAACGTGGGCGCGCGACCGAGCAGCGCCTCGATGCGCCCGTACTCCTCGTCGGTGAGATGGTGATCGCGGACCAGCTGGGGCGTGATCGGCGGGTCACCGGGAAACGGGACCGCCCGCGTCACGGGTCGGATGCCTTCGCGCCGGAGACGCCGCGCAGCACCGTGCGGAACACGCGCGCCAGCATGGTCGGCTCGGGGTGGGCCAGCGCCGTCTCCACCTCGCCGGCGTCGAACCAGATGCCGTGGCAGTGCGTGCACTGGTCGACCTGCACGCCGTGCCATTCCCCCGTGATCAGGTCGTAGCCGCACTTGGGACACTTCATGTGGTGGGAGCGGCGCTCGGCGTCGACCGCGGCCCGATGTGCCGCGTCGCGCTGCTGGCGCAGCAGCTCGGCGTCGCGCCGTGCGAAGTATTCCTCCTCGTTCTTGCTCGGTTTGTCGGGCACGGGCTCACTCACGTCCCAGGCGGTTTGACCGTCAACGTGTCGCCCCCGGGCTTCCAGTGCGGCTTCGTGGCCGCGGGAGACGAGGACTGGCCGCTGTAGCCGTGACCCGGCCAGCGCAGCACGGCGTCCACCACCTGCCCGTTCTGGAGTGTGACGATATCCTCAGTGCCGCAGGTGTATTCGCAGCCGTTGCGGAAGAAGAGATAGGTCCATTCACCCTGGTGGCGCACCGCGATCGGCGGACCCCACAGCGAGTAGACGTCCTTCTCGCCCATCCCAGGCGCGATCGTGCCTGTGTCCACGGAGCTGTAGGGGACGTCACGGGACGCCGCCGGACGCTCGGGGACCTGCCGCGGGGGCCGCGCCGGCACCTCGGCGGACGGCGTGGCGGGGGGCGCCGGCTCCGGTGGCAGCGGCGTGGGCTGTTGCACGGGCTGGGGAGTCGCAGAGCGACCGCGGCGCTCGGCGATCTTCTGCGCGATCGTCTGCTTGATCTTCGCGTATTGCTCGCTGACCTGCCTACACCCTAAGGTGGCGGTCGCCAACAGCGCGCACATCCACAGCGTGCTGCGTCGCATGTCGAGCCTCCATCGCGTGAAAGACACGGGCTCCATCCTGGCCGCCCAAGATCGGGGCGTTGCGGCGCTCCGGGTGCGGCATGATGCCGACCACGTTGCGGCCAGCGTTGCAGACGCCGGCGATATCACGGGTCGAGCCGTTGGGGTTGTCCCGCACGTAGCGCCACACGACCCGGTCGCTCGCTTCGAGCTCCGCCGCGGTGCGCTCGTCCACGACGTAGCGGCCGTCACCATGCGCAATCGGGATCTCGAGCACGTCGCCTTGGTCGTACAGACAGGTAAACGGGGTGCCCGTGGTCTCGACACGCACCCAGGCGGGCCGCGACAGAAACTTGAGCCGCGCGTTCCGCATCAGCCCGCCCGGCAGGAGCCCCGCCTCGCACAGGATCTGAAACCCGTTGCAGATGCCGAGGACCGGCCCGCCGGCGCGCGCGTGCGCGGCGACGGCGCTCATGATCGGCGAGAACCGGGCGATCGCGCCCGAGCGAAGGTAATCGCCGTAGCTGAAGCCCCCCGGCAGGATCACGACGTCGGCGTGCCGCAGGTCGGCGTCGCGGTGCCACACGTAGTACGCGTCCGAGCCCGCTTCCCGCGCGGCCGCGAGTGTGTCGGCGTCGCAGTTCGAGCCGGGGAACACGATCACGGCCACTCGCGTCATCGGGTCGTCTCCACCGCCAGCTCGTAGTCCTCGGTCACCGGGTTGGCGAGCAGTCGGTCGCACATCGTGCGCGCCTGCGCCATCGCCTCCTCATGCGTCGCCGCCGTCACTTCGAGGACGAGATGCTTGCCGACCCGCACGCGCCCGACTTCGCCGAAGCCAAGCGCGTGCAGCGCGTGCTCCACCGCCTGCCCCTGTGGGTCGAGCAGCGCGGCACGCGGCATGACGCGAACCTGGACACGGTAGCGGCTCACGACGCCGTCCCTCCCCCCGGCGGCGAGAGGCCGCGCGTGCGCGGCCCGAAGGCGTCGCCCATCGACCCGCCGTCGGTGATCACGATCGGCCCCGCGATCTCCGCTTCCTCGTCCTCGGAGGCCTCGAGGAAGAAGCCGAGGACGGTCGCCCGCAACACGCCGTACGCCATGTAGGTGATGCCCAGCGGAAAGAAGAACGCATCGTGCTCGAGGATCCCGAAGACGAGGATGAACAACACCGTGGCGAGCCCCAACAGACCGCGCACGCTGCGCAGACCTGCGCGGGGCATGGTCGCGTACCGCACGTTGCTCACCATCAGGATGCTGAGCAGGATCATGACGAACTGCATCAGGTGATGGCGCGGCAGGTACGGTGCCAGGTGGCGCCACGCCTCCGTGGTCGTGAACGGGTAAAACGTGGCGAGCGTCATGCCCGCCGCCGGCGACGGGAGGCCGATGAAGTAGCGCTTGGAGCGTCCTGCCTGGGTGATGTTGAAGCGCGCGAGGCGGATGGCCGCCGCCATGACGTAAAAGTAGCAGAAGATCCACTCCGCCTGCCCGGCGCTCGCGAACTCGAGCTGGTAGATGAGAAAGGCCGGCGCGACCCCGAAGCTCACGACGTCCACGAGGCTGTCGAGCTCGGCGCCGAACCGGGTGCCCGTCTTCGAGAGACGCGCCACCCGGCCATCGAGCGCGTCCAGAATGCCGGCGAAGAAGATGTACCACCCCGCGCGGTCGAACTCGCCGCGCGACGCGAGCACCATCGACCAGATGCCGAAAAACAGGTTGAAGAGCGTGAACAGGCTCGGCACGACGATCACGACCCGCCGCATGCTGGGACGAGGGAAGCGTCGCATCGTCATGGGGTCCCCGCGCTCACGGGCCGTACTCCGCCAGCAGCGTGGCGCCCGCCCGGACGCGCTCGCCCACGGCCACCCGCACGGCCGCACGTGCCGCCAGCGGAAGGAACACATCCACGCGCGACCCGAATCGGATCATCCCCAGCCGCTCGCCCTGATGCACGCGATCTCCCGGTTTCCCGTCCGTCACGATGCGACGCGCGATCAGCCCCGCGATCTGCCGCACCAGCACGGGCCCACCGACCGAGCGCAGGCCGACCGAGGACTGCTCGTTGTCGAGGCTCGCCTTGTCCGACGCTGCGTGCAGGAACTTGCCGCGGTGATAGCGGACCAGCTCGACGGCGCCCGTCGCCGGGTAGCGGTTCACGTGCACGTCGAACACGCTCATGAAGATGGAGATCCTGGTCGCCTGGGCCGCGAGATAGGTCGGCTCCTCCACGACGGCGATGTCCACGACCTTCCCGTCCGCCGGGGCGATCACGAACTGCTCGCCGCGCGGCCCCATCCGGACGGGATCGCGGAAGAACACCAGAAGCCACACCGCCAGCAGGACGAGCGCGACCTCCGGCACCCACAGCCACGGCGAGCCCTGCGCCACCCACGCGCCGAGGAACACCAGCGCCCAGCCGGGAATGATGAATGGCCAGCCCTCTGGAGCGAACCGCACCGTCACGCAATCTCCAAGGTCTTCCCAGTGATCAGTCGGTACGCCTCCCGATACCGCTCGCTCGTCGCCTGCACTACCTCCGCGGGCAGCGGCGGCGGCGGTGCGTTGCCGTCCCACTTCCCCTGCCGCTTCAGACCCGCCAGGTAATCGCGCAGCGGCTGCTTGTCGAAGCTCGGCTGCGCCCCTCCCGGCTCGTAGCGGTCCGCCGGCCAGAAGCGCGACGAGTCGGGCGTGAGGATCTCGTCGATCACGAGGAGCCGCCCGTCCGCGCCCGAGCCGAACTCGAACTTCGTGTCGGCGATGATGATGCCGCGCGGGCGCGCGTAGGCCCGACCCGCCTCGTACAGCGCGAGGCTGGCCTGCTTCAGCTGCTCGGCGAGCGCGCGTCCCACCGCCTTCACCACGTGGGTGAAGGTCACGTTCTCGTCGTGCCCCCGCTCGGCCTTGGTGGCCGGGGAGAAGATCGGCGGGTCGAGCCGCGCGCTCTCCACGAGGCCCACGGGCAGCGACTCGCCGGCCAACGTTCCCGACTGCTGGTACTCTGCCCACGCCGAGCCGGTGATATATCCTCGAACGATGCATTCGAACGGGACCGGAGTGGTCCGCCGCACCAACATAGCGCGGCCCGTCAGGGCTGCGCGGAACGGCTCGAGGGCCGGGACCCGCTCCACGATCGCATCGGCGTCGGCCGAGATGAAGTGGCTCGGCATGACGGACCCGAGCCGCGCGAACCAGAACGCGCTGAGCTGGGTGAGCACCGCCCCCTTGTGCGCCACGGGCTCGCGCAGCACCACGTCGAACGCGCTCACGCGATCGCTCGCGACGAGCAGCAGGGCGTCCCGGTCGACCTCGTACACCTCGCGGACCTTGCCGCGCCGCACGAGGGGCAGGGGAAGCTGACTGGCGACGAGCGGGATCGTCATACCGTGACCTCGGCGATGGCGGCGGCGCCCGGCGGCGCGACGGCCTCGATGCGTCGCAGCGCCGGAGCGACCACCTGTTGCAGGTATTCGTCGACCTGGCCCTGGGCCCGGCCCACATAGGCCGTCGGATCGAGCTCGTCAGGCCGAACGGCGAGCTTGAGCGCCTGGAAGGCCGGATCGCGCGCCAGCCGCTCGAGCAGGTCGTTCTCTACACCCTGCTCGGCCACGGCTTGCGCCACGGCGAGGCTGTGTGTCCGGATCACTTCGTGCAGCCGCTGCCGGTCGCCGCCAGCCTTCACGCCCCGCATCAACAGGCGCTCGGTCGCGAGGAACGGCATCTGGGCGGCGACGTGCCGGGCGATCACGGCCTCGCGCACTTCCAACCCCGCCGCCACGTTGGTGGCGAGCACCAGGATCGCGTCGCTCGCGAGAAACGCCTCCGGAATGACGAGCCGCCGGTTGGCGCTGTCATCGAGCGTCCGCTCGAGCCATTGCGCGGCCGCCGTGTGCCAGGCGTTCCCTTCGAGCTCGATCACGAAGCGCGCCAGGCTCGTGATCCGCTCGGCGCGCATCGGGTTGCGCTTGTAGGCCATCGCGGACGACCCCACCTGCTCGCTCTCGAATGGCTCGAGCATCTCCCCCTCGTGCTGCAGCAGCCGCACGTCGGTCGCGAACTTGGCGCATGAGGCCGCGATCCCGGAGAGCGCCGCCAGCACCTGCGCATCGAGCTTGCGGGTGTAGGTCTGGCCCGTGACCGGAAACAGCTGCGCGAATCCCATCTTCCGTGCGACGCGGGCGTCGAGCTCCCGCACTTTGTCGTGCGCCCCCTCGAATAGCTCCAGAAAGCTCGCCTGTGTCCCGGTCGTCCCCTTCACGCCGCGGAACCGCAGCGTCTCGAGCCGGTGGAGCAGCTCTTCCGCGTCGAGCAGCAGCTCCTGCATCCACAGCGTGACGCGCTTTCCGACGGTGGTGAGCTGCGCCGGTTGAAAGTGCGTGTAGGCCAGGCACGGCACGTCGCGGTAGCGGCGGGCGAGTTTGGACAGCGCGACCACGACGGCGGCGACGCGCCCGAGCAAGAGCTGCATCCCCTCGCGCATCAGGATCAGGTCGGCGTTGTCGGTAACGTAGGCGCTCGTCGCGCCGAGGTGGAGGAAGGGACGGGCCGCCGGCGCCTGCTCGCCGAGATGGTGGATGTGCGCCATCACGTCGTGACGCAACCGCTTCTCGTGCTCCGCCGCGCGCTCCGGGTCGGCGTCGTCCAGGTGGGCGCGGAGCTCTGCGAGCGCCCGATCCGGGATGTCGAGGCCGAGCTCCTGCTGCGCCTCCATGAGCGCAAGCCACAGCCGCCGCCACAGGCCGACCCGCCGCCGCTCACCCCACAACGCCTGCATCGCCGGGGAGGCGTAGCGCTGGCCCAGCGGCGAGAGGTAGGTCAAACCGCGGCCTTCGCGCGCGCCACCCGCTGGTTCCAGTCCGCGAGAAACTGCTCGAGCCCACGGTCGGTGAGCGGATGCAGCAGCAGCTTTTTGAGGACGTCCGGGGGCAGCGTCGCCACGTCCGCGCCGATCATCGCCGCCTCCACCACGTGACGGGGGTGGCGGATCGAGGCGGCCAGGATCTCCGTCGCGAGCTGGTAGTTGTCGAAGATGACCCGCGCCTCGCGGATCACGTCCATCCCCTCCTGACCCACGTCGTCCAGCCGCCCGATGAACGGGCTCACGTACGTGGCGCCCGCCTTGGCGGCGATGAGGCACTGCACGCTCGAGAAGCACAGCGTCACGTTGGTCTTGATCCCGTTGGTCGCGAGGCGGCGCACGGCCACCATCCCGGCCTCGGTCATCGGGATCTTCACGACGATGTTGTCCGCGATCTTGGCGAGCTCGCTGCCCTCGCGCACCATGCCGTCCGTATCCAGGCCGACGACCTCCGCCGAGACGGGACCGTCGACCAGCGAGCAGATCTCCTTCAACACGTCCTTGGGATCGAGGTCGCCCGCCTGCTTGGCGAGGAGCGACGGGTTGGTGGTCACGCCGTCGATCAGCCCGGCCTGCGCCGCCCAGCTGATGTCCTTGAGACTCGCGGTATCCAAGAAAAACTTCATGGCTTAGGCCTCGGCGTAGAGGTCAGGAGGATAGCGCACCGCGACTAGGTACAGCCCCTGGGGCGGCGCGGGCGGGCTGGCCGCCCGGTTGTCCGTCGCAGTGAGCAAACGGGGGAGGTCCGACGCAGGGCGCCGGCCCAGGGCGACGTCGACCATCGCGCCCACCAGGAAGCGCACCATGCGATGCAGAAACCGGTCGGCCTCGATCGTGAAGGTGACCCCCGCGCCGTCCGTCCGCGGCGCCCACTCAGCGAGCGCCACGCGGCTGCGATAGTGGGGCTTCACCTGGCCGGCAGCGGCGAGACCACGAAAATCGTGCTCACCGACGAGCGCGGCGGCGGCCTGCCTCAGTGCTGCCTGATCGAGCTCGCGCCCGAGCGCCCATTCGTACGGGCGCCGGAACGGTGACTGCGCCGCCTCGTCCGACCCAATCACGTAACGGTAGCGGCGAGCCACCGCGCTCTTGCGCGCGTGGAACCCCGGGTGCATCCGGTGGACTCGCGCCACCCAGACATCCCGAGGCAGCAGGGCGTTCAGCGCCCGGCGCAACCCGTCGGCGTCCTCGCTCCAGCGTCCGGCCGCCGCGAACCCGACCCCCTGGCCCAGCGCGTGCACACCGGTGTCGGTCCGACCCGCTCCAGTCGTCGGCGTTCGCCGGCCCATCAGGCGTTCCAGCACGGCCTCGAAGTCCGCTTGCACGGTGCGCCCTTCCCGCTGGCGCTGCCAGCCGACGAACTGGGCCCCGTCGTATTGCACCACGGCGAGGCAGGGCCGGCTCGTCGCGGGCGCCACGGGCGCCACGGGCGAAAGATAGGACGAAAGGAAGGGCCAATCAAGCCACGCAACCCGTTGTCCCATTTGACAAAAGGCGATTTTGCCGGGTAGCTTTGGCGAGCCCGAAATCCCGATGCCCGACGCCCCGCCGTCCCGCTCCACAGCCTCGCCGCTGCTCGAGGCGATCGCCGCCCTGGCCCACCGCCGCTCGCTCACCGAGAGCCAGACAACCGCCGTCTTCACCACCGTGATGCGGGGCGAGGCGACCCCGGCGCAGATCGCGGCGCTGCTCATCGGGCTGCGGGTCAAGGGGGAGACCGCGGACGAGGTCGCGGGGGCCGCCCGGGCGCTGCGCGAGGCGATGGTGCCGGTCGAGGCCGCCGGCGACCA
>Ga0134081_10000212_pt1 | contig 10778 bp, 8 predicted proteins | sample 15_taG_17_FD_119759 | JGI IMG/M metagenome (GOLD analysis project Ga0134081, IMG submission 119759) | Grasslands soil microbial communities from the Angelo Coastal Reserve, California, USA - 15_D_Met_20cm_5_24_1 metaG | ecosystem: Environmental > Terrestrial > Soil > Grasslands ...
GGAATCCACGGCCGAGACCCAGCCCAAACTCCAACCGGCTTTGCTGAGCTTATCTGCAATGGTCTCCCAGTCCCTAATTGGCACGAGGCCGAGAATGCCAGAGAGCGCGAATACTTGCTAGTCGAAAAGTCTTTCTCGCGAACCGATAGACTGTTAAGACGTGGCCCGGTGAAGCGCGCGTTTTTCGCTTTAGTCGCGTCCTTTGTCATTGCCGGGGCACTCGCTGAATCGCCCGAACCGACCAAGCTTCGCATCACAACCTGGAATCTGGAATGGTTTCCAAACGGTTCCGCCCATGATGTGACGCCGGAAGTACAAGCGCAACGGATCGCGGCAGCGGCAGATGTTCTCAGGCCGATTAATCCTGACATCATTTTGTTGCAGGAGGTGCGGGATTACGAAGCATGTGCTCGCCTTGGTGAGGCCATCGCGCCAGGGACTTATCACGTCGCAATTTGCTCGGCGTTCAAGGAACCGTTCCAGAGAGGACTCGGTAAACAGCAGGTGGCGATTCTATCCAAATATCAAGCGCAAGCCGCGTGGGCAGAACCGTGGAAATCAATGAATGGCGTTGATCCGCCGAGAGGCTTCGCGTTTGCCTGGTTTAAGATTGGCAATGATGACCTTGGCGTCTATTCGGTACATTTAAAGCAATCTGATTACTCACGGCCATAGACAGGCTGAGGCAGCTAAGAACACTCAAAAACGCGAAGTCGCTATTGCACAGCTCCTGACGCACGTCCACGACGTGGTCAGCACGACGATGCCAACCATAAAACGCATTATGATCGGGGGCGACTTCAACACAAATCACGATCAGATGATGTTCGCGGCGAAAAGAACACTCGATTCTCTCGCTGAAGCTGGATACCACAACGGTTTTGAAGAATTACCTTTATCGGAACGAGTAACGCACCCTGGGACTCACGGTTTTCCAGACGCCACGTTTGATTTCTTATTCGCGAAGGGTGTGATGGCGTCGCAGCCCACCATCATTCCGACAGCGGCATCGGATCATTGGCCCGTGACGCGCAATTTCCGTTTGCATTAAAGCGTGCGTCATCAGCGATGTTTGTCGCGAAGAAACAGTGCAACAAGCTGCGGGGGCCAGGATTCCCGGGGACCTAACCTGGCGCGGTGTACATGAATCAGCACGGCGCTCCAATAACCGCCTCTCCGCACCCGTGAGTGCCCGCAGTTTGCTGCCAAAGACATTTCAACCTGGACTCCTCTATTTTGTCACGCAAAAAATGCACGCTCACGGAGTCCGCCCCCGCAAAGACAGACGCGGTGTCGAATCTGATTTCCGATGCGCTATTGTGCGCTGGTTCCGTACTCCATCGCATCGCTCCTCGTAGGTAATGATGTAGATTTTCAGTTGTCCTCTAAATTTGTTCGCTCAATAGATGGATACAAATCGCCCTTTCCAATTCCACAAAGGCCGTCAGCACTTTATCGGCGTGCACAACGAACCGCTGTCCATCGTCGCGATGCGCGTCGAGTATGCTGCTTCAATCGGGCGAGTTAGTTTAGTTATTCCATGCATTTTCTAATGGTTGATCCATGTCGGAAATCTTTGCGAGCTTCGTGAAAGGTCGATCCAGTAGTTTCGCCTTGCCCGGTATTGACTAGGGGGATAGCGTTCCTACTCGCTTGTGAAGGCCGCACGCGTTATCACCAATACGGTTTGCTACCTGGCGTTGATGCTCACATCGGCGAAGGCCGGGGAAGGGTGGCAATCGATGGATTTGTCGAAGGATCCAACTTCGCTCTCGACGATCCTTGCTCTTCTCAGAAATCACGAACGTTTTGCTCAGTGGATAAACGGCAAGCCGCTAAGCAAGTTTACCTACGTGAGCTTGCGGAAAGATCGAAACGACCCCTCAAAGACGGTCTATATTCTGCTCGAGTGCGACGAGAGCAAGAAACCAATTAGGTTTCTGCGTGTCGATGAGATCGCTAGGCTAAGCATCACGGACCCCGGAGTGCCTGAGACAGCTAAACTTATTTTCGAGTACCCGGCTGCCGCTGTCAAAGCGACGAGTCTTGACCATCCAAGCGTTCAGCGAGCCGTTGAGCAAACGTTTCAACTGTTTGGGTCTTCGCAAAGTACCCTTTATCTTGTAAATGATCATTACGTCGAACGGCCCAAGGAAGGCGAGACAGCCAGCTCGACGCTAACTAGGTTGTCTGATCTAGGACTTCTAGTGCTTCGTTTGGTCTCGAAGGCTGCGGACAAGGTAAATAATGCATTCAATGCCGTTAGTAAGGGCAAAAGCTTTGCCTGGGATTCAACTTCCATAAAGCGCATCGGGTTTGAGCTGTCTCTTGATGGGAGCGCCATTCGCAAGCTCGAGATAGCCGGCTTGTTTAAGACCGACGACATTAAGTTACAAAGTCCGGACGCCGCAAATCTCTCCAAGCTAGAGATAAAGGATGATCGCACAACAGAAGTTACACTGGCGGAAATGCCAGCTCAGGGAGCTCGCGAAATTGGCAAGAAAAAGGAACAATCTTCGACCGCTCTCAACTGGGACACAAAAGACTAACGGACTGCGATTCATGAAGAGGCTGTTCATATTCACCTTTAGCCTGCTGCTCTTCGAGATTGGTTATGCCCTAGATGTTCCTGATTTCATGATGGTTCCTAAATCGACCTGGGTCGCAGCGTTTCCAGAATTGAACAAGGCGGACATCCAAACCGAAATAGCCACGGCTCCGCAGGATGCCAACCTCGGTCTTCGTCTCGTTCACCTGAAGAAGTCGTATCAAGCGACAAGGCGCGCGTCCGAGGCCCTTGGAGAAAATCGTGTCATTGAATCAGGCGACATTCTTTTAAGTTTGAGACCAGCTTGGGCCAATACGCTCGCGTACGCCCATGTGCAGTTGGGAATATCACATGCCGCCTTGGGTTTTGTCGTAGAGATGGACGGCAAGAAATACGTGCACTCTCTTGAGTCGCCGATGAGTTATAGCAGCTTTCTGGATTCACCACACCAATACGGCGATTTAGAGGCTTTTCATATCCTCCGACCGACGCTTCCAGAATCGGAGAAATCGAATTTGAAAAGCTGGGCCAAGCTAGCAATGTCCCATCCCGATCGTTTTGCTTTCTTCTCGGACTATAGCAAACCGATGTATAAACGTGGCCTTCCAGGGGTAGATCGTCCAATCGATCAAATTCGCCTTTTGGCAAAAGTTATAAAGAATGGCGGCCCAACTTTTAATTGTTACTGCTCAGAATTTGTCTGGTCGTTTCTGGGATTGCGCAAGTGTTCTCCGGATGAGTTTCCAAATGGTAACTTGGAAATGTTTTTCGATCCTTTGAAAGGGTTCTATCAAGACGACCCTAAGGCAGGCCTTACGCAAGGGCCAGATGCTGCACTAAGAAAGAGCGGCGACTCAAACAGGACTCAGATCCTCACTTCGCAGGTGTTTGTTGATTTTCTGGACAGCCCTTCGGACCTTCAAGGCCGAATGTCTTCGGGACACCAGGCAGTTGCGCGGGCTAATAAACCAAAGATGGAGTTGCTGAAACGTTATTACGCATCGGGCGAGCCTGCAGATATGGTCCCGGAGATTAATCAAGGTATCATCGAGAACTTTTCTCCAACGGCGTTCATGATTCGATCGGATGCCGGTTTAAATGGGCTCCGGTATGTGGGAACAGTAGTCTTCGACAAATAAGCAAATTTCTGCAAATTCGTGCCGGGGGATCAAAGTAACCTTTAGGGAAGACCCAAGCGTCTAGTCGAAGATTGTTTCGGAGGCTGCGCATTGTCGCAGCGTCGGTCGGGCAACCTTCATCGTAGCACCGGCTCGATTTCGTCGAGCGTTAACGAAGGAACAAAAGCCGGGTTTTCGTACGACTCCCTTAATGTGGAAGGCTCGATCGCCGCGATTTTGTTTGTACCAATGTTAGATCCGTGCCGGCAATCAAGGCACTTTCCCACGGCATCCCGAGAATCCGAGCGCCATCCGCCATTAGGCGCGATGCTAAGTTGAGGAAATTCCCTCGAAACATTATTTCCGTTAATTACGCCTTCGCGTCCTTTTCTTCGGCGTACGTCGAACCGGTGTTTTTTTGGCGGACCGTTTCTTTCTTACTGGCCTGGCTACTGTCTCCTGATCGCCGGCGACTGCATTAGTAGACCAGGTTCCCGCAGGCTCCTCGAAGAACATGAGCCGTCTATTAAACTTAAGAGTTCCGGGTTGGAAATACTTCTGGGACCACCCATCGGTCTCGTCGAGGAATATTGAGATAACCTCATCGCTGCTCTCAGAACCGGCTAGTTCATTAGCAATGTTCCGGAAATAAAAATGTCGGAAAATACGATCGAACTCGGTCATGTAAATGTCGGCGACGCGGGTGTTGCCTCGGACAAGCAACATGTTCTCGTCGTTTTGAAGCAACGAATTGGAAGAGAAGTTAGCGGAGCCCGAACACACCAGCGGATCATCCGACAACGGATCGATTAACAGGAACTTCGTATGCACAAAGAACACGAACCCATCGTTCTTCGGCCGAAAGTGCTCTTCTTGGAAGAACCACCTATCAAGCTCGAAATCCTCGATGCGTTTACGACTCGTGACTCTTCCGTTTCTGATTTGATAGATCTCTCCTAGCGGGACGCCATAGGACAGGATCACGCGATTGAAGTCGGCGGTGAGGTTTTTTTTTTGTGCTTGTGGTACCGGCTTTTCCATCAGGATGAAGCGCATTTGATTACGCCTCGCAGCAATCGGTTCGACCAAATCCTTGCCGATGCCAAAGGCAGCCGTGAACCAAACGGAGTTCGCGGCGTTAAGCATTCGCCGACCATACCAGCCAAGCATCTCGGACGTAGCGCGCGGTGAAAACACCCTCGCAGCCGAGTTTACGTTTATCGCTTCGGCTGGATTCGGTGTGAGCTCTGCGAGCTCGTTTCGAGCGGTCTCGAGATCGGGATCAGTTTTCAACAATTCCCAGAGAGCGAAATACTGTTGGGCGGTTTCGGCGTCGGCTATGCGGTGTCCGACATTGGTCTGCCCGAGAAAACCCGAAGCCGTGAAGTTGGTCGAACCCGTCCAGACTTCTACTGGATCTGTGGCTCCCTTCAGCCGTACGATAAACTTGTTGTGTGGGATCTTCGTGTTCGAACGCTGGAAAGTAATCGTTTGGTCGTTGACCGGAATCCCAGCATCGTTCATGGCATTCTCGTTAGGTCCGTTTTGACCGTTCGATCCCTTGGTGTCGTGGTAAACAATCTGCACATCGATCCCCCTATCGATTAGCGCCTGCAGTGCAGTCAGGATTGGCGGGTAGGTAAACTCATAGGCAGCGACGCGGAGCCCGTCGCCTGGTTGCGTCTCATTGATGTAGGCGAGACAAGCTTCGAGCAAGCCGCGAGACAACCAGGCGACTGTCGGATCTGTCGGGTTATTTATGTTCTGCGGTGGTTTGTTGCCGAACTCCTCTGAAAACTTTTGACTCGCGATCGCGCCGCGGTTGAACCAGACCCCGTGGGTCTGGCCAGGTTCCCATTCTTGTTCGGTGGTCACTTCAAGCCGGATCTCATCAGTCGGATTCGTTGTCAGCGCCGCCGGATCGCCGAACCTAGGCAAAATGCGGAATCGGTAAGTCGTCCCTGGCGATGCTGAATAGTCACCCCAAAGAAAGCTTTGCACCGGAAACCTGTCCGTATAAAACGCCTGCGGTTTGCTCGGGTCATTTGGGTCCCGGGCGTTCTTGGGGTCCGGCATGATTGACCTGAATACTTTCTGCGAGCGGAGGAATTTCGGCCCCATGCTCCCAGGACCGACGATTTCGCGCTCAAAAGAGAAACCCTTAAGACCCTCGCGGAGCGCATTCGGGCAGTTGAGTGCGATCAGTATCACATGAGTTCCACCTATAGCTTTAGCCTGAAAACCCCGTTGGGTGGTCACTAATTCACTGCGCATGGATTGCTCCCTTCGTTTTGGGAAAAGATTTTAACTCGTTTGACGCGCGGCATCCGGGATCACGATCTAACCAGATAAGATAAGCCACGGCGGGGTGTCGTGGCAAACACGCTGAAGTTGCATCCCAAGGGGCCGTTGACTTCATCGACTACTCAGACCCCTCCGGGCTGCGATGGACACAAGCGAGGATCACCGCACCTGCGGAGACCTGACCAGTGTTTGAGACACAAACATACAGCTGCCCTTCAGAGGTGCCCGCGAGCAACGACCAGGTCAGCTCCCAGTAGGGCTCGGCGTGCTCTTCATGGAGATTCTTATATTCAATGCACGACAAGAAGCGATGAGAGAGGTCAACGTGCTGCGAGGCCAGGTACTGACGAGCGATGCGAATTACCTGGGTGATATCAGAGGACGGAACATTCACTGTCTTCGCGGAAGCAAGTGAGCACAGAACCGTTATAGAAAGAGCGATACAGAACGAGATGGACTTCATAGGTATAACCAGAATTAGACCGTATCTTGCAATCTATTTCTGGCTTCATAAAGGCAGTATGTCGGAAAACACTACAAGTTGGCAAGCCACGTTTCAGCCGACGCCGATACGATCAAAGCTTCGAGAACTTCGACAGCAAAAACCCGTATCAAAACTTAATGAGCGAACAGAATTTGCCGCTGCCCGGCGCGCGCAACTGCAACCGTGGATCAAAAGCATGATTGGCGGCGACATTGTCAAGATCGTCAGCATGGACGTATATCCTAGCGGTGACAGTTGCTCAAAGCTGGTCGGAACCAACATTGTAAAAATCTCAGAAGCGAACTACATCGGCAAGCCGGACTTGTGCATGAAAATTGTTGTTGAGGCGCTGCTCTCGCTCCCTGCAGGATTTTATACGATTGTTTACCATACAGAACCGCGGCCCTGCGTGATGGATTTCTGCGTTGGTGGTGAGGGGTTCGGATTACGAGTGAGACCGCTCGACAGAGAAGCGATCGATAGCATAAAGCAGCCTGCCTGGCTGCGCATCGAGATTGAATGAACGAACCACGAGTTTCCTAATGGAAATCAGCTCAGTGGGCGTTTCCCAAGAGCTTGGTTACCTGTTCGCGCAGTCCTTTCGCTTAAATGTTTTAGGGATGTCTGCTTCAGGGCCAAATTTTCTTCAGGATCGCCGCGAGGCGGTAGCCGGCGCGAGCAATTTCGGTTCGGACTTGGGCGGCAGCCCATTTGTCGTAGGCGGCAAGATTACTAGCCTGTGCGCTCCAGCCGGGCGGATTAACACGAAAGGTAAGCTTGTTGAACGCCTCCGTGGCGATAGGCAGGACTTCGTTGGCCCATTTGACAGCCCAGCCACTGATGAAGGAACTCGTTTCCCATCCCGGCGGAGGATTCCTGATAATTGTCCGCGCGAAAGCGCGAGGCGTTTGCACGTTGGCAGCAGCCATGGCGTTTTGCACTGCCGTCGTATCCCAGTAAACATGCAGATTGGTACCGTGGAATTCGATTAGGTTTCCGCCGCCGTCGGCTTGCGCGCCTGTGGTCGAACTCGGATTTACCAACTGTGCGTTCGTTCCAAAGTACGCTGTCCCCACGTGTAACGGCTGGTGAATGTCCCCGACATAATGGACGAGCAAACGAAGCGCTGTTTTTTGCGTGATACCAGTGGGGTTGTTAGTCGCGTTGTTGTGGCCTTCGATGATGGCGATGCAATTGCGGAGCATGTGGACGACATCGATCGGCTTTGCGCCGACTGAGCCGGCACGATAGTGGGTTTCCTGAATCGGAATGTCGGTATAGTGATAAGCGTGGTGGTCGTGAGGCCCGTTGCTTCCTTGCACGTGGGAGTTAGCGGATACAAAAGCTACCATATCGTGGTCGTGCGGATTGAAATTGTATTTGCAATCGTCGGCCCACGTCGAAGCATGTTCGAGCGTTTCATTCCCGATAAGCGCTCGGACGTGTGCCACAGTGTTGGGCGAGTTGGCAATGAGCTTGTCGGCAATGGCGCCGACGGTTTGGTGCCCTTCGGGACCGTAACCAAAGGCCGTGGAAACCAGCACAGTGGCGACGAAGGTAAGGAGAACAGCGCGGACGACCCAGCCACGGTTGTTTGGGTTAGTTTTCATAGTGGAGGTGTGCAGTCTGACTGAACATAACGAGATAGACAAGATTGCGTCTTGGGCCGAGCGACGAAAACTCAAAAGCGACTCAGATTTTCACGTCGTTTTCTACGGCCTGGAAAATTTGACCGAAACAATGCTATATTCTGCGTTACGCCATACGAATGCGAAGTGGACGAATCTCCTAGCGCTCGCGATAATACGCAACGCCGTGAAAACATCGATCAGGTGTCGCCTTGCGCTCATTTGAGGCGTAGCGAAAGATGTAACATTCCGCGGCTTCTGCTGGAAAATCAAAATAGAATCATCTGATCTTAAATCGCTTTCGCGAGCGGTAACATCTGACACGAAATCAGCTCTTTGGGATCAGGTGATTCGAAGTCACTCGCTTTTAACCGGGTTCTCTAGCAGTTACAAATCATGTTACCGAATAGGCTGCTCCCTGGAAAAAGCCATCAGCATGCCGAAAATCGGCGGACGCAGCGGGCACAGAGATGTTGATCAACCAATTAGTGCGAGGAAATCTTATGGAGGGCTGCCTTCGCTTTTTCCAGATTCGCACGCGCAAGACTATTTTGATAAGGAGCCGCTTCAGGCGTGAATATGCTTAAAGCGTTTTCGAGGGAATCCACTGACCGTTGTAAATACTGCACACCTTGTTCTCCACTCGTCCGTTCGCCCAGAACGCTGAGCACGCTGCCTAGATTACCTTGCATCGCGGCCCAGTCCTGCGGCGATTGCTCACGTGTGTAAACTTCCAAGGCCGCGCGATAAGCGGCGACCGACTGCTCTAGATATTGCGCACCTTGTTCTCCGGTGACCCGTCGGCCAAGAACGCTAAACAGGTTGCCTAGATTACCTTGCGTCGCGGCCCAGCCCTGCGGCAATTGCTCGCGCGTTCGCACTTCCAAAGCCGCGCGATAAGCGGCCAGCGACTGCTCTAAATAGTGCGCGCCTTGTTCTCCACTCGCCCGTTCGCCAAGATCTCTGAGTACCATGCCCAGATTGCTCTGCATCGCGGCCCACCGCTGCGGCAATTGCTCGCGCGTTCGCACTTCCAAAGCCGCGCGATAAGCGGCCAGTGACTGCTGTATGCACTCCGCACTTTGTTCTCCGCTCGCACGTTCGCCAAGAACTGTGAGCACAATGCCAAGATTATTCTGAGTCGCGGCCCAGTCCCGGGGCAACTGCTCGCGCGTTCGCACTTCCAAGGCTGCGCGATAAGCGACCACCGACTGCTGTAAATACTGCGCGCATTGTTCTCCGCTCCTCCGTTCGCCAAGATCTCTGAGCATCCAGCCCAGATTATTTTGTGTCGCGGCCCAGTCCTGCGGGGCGGTTTGTCGCGATGCAAAAGAAAGGGTCCCGCGACAAAGCTCTAATGCCTCCTGTAACTTCGCATTTCCCGCAGCAGGATCGATGACTTCTCCGCGGGTAATCAAAAACCAGGTAAAGTCATTGCGGGCCTTGGGCCAGGAGCCGCTTTTTTCCAGCACTTGGCGGTACTTGGCTTCGGCATCATCGAAGCGAAACTTGGTTTCCAGCAGCGAGGCGGCAAGCAGCTCCTCCTGCAGCAAGTTTCTGAGACCGGCCTCTTCCTGATCCCGCCGGTTAGCCTGCATTTCGATTTGCGATTTGCGCTGATTGCCGCGCGCCTGCAGATATGCCAGTGCTTCATCAGCCCCCTTTGCTGCGAGCAGATCTGTTGCTTTACGATAACTCTCGGTCGCCTCACCTGCGTCAAATGTTTGCTGGATGCGATCCAGGAAGCGGTCCAAGTCCGAAAGCTGTTGGTCGCGCCACTCTTCGATTTCGATTGTCTTGCGCCAGTCGTCACCGGCTTCCACGATCTTCTTTTGCGCCTCTGCCTTGATATCGGCGACCAACTGTTCCCTGGCGCGGCCACGATCATAGCCGACTTCTTTCTTAACCACATCAGGCAAGCGCCAGATGCCGGCACCGATTCCGCCGAGCAAAAGCAACAGGACAACCAAGGACACTACCACGCGTCGCTGGTTCCGGCCGATTTCGCTTTTGAGCTTCTCCAGCTCGAATTGAAGTTCCCGGACTTTGCGGCCTAGTTCCTCTCGATCTTTCACCTCCGTTCGGAGGATCTCGCCCTTGGCAATCTCAGCACGGTAGGCCCGCTGCAGGGCTTGAAGCTCTTCGCTCTCTGCCGTGGCCTGGTCGTAAGGGAAGTCCTCAGGGCAGACAAAGAGATACAGCTTTTTCTCAAGCTTGCGCGCGATGTCGGCTTCCATTTGCGTATAGGAGCGACGCGCTGCCCCTTCGGACAACGTCGAAGGATCTGGCTCGGCGCCATAACGGATGCCGACGACATGGATGACCGCTTCGCAGCCGGCGACTTTCTCCTCGATCATCTCGCGAACGCTGCGGTAATCCGGAGGAAAATTCGTCTGCTCGATCGGCATGCAGTCCATCGTCAAGAGCGCTTCTTCTACGAGTTCTCGCACCGTGCCCAGGTCCTTGGACGTGGCGGAAATGAACACACGGTCGTGCCTTCCGACGGAACCGCTCTAGGTCGGCGCATGGTGTAGAACGAGAGACTGCGAAGATTCTATTCCTTTGGTATCAAATCGGGAAGCTTTTTCGACCTTTCAGTGTGCTTCGCGTTGCGGTGACTCTTCAGTCGTGCTAGCTCATGCTCGCACAACTCGGGACCGAGATCGTCAAACGTTGGCGGCAAGAACATGATCGAA
>Ga0134081_10000222_pt1 | contig 10681 bp, 11 predicted proteins | sample 15_taG_17_FD_119759 | JGI IMG/M metagenome (GOLD analysis project Ga0134081, IMG submission 119759) | Grasslands soil microbial communities from the Angelo Coastal Reserve, California, USA - 15_D_Met_20cm_5_24_1 metaG | ecosystem: Environmental > Terrestrial > Soil > Grasslands ...
GCGTTCGCCGGTGTCGCTGTCGCCAAGGACGCCGGTAATGCCACGGATGCCATCAATCCGCATTCGCCGCGCTACGGTCACCCCTACCGACACGGCGTCCACCCGACGCGGGAAACCCACGAGAAAATGAGAGCATGGGAAGCCGCCAACCGTGGTGTGGTGCGGCCGGCCGATGCGGAACACAAAGAGCGAGGCAGCGTTGGCGCGACGGAGCCGGCCATCGCCGCTGCCGCCACTGGCCCGGAGACCCTGAGCTTCGGAGGCGGCGTCGATTCGATCGGCGTGACCAGCGGCGCGCCCAAGGTGTACCTGGTGTTTTGGGGTACGCAATGGGGCACGGAGGGAACGAACTCCAACGGCTACGCGACATTCACGGGCGACCCGAACCACGCTGCTCCCTATATTCAGGCCTGGATCAAGGGTCTGGGCACCAATGGCGAGCTTTGGTCAGGCGTGATGACTCAGTATTGCGATGGATCGCAGGTTGCGGTTGGCGCCACGTCCTGTCCGAGTGGAGCGCCGCACGTGGGTTACCCGAGCGGCGCCCTGGCCGGCATCTGGTATGACAATTCGGCCGCTTCGCCGTCGCAGGCCTCAGGCAAGCAGCTGGCTGCAGAAGCAGTCAAGGCAGCGGGACATTTCGGCAACACCACGCAAGCATCGAACCGCTACGCGCAATACGTGATCCTGTCGCCGACCGGTACCCACCCCGACGGCTTCAACACCCCGGGCGGCGGCTTCTGCGCCTGGCACGACTACAACGGCGACACCACGCTGAGCGGCGGCGGCGCGGCACCATCACCGTACGGCGATATCGCCTTCACCAACATGCCCTATGTCGCCGACCTGGGTGCCAGTTGCGGTGCGCACTTCGTCAGCAACTCGCTCGACGGCTACTCCATCGTCGGCGGCCACGAATATGCCGAAACCCTTACCGACCAGAATCCGGCGGGCGGATGGGTCAACAACACCGGCTCTTCGTTCACCGGACAGGAGAACGGGGACGAGTGCGCATGGATCAGCTCCGGCCAGGGCGCCGCCGCATTGGTGGCCTTCTCCACCGGTTCGTTCGCGATGCAGAGCACCTGGTCGAATGACACCAATCGCTGCGATATCTCGCACCCCATCGTCAGCGGCAGCGGCGGGACGCCGACCGCGAATTTCACTTACAGTGCCAGCGCACTGACGGTCTCATTCACCGACACGTCCACGGATTCTGGTGGGACCATCGGCAGCCATGCGTGGACCTTCGGCGATGGCGCCACATCGAGCGCCACCAATCCCACCCACACGTATGCAGCGGGCGGAACCTATTCGGTCACCGAAACCGTCACCGACAGCGGCAACGGCTCCACCAGCTCCAAGACCAGTGCCGTCACCGTCAGCGCAAGCGGCGGCACGCCCACTGCAAACTTCACTTACACGATCAGCGGGCTGACGGTTAACTTCACCGATACGTCCACCGACTCGGGCGGCTCGATCGGCATGCACAGCTGGAACTTTGGCGACGGAAGCACCTCGACCGCGGCAAGCCCCAGCCACACCTATGCCAGTGCCGGCACCTACAGCGTCAGTGAGACGGTCTACGACAGCGTCAGCAACCGGTCCAGCACCAAGACCGTGAGCATCACCGTGACCGCGAGCACGAGTAGTCAGCTCATCGTGAACGGGGGCTTCGAAACCGGGAGCGCCGCGCCGTGGGCACTGACTGCGGGGGTGCTGTGCAGCAACAGCGGCTGCCCGGGGGAGACCGCGCACAGCGGTTCATGGTTTGCATGGCTGGACGGCTACGGCTTTACGCATACCGACACCGCGACGCAGACAGTGTCGATCCCGGCCGGCAAGACGACTGCCACATTGGCCTTCTACCTGCACATCGATACGCAGGAAGTCGGCTCGATCGCCTACGACACGTTGAGGGTGCAGGTGCTGAACAGTTCCGGCACCGTAGTGGCGACACTGGCTACTTACTCCAACGTGAATGCGGCATCGGGTTATTCGCTGCACAGCCTGAACGTGAATGCCTACATCGGGCAAACGGTTCAGATCAGGTTCTACGGTCACGAGGATTGGTCGCTCGCGACATCGTTCGTGATCGACGACGTCACCTTGACTGTGCAGTAGTTCGACCCATGCCCTTCAGCAGCCTGCCGACGCGACGCAAGTTCGTCGTGCAGGCTGCCGGTTCCTTGCTGCCCGCGCTGCTGCCGCTGAGGATAGGGGTCGCGGCCGAATCTCAGCCGCCTGAATCGGAAGCGGGCTCGGGGCTGCCGCGACGGCCGCGGGTCCTGCAACCGCGGCTCGAGCTTTCGCCGGCTGCGATCGAAGTCGCTCCTGGCTCACGCGTGCAGTTCATTGCCCGCGCCTCCGGAGGAGAGGCCATCCTGTTTTCGGTGGACTGGTCGATCCGTGAGGGCGCAGCCGGCGGAACGATCCTGCCGGCGCCCAAGCGCCAGGACGACGGCAGCTACACGGCGGTGTATCAGGCGCCCACGGTCGGCAGCGGTCCCTTCCACGTGATCGCCACACTGCGCGAGTTCCCGACGGCGGTGGCAGAGGCCAGCGTACAAGTGCGGGCGCCCCGGTAGGAGATTCAAAGGCGTTCTGGCCGTGCTGATGCGGAAGTGCCACGGCAACACGGGCAAGCTGAGGTGGGGAAAAGCGGGGGTTGCGGCGAACGGCATCTGCGAGCGGCTCCTCGGCACGATTCGCCGCGAGTGTGTGGGCTGGCTCATCCCGCCATCGGAAGCGCATCTGCGGCGTGCCCTCAGGTTCCTGGGTCGAGCATTACAACCGTGGACGCTCACATATGGTGTTGGGTCCAGGCGTCCCCGATCCCGCACCTGTCGTGCCGAGATCAAGGCCGAGGTCCCGCCATTTTCTCGATGACTGCGGGCGCGAGAATCCTGCCGCGTCGCTACGGAACAGACATCGGATTAAGACCCGTTGATTGTGGGCGACCCGCTTTCACGGTTCCTGCTCCCTCAAGGGACCCGCTTCGATGTCGCTACTTGCGCGGTGACCAAATCGAGCTGCTTGTGGTTGAACCCACCCGGGGCGCTCGCCGCCAAGCCCACCAATTGCCGGCGCATCTCCGACATTGCCTCCGCCGACAGCGTCCAGCCCAGCGGAAGGTGATGGATACCCTTACACAATCTGAAGTGAAACACGAAGGCGTCTGTCAATGGATCCGTCTCAGACGCCAAAACCTTTCCCTGGGCAAAGAGACTTCTGACCGCCGCTCTTGCGACCGCCCCGCGTGCCTCGCGAGTGTTGAGTAACGCTAGCAGTGGTCCCCGAATCTCCCCGTAGGCCGAAAACGCCCTGGAGTCGTCGCTACCATGGCAACTGTCGTCGCTACGCATCGTCTCCACTCCTGGATCGTTACTAATGTGAATGATTCTGACGGGGCACGTCTCACTTCCAAGGCCGCTGGGCCCGGAGCAGCCGGGTACATGATCCCGCGCCAGGAGCACGAGCTCTGCCAAAGTTGTCGCACCGGAGTTGTCAAAATAACCCCCGTCGACCAATTGCCGAGGCACTGGCGTCCCGCCTTTGATCGCTGAGATATCCAATAACGTCCCGGCCGGGCTTACGTATGTAAAGCGCGCGCTGTTGTGGACCACCGCGCTAAGCGGGCTCGATGCAGGTAGCCAGTCGGTTGACAACGTCGCGGCGTTTACGACGGCATCGTCTTGTCCTACGCCGCGAAGGGATGCGAAGGGTTCCTCGATAAATCGCCTGCCCGATTGTGCCTCGGTTGAGTTCAGGAATAGCGCCGGTACCCCATCGGCGGCCATTCCCAAGCTCTTCCAGGAGCTCCCGAACAGGGAGCACACGTCCACCCTTGGTTGCTGTGTCGCAACGGCGTTCGCGGACGGACGCGTCCGGCATGCAACGGCCCAACCGCTCTCCCAGCCAGATTCAAGGCGTTCTCCCCGATCAACGAACTGTGCCGATGGCACGAACCGCTGCAGGAAGTCGGTCAAGAACATGGTTTCGAGCGTCGGGCCCAGAAAGTCCGTCTCGTAAAACAACTGTGCCATTGGCCGGATGTCATCGAGCTTGATGACTCCCTCGCGCTCGCCCCTAACGATCGCCGCAAACCAAGCCAACCCAAGACTGCCACCCGAGACCCCGCTTCCCAGCAGCATGTGCTTGGAAAACTCTCCCTCTGATTGGATCTCCAACTCGTCGAGGACGAGCGCTGTCCATGCAGCGGCTCGAATGCCGCCTCCTTCGGATGAGACCAGGTAAACGGGCGTCAACGGTGGTGGCCCTGCGCTCCATTTCTCGGTGTAGTCGACAAGCGATGTCGATATCACTGGTTCCTTGTCGATGGAACCCTCGTTCGGAGAACTGAAGGAGTGCATCCCTTCATACAGTCGAACCCGATGATTGTCGGTCACGCCGAAAAACTGCAGTACCACTGCCAGCGCGAATAGCGCACTCAGTAGGGGAAACTGCCAGCGCGCGGTCTGAATGGTGAGGTAAGTCCCGGTGACCGTGAGAAAGCATGCACACATCAATGCGAGCGCCAACGTCCCCAAGTGTGACAGGAAACCGGGCACCTCGGCCGCCAGAACCAGTGCGAGCACATTGGCGAAGACGATCACGGCGTACACCATACGCACGGATCTCGGCAACTGGGACCAGTGCGAGACTCGCGGATCGCCGGCCGGAGTCTTCGACAACCCGAAACCCCCTGCGAATAACTGCCGCCGCAGTATGACGAACACCAACAGTGCGACGGTCTCAACAATAAATAGGACGGGCATCCAAAACTGGGGTTCTTCTTCGGCATTCCTGAGCGATTTGTCGAACAGCGCCGTCAGCGAGCCGACTGCCATCAGAAGCGGCACCGCGGCGCCCAAATACCGCGGAGCCCATTTCCTGAGTACCTCGGCCTTGGGGTTTGAAAGACTTGGGATGCTCGGTATATCGAACCGATAGACCGACCTGGCGGTATGCCAGACTGCGAAGCCTAGAGCGCCGGCCATGACGAGGGTTCCGACCTGATGCCATACGTGGGTGGTTGTCGTTAGCAGCAGAAATAGTTCTCGGATCTGATCGACCCAGAACGTAAGAACTACTGTGATCAGAATAATTAGAAGCGGAATTCGCACCGCTTTTGCGTGATCGACAATGAGACCCACCGTCAGGCTGGATGGTTTCACGGTCGCTATCCCCTTCTCGGACGAGGTTGATCCCGGCATCGCTTGTTATTGGCTCTCAATTGCAGTCCTATCCGGCACCGTCATTGCAGTGCTCTTGACCACCGGTGCAGTGATTATTCCGCTGGGCCCAAAGTGCAACAGGTTCTGCTTGAACAGGTCCGGGGACGTCAGCTCGTTCAGTCGATCGTCTTTGTGTACGAGGTCCGGTGCCGTGAAAGTTGTACCCCCCGAAACGCTGCGAAATGTCTCAGCCTCGCGTGCAAGCTCTGTCTGCGGAACGCTACCCTACTTAATGGCCGGTCTTCGCTATCGATCTCTGACGATCCTGTCTTGCATCGCAGCAGCCAGACGCGATTCTTTGGCAAATCGACGCATCGCGACGGTGCACACTGCGCGCGCGAGGTGAATGCCTGCATAAATCCTGTCCTGGTGAGGGAAAATATCTCACCAACTGGTCCGCTCAGGCCCGCATTTTGGTCACGCCAGTCGCTGGATGCAGAGGTTCGATTCCTGCGCCGGCAACTGGCCCTGTACGTGGAGCGGGCCCTGAAGCCGAGGCGGATCGATGGCGCGACGCGGGTAAGCTTGGCGCTGCTGTCCCGGCTGTTCGCATGGCGCTCCGCAGGGGTCGTCGCGCGCCCGCAGACCCTGATTCGCTGGCACCGAGTGGGTTTCAGGCTCCTCCGCGGCGCCAATGTCCTGGGAATTGGTCGTGAGATAGCCCGTCCTGACGCGACAGTGTTGAGGTGACCAACTGCTCTTGTCCCCACCGGGAGACGTACATGACCGCACGAGTCACTGTCATGTTGACCCTGTTCGCAGGTGTTCTCTATTTGCCGAGCGCTGCGGCTACCGACGCCATCGTCAAGCACCGGGCGACGCTGCGCAAAGATCCTTCGACCCACCACGCACCCATTCTCACGCTCACCCCCCCGGAGGATGTTGAGCTCATCGAGCCGGCTCAGACCGCGGGCTACTACCACGTTCGTAGCTCTGAAGGGGATGAGGGTTGGGTGCGTGCACGAAGCCTGGAAATCGTCCCCGCACAATCCGGAAGCACCGTTCCGCCATCCCATCCGGGATCGGGTGGGCAACCTGCCAGCCCGCCTGCCGCGACCACCGGCATGGCCTCGAGCATTTCTCCCTCTTGGGACAAGCCAGACCCGAACCAGACGACCTTTCATGGGCCGGACGGGGACTGCGCACCGACGGGCGACGGTGGCGACACGTTCACGAACGCCCGTAAGAACCGAACCGACGAACCCGCCCAGTACCATGACGTGACATGGAAGGCGGTGCAAGGCTTACCGTATCCGGTTGCCGGGCGATCGCTAGCGAATTGGACCGCCCAACAGCTTGCAGAGATTCAACCCTACGAAGGCGTGGCGGTGTCCGTGGTTGGGTATCTGGCTGCGATCAAGGTGGAAGCGGGCGGGAGCGGTGAATCCACCAATTGCCACTTCTCCAATGCCGTCGAAGTGGACTGGCACATGCCTCTTGTCGAACACTCTGGGGACCCGGAGGCAACCGCGATCGTGGTTGAGACTACTCCCCGGGTGCGGCAGATGCACACCAAATGGACGCCCGGCGCTTTGGCTCCCTGGGTCAATTCTGCCGATCCTGTTCGAATCAGCGGGTGGACCCTGCTGGATCCGGAGCACCGCGCCCATTTGGGGAAATATCGCTCCACCCTCTGGGAAATTCACCCTATTGTGAAGATCGAAGTCTTTCACGACGGCCAATGGGTCAATGCCGATGACCTGCCGTAAACCGAAAGAATATAAACAGACTTCGTGCGCTCCGACTGCGATTAGGCCGGTTGCGAAGTCACAAGGAAACACTACAAACGCGTGCACCTGTAGCGCCCGGAGGTAAGCAATCGTGTCGAGGCCGCAATTGCTCCTGGTCGCGCTAACACTGGCGTCGCCGGTCGCGCGCGCTCAGCCAACGCTCCCGGCAGCACTTGCCGAGCACGTGACTCCTCCGACACCGGTCGCGGCAGCAATGAAACCAATGTCAGCTGTACAAACCCGGAACTCATTATTGACCGCGCTGCACGCCGCGGATTCACCGCTTGATTCGCGCGACGTGGTGGCGCTCTCGGGGAGTCAAGCGGTGCGACTTACCGACAGCAATTCAAGTGCGGTACTGAGCAAACCTACGCTTATCGCAGAACGTGTCGGTAAGGTAGCTACGCAGGTGGCATTTCCGGGTTCCTACTGGTCGAAGGTGAGCGCGACTCCTGTGAAAGCTGCTTTTGTCCTGCCCACACGCTTCACTGCGTTTACTACCCAGGGTGGCCAGCCCGTAAACTTCAATATAGTTCTTGCCGTTCTTGACGCTCTTCACTACGACGCGGGCACCGGAAGATTTATGGGGCGTCTCGCGATGGCGCTCGTCAACTCTGCGAACCGTGACGATAACTCGGCGCTGACGCACGAGGTTCCCGTCCTGCTTGCCGCGGAGGCAGCAGACATTACTCCAATCCCTCTTCTTTTCACGGCCCTGAATGCACCCCGGGAAGTGCACCTCAGTGTCCTTTCGCCAACTGATCCGTACGCGGTGCACGCAATGACCGCGCTCAATCACGGGCCGGATTCCATAGTCATGCCTATCCGCAGGCCGGATATCGAAGTACGGCCCGTGAGCAGTCTGATTCGCGGTCTCGGGTTGGAGGAGACCACTGTGGTTATTCGGATCGCGGAAACGCAAGGCCGCAAGGGTCAGGAGGTGGCCCTTCAAACGACTCGAGGGTCGATTGCCCCGTCGCCGGTAGCTTTGGATGAGAGCGGAACCGGTGTCGCAAAGTTGCGCTCCGCTGGGATCGGTAGCGCGCAGATCACTGCAACGGATTCCCCATTTCATGATGGCCACGGCAAGGTCGAGTTCGCGTGGCCCGTTGCGTTTGCTTTGGCGACGCTCCTGGGCGGCATCGTCGGCGCTCTCCTTCGTAAAGACGCGAGACAGCACCCGCTCGGCAGTATCTTGATTGGAATACTCGCGGCAACCGTCGTCTGCGTTGCACATGCTGTTGGCGTCAACACTCAGGCTTGGGGCACGCCGTCGGGCGGCGCGGGCGAGGGGCTGTTCTTCTTCGTCGCTGCCGTGGCGGGCTTCTCGGGACGGGAAGTCATGAGTAAGTTGTTATCGGCGGACAAGAAGTAAGGCTGAATGGGGACTCCAAATTCTCCTTCTGTCGCCAACGCTGAAGTTATCCCTCTCTCTGCGGCAGGGGCTGCGCGGCCTGCGTCCCGTGATTGGCAGTCGCAAAGACGCACTGCACGATGTTAAAAGAAGGGTCAAATCATGCCGAAACCCAAATTTGGGGCGTTCAACCAGGGCGATATCCCGAAGATCGCGGTGTTCAACAAGGCCACCATTCCACTGGGCGTCGATCTGGATCAGTTGATTGCGGCGATGCAGGTCTACATCAATCAGTTCATTGTGCCGGTGTGGGCCACGCCCGCGAACCTCGTGAAGTCGACGGGCTTCATCGCCGGGGCCTGGGCGATGGTGTTTCTCGACGATGCGGATCAGCCGGGCGCCCTCGCCTACCACGACCTGACCCCGGACGGGTTCCCGATCGCGAAGGTGTTCGTACGCACGACGCTGCAGAACGGCGATCTGGTGAGTGTGTCCGCATCGCATGAGCTCGTGGAAATGCTGGTGGACCCTGCGATCAATCTGATGACCACCGGGCCCGACCCGGCGACTATCTATGCCTACGAAAGCGCCGACCCGGTGGAGGCCTTGACCTTTCCGGTCAATGGCATCCCGATGAGCGATTTCGTGTATCCAGCGTACTTCGAGGTCTTCCGCAAGGCCGGTTCAGTGAAGTTCGATCAGTTGGACAAGGTCACCCAGCCGTTTCAGATCCTTTCGGGCGGTTATCAGATCATTTTTAAAGCCGGACAGTGGTCACAGGTATTCGGCTCCGCGAGTAAGAAGAAGGCTTTCGTGGCTGAGGACCGCCGCGAACACCGCAGTCAGCAGCGGACCAAGGCGCAGCTCGAGCGGGCCGATCTGAAGGAGATAGCCAAAGAGGAGGCGAAGACGGCAGCGGGCCTTAGGCGTGCGCAAAGGAGCGGGCATTCGAACGCGAAGGCGCGGGTGCTGTCGCGGTTCAATCGGCGCAAGCGCACGTAGAACGGCCCTAATAGGAGGAACCTGTGAAGACAGCGGTGCTGCGCACTACGCGGCTGCCGTCAGCACCCCGGCCGGCCGCCTCATCCTTCCAAGTCCCACTCCACGCCATCGCCGGGACCACCTGCAGCGTTGCAGATGTATCGCTCTAAGACCTCAATCTCTCCACCCCGGAAGGCATGCGCCTGGCACGGGATCGCCTGCACACTATGGCAGAGCGCTTTTGCGCCGACCGTGGCGGCGGCCGCGCGGTCGGCACTGAAATGCGCCTAGGGAAATTTACTTAGCCGACAGTGGGGTCAATTACTGGTGCGTTGACAGGTGTGATGACGTTCACGGCGGCTCTATGTCTCGTGGCGTCTGATATTCGCGCACTCATGGCGAGTGCAGGAGGATGCCGGAATGACTTCCATGAGGCGCGAGTATGGCAACGAGGTGCTCGGACAGGGCACTGAGGCTGCGCAGAGGCCGGCACTACAAGCCGCGCCCTCACGGCGGCATAAGATGCACCCCGTAACGTGGGTCGTTACGGCGATCGCCGTCGCGGTGCTCAGCTGGGACTCCTGGCAAACTGTCCAAGACGTACGCCAATCGCGGGCGCTACATCATTCGTATGCGGCTGCCGGGGTCTGCCGGCATTGCGAACAAGACCTGCACCGTGAGATTGCACCGGATTCTCAGTAGCGCCGCATGGCGAACGGGTGTTTTTTCCGTCGACATGTATACCGCAGTGTGCGAATCCACGGCTGTAGGGAGCCGACGTCGCAGACCGAAATGGAAACCAAATGGAAACATCGCCCGCTCAGGCGAGCCGACGCGGCCACTGCCGGGCGCCATGCAGCACGCGCACAATCTGCACGGCCTTGCCCTTCAATCGATAAACAACAATGTATGGGAACGTAGTAACTGCGACCTCGCGCGTGCCCCGCACGCGTCCTTGTCGTCCCATCCCCGGCTGGTGTTTCAAGAGTGTGACTTGACCCTCGATCCTCTCGCGAACTCCCAGCGCTGCGATCGGGTTGTCGTGCGAGACGTAGTCCTCGATCCAATCCAGATAACGCATCATGAGGCAAGGCTGTGAGGCAACGGACCACGCAGCAGAAGGATCCCAATTCATGCGTCCCAAGTTTCGAGCGGCCAAGCGAACACACTGGCCAAGCCTCTTCCTTGTAGCCGTCTATATCTACCGCACCGATTTGCCGAGAATCCAGTCCCGAAATTGAACGGCTGGAGAACTCCCCTCCAGTCCACGAGCGAGCGTCACGTACACATTGTCGCTGGCACTGATGCGCACGTTGAAGAGCGGCTTCACTCGCCCGGCGCGCAACAGGTCCTCGGCGTAGCTGCTGCGTGCAAGCGCC
>Ga0134081_10000230_pt1 | contig 10606 bp, 9 predicted proteins | sample 15_taG_17_FD_119759 | JGI IMG/M metagenome (GOLD analysis project Ga0134081, IMG submission 119759) | Grasslands soil microbial communities from the Angelo Coastal Reserve, California, USA - 15_D_Met_20cm_5_24_1 metaG | ecosystem: Environmental > Terrestrial > Soil > Grasslands ...
ACGTTCGCGATGCCGCCATTGGCGAAGCGCAGCCGCGCGTTGGCGATGTCGACGGACGTCGTGAGCACCGGCACCCCCACCGCCTCCACCGAGCGGAGCGCCGACGGCATCATACTCAAGATGACGTCGAGGTCGTGGATCATCAGGTCGAGCACGACGTCGACGTCCGTGCCGCGCTCGCTGAAGGGCGCGAGGCGGTGGCACTCGATGAAACGCGGGTTGCGGAGCACGCCGTCGAGCGCCCGGATCGCGGGGTTGAAGCGCTCGAGGTGGCCCACCTGGAGCACGCGCTCGCGGCGCACCGCGAGCTCGACGAGGGCCTTGCCCTCCGCCACCGTCGTGGTGAGCGGCTTCTCCACGAGCACATCGACGCCGGCTTCGAGCAGGTCGCCCGCCACGGCGTGGTGCAGCTGGGTGGGGACCGCGACGCTCGCGCAGTCGATGCGGCCGAGGAGCGCGCGGTGGTCGGTCACCGCCTCCACGCCGAGCGCCGCCGCGACGGCCCGGGCGCGAGCGGGGTCGACGTCGACCACCGCGACCAGCTCGGCGCCGGCGTGGGCCGCATACTTCTCGGCGTGGAAGCGTCCGAGGTAGCCGACGCCGACGACCGCCGCCCGGAGCCTCGGGCCGGTCACGGCAGCACCTCCGCCGGGTCGACGGCGACCACCGCGATGCTCGCCGCGTCGGCGAGCGCCACCATCTCGGCCCGATCGAGCGTGATCGTCCGGCGGGCTTCCACGGCGAGCGCCCGGCCGCGCATCTCGGCGAGCGTCCGGATCGTCTCCGGCCCGACCGCCGGCAGGTCGAAGCGCGTGTCCTGGGTCGGCTTGCACACCTTGACGACGACGATGTCGCCGTTGGCGAGCTGGCCCGCGCGCCGGATGGTCGCGTCGGTGCCCTCGATGCCCTCCACGGCGATCACCGCGCCGCTGCGCACGACCACGCTCTGCCCGATGTCGAACTGCCCGATCACCTTCGCGGCGCGGAAGCCGAAGCGGATCTCGCTCCACTCCTCCTCGCTCGGCGGGCGAGACCCGAGGACGCCGGCCAGCGGCACGATCTCCTGCAGATACAGGGTCGACTCCACGACGGCGATCCCTTCGGTCTCGAGCTCGGCGGCCAGCGCGCGCAGCACGAGGTCGTCGCGCAGCTTGCCGAGGCGGGCGAGGAGCCGCATCGCCCGCGCGTCGGGCCTGAGCTCGCGGAAGAGCCGCGGCTTGGCGATGCCGCCGACCATCACGGTCCGGCGGATGCCGGCCGCCCGCAGCGCGCGGATCATCGCGTCGAGCTCCCCGGGGTGGATCCAGGTGATGGCGCTGACCACCCGCTCGAGCGCCGGGTCGGTCTCGCCCAGGTGGGCGACCGCGACCACCTCGACGCCGCGCCGCCGGGCGGTCTCGGCGAACAGCACGGGGAAGCGCCCGCTGCCGGCGACGAGCCCGATGCGTTCCGCGCCGAGGCGTTCGGCCCCGAGACCTCCCTCCATGGCTAGCGGCACACTCCGCGCTGCGAGGCCACGACGAAGTCGAGCAGGTGCGCCACCTCCCGCACGTGGCCGAGGGCCTCGCGGGTCCGCGCCACGGCGTCACGCCTCGCGCCCGACGCCTGGAAGAGCATCCGGTAGGCGCGCTTGAGGGTGGCGAGCGTGGCGGGTGTGAACCCCCGGCGCCGGAGGCCGACGGCGTTGAGGCCGTGCAGGCGCGCGCGGTCGCCGGCAGCCACGCAGTACGGCGGGACGTCCATCGACACCATGGCCCCCGCGGCGCACAGCGCCGACTCCCCGATGCGCACGAACTGATGCACGCCGACCAGCCCGCCGATGATCGCGTGGTCCTCGACCGTCACGTGCCCGCCGAGCGCGGCCCCGGGCGAGACGATGACGTGATCGCCGAGGCGGCAGTCGTGGCCGACGTGGGCGTTCACCATGAAGAGGCAGCCCTTCCCGGTGCGGGTCGCCATGCCGCCCGCCGCGGTGCCGGGATTGATCGAGACGAACTCGCGCACGATGTTGGCCGCTCCCAGCTCGAGCGTGCTCGGCTCACCGCGGTACTTGAGGTCCTGCGGGATCGACCCGACGCTCGCGAAGGAAAAGACGCGCGTGCCGGCGCCGAGCGTCGTCCAGCCGTCGATGACGGCATGCGCGCCGATGCGACAGCCGGCGGCGATCCGGACTTGGCGCCCGACGACGGCGTACGGTCCGACCGTGACCCCTTGATCGAGCTCGGCACCGCGCGCCACCGCCGCGGTCGGATGGATGCGCGGGCCGGCGGGTACGGCCGCTGCGAAGTCGACCTCGGCCACCAGCGCCGTCCCCACCGAGACGACGCCGCGCAGCTGCCACGGCGAGCCGGGCGCCCGCCGCGTCACCTCGAGCCGCAGCGCGTCCCCGGGCAGCACGGGACGGCGGAAGCGTGCGCGGTCGACCGCCACCAGGCGAAGCTCCTCCGCATCCTCGGCCAGGTGTGCGCCGAGCTGCACGAGCGCCTCGCAGACGAGCACGCCGGGCAGGACGGGAGCGCCCGGGAAGTGGCCGGCGAAATACGGCTCGTTGGCCGACACGAGCTTGGTCCCGACCGCCCGCACCCCGGCCTCGACCTCGAGCACGCGGTCGATCAGCGCGTAGGGGAACGCCGGTGACGGCCCTCGCGGCTCAGCGTGCGGCGTCATGAGCGGCGCCTGAGCGAAGGATATCGATAGGCGCCCTACTCCTTCCCCTTGCTGGACCGCGCTCCGTCGTGGCGCGGCGAGGCGTTGTAGAGCTTGATGATCTCGTCGGTGATGTCGGTCGCCTTGTCGTTGTAGAGCAGCGCGCCGTTCGACGCCTCGAGCACCAGCGAGTAGCCGTGCTTCTCGCCGTAGTCCCGCACGAGCGCGTAGAGCTCGTCGACGATGCCGGCGGTCAGCTCCGAGTCGGTGCGCTTGAGATCGCGCTGGAAGTCCTCGTACTTGCGCTTGAACTCGAGGCTGCGGTTCTCGAGATCCTTCTCGAGGTTCCGGCGCTCCTCCTCCTTCAGGACCACCGCCTTCTTGTCGTAGTCCTCACGCAGCCGGTCCAGATCCTCGCGCTGCCGCTTCAGCTGGTCCTGCGCCTTCTCGAACTTGGCCTTGACCTGATCGCGGGCCTTCTTGCCCGCCTCGCAGTCGTTGAGCGCCCGCTGCATGTCGACCACGCCCACCTTCAGCTCGGCGCGCGCCGGCACGGCCACGACGACGACGGCCAGCGTGGCGGCCCCGATCCACTGTCCGATCTGCCTCACGCCTCCTCCCTAGTATTGAAACGGTCCCCCGAACGAGAACAGCAGGAGGCTCTTCTGGTCGTGGGGCTTCGCGTTGAACGGCTTGCCGAGCTCGATGCGCAGCGGGCCGACGGGCGACAGCCAGCGGACGCCGGCGCCCGCCGAGAAGCGGGTGTTGTCCAGCGAGAAGCCCTCGTCGGCGCCATACGCGTTGCCGGCGTCGGCGAAGACGACGCCCTTGAGCCCGATCCCCTGCACCAGCGGGAAGATGACCTCGTTGTTCAGCACCACCTCCTCGCTGCCGCCGATGGGCGTCGTGGAGACACGTTGCCGAAGAAGTCCTTGCGCTCCTCGCGCGGACCGAGCGTGCGGCTCTTGAAGCCGCGGATGGAGCTGATGCCGCCGGGAAAGTAACGCTCGAACAGCGGGAGATCGTTGCCGGTGAGCCCGCCGTCGCCGAAGCCGTAGCCGACGGTGCTGCCGAAGGAGTAGGTGAAGTCGCCGAGCGACTTGGAGCGCAGGAAGGTATAGTACCAGCGCTCGCGCCCCTCGATCTTCGTGAACCGCTCGCCGCCGAGCCCGGCGGCTTCGAGCGACAGCTCCTGGAAGGAGCCGGCGGTCGGGTCGAAGGCGTGGTTCAGGGTGTTGCGCGAGACGTGCGGCGTGACGCTGCTGATCAGGCTCGTCCCCTCCTCGGCGCGGATGGAGCGCGTGGCCCCGAAGCCGAGGTTGCTGATCTCCGCCTGCTCGAGCCGGTAGTCGGCGCCGACGCGCACCTCCTCGAGCGGGAACCCCCAGAGCGAGCTGTAGCCCCAGGCCGTCACCGGGTAGGTGAGCTGCGTGCCGATCCCGGTCCCGCCGCGGGCGAACTCGTCGAACTGGAGCCGCCAGCTGAACGCGTTCGCCCCGACGGTGAGCGGCGTCTCGCGGAAGTAGGGCTCGGTGAAGGACAGGATGATGTTGCGCCGCAGCGAGCCGACGTCGCCGTTCAGCACGAGCCGCTGTCCCCGCCCGAAGAGGTTGTTCTCCTGGATGCGGAGGTTGAAGAGCAGCGAGTCGGCCGAGCTGAACCCCGCGCCCGCGCTGAACGCGCCGGTCTGCCCCTCCTTCACGTCGACCACGACGTTCATGCGGTCGTCGGCACCGGTTCGGCGGGTGGTGATGTTGACCTCCTTGAAGAACCCGAGGCGCTGCAGCGCCTCGCGGCTCTTGCGGAGCTTGGTGGCGGAGAAGAGCTCCTGCTCCTGGAGGCGCATCTCGCGGCGGACCACCTGGTCGCGCGTCTTGGTGTTGCCGGTGACCTCGATGCGCTCGACGGTCACCTGGCGCCCGCGGTCCACCTGGAAGGCGATGTCGACCGTCTTCTCCTCCGGGTGCATGTCGGTTTGGGGGTCGACGGTGGCGAAGGCGTAGCCGTCGTCCGAGAGCCGCTCGGTCAGCTTCTGCACGTCCTCGCGGAGCGCGCTCGCCTTGAAGACGTCGCCCGGCGCGGTGCCGAGATCGTGCCGGAGCTTGGTCGTGTCGGCGGGCACGTTCGAGCCGACCACCGTGACCTCGCCCACCCGGTACTGGTCGCCCTCCTCGATCTTCACAGTCACGTGCAGGCCGTCGTCACGCCGCTCGACGCGCGGCTCGTCGACCTTCACCGTGACGTAGCCGTGATCGTAGTAGAAGGCGGTCAGCCGCTCCATGTCGGTGCGCAGCACGTCCTTGTTGAGGATGCCCGCCCCGGTGATGACCGAGAGGAACCACTTCTCGCGCGTCTGCATGACACGCCGGAGCTTGCGCGCCGAGAAGGCCCGGTTTCCCTCGAAGGCGACCTCCGTCACGCGGACGGGGCCCTCCTCCTTCACCGTGTAGAACAGGTCCACCTCGTTCTCGCCCACCGCCGCGGTGCGGTACGCGATCTCGGCGTCGAGGTAGCCCTTGTCGACGTAGAGCTTCTTCGCCGCCTCGATCCCCTGGCGCGCCTTCTCGGGGTCGAGGATCGTGTGGGGGCGGACCTTGAGCGCCGCCTCGACCTCCTCGCGCTTGAGCTTCTTGGTCCCGTCGACCTTGACGGCGCGCACGAGGGGCCGTTCCTTCACGCGGAAGGTGACCGCCACGTGATTCTCGGGCGCGGGGCTCACGTCGGCATCGACCTGGTCGAAGAAGCCCATGGCGTAGACCGCGCGGATGTCGCGATCGAGCGTGTCGCGGGCGAACGGCTGTCCCACCTGCGTGCGGAGGTGGACCCGGATCGCGTCCTCCTCGACGCGGACGTTCCCCCCGATCGCCACCCGCGCGATCGACGGCTCCCCCTGGGCGAACAGGGGCCCCGCTTTCGCGGCGAGCGCCACGGCGGCGGCCAGGAGCGCGCCCCACGCTGACCGGCGGGGAGGCGAGACGCCTTGCGCGGCTGTCTTCGCTCGCCCGTCTGGTTCCGCGGCGCTCGTCACGACGCTCCTCCCACGCCGCCGATGCGGGTGAGCGGCGGCGCGTGTTCCTCGCGCAGCCGGCCTCCGGCGAGCCGCAGCGTGCGACCCATGGCGGCGGCGAGGCGGGCGTTGTGCGTCGCCACCACCAGGGACGAGCCGTGCTCCCGGTTGAGCTCGATCAGCAGCTGCTGGACGCCCTCGCCGGTCGCGGGGTCGAGGTTCCCCGTCGGCTCGTCGGCCAGCAGGAGGCGCGGCCGCTGCACGAGCGCCCGGGCGACGGCGACGCGCTGCTGCTCGCCGCCCGAGAGCTGCCCGGGCCGATGCGCCAGCCGCTCGCGGAGTCCCACCCGCTCGAGCAGCGCCGCCGCCCGCGCGCGCGCCTCGCGCAAGGCCTCGCCGGCGATCAGCGCCGGCAGCATGACGTTCTCGAGCGCCGTGAAATCGGGCAGCAGGTGATGGAACTGGAAGACGAACCCCACCTCCCGGTTGCGGAACACGGCCAGCCCCGGCTCGGGCCAGGCGAACACGTCCTCGCCGTCGAAGAGGACGCGGCCGCCGGTGGGACGGTCGAGCGCGCCGAGCAGGTGGAGGAGCGTGCTCTTGCCGACGCCGGACTCGCCGACGATCGCGATGCGCTCGCCGGCCTCGATCTCGAGGCCGAGGCCCTCGAGCACCGACACCACCGCTGGCCCGTCCACGTAGCGCTTCTCGAGCTCGACCGCCTGGACGAGGGGCGCGCCTGGCATGCGGCGCTATTCATAGCGGATCACCTCGACCGGGACCAGGCTCGCCGCCCGCCGCGCGGGTGACAGGGCCGCGACGACGCAGATCCCGACCGAGACGGTCGCCACCACGAGGAAGTTGATCGGGTCCATCCGCACGGGGAGCGTGGTCACCAGAAAGACGTCTTTCGGGAGCTCGACGAAGCGGTAGTGCGCGAGCAGCCAGCAGCCGCCGAGGCCGAGGAGGTTGCCGAGCAGCGTCCCCGCCACGCCGATGACGGCGCCGTTCAGGATGAAGATGCGGCCGATCGAACGGTTCGACCCGCCCATCGACTTGAGGATCGCGATGTCGCGACGCTTCTCCTTCACCACCATGGTGAGGCTCGCCAGGATGTTGAAGGCGGCGACCACGACGATCAGGCAGAGCACGATGCCGTACACGACCTTCTCCAGCTTGAGGGCGGAGAAGAGGTTGCGATTCACCTCCATCCAGTCGCGCGCCCGGTACGGGAAGCCGCCGAGCGCCGCCTCGATCGCCCGCGCCACGCCCCGGGCCGCATAGATGTCGCGCACGCGGACCTCGATGCCGGTGATGCCGTCGTGCAGGTCGAAGAAACGCTGCGCGTCGGGCACGGCCATGTAGGCGAGCGTGGTGTCGTAGTCGTAGAGGCCGGAGTCGAAGAGACCCGCCAGCACGAAGCGCTTCACGCGCGGCACCATACCGGTCGGGCCGCGCGTGCCGAGGGGCGACACGACGGTCACCACGTCGCCCGGCGCCACCCCGAGCTGGCGCGCGAGCTCGCGGCCGAGCAGCAGACCGGACAGCTCGACGGTGCCGCCCCCCTCCTCGGGCGGCAGCGTCACCCGGTGCGGCACGGCGAGGCCCGCGAGGCTCCCTTGCTCGATGTGGTGCTCCACGTCGACGACCGCGCCCGCGGCTCCGGGGTCGATGCCGCGGACGACGACGCCCGACACGTTCCGCCCGACGGTGAGCATCGCCTGTCCGTAGATGAACGGCGCCGCCGCCACGACGCCGTCGACGGCCCGGACACGCTCGACGAGGCCCGGCTTCCCCTCGATGGGCCCGCTGTAGCTGACCACCACGATGTGGGGGTTGAAGCCGAGGATCTTGTCGCGCAGGTCCTGCTCGAAGCCGGTCATGACGGCGAGCACGATGTTGAGCGTGGCGACGCCGATCGTGACGCCGAGGAGGGAGATGGCGGAGATGAGCGAGAGGAACACGCGCCGGCGGGCACGGAGGTAGCGGAGGCCGACGAAGAGCTCCCAGCTCATCATTGATATCCTTCGCTCGCGCTCACGGATATCCTTTGCTCGCGCTCACGTGGCCGGCTCCGGGCGGAGCTGCGGGAAGAGGATCACCTCGCGGATCGAGGTCGCCCCGGTGAGCACCATCACCAGGCGGTCGACCCCGATGCCCTCGCCCGCCGTCGGGGGGAGCCCGTGCTCGAGCGCGCGCAGGTAGTCCTCGTCCATGACGTGCGCCTCGAGGTCGCCCGCCGCCCGCGCCCGCCGCTGCTCCTCGAAGCGGGCCCGCTGGTCCTCGGGGTCGTTCAGCTCGGAGAAGGCGTTGGCGATCTCCTGGCGGGCGACGATCAGCTCGAAGCGGTCGACGAAGCGCGGATCACGGTCGTTGCGGCGCGCGAGCGGCGACAGCTCGACGGGAAACTGCGTCACGAAGGTCGGCTGGACGAGGCCGGGCTCGACCAGCGCCTCGAAGAGCGCCCCGAGGAGATGTCCCGCGGTCATCTCGGGGCGCACGGCAAGGGCGTGGCGAGCTGCCAGCGCGGCGGCGGCGTCGCGCTCGAGCAGGCGTTCGGCCGGGACGCCGGCCTGCTCCGCGACCAGCTCGACCATCGTGCGCCGCGGCCAGGGCGGCGCGAGGTCGATCGCCTCACCGCCGTACTCGGCCACCGTCCCGCCCGTGACCTCGCGCGCCAGGCCGGAGAGCATCTCCTCGGTGAGGACCATGAGGTCCTCGTACGTCGCATAGGCCTGATAGAACTCGAGCATGGTGAACTCGGGGTTGTGGCGCGTCGAGAGCCCCTCGTTGCGGAAGACGCGCGACAGCTCGAAGACCCGCTCGAGCCCGCCGACGACGAGCCGCTTCAGGTACAGCTCGGGCGCGATCCGCAGGTAGAGGTCGGCGTCGAGCGCGTTGTGGTGGGTGACGAACGGCCGGGCCGCGGCGCCGCCCGGCATCGGCTGCATCATCGGCGTCTCGACCTCGACGTAGTCGCGCGCGGCGAGGAAGCTCCGCAGGTAGGCGACCGCCGCGGTGCGCGTCCGGAAGATGCGCCGGACGTCCGCGTTGACGACGAGGTCGACGTAGCGCTGGCGGTAGCGGGTCTCGACGTCCACGAGCCCGTGCCATTTCTCGGGCAGCGGCCGGAGCGCCTTGGCGAGCAGCCGGACGTCGTCGGCCTCGACGGTGAGCTCGCCCGTCCGCGTGCGGAACGGCCGGCCGCCGACGCCGACCACGTCGCCGAGATCGAACGTCCGGTAGAGCTCGAAGGCCGCCTCGCTCAGGCGGTCGCGGCGCGCGTGGACCTGGATGCGTCCCGCGCGGTCCTGGAGGTGGAGGAACCCCGCCTTGCCGAAGTCGCGCAGGCCGACGATGCGCCCCGCGACGCGCACCGCCCCGATGGATGCGAGCGCCGTTTCCGCGAGCCCCTCGCAGCGGGCATGGAGGTCCCCCGCCGTGTGATCAGGGCGGAAGTCGTTCGGGTACGGGTGCACTCCCCGCGCCCGCAGCGCTTGCAGCTTCTTCCGCCTGACCACGCTCTGCTCGTGGTCTTCGGGCATCGTGGGTGGTCTCGAGCAGTGGTGAGTACTGGCTTCTCCCCGGAAAGGCAAATGTATCCGGGGGCCCGTGCGGTCCTCGCGCCCTTCGGGCGCTGCGGTCCTCCGATGCCCCCGGACCCCGTTGCTCGCGCGCGGCGTAGCCGCGCGCGGCTCCTCTGCTCGCCCGGCTCCCGCCTTGCGCTCGCCCGCTTTGCGGGCTTCGCTCGCCCGGGCACGGCGCTGCGTGGCTCAGTGGAGGTGGGGCGACGGGAGGTGCTCAGTCGTAGGACAGCTTCGGCAGCCAGTCTGTGCCGCGGCCTTCGGGCGTCAGGTCGAAGAAGTTCCAGATCGGCCACAACGAGTCGACGTGGCGGGGGTGGCCCTGCGTGGGCACGTAGAGCATCTCGGCCGACCAGAAGTGGAAGATGCCGGCATCCGTGGAGGTGAAGACGTTGCAGGCGGGCAGCTGCTGGCCGTCCGGCGTCTCCGCTGCGTAGTCCGCGTTGTAGGTGTTGGTCGCCGATGAAAGCAGGCGGAGTCGACCCCAGCCTCGCCGCGCGGCCCAGAGGCGGAGGCGGTCGGCAGGTGACTTGGCCACGACCACCAGGTTCAGGCGCTGTGTGAGATGGGGCACGTAGGCGTTCACCCCGTCGAGGAAGCACGTGCACATCGGACAGGGCTGCGCGGCTGCCGGTCCGTACATGTAGCTGTACACGATGAGCGAGTGCCTGCCGGGCGAAAAGAGCTCGGACAGTCTCACCGACCGCACCTGGTCTTCTTTCGCTTCCTCGAAGACGTAGTCCTCCTTGACCCGGCCGCCGAGGGGCAGCTCGCGGCGCAGCGCCGCGACCGTCTCGAGCCCCTGCCGGAGCTCGATCTCCTTCTCGAGCAGGCGATCGCGCGCGGCGCGGTAGGCCTCGCTCTCTCCGGGAAACCGAACGGGATGCACCGCCATGTGACCCTCCTCGGCTCGTGCCGGTCAACGTGCGGCTATTGAATGCGGGGATGACTTGTCAAGCTGCGGTCAGGTCGCTGCGGGCGAGCCACTGCCGCCCTGGAGAAGGATCCGCGCTCGCGCTGGCGGTCAGCGCCGACTCACGGGAAGACGAGAACGGCGCGGGCGGCGGGGCCGCCCTGGAGGTCGGCGGTGAGCGCTACGGTGCCGGCGGCGTTCCCGGCGGGGCCGCCGAAGGCGAGGAAGGATCCGCCGCCGGGTGCGGGACCACCGAGCCAGGCGAGGGCCTCGACCGGCGAGGGCGGCGCCTGCGGGGCGCCGGCGACGCGGAAGATTCCTTCGGTGTGAGCGCCGCCCGAGACGGCCGCGTGGAAGACGACGCGATTGGCGGCGAAGACCGGCGCGTCGAAGTTCGTGAAACGACCGCCGTCGGGTGCGGCATCGCCGCTGGCGACGAGGACGTCCCGCGCCCGC
>Ga0134081_10000242_pt1 | contig 10361 bp, 6 predicted proteins | sample 15_taG_17_FD_119759 | JGI IMG/M metagenome (GOLD analysis project Ga0134081, IMG submission 119759) | Grasslands soil microbial communities from the Angelo Coastal Reserve, California, USA - 15_D_Met_20cm_5_24_1 metaG | ecosystem: Environmental > Terrestrial > Soil > Grasslands ...
AGGACGCCGTGAAGGGCGAGGATCGGGACGAACGTCCAACCCAGATACGGGAAAGCGCTCACATACGCGACGAAGATCCACGCATCCGTCGCCGAGAGGGAGTGGTACTCGAGCGGGAGGACCACCACCGCGGCGACGATCATGACGAGCGTCATCAGGAAGGAGCGCCAGGCGATGACCGGGTGGTCGTCGCGAGGCTGACGTCCGCGGAGGTCGCGCAAACCGACCCAGAGATTTGGCCACGCCGAGACATGGACGATCACGGCAATCCAGCCGAGGAGCAGGTCGACGTAGATCGGCCCGGACTCGGGGAAGAAGACGATCCATCGGCCGATTGCGAAGGAGGACCAGAAGAGCGCGGCGCTCACGCCGAGGAGCAAGGCTCCGCGCCGCAACTCGCGAGGCCAGAACGCACGACGACGGGCCGCGCGCGGAAGGAGAAAGGGGCCCGTCATGATCCGACCGCATCCGCTCCCGCTCTCCATAAGCTGTTGTCAGGCGTCCGCGATTCGCATTGACAAAGGATCTCCGTCGCGCATGGTCGGGCCGCGGGGCTTCCTCGGAAAGAACCTTAATACACGCTCCTCTCATCCGGAGAGAGAATGCCTCTTCGAGTGTACAACACCCTCTCGCGGAAGAAGGAGGCGTTCGTCCCCCTCCATGGGAAGCGGGTGTCGATGTTCGTCTGCGGCATCACGCCGCAGGATCAGACCCACCTGGGCCACGCGAAGACCTACGTCGCGTTCGACGTCGTCGCCCGGTACTTGCGCTCCAAAGGCTACCACGTCTTCTACCTACAAAACGTGACGGACATCGAGGACCGGATCATCGCGAAGATGAAGTCGACCAGGCGGGCCTGGGACGACATCGTCGCGCAGTATTTCGCGGAATTCCGAGACGTGATGGAGCGGCTGCAGTGCACGTCGGTCGACGTGTACGCGTTCGCGACGGACTACATCGACGAGATCGTGGAACAGATTCAAGGCCTCATCAGGAAGGGACACGCCTACGTCGCGGAAGACAAGAGCGTCTATTTCGACACGACGACCTTCTCCGGATGGGGCAAACTCAGCGGCCAGAAAGTGGAGGAGCTCCGCCCGGGTGCCCGCATCGAGATCGAGGAGCGCAAGCGGCATCCGGCGGACTTCGTCCTCTGGAGGGCCCAGAAGCCGGGGGAGCCGGCGTGGGACAGTCCCTGGGGACCGGGCCGGCCCGGCTGGCACATCGAGGACACCGCGATCACAATCCGTCACTTCGGGGTGCAGTACGACCTGCACGGCGGCGGCGCGGAACTCGCCTTCCCCCACCACGAGGCGGAGATTGCCCAGGCGGAATCCTTCACCGGTGTCACACCCTTCGTCCGGTACTGGATGCACGGCGGCATGGTCATGGTGAGCGGCGCCGAGATGCACAAGTCCCTCGGCAACTTTTGGCCAGTCCAAGCGGCCCTCGAGCGATACGAGCCCGAGGTCCTCCGGTTCTTCCTGATCAACGTGCAGTACCGAGGCCCGATCGACTTCGCCCCCGAACTGCTCGAAGAAGCCAAGCGCTCCTACGAGCGCCTCCGGGAAACGGTTCGCTCGGTCGAGGCTGAGCGTCGCCGAGCGCCGCCGAAGGGGAAAGCGGACCCGGGGCTCCGAGATGCGACGAAGAATTCTCTCGCGGCCTTCGACGCCGCGATGTCGGACGACTTCAACACTCGCGAGGCGATTGCGGTCCTATTCGAATTTGCGCGGGACGTGAACAAGGCGATCGAGAGTGGCGTCGGCCGAGGACCGCTCGACGGTGCCGCCGAGGCTTTTCGGACGTTCGGGGACGTCCTCGGCCTGTTCCAAATGAAGCCTTCGGAAACCGACCGACTCGACGGCGTCTTGGACCTGATCGTGGGACTGCGCGAGGATGCGAGGAAGCGAAAAGACTTCGCCACGGCCGACCGAATCCGGGACGCGCTCGCGGCCGTCGGCATCGTGCTCGAAGATGCCCGCGACGGCGTCCGTTGGAAGCTCAAATGAAGCGATTTTTTGGGCCCGTTTGGGGCCCTTCTCCGCCATTCTCGAAGTTGAGAATGGGGGGCTGTTCGAGGCCGTGCTAAAGTACTTAAAGAAAGAGACCGGTCCAAAGGGCCTGTTTTCTCCATAGAAACCAGGGTCCGAACCTTTATCAATACCCACCGTATACTTGGCGCGTCATTTGGGATGGGCTGCGAGAGGGCCTTGGCAGCCAATCTTGAGGTTGCGAAATAGATGGTAGAAGAGACCGCCTACGACGCCCGCCAGATCCAGGTCCTTGAGGGCTTGCAGGCGGTCCGAAAACGCCCCGCGATGTATGTCGGATCTGTCGACAGCCGCGGCCTGCATCACCTCGTCCACGAGGTCGTCGACAACTCGATCGACGAGGCCATGGCGGGCTTCTGCAAAGAGATTCAGGTCACGCTCAATACGGACGGCTCGGTGACCGTCGCGGACGACGGCCGCGGGATCCCGGTCGACCTTCATCCCAAGTACGGCGTCCCGGGCGTCGAGTTAGTCCTGTCCCGCATGCACAGCGGCGGGAAATTCGAGCGGAAGATGTACCGCGTCTCCGGCGGCCTCCACGGCGTCGGTTTGTCCGTCGTCAATGGCCTGAGCGAGAAGCTGGAGGTCCGCGTCCGGCGGGAAGGCAAGGAGCATCGGATGCGCTTCGAACGGGGCCAGAAGGCCTCGAATCTGGAAGTCGTCGGCAGTGCCAAGGGCACCGGGACGACGATCTCGTTCCGTCCGGACTCTCAGATATTCGAGGAGATCGAGTTCGACTATGAGATCCTCGCCGCCCGCCTCCGGGAACTCGCATTCCTCAACGCCGGACTCCTCATCACGATCACGGACAAAATCCGGGGCCGACGGGACTCCTTCCAGTACCAAGGTGGAATCTCGGAATACGTGAAGTGGATCAACCGGGCGAAGACTCCGTTGCATGCGGATCCGATCCGATTCGCCAAGGAGTCCGACGGTACCCTGGTCGAAGTCGCGATGCAATATCACGATGGCTTCAACGAGTCGATCTTCACCTTCGTGAACAACATCGACACGGTCGAGGGCGGCACCCATCTCGTCGGGTTCAAGGCGGGCCTCGCCCGCGTGTTCATCAAGTACGCGAAGGACAACAAGTACCTCAAGCAGGGCGAGAGCCTCGAAGGCGACGACGTCCGCGAGGGCCTCACCGCGATCCTGAACCTCAAGATCCCCGAGCCTCAGTTCGAGGGCCAGACGAAGATGAAGCTCGGCAACTCGGAGGTCAAGGGCATCGTCGAGTCGATCGTGTACGAGAAGCTCACGGATTTCTTCAACGAGACGCCGAAAGTGGCGGAGATCTGCATCGGCAAGGCCGTCCTGGCGGCGCAGGCCCGGGAGGCCGCGAGGAAGGCCCGTGAACTCACGCGCCGCAAGGGGCTCCTGGAGGGATTCAACCTACCGGGGAAGCTCGCCGATTGTCAGGAACGCGATCCCGCGAAATCGGAGCTTTTCATCGTCGAAGGACCATCCGCGGGCGGTTCGGCCAAGCAAGGGCGCCGACGCGAATTCCAAGCGATCCTACCGCTCCGCGGGAAAATCCTGAACGTCGAGAAGGCGCGGCTCGATCAGATGCTGAAGAACGAGGAAATCCGGACGCTCATCACCGCGATCGGGGCGAGCATCGCCGACGAGTTCGACCTGAGCAAGGTTCGATACCACAAGATCATCGGCATGTCGGACGCGGACGTCGACGGGCAGCATATCACGACCCTGTTGCTGACCTTGTTCTTCCGGTACATGCGGCCACTGATCGACGCGGGTTTTGTATACATCGCACAACCGCCCCTCTACAAGATCCGGAAGGGGAAGGAGACGCATTACGCGTACTCGGAGCGACAGCGGGAGGAGCTAGTGAAAAAGCTGTCCGAGAAGGGCCTTGTGATCCAGCGCTACAAGGGCCTTGGGGAGATGAACGCGGAAGAGCTCTGGGAAACCACGATGGACCCGGACCGGCGCCTCCTCAAACAGGTCACGATCGACGATGCGGCGGCCGCGGACGCCCTCTTCTCCGTCCTGATGGGGGAGGCGGTCGAGCCCCGCCGGCAATACATCCAGGAACACGCGAAGGAAGTCTTGAACCTGGACATCTAGGTGATCGATGCCGGACGAGGCCACGCAAGAGCCGTCGCGGCGAATCCGACCGCGACCGATTGAAGAGGAAATGCACCGGTCGTACATCGACTACGCGATGTCCGTCATCGTGGGCCGGGCCCTGCCGGACGTCCGGGACGGACTGAAGCCGGTCCAGCGGCGCATCCTGCACACGATGAACGAGACGGGCGCGTCGTCGACGAGCCAATGGCGGAAGGCCGCGCGCGTGGTGGGGGACTGCCTCGGTCGATACCATCCCCATGGCGACACTGCGATCTACGACGCCCTCGCGCGCATGGTGCAGGCCTTCTCCCTCCGCTACCCGCTCGTCCAGGGGCAGGGGAACTGGGGCAGCACGGAGGACGAGCCCGCCGCGATGCGGTACACGGAATGCCGGCTCTCGAAGGTCGCGGAAGAGATCCTGCAAGACCTCGAGAAGGACACGGTCGACTGGATGGACAACTTCGACGGGACGATGCGGGAACCGGTCGTCCTGCCGTCGAAGTTCCCGAACCTGCTCGTGAACGGATCCAGCGGGATCGCGGTCGGGATGGCGACGAACATCCCGCCGCACAACCTCGGCGAAGTCGTGGACGCCCTGGTCCTCCTCATCGGCAATCCCGCCGCGGAGCTGCAGGACCTCTACAACCCCGAGGCCGGGCCCATCCGGGGTCCGGATTTCCCAACGGGCGGCATCCTGTACGGAGCGGCGGGCGTGACTGAGGCCTACAAGACCGGCCGCGGGCTGATCAGCATCCGGGCGGCGGCGCACGTTGAGGAGGCCGGCCACGACAAGGCCCGGATCGTCATCACGGAGATCCCGTACCTCGTCAACAAGGCGGCCCTCGTCGAATCGATCGCCCTCCTGGTCAAGTCGAAGAAGATCGAGGGCGTCGTGGACCTCCGGGACGAGAGCGACCGGGAAGGCATGCGGGTCGTCCTCGAGTTGAAGCGCGACGCCGTCGAAGATGTGGTGCTGAATCAGCTGTACCATCACACGCAGATGGAGCAGACCTTCGGCGTGATCAACTTGGCCCTCGTCGACGGCGAGCCGAAGGTCCTGACGCTGAAAGAGGTCCTCCAATCCCACGTCGACCATCGCGTCATGATCGTCCGGCGGCGGACGGAGTTCGACCTCCGGAAGGCCCGCGAGCGGCTCCATATCGTCGAGGGTCTCATCACCGCGGTCGACCACCTCGATGAGGTGATCCGCCTGATTCGACGGGCCCGAGATGCGGCGGAGGCCGAGGCTGGACTCACGAGCCGGTACCTGCTGTCCGAGGCGCAGGCGAAGGCGATCCTCGCCATGGCCTTGCGGCAGCTCACCGGACTCGAGATCGAGAAGCTCCGGGCCGAGCAGACGGGCCTCAAGAAGAACATCGAGGGACTCGAGGCCATCCTCGCCTCCCGAGAACAGGTCTTGGACATCATCAAGGCCGAGCTCCTCGAGATGAAGGAGGAGTACGGAGACGAACGCCGGACGAAAGTCGAGGCCGAGGCCTTCGACATGGAGATCGAGGACCTGATCCCCGACGAGCACGTCGTCGTCCCGATCACGAACACGGGCTACATCAAACGCGTTCCGTCGCAGATGTACCATACGCAGCGTCGGGGCGGCAAAGGAGTGACGGGGATGGAGACGAAGGAGGAGGACTTCGTAGTCAACCTCTTCACGGCGTCGACCCACGACTACATCCTATTCTTCTCGAGCGAGGGGCAGTGCTACTGGCTCAAGACCTATCGGCTCCCCGTCGGAAGTCGTTATGCCAAGGGCAAGCCGATCGTGAACCTATTGCCGCGATTGGAACCGAGTGAGCGGATCCTGGACATGATCGCGGTGCGGGAGTTCGACGAACGTCGCACGATCGTGTTCGCGACGAAACTCGGGAAGATCAAACGGACGCGCCTCGATTCCTTCAAGCGACCGAACATCCGGGGAATCCGGGCCATCGCGCTGAACCCCGGGGACGAACTCGTGGAGGCCCGGATCGCGGACGGAGACGAGGAGGTCATCCTGGCATCCGCCGGGGGCTACGCGAACCGGTTCCCGCTCACCGAGGTCCGCCCGATGGGGAGGACCGCGGCGGGCGTCCGTGGGATGCGGCTCCGAAAAGAGGATCGCGTCATCTCGATGGCCCTCGTGCGGAGCGAAGAGGCCGAACTCCTGACCGTCCTCGAGACCGGATACGGCAAGCGGACGAAGGTGAAGGAGTACCGCAAGACCCGGCGCGGGAGCCAGGGCGTCGTGACGACGAACATGAAGATCGCGAAGAGCCCTGTCGTCGCGGTCCTCGAAGTCGAGGCCGACGACGAGCTTTTGGTCACCACGGTCGGTGGCATCGTCATCCGGTGTCCCGTCCAGGATATCCGCGAAACCGGACGGGCCGCGCGTGGCGTGCGGATCCAGCGCCTGAACGAAGGGGACAAGGTCACCGCCGTCGTGCGACTCGTGCGACCGAAAGAGGAAGCGGAGGCGGTTGGGGAACCGTCTTCGCCGGCGTAGCCTAGGCGAGAGCGTGGCTCAGTTCGGGAATTGCACGTCGATGCCCAGGCCCGGCCCGGAAGGCGCGATCAATTGCCCGTTCTCGAACCTCAAGCCGGATGAGGGATCCGAGGCGAACTTGAAGTGTGAATCGAGGTCCAGCCACCGCACGTTCTTCTGCGCGAGCGCGAAGTGCAGGCCGGCGGCGATCGAGAGCTGCGGCTCGCCCATGCATCCCACCATCGTCGGGTAGCCGGCGGATTCGCAGAGCGTGTTGATTTCCATCGACCGCAAGATGCCGCCGTGCTTCATCAGCTTCATATTCACGGCGCGCGCGGCGTTGCTCCATCGGAGTTTCTTGACGTCCTCAGGCGTGAGGACCATCTCGTCGGCCATGATGGGGATCGGGGACGATTCGGTCAGGGCCCGCATCCCTTCCCAATCGTCGACGGAGACCGGCTGCTCGAAGAACGCGACATCCTCGGACCGAGCATACCGCGCGAAGGCCAGCGCATCGGTCCACGAGTAACCTTGGTTCCCGTCGACGCGGAGCTCGACCTTCTTGCCCACGGCGTCACGGATCGCCTTCACGCGTTTCGCATCGGCCTTCCAATCCCGCCCGACCTTGATTTTCAGGGCCTGAAAGCCGACCTGCACCCATCGCCGGGCCCGGTCGACGGCGGCATCCGTGTCCATGATCCCGATCGTCATGTCGGTCGGCATCCGATCCCGCCGACCTCCCAGGTAGGCGTAGAGCGGTACGCCGGCCGCCTGAGCGGCGAGGTCGAACAACGCCATTTCGAGGGCGGCCCGCGCGCTGGGCTGATTCGCCGCGAGCTTGTCCATCCGCTCTTGGAGCTGAAACGGTTTCTCGAATTCCACGCCCGGGAGGGCCCGGGAGAAGGCTTGAAGGGTGTTGAGCACGGAGTGGACGTTCTCGCGGGTGACATCCGTGGGCGCAGCCACCCCGTGTCCGGTGCGCTTCCCTGAATGCACGGCGAGGAACACCACTTCCGAAATCGCGGACGATGCCTTTGCGATCGTAAACGCCTCCTTTCGTTGCAGGGTCACAGGAAGAAATTCCATCAGGTCAATTCGCATGACGCGTCCCGCAGTGGAGATGGACAATATGAAACCTAGGCATTCAAATTTCAGAACCCGCGACGTCGCTTCGCGTTTCGGTCTTGACGGTCGGACGCCATCTCGAGCTAATCGCTGTCGAAGGACCCCACGGGTCAATCAGAGGACCATGAGCATCCCGGCCGTGGCCTTCATCGAGCGCCCGGCGTCCTGAAGGCGAATCTGCTCGTTCGGGGCGTGGGCGCGGCTCCCTTGGTATCCGACCCCCGGCCCGTGGGGAGCGGGCGTCCCCATCCGAGTGAAGTACCACGTGGTCGAGGAGCCGTAGGACCAAGGGAACACGTTCGGCTCCGTGCCGTAGACTTCCCGGGTCGCGGCCAAAATGGCCTGCGGAAGGCGTTCCGAGATTGCACAGGAGGCGGGTTCGAACACGGAGTCTTTGTCGACCTTGACGTCCGAGAACCCTTTGGTTCGGAGATGGGCAACGAGTCGGTCGAAGATCGCATCGGGCCTCTGTCCCGGAAGAAGGCGGAAGTCGAGCTTCGCGTGAGCGACGGCCGGGTTCACGGTCTTGTGGCCCGGCCCCATATAGCCGCTCCAAATTCCGTCGATCGTGCAGGTCGTGCCGTACGCAGCCCGCTTGAGACGCGCGTAGCGAGTCTTCCCGCCGAAGATCTCCCGAGCCCCGAACTCGTCCTTGTACGAGAGTGGATCCGACGTGTTCTTTCGTAGATACCGGAGCATCTCCGGGTCGGGAGGAGGGACACCGTCCAAGAAACCGGCGATGAGGATTTTTCCATTCTCCGACCGCAGGCTGCGAAGGGCCGCAATGAGCCGCCACGCGGCATTCGGGATGACGGTCGCCAAGGACGAATGCTGATCCACGTTGGACGTCCGCACCTCGAGGTCGACGCTCAGGATACCTTTGGAGCCGAGGCTGATGGAGGGCTTCCCGTCTCGCGTGTGTGCGGCCGCCTCGATCGTCGCCCCGAGGCCCCGGAACAACTCCGGATGGGCCTCTGCGAACGGCAGCAGGTGCGGGCTTCCACTCTCCTCCTCGCCATCGATGAAGAACCGGACGTTTACCGGGAGGCGACCAACGACTTCTCGGATCGCCTGCACCGCGAGGGCTTGCGCGACCGTGTTCCCTTTCGTGTCCGAGGCACCTCGGCCGTACAGCTTGCCATCCCGGACGACGGGGTCAAATGGATCGGACGTCCACTCGTCAAGCGGATCGACGGGCTGGACGTCGTAATGGTTATAGAGGATCACCCAAGGTGAAGTCGAATCATCCTCGATCTCGCCGATGACGACCGGCGGGCCACCCTTTTCGGGGACCAAACGGGCGGTCGCCCCCGTGGTCTCAAGGACCTTCCGTGTAGCTTCAGCGCCTTCCTGGAACTTGGTCCCGTGGGCCGAAATCGTCGGAACGCGAATGTAGTCCGATAGCAGGGTTACAAAATCCTCGGAACGGCCATCCAGCACGGAATATACTTTCGCGCGTTCTGCCGGATCAATCATGGGTCCTGGAAGGTCGTCGAGACCGATGAACCTGCGCTCGTCGAGCCGTCTTCGACACCAGTTTCCCCCACTTTGTCCGTGGGTAGAACCGGCAGAAGTCCGTGAAGGAACACCGCGGGCACTGGGGGCCGATTGGCCGACAGAGGTCTTTTCCGAATCGGATGAACAGCTCGTTGATATGGAGCCAGTACTCCTTCGAGACGGTGCGCATCAGTCGCTTCTCGGTCGCCCCGGGGGTCTTCGTGCGAACGAGTCCGAGCCGGTTGCTCACGCGATGGACGTGGGTGTCCGTCGGGATCCGCGGTTCTCCGAAGCCGTAGACGAGGACGCAGTTCGCGGTCTTCGGCCCGACCTGGGGAAGCGCAATGAGCTCGTCGTAGGTTGCCGGCACGTCGCCCCCATATCGATCGAGGAGGACCCGGCTAACCTTTTGGATTTGGACCGCCTTCTGCCGGTAGAACCCCACCGGCTTAATCAAGCGCTCGAGATCCCCGGGATCTGCATCCGCGAGGGCGCGGGGCGTGTCATATTTCGCGAACAGCTGTCGCGACGCCCGCTCCGTCATCTCGTCTCGAGTTCGCTGGGACAGGATCGTCGAAATGAGGACGAGGAACGGATCTTCCCGTTCCGCGACGATCTTCGCGAGGGCGGTCTCTCCTTGATGAAGGTCCCCTGCGGGGAGGTATCGAGCCGCGAGGTCCCGCATGATGAAGGGGATCCGCTCACGGATGGACGCCGAGGTGGTCAAGGGCCTCCCCCGCCGTGTAGATGGATCCGGTAATCAGCACGACGTCCTCCTCGCTTGCATTCGAGATCGCAGCGTCGATCGCGTCCCGTACAAGGGGGATGGACTCGGCCTTGGCGTAGGGTGCGAAAGCCGAGGCGACCTCGTCGGCCGCGAACGCCCGATGCGTTTTCGGTCGGCACGCGTACACGTGGGATGCGAGGGGACCCAGGGCGGCGGCCATCCCCTTTAGGTCTTTGTCGTTCAAGATGCCCACGACGAGGGAGATCTTTCGATTCGGGAGCAGGTCGGCGATGGAGGTCGCAAGGGCGTCCGTCGCCGGCCGATTGTGGGCGCCGTCGACCAGGACGAGAGGTCGCTCCCGGACGGGCTCGAGGCGTGCGGGCCAGTG
>Ga0134081_10000248_pt1 | contig 10254 bp, 6 predicted proteins | sample 15_taG_17_FD_119759 | JGI IMG/M metagenome (GOLD analysis project Ga0134081, IMG submission 119759) | Grasslands soil microbial communities from the Angelo Coastal Reserve, California, USA - 15_D_Met_20cm_5_24_1 metaG | ecosystem: Environmental > Terrestrial > Soil > Grasslands ...
CGATCGCGGGCGCCGCGGAGCCGTAGCGGCGCGCCGACTGCGGCGAGAGCGGGATGAGGCCGGGCGACGCCTCCGGTGCCCGGGGGATAGCGGCGGGGGTGGGGGCGACGGCCGCGGGGACGGCGCTGTCGACGCTCGTCTCCGACGACGCGGGATGGAGCCGCACCAGCGTCCCGACCGGAAGCGCAAGCGTCAAGGCGAGCGTCGCGGCCGCGAGCGCGTACCGGGCGCGCGCCGCGCGCGCCGGCACGACGGCGAGCAGCGCGGCGAGCCCGGCTGCGGCGAGCGCGCATTGCCACAGCGAATGTACCAGCGCCCAACCCAGAGCCTGCGTCATGGTCATTGAGTTCCTCCTGAGACAGACGTAGCTACCCCCGGCGTGGCGTGCAGGTTTCGCGCGCGCACGGAACGGAGTGCGTGGCGTTCGGGTATCCCGCGCATGCCGGCGGTGTGGCGGTCGCTCATCACGTGGGTCGTGTGCTGCGGTGTGCTGGGTTCGTCCGCGCCGAGTGTCGCGGGCCCGCCACGCCTCGCGTGGCGTCCGCGCCTACCACTCGAGGGCTCCGTGGTCGTACTCGAGCTCTCGGCCCTCGCCACCGACAGCGTGACTGCGGTGCACGGCGAGCTCGCGGGCGAGCCACTGCATTTCGAGCGCACGACGCGCGGCTTGCGCGCGCTCGCCGCCGTGCCGCTCGGTGCGGGGGACAGCGTGGCAGCCCGGGCGACGATCGAGCACCCCGGCGGCGCGAGCGACACGGTGGTCGCGTGGCTCGTGCCCGGGCGGCGCCGGGCGCCGCGCGAGCGGTTGCACGCGGCGCCAGAGCTGGTGCAGCCGCCCGACTCGCTCACGGGGCGGATGCAGCAGGAGCGCGAGCTGGTGGACGGGGTGCACCAACGGGCCCACGAGACGCCGCGGCTGTGGCACGAGCCGTTCGTGCGCCCCCGCTCGAGCGCGGTGACGGGTCGCTTCGGCGTGGCGCGGGTGTTCAACGGCGTGCTGCGCAGCCGTCATCTGGGCGTCGATTTCGCCGGCCGGCGGGGCGCGCCCGTTCAGGCGGCGAACCGTGGCGTCGTCGCCCTGGTCGCCGACTTATACCTGAGCGGCACCACCGTGCTCATCGATCACGGCGCGGGGCTCGTCACCGGATACCTGCATCTCAGCCGCGCCCTGGTCGCGGTCGGGGACACGGTCGGGCGCGGCCAGCTGATCGGCTACGTCGGGGCGTCGGGGCGGGTGACCGGCCCGCACCTCCACTGGCTCGCCGCGTACGGCCGCATCACGTTCGATCCGTTGGGGCTGGTCGGTCTGGATTTCGATCGGCCGATGACGTTCGGGTCTCACTGAGCCCCGTGATCACGATAGTATGAGGGACTTAAGTCCCTACTCGGCGACGACGCGTCCTGAAGGACGCCACCGCGTCTGGCTCATTGTCTGCCTGATCGGCGCGTGCCACCATTTCCCTCCTCCAGCCCCGACTCCCCGCGGCTTGGCGATCCGCGTCAATCAAGTCGGCTACCTCCCCGACGCGCCGAAGGTGGCCGTCGTGTGCGCGCTCGAGCCGCGCGTCATCACGAGCTTTGATGTCGTCGACGAGCGCAACCGGAGGGTTTTCGGCCCGCGCGCCGCGGGCGCGGCCGGGCCGTTCGGGCCCTGCGCGGCCACGTCCCGCCTCGACTTCTCGACCCTGCGACAGACGGGCGTTTATCGGATCGAGGCGGCGGGCGTGACCTCCCTTCCGGTGCGGATCGGGGACGACGTCTATCAGGGCGCGGCGGACTCGCTGCTCGCGTACTTGCGGGAGCAGCGCTCCGGCTACAACCCCGTGTTCCGAGACTCCGTGCACCACCGCAGCGACGGCGTGCTGGTCGATCATCCGACGCGCAGTGGCGAGTTCATCCCCGTGAGTGGTGGGTGGGCCGACGCGTCGGACTACCTGCAGTACGGCGCCACAACGGCACACGCGACCACCATGCTGCTGCTCGCGTACCGCGACCACCCGGGGGCGTTTGCCGACAGGTATCAGGCGAACGGTCTGCCCGGCGCGAACGGGATCCCCGACGTGCTCGACGAGGCGCGCTGGGGGCTCGCCTGGCTGCTCAAGATGTATCCGGAGGACGACCTGCTCCTGAACCAGCTGGGGGACGATCGCGATCACGCCTTCTGGGACCTGCCGGTCAACGATTCGTCAGACTACGGGTGGGGGAGGGGAGGGCGGCGGCCGGTGTACCCCTGCACCGGGAAACCGCAGGGACTGTTCGAATTCAAGAACCGCTCCACGGGACTCGCGTCGACGGCGGGGAAGTACGCGGCCGCATTCGCGCTGGGCGCCGCGGCGTTCCACGAGCGCGACAGTGCGTTCGCCCAGCGGCTCGGCGCGCGTGCGCGGGCGGTGTACGCACTCGGCGTTGCGCATCCCGGCGTGTGTCAGACGGCGCCCGCCCGGGCGCCGTACTTCTATGAGGAGGACGACTGGGCCGACGATATGGAGCTCGGGGCGGTGGAGCTGTACGCCTTGACGCGCGAGCCGACCTATCTCGGCGCCGCGCTCCAGGACGCCGCCCTCGAACCCGTGAGCCCATGGATGGGACAGGACACGGCGCGCCACTATCAGTGGTATCCCTGGCACAACAATGGCCACTACGAGATCTGGCGCGCGGGTCCGGACAGCGCGCGGCGAATCGTGGCCGAGTACTACGCCCGCGGCCTCGCGGCGGTGGCGCGCCGAGGGCGTAACGGGTTCCGCATCGGGATTCCCTTCATCTGGTGCTCGAACAACCTGCTCGCGTCGTTCGCCACTCAGGCCCACTTCTATCGGCGGATGACCGGCGATTCGAGTTACCTCGAGTACGAGACGGCGGCGCTCGACTGGTTGTTCGGCACCAATCCCTGGGGCGTGTCCATGGTCATCGGCCTGGGAGCCACCTATCCTCGCACGCCCCACTCAGTCGTCGCGCAGCAGCTGCACCTGCAGCTCACCGGCGGGCTGGTGGACGGCCCGGTGTACCGTTCGATCTTCGAGCATCTGCGGGGGATCCGGCTGCTCGTGGCGGACCAGTACGCCCCGTTCAACACCGGCTTCATCGTGTACCATGACGACGTCGGAGACTATTCCACGAACGAGCCGATTATGGATGGGAGCGCGAATCTGGCCTATGTGCTCGCGGCGCGGGCTCCAGGAGCGGGTGCGGAGAAATGAGGTCCACTCTCGTTGCGGTGAGGTCCACTCTCGTTGCGGTGAGGTCCACTCTCGTTGCGGTGAGGTCCACTCTCGTTGCGGTTATGAGGGACTGAAGTCCCAACTCGGCGCGAGCGCGTCCTGAAGGACGCACGTGGAGCAAGCGTCCTTGAGGACGCTCACGGGCCGAGCGGGGACTTCAGTCCCTCATAACACAGACGTCAACACTACTAGGGCGGAGGGCAGCGAACAGTCGTCCTGTTTGCTCCCGTCTGTTCACCGCTGTACGTCTGTGCGTCTAGTAGTTAGTTGTCCTGTTAACTGAGGTACTCCTCCCTATACATCTTGATCAATTCGAATAGGTAGGACAGTGCCAGCGGTCCGATGAGCAGTCCTAACAGCCCGAAGTACGGCACTCCCGCCAGCGCTCCCACCAGCGTCACCAGCGGGTGGATGTGCGCCCAGCGCCGGAACACCATCGGTCGGACGAGGTAGTCGACGTTCCCCACGACTACGAGGCCGATCAGGGCGAGCAACACGGCGGGACCGGGGCGGTGATCGAGCAGCAACGCGATGGCGCCCGGCCCCCACACCAGGCCGCTCCCCACGACGGGGAGGACGGCGAACACCATCGTGACCACGCCCCAGAAGACCGCGTTGGGGAGGTGGACGATCCAGAATCCCACGCCGACGAGCAGCCCCTGCACCGCGGCGGTCAGGCCGGTGCCGATGATCGTCGAGGTGGTCACGTCGCGGAAGCGCTGGCGCAGCTTCTCGGCGTTCTTGGCGGAGAAGGGGATGTAGGGTCGCACGGCTTCCCAGGTTTGCTCGGGCCGGAGCAGCAGGTAGAACAGGCCGAATAACGAGATCGTCAGGTTCAGGGCGAGCCGTGTGGCGGTGCCGATCAACCCGAACGCCGAGGAGCCGATCCACGACACCACCTGCGCGCCCAGGTCGGCGATGCGCGGGCCCAGGTCCACGCCGGCGATCTGGAGCTGGGCCAAGCGGCCGAGGATCGGGTTGCGCACCACGCTGCCGGCGATCTGCTGCGCCTGCGCGACCACGAGCCCCGCGAACGAGACCCCGGGCACGACTATAAGGAAAAGGGCGAGCGCGACGACGAGCAGGGCGGCGAGCTGCTCCCGCATGCGGCGCGCCAGCCATTGCTGCACCGGGACGAACACGGCGTACAGCACGGGGACGCCGACGAGCCCGGTGACGTAGGGGCTCAAGGCGATGACGATGGCGACGCCGAGCAGCAGGACGATCGCGGCAGCGCTCTGCTGTTTCGAATCGAGCAAACCCATGCGGTAGAGTAGGCCCCGCCGGGTGGGCGCGCCAGGCCTTGGCGTCTTGCGGACTGCACGAGCGCGCGGTAACGTCGGGCCCCATGGACCCAACCCCGGCAGGCCTCATTATGAAAAAAGGCGTCGTCATAGCGTTGCTCGGAATACTCTGCGTCGCTCCCCAAGCTGTTTCACAACAAAAGACCGTCACCGGCAAGGTGACGAGTGAGCAGGGCGCTCCCTTGTCCGGCGTGTCGGTCGTCATCAAAGGGACCAACACGCGTACCTCGAGCAACAACGAGGGCAACTACTCTATTCGCGCCGCGGCGGGCCAGGTGCTGCAGTTCCGGTTCATCGGGACGGGGCTGGTCGAGCGGACGGTGGGCGACGCCGACGTGATCGACGTGCAGCTGCGCCGGGTCGCCCTGGATCTCGATGCCGTGGTGGTCACGGCGCTGGGTCAGACCACGGCGCAACGGGCCCTGGGAACCGCGCAGCAGACCATTCGGGGCGCCGAGATCGCGCAGACGCAGCGCGAGAATTTCTTCAACGCCTTGTCCGGACGCGTCGCCGGCATCGACGTCACCAGTACGTCGGGGGTACCCGGCGCTTCTTCCTCTATCGTCATCCGCGGCGTGAGCTCGATCAGCAGCAGCAACCAGCCGTTGATCATCCTCGACGGGCTGCCGGTCGACAACCGGACCGTCAACACGGGCGTGCTCGCGTCCGATAAGAGCTCGACCACCGCGTTCAGTAACCGCGGCGTCGATTTCACCAACCGCGCCGCCGACCTGAATTCGCAGGACATCGAAACCGTGACCGTGCTCAAGGGCCCGGAAGCCGCCGCGCTGTACGGCATCGATGCGGCGAATGGCGCGCTGGTGATCAAGACGAAGCGCGGGAGGGCCGGTGGGGGCATGCAGTACAGCTCCAGCATGAGGATCGAACGGACCAGCGCGAACTATCGGCTGCAGCGCGTCTATGGCCCGACCACGGTGACGGGGAGCACGCTCGGCTCGTTCCAGTACTTCGGCGCCCCGTATCCCGCCGGGACGCAGTTCTATGACAATATCGACGGCTTCCTGAGAACCGGGCTGAGCCAGAACCACAATCTGTCCTTCAGCGGAGCGACGACCGACAATACGATCAACTACCGGCTGAGCACGTCCCTCGATAAGCAGGAAGGCGTTGTCCAGAGCTCGGCATACGATCGCGTCAACGTCACCGGATCCTCCCAGGCACGGATCAACTCCTGGTTGACCACCGACCTGTCGATGATGTACACCTATGCGAACAACGACCAGGTGTACAAGGGCGACATCGGTCCGCTGATGGGCCTGATGCTGTGGCCGCAAACCGACGATGCGAAGGACTACCTGACGCCCGCCGGCACCCGGCGCCGGCTGACCGCGCTCGCGGCCTCGACGGAGCTCGATAATCCGTACTTCAACGTCGCCAAGAACAAGATCAATTCCAAAACCAACCGCTTGATCGCCAACGTCGGCTTCATTGTTGCGCCGTTTTCGTGGGGAAGCGTCAAGTCCAACCTCGGCATCGATACATACACGAATCAGAACCTGCTGCTCAGAAACCCGGAAAGTGTGACGGGGAATGCGTCGAACGGGATACTCGATCAAGCGGACGTCATCACGCGCAACCTGAATGCCCTCACGGTTCTCAACGTGTACAACCACCCCCTCACAAGCAGCTTCTCGATCAGCGGCCTCGTGGGCCATCAGGTGAGCGACTTGAAGACCACGTCGGATGCCCAGACCGGCATCGGCTTCCTGGATCCCAACTTCGTGTCGATGAACAACACCAGCACGCGGTCGACCCTGACCACGATCGAGCAGCGCCGGCTGGTCAGCCTGTTCGGCCAGGCGGTGCTCGATTACAAGGACTTCTGGTATCTCACCGTGACGGGGCGGAACGACTGGACGTCGACGATCCCCCGCCCCCGCAATTCGTTTTTCTATCCATCCATCTCGAGCAGCTTCATCTTCTCCGAGGCGTTTCCCAGTGTCCGTCGCTTCGTGACCGGGAAGGTACGACTCGCCTATGCCGCGGTCGGCAAGGACGCGCGGCCCTACGCCTACCGGCCGTCACTGCAATTCAAGACGACGTCGTTCGGTGGGTACGGGTACGACTTCTGGGGTCCCAACCTCGCGCTGAAGCCCGAGTACAAGCGGTCCGTCGAGGGCGGGGTCGAGCTCTCCTTCTTGAACGGCCGACTGGGACTCGATGCGACGGCGTATCGTGCCACGACCAAGGACCAGATCGTCAACGACATCCGCGGCAGCTACGGCACCGGCTTCATTCTCTTCAACTTGAACGGCGCCGCGACGCGCAGCCGCGGTCTCGAGCTGACCATCCGCGGCACCCCGATTCTGAGGCCGTCGTTCTCGTGGGACATGACACTGAACTGGACGAGCTCGGGAAGCATCGTGACGCAGCTGCCCAATGGCATACCGGAATCGTACGTCTCGGACACCTGGCTGTACGGCAATGTACGCAACGGGACCCAGGTGGGCCTGTCCACGATGTCGCTCACCGGTTGGTTCTACCTGCGGAATAATCGGGGTCAGTTGTTGATCGATCCGGCGTCGGGCCTCCCCGTCCGATCGAACGCCGTGTCGGCGAACTTCATCGACGCCGGCTACGATCGCCAGCCGGATTTCACCATCGGGGTCGGGAATACGCTCCGGTACAAGCGGCTTTCCCTCGATTTCCTGCTCGATATCCGCAAGGGCGGGGACATTTTCAACGCGACGGAGCACTATCTCACGTCGCGTGGTCTCAGCCTCGAGACGCTGGACCGCGACCAGCCGCGCGTCATCGCGGGTGTGTTGCGCGACGGGAAGGAGAACAGCGCGACCCCGACGGTCAACAACATCGTCGTGATCCCGAGCGCGCAGCCGGTCTATTACACGAACATGAGCGAAGAGCTGTTCATCGAGAAGCACATCAACTGGCTGCGGCTGCGGGACGTCACCGTGCGCTACGAGATTCCGGGAGGGTTCCTCAGGGCCCGCAGCGCCAGCGTGTATCTCACCGGAACGGATCTGTTCGTCCTCACGAACTACACCGGCCTGGACCCCATCATCAACGGGAACACCGCGGCCGTGGGCGGCTCCGGGGCGGTGGGGATCGATTTCGGGAATCTCCCGATGCCGCGCGGCGTCAATTTCGGCATCAGCGTGGGGTTCTGATCATGAAGACCACACACACAGCCGTGTTGATCGGCACGCTGGCTCTGTCGGCCGGATGCAGCGACTTCCTCGACGTCAATACGAACCCGAACGGTCCTCAGTCGGTGTCGGCGAATCTCTATCTGCCGCCGATGTTGCATTGGATGGTGACGTCTCCCCAGTTCGATGGCCGCTTCGTGGGGCATTACGCGCAGGAATGGATCTCGACCTCCACGAATTTCAGTCCGGCACAAAGTTGGGGCAAGATGGGCTATGACGGCGGCAGTGACAACGGCGCGCAGCAGTGGCGCGACGTCTACTGGTCGCTCGGGCAAAACCTGATCGACATGAATACCAAGGCGCAGGCCGAGCAGCGCTGGGATCTGCTGGGCGTGGGGATGATCCTGAAGGCATGGGGATGGCAGGTGCTGACCGACCTGCACGGGGAGATCATCGTCAAGGAAGCGATCGACCAGACGCGGACCCAGTTCGATTACGACACGCAGGACTACGCCTATCAGGAGGTCAAGCGACTGCTCGATAGCGCGATCGTGCTCCTCAAACGCAGCGACGGGGCCGTCGATCGGGGGTATCTGGCGGTCGGGGACCACATCTACAACGGCGACAGAACGCAGTGGTTGAAGCTGGCGTACGGGATGCTGGCGCTGAACCTCAATCACTATTCCAACAAGGCAACGTACGACGCCGCGCGTGTGATCAGGCTGGTCGATTCTTCGTTCACGAGCAGTGCCGACGATGCGCTGCTCGCGTATCCGTGCGGCTCCACGGATTTCGCGGACTGCAATTTCTGGGGCCGCACGCGCAACAACATCACGCTGTACCGGCAGACGCAGTTCGTCGTGAACCTGATGAATGGCTCGCAATTCGGCGGTACCGTCGATCCACGGATCAGTCGCATGCTGGCGATCGACTCGGCGAATAAGACCTACCGTGGTCTTGATATCAACGCCGTCACTTCGCAACAGCCGTTTGGCCCGATCACCGATTCACTGCGGCCGAGGAACTTCTTTGGCTACGTTGGGAGCGGCGGACTGGGCTTGTCGTCCCGCTATATCTTCGGCGACCGGTCGAGGATTCCCGTGATGACGTACTTCGAGTTGCAGTTTATCAAGGCGGAGGCCGCATTGCGGATGGGTGATCAGGCAACGGCGCTGGCGGCCTACAAGACCGGGATCCAGTCACACTTCCAGTTCGTGAACGACCGCAGCACCGAAGCAGGTAACCCCGCGTCGATTACCACGGCGACTCGGGACTCGTTCCTGGCGTCCCCGAACATCGTTCCCGCCACCCTGACGTTGTCGCATGTCATGTCGCAGAAGTACATCGCGCTGTGGGGGTGGGGCCACAACGAAATCTGGATGGATATACGTCGCTATCACTACACCGCCCCCGACTCGATCAGCGGCACGCAGGTGTTCCGCGGATTGACGCCTCCCAATCCTCTCTTTAGCGACAATGCCGGTCAGGTCGTGCAGCGGATCCGGCCCAGGTTCAACTCGGAATACGTGTGGAACCGGGATGCACTCAATGTCATTGGTGGGCTGGCGGGCGATTATCACACCAAAGAGCTGTGGATTACGCAAAAACAATGAGCAAGCGCATGCAGGTATATCGGACCGCGGCAGTGCTGCTGACGGCGGCGGCACTGGCCGCGTGCGAGAAGAATTCGGTGCAGCAGCTTCCCGTCGAACCGCTGCTGGACGCCCGCATCAAGTTCTTCAACTTTGGGGTGAACGCCCCCGGGGTGAATTTCTACGCCGACGAAACAAAGATGACGGCGATCCAGTCCGGGACGGGGGTGGAACTCAATACGGGCGTGGCGTACGGCGGCGTGGGAAATGGCGGCCTCTACTCCGCCATCGCGCCCGGCCAGTACACCCTGACGGGGCGCATTGCGGCCACGATCGACAAGGACCTTCCTATCGCGACGGTCAACACGACCATCGCCGACGGGAAATACTACTCGTTCTACATGAGTGGCATCTACAATGCGGGGACCAAGAGCGTAGACGCTTTCGTCGTGGAGGATCCGGTGCCCGCGCAGCCGGATTACACCGTCGCGTACGTCCGATTCGTCAACGCGATCTCGAACGCGAACCCCATGACGCTGTACGCGAAGAACACGGACACGACGGTCACCAAAGATTCCATCGCCGTCGGCGGCGAGGTTGCTTACAAAGCTGCCGGCGCCTTCACCCCCGTTCCGAACGGCGTGTACAATCTGATCACGCGGTACACCGGCTCGAACACAAGTGTCATCACGAGAACCGGGGTGTCGTTCGTACGAGGCCACGTCTATACCATCGGCGCCAGAGGGGACATCACAGTCACACCGACTACTACTTGTCCAGCCACGTCCACTACGTGTCTGGACAATACGGCGAACAGGTAAAGCGTCCTCATCCCCTGTCCCCCTCTCCCTATCGGGAGAGGGGGAACGAGGGAAAAGCACCTCATCACTTCTTGGCGTTGGGCGATGCGGGAGCCATCGGCAGCGCGACGTCCGAGTTCCAGATGTCCTGCACCATCAGCCAGCGTCCGTTCTCGTTCACCCAGCGCACCATGTACTTGCCCGAGTCGGCG
>Ga0134081_10000261_pt1 | contig 10147 bp, 6 predicted proteins | sample 15_taG_17_FD_119759 | JGI IMG/M metagenome (GOLD analysis project Ga0134081, IMG submission 119759) | Grasslands soil microbial communities from the Angelo Coastal Reserve, California, USA - 15_D_Met_20cm_5_24_1 metaG | ecosystem: Environmental > Terrestrial > Soil > Grasslands ...
AAGCCTTGCCCTCGCTCGTGGTGAGTGGCACGGGCGCCGGGACCTACTTCTTCGCCAGGCCGCTCGCGACGCAGCAGGGGAACAGCTATTCGGCGACCCTCGGGCTCCAGATTCCGCTGTTCTCCGGCTGGTCGCAGATCTACGACCTGCGGGCCGCGAGCGCGGCCGCGCGCGCGGCGGACGAGCGTCGCCAGGGCGTGGAACAACAGGTAATCTTCCAGGTGTTCAACTCGTTCTACGCGGTGCGCACCGCCACCCAACGCGTCCGGACGAGCGACGATCTCCTGGCGAGCGCGACCCAGTCCGAGCAGGTGGCGCTGGGGCGCTACCGCGCCGGGGCCGGCAGCCTGCTGGACCTGCTGACGGCGCAGGCGGTGCTGGCCGACGCGCGGGCCCAGGTGATCGACGCCCGCCTGGCCTGGTACTCCACCCTCGCCCAGCTGGGGCACGACGCCGGGATTCTGGGACTCGACGGGCGGAGCGGGCTGCATCTGCAAACGGACTCGACCGGACCGAACCGATAGATGAAGGCCATGACCGCCGTTGCGACGCTGTGCCTGCTCCTCTCGGTCGGCTGCTCCCGCAAGGGAGCGGGCGGTCCGGCGCGCGTGCCCGTCACCGTCGCGCGAGCCGAGCAGCGGGCCATCCCGTTTGAAATACCCGCGACCGGCACCGCCGAGCCGCGGCAGACGGTGTCGGTGCAATCGCAGGTGACCGGCGTGCTGACCCACGTCGCGTTTCGCGAGGGCGACGACGTCGCGGCCGGCCAGGTGCTGTTCCAGATCGACCCCCGCCCGTTCCAGGCGGCGCTCGAGCAGGCCCAGGCGATGCTGGCGCGCGACCAGGCGCAGGCACACAGTGCCGTGCTCGACGCGCAGCGCTACGCCGAGCTGGTGAAACAGGACTACGTGACGCAGTCCGATTACGAGGCGAAGCGCGCCACCGCGGCCGCGCAGCAGGCCGCGGTGCGGGCCGACTCCGCCGCCGTGGCCAACGCGCAGCTGAACCTCGAGTGGGCGAGGATCCGCGCGCCGATTGCCGGTCGCACGGGCCGGCTGCTGGTGCGGGAAGGGAATCTGGTGCGCGCCAACGCACCCGATCCGCTCGTGATCATCAATCAGATCCATCCCATCCTCGTGCGGTTCGCCGTCCCCGAGCGCTCCCTGGCCGACATCCAGCGCTACCGTCGGAACCCCTTGCCCGTGTTGGTGAGCCCCTCGAAGGGGGACAGCGCAGTCGCGAGCGGGCTGCTCACGTTCGTGGACAACAGCGTCGACACGACGACCGGAACGGTGCTGCTGAAGGCGGAGTTCGCCAACAAGGACGCCGCCCTGTGGCCGGGTGAGTTCCTGAGCGTGCGGCTCCAGCTGTACATCGAGGAAAAGGCCGTAGTCGTGCCGGCGCAAGCGGTGATGACAGGCCAGCAGGGGACCTACGTCTTCGTGCTCAACCAGGACGGGACCGCGCGATCGCAGCCCGTGACGGTGGAGCGCGCCGCCGGCAGCTACGCCGTCATCGCGCAGGGCGTCGCGGCCGGCGACGCGGTGGTCACCGACGGGCAGCTGCGCCTCGTGTCGGGCGCGCCGGTCGAGGTCAAGGGAACGGCCGATCCGGCGCGCGAAGTGGAGGGGGACAAGTGAGCATCTCCGAGCTGTTCATCAAGCGGCCCGTCATGACGACGCTCGTCATGACGGGGATCCTCGTGTTCGGCTTGATGGCGTATCGCCTGCTGCCGGTGAGCAACCTCCCCAACGTGGACTTCCCCACGATTCAAGTGAGCGCGGGGCTGCCCGGGGCGAGTCCGGAGACGATGGCGTCCGCCGTGGCCACACCGCTCGAGAAGCAGTTTTCGACGATCGCCGGGGTCGATCAGATGACCTCGTCGTCGAGCCTCGGCAACACCAACATCACGCTGCAGTTCACGCTGGATCGCAACATCGACGCCGCCGCGCAGGACGTGCAGGCGGCGATCTCCAAGACGCTGCGGCAACTCCCCACCGGCATCGTGCCGCCGTCGTACCAGAAGGTGAACCCGGCGGACCAGCCGATCATTTATTACGCGTTGAGCTCGAAGACGCTGTCGCTGCCCGAGCTGGACGAGTACGCCGAGACGTTCATCGCGCAGCGTCTCTCGATGGTGGACGGCGTGGCGCAGGTGAACGTGTTCGGCGCCGCCAAGTACGCGGTGCGTATCCAGCTCGATCCCAAGGCCCTGGCAACCCGCTCGATCGGGATCGACGAGGTGGCGGCCGGCGTCGCGGCGGGCAACGTGAACCTGCCGACCGGCATTCTCTGGGGACCGCATCGCGCCTACACGGTGCAGGCGAACGGGCAGCTGCAGGATGGCCGCGTTTCGCCCGCTCGTGATCGCCTACCGCAACGGCGCGCCCGTGCGGCTCCAGGACCTTGGGCAGGTGCTGGACGACGTGCAGGACAACAAGAGCGCCGCCTGGTTCAACAGCAGCCGGGCCATCGTGCTCGCGATCCAACGGCAGCCGGGCACCAACACCGTGGCCGTGGCGGCCCGCGTGCGCTCCGTCATGCAGAACCTCAAACAGCAGCTCCCCGGCTCGGTCGACCTGCAGCTCCGCTCCGACCGCTCGGAGTCGATCCGCGCGTCGCTCGCCGACGTGCAGTTCACGCTGTTCCTGACCCTGGCGCTGGTGGTCCTCGTCATCTTCCTGTTCTTGCGCAACCTCTCGGCCACGATCATCCCGAGCCTGGCGCTGCCGTTCTCACTGGTGGGGACGTTCGCCGTGATGTACGCGCTCGACTACAGCCTCGACAACCTCTCGATGATGGCCCTGACGCTGTCGGTGGGGTTCGTGGTGGACGACGCCATCGTCATGCTCGAGAACATCGTGCGCCACATGGAGAAGGGCACGCCCCCGCTGCAAGCGGCCTTCACCGGGTCGCGTGAGGTCGGATTCACGATCCTCTCCATGACGCTGTCGCTGGCGGCGGTCTTCATCCCGGTCCTGTTCATGGGCGGGATCGTGGGACGGCTGTTCCACGAGTTCGCCGTGACCATCGGCGCCGCGATTCTCGTCTCCGGCGTCGTCTCGCTGACCTTGACGCCGATGCTGTGCAGTCGCTTCCTCAAGGCGTCGCGCGAGACCCAGCACGGGCGATTCTACGAGGCGTCGGAGCGCGTGTACCAGCGGGTGCTGGGCTGGTACGAGGGCAGCCTCGGGTGGGTGATGGAGCGACGGCCCGCGGCACTCGCCTTCTCGGCCGCGATTCTGGTAGCGACGGTCGTGCTGTTCGTGCTGGTCCCCAAGGGCTTTCTCCCGAGCGAAGACAACTCTCAGATTTCCGGAACCACGGAGACGGTTCAGGGCACGTCGTTCGACGACCTGGTCCGCCATCAGGAGCAGGTCATGGCGGTGCTCCAGCAGGATCCCAACGTGGACGCCACCATGTCCTTCCTGGGCACGGGCCAGATCAACCAGGGGCGCGTCTTCATGCAGCTCAAGCCCCGCTCCCAGCGCAGCATGAGCGTGGACGAGCTGATCCGCTACTTCAATCGCAAGCTGGCCGGCATCCCCGGGATCCAGGTGTTCCTGCAGAACCCGCCGCCGATCCAGATCGGCGGGCGCCGCACCAAGAGCCTGTATCAGTTCACGCTCCAGAGCCCGGACCGAGTCGCGTTGTACGACAACGCGAATCGGCTCACGACCGAGCTCCGCAAGCTCCCCGACCTGCTCAACGTCACCAGCGACCTGCAGATCTCGAACCCCCAAGCCACCGTGACGATCAACCGGGATCGGGCCGGGGCGCTCGGCGTCACCGCGCAGCAGGTCGAGGAAGCGCTGTACGACGCCTACGGGTCGCGTCAGGTCTCGACGATCTACACGGCGACGAATCAGTATTGGGTGGTGATGGAGCTGTTGCCCCAGTACCAGCAGGATCTCTCGGCCCTCAACCTGCTGTACATCCGCTCGCAGAACGGCACGCTGGTGCCGCTGGCATCGCTCGCCACCCTTACCTCGAGCGTCGGTCCGCTCACCGTGAGTCATTCGGGGCAGCTGCCGTCGGTCACGATCTCGTTCGACTTGCGGGAGGGAGTCGCCATCGGGACCGCGGTCGCCCAGGTGCAGCGTATCGCGCGGCAGATCCTGCCGTCCAGCATCACGACGAGCTTCTCGGGCACCGCTCAGGCGTTCCAATCGAGCCAGGCGGGGCTCTTGTTCCTGCTGATCCTCGCGGTGTTCGTGATCTACATGGTGTTGGGGATCCTGTACGAGAGCTTCATCCACCCGCTCACGATCCTGTCGGCACTGCCATTCGCCGGGTTCGGCGCGCTGTTGACGCTGTTGATCTTCCGCGTGGATCTGAGCGTCTATGCGTTCGTGGGCGTCATCATGCTGGTGGGGCTCGTCAAGAAGAACGGCATTATGATGATCGACTTCGCGCTCGAGGCGCAGCGCGTGGAGGGCAAGTCGGCCCGCGAAGCGATCCTGCAGGCGTGCAGCATCCGCTTCCGGCCGATCATGATGACGACCATGGCAGCGCTGATGGGCACGCTGCCGATCGCGCTCGGCGTGGGCGTGGGCTCCGAGTCACGGCGGCCGCTGGGGATCGCCGTGGTGGGCGGCCTGGCATTTTCCCAGTTCATCACGCTGTACGTGACGCCCGTGATCTACACCTACTTGGATGAGCTGCCCGGGCGCATCAGGAACTTCGCGCTCTTCAGGCCGGTGCCGGCCCGCCCGCAGCCCGAAGCGACGCCGGCGGACTGACCGCCTGGCCGTAGCGGGTCGCTACGTACTGCTCGAGGATCCGCAGGAACTCGGGCACGATCGCGTCGCCTTTGAGCGTCACCTCGAGGCACCCGTCCACGTAGACGGGCGCCTTGGGCTCCTCGAACGTGCCGGGCAGCGAGATCCCGATGTCGGCGTGCTTCGATTCCCCGGGCCCATTCACCACGCACCCCATGACCGCGACGCGCAACGACTCCACGCCGGGGTAGCGCTCCCGCCAGCGCGGCATCTGCTCCCGCAGATGCGCCTGGATTTGCTCGGCCATGTCCTGGAAGAAGGTCGATGTGGTACGGCCGCAGCCGGGGCACGCCGACACCTGGGGCGTGAAGCTGCGCAGGCCGAGCGACTGGAGGATTTGCTGCGCGACCTGCACCTCCTCGGTGCGGTCCCCCCCGGGCCGGGGGGTGAGCGAGACGCGAATCGTGTCGCCGATGCCGTCCTGCAGCAGGATCGATAGGCCCGCGGCACTGGCGATGATGCCCTTCGCGCCCATCCCCGCCTCGGTGAGCCCGAGGTGTAACGGGTACTCGGCGAGCTGGGCGAGCCGGCGGTACACGTCCACGAGGTCCTGCACGCCCGATACCTTGGCCGACAGAATGATGCGGTCATGCGGCAACCCGCACTGCTCGGCGAGCTCGGCGGAGCGCAGCGCGCTCGCCAGCATGGCTTCGATCAGCACGTCGCGCGCGTCGAGCGGCTCCGCGCGGCGCGCGTTCTCGTCCATCAGCTCGGTGAGGAGCTGCTGGTCGAGGCTCCCCCAGTTGACGCCGATGCGTACCGGCCGGTCGTTCGCGCGGGCGACCTCGATGATGGTGCGGAAGTGCTCGTCGCGGCGCTTCGCCCCGACGTTGCCGGGATTGATGCGGTACTTGGCGAGCGCGCGGGCGCACGCCGGGTACTTGGTGAGCAGCAAATGGCCGTTGTAGTGGAAGTCGCCGATGACCGGCACGTCTACCTGCGCCACGATGTGCGGCACGGCCTCGGCCGCGGCCTCGTTGTTCACCGTGACCCGCACCAGCTCGCTGCCGGCGGCATGCAGGGCCCGCACCTGTGCCGCCGTGGCTGCGATGTCGGCGGTATCGGTGTTGGTCATCGACTGGACGACGATCGGATGGGCGGAGCCCACCTTCACGCCGCCGACGTCGACGGTTACGGTCCTGCGACGCGGGTGGTCGGTCACGGGGAGAATATAACGGGGAGGACGACGGCGCGATCACAGGCCCCGCTCCGCGACAATAAATACGCAGTCGCTGCGCGGGGCCTGTGATCGCGCCGTCGATCAGTCGCCTGCTAGCGCCCGCGTTTCGTGGTGATGATGATCACGCCGTTGGCGCCCCGCGAGCCGTACACGGCCGTCGCTCCGGCGTCCTTCAGGACGTCGATGCGCGCGATGTCCTGCGGGGCGAGACTGGCCAACATCGCACCGGCCGACCCGAGGGCCGGGATGTCGTCGATCACGAGCAACGGCTCGTCGCCGGCGAGGCTGCCCTTGAGGCTGTGGTGGCCGCGGATCCGCAGCGCGAAGGTACCGTCCCGCAGCGGCAGCACTTCCAGGCCTGGTACGCGCGCGCGCAACAGGTCTTCCACCCGCGCCACGCGGGTCTCGGCCTCGGTCGGTGAGACCGACGTGATCGCCGCGGTGAGGTTGCTCTTCTGCTGCGTGCCGTACCCGACGGAAACCTCGTCGTCGGGGGTGGGCTTCTCGAGCTGCCGTGTTGCCGGGCCGGCGCAGCCGACCACGAGCGCGACGGCAAGCCCGTAACAAAGTGGAATGAGATGGGGGCGCAGGAGCTTCGTGCCGTTCATCGGAGAATTCCTGGTAGAGGGGTATGGGCCGCACGCCAGGGACAAAGCTCCCCCCTGTTGTTGCTGGAATACCATAGCTCGTTGGAGTTAAACCGAAAGGTTGAGACGAAGGGCTGCGGTTAGAGAGCGCGCTGCCCGCAACATATCCGTGTCGTCATGTCCCCTCCTGATCGGCTGGTCCACTCGGTTGGACACTGCACGAGGCACCGGAGTTCCTCTCCGGGCCGTTTCACAACGAACGCCGCCCCTCGCCGGTTTCACCGACGAGGGGCGGGCTCGAGAGGCGCGATCAGTAGCCGGGGTTCTGGGTCAGCGCCGGGTTGGCGTTGATCTGGGTCTGGGGAATCGGGAACCGCTTCTTGAAATCTGGAAGGGGTCGCCCAGTGCCTCCCAGGGGGTTCCAGGAATTCGAGTCGTGCCCCTCCAGGCTGCTCCGCCAGAACCCCGACTCGCGTGAGTCGCGGCGCACCAGGTCAAACCAGCGTTTCGCCTCGAATGCGAACTCCCACGCGCGCTCCATGTAGATCGCATCGCGCACCGACAGCTGATCCAGCGGCTCGCCCGCAGTGCCGTAGTCGTGGGGCTCCGCCCGCGTCTCGGCGCCTGTTCCCTTGCGCGCGCGGGCGCGGATCATGTTCAGGTACTGTACCGCTACGCCCGTGTTGCCCAACTCGTTTTGCGCTTCCGCATACATCACGATCGCCTCGGCAAAGCGGTACAGCGGCGTATCCACGTCGTTCAGCATCCAGTTCACGCCGTTGTCGCTCTTGCGGTACTTGTACGGCATCGGCCCGTCGGCCAGGGTATCGTGCCGGATGACATGCTTCACGGTGTCGTTGAAGGTGGGACAGAGGCCACTCACGCTGCAGCCGCCCCAGACGTACGCCGTGGTGGACGCCCACCCGGTGTCGGCTCCGCGCCGGTAGTCACCCGGCAGGTAGCTGTTGAAGAACCAGTTCGTGGGGTGGATGAGCCCCCACCCACCGCCTTGCCCCTGATCGAGCCCCCAGTCGCGCGGGTAGTAGAACAGCTGAAACAGGCTCCGCGTGTTGGTAGTCACACCCGAGTTGGTAATGACGAATATCATCTCCTTGTTGCCCTTGTTCTTCGGCAGGAACGTGCTGAGGTAGTCGGCGTTCAGCCCCCAGACGCCCGACCGGATCACGCTGTCCGCCCAATCGGAGGCCAGCTGCCATTCGTTCTTCAACATGAAGCTGGAGCGCCACTGGTACAGGTCGGCCAGCGCCATCTGCGCCGCCCCCTTCGTGACGCGTCCCTGGGTCGGGTTCCCGTACCCGTCGCTGGACGGCCAGGTCGTGGGGAGCGCCGCCTCGGCCTCGGTCAAGTCCTTGATGATCGCCTGATCGACCTGCTCGACCGGCGTTCGCGTGGGCCGCGGGTTGGCCTGGTCCGCCGGCGACAGGAGGAGCGGCACGTCGTCGTAAACCTTGACCAGCCAGAGGTACGCGTAGCCGCGCAGCAACTTGGCCTCGGCCAGATTGTAGGCCTTCATCTGCGCGTTGGGCGCGTCGATGCCCGGCCCGTTCGCGAGCACCAGATTGGCCCGCGTGATGATGGAGTACGCCGTCCCCCAGTAGGCGCCGGTGTTGCCGGTGCTCGCGTCCCAGATCAGGAAGTCCGGGCCGCTCGTACCGAGGTTCGGCTCACGGGTATCGGCCCGCGCCTGGTCGGAGGCGAGCTCGAGCGTGGTCCACTGCGCCTGCCCCTGCAGGCCGCGCAGCGCGTTGTAGATCGCGATGGTGGCGCTGTTCAGATCCGCCCCGGTCTTGTAGAAGGTATCCGTCGTCGTGAACCCCTTGGGATCCTCCTTGAGCAGATCGGTGCAGGCGCACACGACCAGCAGCGCGGCCGGCCCGAGGGAGGAGGCGATCGATCGGTTGTGTCTCATGGAGTCTCGTCCTCGCTCAGAAGGTCACGCTGACGCCGAAGTTCCACACGCGCGAATGCGGGTAAGCGCCGATGTCGATCCCGCCGAACCGCGGATCGCCACCCATGCTGTTGACGTCCGGGTCGAATCCGCTGTAGTCGGTGGCCGTCACCAGGTTCTGGCCGGTGAGAAACAGCCGTGCCGTCCCGGCGCCCGGGATCAACCGCGGGGGCAGCTCGTAGCCGAGCGTCAGCGTTTGCAGCCGCACGTACGAGCCGTCCTCCACCAGCGTGCTGTAGAGCCGCCGGGGGCGCCCCGCGTTGGCGCGCGGGACGTCCGTGTTGGTATGCGTCGGCGTCCACCGGTCGAGCACCGTGGCCCGCTCGTTCGCCTGCCCGATGGCGAGGCCACCGTAGGCATTGCCCGCGTTGATGATCTTGTTGCCGTAGTTGAAGCTGAAGAACAGGTCGAGCGAGAACCGGCCGTAGGTCAGCGTGTTGCTCAAACCGCCGTAGAACTTGGGATCGCCGTACCCGAGGATGACCCGGTCAGCGGCCGTGATCACGCTGTCGCCGTTCATGTCGACGATCTTGTACTCACCCGGTGCGCAGTCCTTCACGTTCTTGAGCGCCGTCCGGGACGACGCCGAATAGCATACCGTCACTGCAGTGTCGGGAGTGACCACCCGGAGCGTATCGCCCGGCTGCCACAGGCCGTTCACCTGGTAGCCGTAGATCGAGCCGAGCGGCTCGCCCACGCGGACGATGTAGGTCTCGGCGGGGCTGAAGAAGTTGCCGGTGCGCGGCGCCAGCAGAATCTCCCGCTGGCCGCCCAGGTCGAGCACCTTGTTGCGGTTGGCGGCGATGTTCAGCGTACTGCGCCAGCTCAGGTCGCCACGCTGCACGTTGACGGTGCTGAGCGTCAGCTCCACCCCGCGGTTCTGGAGCGAGCCGATGTTGCGGAGCTGGCTCGAGAACCCGGTGGTGGATGGAACGGGGACCGAGAGCAGCAGGTCGGTCGTCTTGGCGTGATAGGCGTCGAGCGACAGCGTGACCCGGTTGTTCAAGAGGCTCGCGTCGACTCCCACGTTGAGCTCGGTCTTCTCCTCCCACTTCAAGTCGGGATTGGGCATGCCGCCGCCCGGCGCCAGCGCCGGGATCTCGGTCGTACCAGCGGAGTACCAGGCAACCCCCAACCGCGACAGCGACTGGTACGGGGCGACGGCCTGGTTGCCCACCTTGCCGTAGCTCACGCGCAGCTTCAGGTCGCTGAACAGCGACTGGCCTTGCATGAAGCCCTCGTTGCCGATGCGCCACGCGAAGGCGCCCGAGGGAAAGAAGGCCCACTTGTGGTTCGCGCCGAACACGCTCGAACCGTCGCGCCGCCCCGTGAGCGTGAAGATGTACTTGTCGGCAACGACGTACTGGGCGCGCCCCAGGTACGACAGAATCGCAGACTCGATGACGCCGCTGCCCGCAGGAGAGAGCTGCGAGCCGGAGCCGAGATTGAAGACGTTCGTGACGTCCGTCGGGAAGTTCGCGGCGTTGCCCTGCACGGCCTCGCTGTCGGTGGTCTGCACCGAGAAACCGGCGAGCGCGTCCAGGCTGCCCGGTCCGACGGTGCCGTGGAAGGTCACGTTGTTCTCGTTGGTCAGCACCCGCCCCTGGCTCGAATAGATCCACCCGCTCCC